>Ga0163144_10009231_pt1 | contig 21207 bp, 27 predicted proteins | sample OliLak19BULKMAT1_FD_123175 | JGI IMG/M metagenome (GOLD analysis project Ga0163144, IMG submission 123175) | Freshwater microbial mat bacterial communities from Lake Vanda, McMurdo Dry Valleys, Antarctica - Oligotrophic Lake LV.19.BULKMAT1 | ecosystem: Environmental > Aquatic > Freshwater >... | reverse complement strand
CGCGCGCCGCCTTCCGCATCTCTTCCCGGGGCTCGTCCACCGCCCGGTCCTCGGCCGTGAAGATCAGCCCGGCGTGCTGCCCGACCGCCTCGGCCGCGCTGAACCCGGTGATCCGCTCGGCCCCGCCCTGCCACTCGAGGATCGTCCCGTCGGGCGCGAAGATCAGGACCGCGTAGTCCTGCGTGTTCTCCACCAGCAGCGTCAGCCGCTCGTCCTTCTCGCGCAGCACGGCCGCGTCGCGGACCCGCTCGATGTGCGCCCACGAGCGCTCCACGACCTCGCCGAAGAGCCCGATCTCGGCCGCCGTCCAGTCGCGCGGCGTGGCGTCGTGCACCGCCATCAGGGCGGCCAGCCGCCCGTCCTTCACCAGCGGATAGGTCACGATCGCCTTGATCCCGATGGCGTTGAACATGTCCGCCCCCTCCGCCGGAGCGAGCTCGCCGTCCACGTCGCGCACGACCAGCGTGCGGCCGCCCCGCAAGTCGCTCGCGGCCCGCGGCCCGAACCGATCGAGCGAGTAGACCCCGACGGTGCTCGCCGCCCCCGGAGCCGTCCAGTCGTGGCGAATGGTGAACCGATCGCCGTCCGCCTCGACGTCGGCGTAGGCGACGCGGGTCGCGGCCAGCCGCTTGCCCAGCAGCCGCGTGGTGGTCGCCAGGATGTCCCCCGGCGCCGCCGCCGACCGCGTCGCCTCCCCGAGCGCGTCGAGGAAGCGAAACCGCTCCGCGCTGGCCCGCAGCTTCTCCTCGGCGAGCTTCTGCTCGGTGATGTCGCGGAACACCAGGACCGCGCCGAGCAGCTTGCCCGACTCGTCCCGGATCGGCGCGGCCGAGCTGTCGATCGGCCGCTCCGTGCCGTCCCTGGAGACCAGCAGGGTCGGCTTCGCCAGCCCGACCACGTTCCCTGTCTCGACCACCTTCCGCACCGGGCACGGGAGCCGCTCCCGGGTCGTTTCTTTCACGATGTGGAACACGTCGTCCAGCGGGCGCCCCGCCGCCTCGGCCCGCATCCAGCGGGTGAGCCGCTCCGCCTCCCCGTTCACGAACGTCACCCGCGTCTCCGCGTCCGTCGCGATCACCGCGTCGCTGATGCTCGACAGCGTCGTCTGCCAGAGCTGCTGCTCCTCCCGCAGGAGCGCCGCCGCGGCTCGCCGCTCGGCTTCCCGAAGCTGCTGCGCCTGCCTGAAATAATCGACGAAGAACGAAACCTTGGCCCGAAGGACCTCGGCCGTGACCGGCTTCACCAGATAATCCACCGCCCAGAGGGCATACGCCTCGCTCACCGGCAGCTCGTCGCTCTCATACGCCGTGAGAAAAATGATCGGCGTGTGCTTCGAGCGATCCCGCGATCGGATCAGCTTCGCGACCTCGAACCCGCTCATCCCCGGCATCTGAACGTCGAGCACCACGACCGCAAAATCCGCCTCCAGGATCCGCCGCAGCGCCTCGTCCCCCGACCCCGCCCGCACGAGGTTCTCTTTCAGCCCCCCCAGAACGGCCTCCAGCGCCAGGAGGTTTTCTGGCCGGTCGTCAACAAGAAGAATGTTTACGGGAGCGTTGGTCATCACCGCCTGCCGTCCTGAGCTTCCGCTCTATGTACTGGTACGGCCCCCGCGGCGTCCAGGGTTGCCACCTCCCGCGGCCGCTCGTGGTGCGAGAGGTAAGGGGCACGACACAAGCGGCAGGAGGCAAGGGGCGGAGGCGAGGGACGCGAGGCAGCGGGACGCGAGGCAAGGAACAAGAGAGGTCGTCGCCGGCGGCATTCTGGAGCACCCCATTCTACTTGACACATCTTCCCCACGGGCCTCGACTTCCTGGCCTACGCCCACAAGACCCAATGGGCCGAGGGCGAAAAGCGCCTCCAGCTCATCGAGGGCAAAGAGCTCGCTTCCGACATCGACTCTCTCGCAGGCCCCGACTTCCTGGCCGAGGTCAAGCGAACCCACAAGGTCTACGGCGAAGTGCTCGGAGTGACAAAGGCCGAAGAGCTGTCGCCCGAAGTGCGCGTGATCGAGCCCCTGCGCGCCGTGTCCAGCGCCGTGGTGGACTATTCGCTCCAGCTCCTGGCCTACGCCTCCGCCGACCCGACCGCCGAAGCCAGCGTCCGCAAGGCCCTGAAGCCCATCGACGACCACCGCGCAGCGGCAGGCCGCCGCGCAGCGGGCGGCGGGGCAGCTCCCGGCGGGACGGAAGAACCGGCCGCCAACCCCGAGGTGACCGCCAAGACGCCCGTCCCCGAGATCCCGGCCTGAGCTGCGGGCGTTCGCAATTTACAAGTAAAGTTGTGCGGTTTGGTGCCTGGAGGCACCACGATCCTGGTTTCAACCTGGTCGTTGCTGCCTGGAGGCACCACGGGGGTCGGTTTCAACCTGGTCGTTGCTGCCTGGAGGCACCACGGGGGTCGGTTTCAACCTGGTCGTCGGTGCCTGGTGGCACCAGGGGTCGGATCGAACCGATGTGCTCGCGCCTGGAGGCACCGCGGGCCGGTCTCCAGATGAGGCGCTCGTCCCTGCAAGGCACGCTGGGGCTGGTTCCGACCGTTGCGCGATGAGCAGGGCGCCGACTCCGGGCTGAGGATCGAGTCGGTTCCTGGCAAAGGATTGAAGTCCGACGAAAGGCTCTCGGCAGACCGCCGCGTCAGACGTATCGTGTCACGTCTGACGCGCAAGCAGGCTGATGGATGCCATCCGTCGCGCGCGGAGACAGCACGAGCCTCGACCCATGGCCGAATTCAAAACCGACGCCACCATCGCTTTTGCCTCCCAGCTTCTGGAGCTGCTCCAGGGCGCCAATACGACTACCACGTACAAGTACGCTCTGCTGCTGGCGTTGATCGATCTCTGCCAAGAGAATGTCGGCCGTCGTCACGGACCCACTGGCAGCGTGAGCACTCGCCAGATTGCCGAGCGAGTGGTCGATCTCTATTGGATCCAGACCAGACGGCACATTCGCGTCGGACGCATGCTCAGCCAACTGACTCGCGACCAGCAGTCCATCCCTGGTTTGATTTTCGACTACCGAGATCGTCTACTCGATCAAGCAACAACGCTGCATCGGTCCAGACTACTGGACCCCGAGCGATTCGAGGATCTGCTCGATGACGTCGAGTGGATTCTCATTCGGTACCCGATTCCGCTGCTTCAACGGCTTGGCCGCACCGACTTGTCGCTGATCTACGAGGTCCGGTGGCGAGAGCAACCTCCACGTGGCCCCGTAGCCCGCTACCAACGAGGACTCCGCGGAGGGCGCCAGGATGGGAATGACTTCGACAACCTACTTCGATTCTTCCCTGACACGGAACGCCGGCTTGCAACCCTCACAGGCCTATTGCGACCGCTGATTCGACGCGAATGGACTCGCTTCGTGGCGCGGTGCAACGGGGACGAGTTGGAGGACCTCGAGCAGTTCTTGTTCGAGCCGATGCGCGGGGACCTGTCCGCGTGCCGTCACGATCTTGCGGATCTGCAATCTGGTGCATGCTTCTATTGTGGTGACGCGATGTCGTCCAGGGTGGACGTCGACCATTTCCTTCCGTGGGTACGCTGCGCCGATGACGGTCTGCACAACCTGGTTGCCGCTCATCCCGTGTGCAACTCACAAAAAAGCGACCATCTCGCGGCGGAGGCTCACGTGGCTACGTGGCGCACGCGGCTCGATGCCAGCGCCGAAGACCTCCGAGAGGTGGCTTTGAAGGCTGGGCTTCCTTTCGATTCCGAACGCTCCTTGAGGCTCGTTCGATCCGTCTACTCGGTTTTGCCTCCAAGATCGCCTCTCTGGCTAAAAAGCGACAAATTCGAGCTGGCTGAGCCTCGGCGGCTCATCGCGGCCCTGAGCTGATTCACCGCTATTCATTCTCGAGCCAGATGGATTCACTCTCCGGCTCGCGCATGCTGCCGAGAGTCGGGCTGCGCCAGCCCGCGGTCGTACTCCTCCCACCCACGGGCGAACGGTACGAATGAATCGTCAGCGGTCTCGAGGAGCGGCCGGCGGGGACGCGAAGACCTCGGCGAGGAATGCCTCGCGCGCGTCGAGGTACGCGTCTTCGGCCTCGTGCAACTCTTTCCAATCCGAACGCGTGCCGCAGGCCGCCGCGTCGATTCCCGCGCGCACCTTGCGCCCGTGCGCCGCAATGACTGTGTCCAGCCCGGTTTCGATCTGATCTCGGTCCATTTTCTGATGCTCCGTCCCGCCACTCGCCGCCCATTACCAAGCAGGGGTGCGCTTGGGCGCGCCATCCGTGAACGCGCTACACGCGGAAGCTACCACGGCCACACATCTGCTGCGGCGTCGATACTGTAACTTGGCGCGGGAGCCTCCCTGCGTAGTGCTTGGTTGCCGCGACGCGCTCGACCAACATCGGCGTTGCCATGCGGCCCACCTTCGCGGATCCGAAGACCACCTTCGTCTTCAGGCGCATCTTCGCCACCGAAGAGAGAAAGGACGTGCTGCTGGCGTTCTTGAACGACGTGCTGGAGCTCGACGCTGCCCATCGCATCACCTCGGTCGATCTACTGCTCCCCGAGCAGCGGCCCAAGGCCGCGGAGATGAAGCTCTCGATCGTCGACGTCATGTCCGTCGACGCGGGCGGCAGCCGGTCTGTCGTCGAGATGCAGGTGCTCAACGCCGGGGCGTTCGATAAGCGCGTCGTCTACAACGTCGCCAGGTCCTACACCAACCAGCTCAAAAATGGCCGCCGCTACCCGGAGCTGACTGACGTCCTCGGGATCACCATCTGCGACTTCGAGCTGTGGCCGCGCTCGACCAGCTCCGCCGTCCCGATGCTCAGCCGCTGGAGCATGTCCGAGCATTACACCGGTGCTCGCGGGCTCCAGCAAATCCAGTCCGTCTTTCTGGAGCTGCCCAAGCTCGACATGTCGCGCGCCCCCGAGACCATCGTGGAAAAGTGGGCGTACTTCTTCCGGGAGGCCGAGAACCTCGAAGTGGTGCCGGACGTGCTCGAAGAGCCGCAGCTCGTGAAGGCGCTCGACGCGGCGCGCACGGCGGGGTTCACGCTGGAGGAGTGGGACCTCTACATTCGGGCGGACATGGCCGTCCAGGACAAGCTCGGCGCGCTCGCGCTGGCGGAGAAGCTCGGCAAGGCGATGGGGCTGCGACGGGCGGTCGAGGATCTGTGCGAGGTGCTGGGCATCGAGATCGTGGCGGAGCGGCGGGCGCAGATCGAAGCGATGGATGCGGAGGGGCTGGATCGACTGCGGGCGGCGATCAAGGCGGGGCGGGTGTGGCCGCCGTTGGTATCGTGAGTTGGATGGCGAGCAAGTCAGCCCTGGGCGGTTCACCGGGGCCGACGATCCGCTGGAGCTTTTCGGAGACGACAATGAAGGCTGATCCCGGTATCGAAGCGGTTCGCCGCGTGCGAGAGAAGATCTCCGAGGCCGTTGGCCGTGATCCGGCGGAACTGGTCGCGCGCCGTGCGGAGCTACAGAAGCGCTTTCGGGATCGCCTGCTGTGCGGGCCGAGCCAAGAAGAGAACCAAGCAAAGGATGATGCCGCAGAGTGGCCTGGGTGGTCTGGCGCCGTGGGCACCACCACGAATGGCTGCGGAGGTCGGAGGCCTCATTGCGATGACAGGGGGTGCCGCAACGTACATCGAGACGCTGCCATCATTGGGCCGAAAGCTTTATTCGGCGGCAACTGGCCTGCGACGAGCGCGCGTCTGTTTTGCCGAGGCGGGCGCAGAGCGAGACCGGGCGGGGCTTGCCGGACGCGCAGGACGAGCCTCGGGTGACGCCGTCGGCTTTCGGACGGTTCCAAGCTCGACGACGAGGGGCACATCGAGCGCTTGCGCCAACCGGAAGAGCATCTTGAGGGTAATGCCGGCATCCTGTCCGTCGAGTATCCGGTGTACCTGGTTGCGGCTTGTTCGCATGCGAGACGCGAGGGCGGTCGTGCTCAGGCCAAGCTCTTTCATTCGTCGCTCTGCCTGGATTGCCAATACCTTCTTTGCGGCGCGCGCTTCGACTTCCTCGAGCTCACCGAGCTCTTCGAACGACGATTCCAATGTCGAGCCTTCATACTTGTTCATTTCTTGTTCTCCCAGACAGCCTTGCGCGAGCGAGCGACCTCGAGGTCTGCCTTCTTCGTCTTCACCTCCCGCAACCCATCGCCCAGGCTGTCGACCAATGGTTTTCCGATTGGCCAGGTCCTCTGCACCGTCAGGATGTCTTCCCCGACCGTCTTTCGCGCCTCCGCAGTCACGTGGTCGCGAAGCCACTCTCGCACGGGCTCGTTCCCCGCTTCCGTCCGGAAGACGCAACGCAACACCGGACCTTCCAGCTTTGGCGCGGGAGCCTTCGGGCGTGCGGCCATGCACCATGCTGTACCATTTTTAGGACACAAGGCAAGGCCGTAAACGCCGCGCTTGCCGACGTCGCGCGGAGGAGGTTACCTTGACTGGTTGTAGCCCACCGGCTACAACTCGAACATGTTCGAGCTGCGCAAGACCGACGTCTTCGCCAAGTGGCTAGATGGCCTGGCCGACGCTCGTGCAAGAGCTCGGGTCCAGGCCAGGATCGAGCGGCTAGCGGGCGGAAATCCAGGTGACGTGAAGCCGGTGGGTGGTGGGGTGTCGGAGCTGCGCATCGACCATGGTCCCGGATACCGTGTCTACTTCACCAAAGCCGGACGCGAGATAGTCGTGCTTCTCGCCGGGGGCGACAAGTCGACGCAGGACGCGGACGTCAAGCTTGCCATTCGCCTCGCACGAAATCTGTAGGAGATGAGTATGGCCAAAACAGCGACAACTCGATATGACGTGGCAGAGCACCTTCGGACGCCTGAAGAAATGGCGGCCTATCTCGAGGCATGCCTTGCGGAGGCGAACGGAGATGCGGCGTTCGTCGCCAAAGCTCTGGGAGACATCGCACGGGCCAAGGGGATGGCTCAGGTCGCACGGGATGCCGGACTTTCTCGCGAAAGCCTTTACAAGGCACTGTCGGGTGATCGGAGCCCCGATTTTGAAACCATCTTGAAGGTCATCCAGGCGCTCGGATTGACCCTACATGCTGAGGTTGCGCACGGCTGACAGATGTGGCCGAACCAGCCGTTGCTGCGGACGGCCTGCGGGATCCGGGAGGGCACGGCGTGGAACTGGCTACGGCTCGCGCATGCCGCGCTGGCGAGCACCGTGCGGAGGTCGGCCGCGCTTCAGCATCGATAGGTGGCAGTGAAGCCTCCGCGGCCGAGAAGCTGGATCAACCGCTCGGCGAGCCGGATCGCCGTTCCATCTGGGCCGGATGGAGATTCCGTGATGCCTCGAAATTATCAGACAATCTGACGGTGCGGTCAAGTCGGCGACCCGTGGCAGTGCCACCAAACCGGCATTGAAACTGCCGAGGCGTCGCTTGACAACCCCGCTGCGCGGGGTCTACATTTTTCTACATGGCCAGCGGACAGACCCAGATTTCGGCCTTCATCTCCGACAGTACCAAGGAGGCCCTCGAACGGTACGCCGAGGCGCACGGGCTGAAGAAGGCCTACCTCGTCGAGGAAGCGCTCCTTCACCACCTCCAGGCGCTGCGGGAGCTCCCGTTCGATGTCATCATCCCGGCGCGGTTGGTCGTGTCCCGGGAGAGCGGGCAGACCGTGATCGACCGCGTCGAAAAGCCTCGCCGTCCGACCCGGGCAATGCGCGAGCTGTTCGGGAAGTAGGGTGGCCATCGCGGTGCGCAAGCAAGCACTACATCGGCACCACGTACGTCGCCGAGGACGACGGCGGTATCGTCGGGTTTGCAACGGTGTCGGCGGCGCAGCTCGAGATTCGTGATCTCCCGCCCGGGAAGCAAGGTCGACTGCCTCGGTATCCACTGCCCGTACTTCGACTCGCCCGCCTCGCCGTGGACCAGAAGGCACGAAGGCGCGGGGTTGGGCTCACGCTTCTCAAGGCGGTTTTCGTCCTTGCGAGGGCGATGGCCGGTGACTTTGGCTGCATCGGCGTGGTCGTGGATGCGAAACCGCAGGCGGTCGCATTCTACGAGCGATACGGCTTCACCGTGCTCGATGTCGCGCAAGGACAGCTCGGGGATCGGCCGGAGCCTCTCCCGATGTTTCTCGAGATCGGGGCCATTCCGGCGACGGCCGATGAACCGCAGAGGCGATGAAGGCGGCTGGCTGCGCGGTCATCCGCGTCCCTGGACTTCAATCGAGGTGTGGGCGACCGCCTTCGACGCCACCGCAACCATTGGGGCGGTGGCCGCGATCGCCGGTCTGTCGGTGGGGCGCCTCTTTCTGCCGGTGAAGTCGCACCCGGAGGCGGCCACCACCGTCGGCCAGGCCGAGCCATCAGCCACCCTCTGAGCGCGAGCCGGTGATGCCGATGGGGCGGGATCCTCCTTTCGTTTCCATGTCCGGAAGCTAAAACGGTCCTCACCCAATCGATGCCCGAAGGCGACACCCTGTTCCGCGCCGCGGCCACCCTCTCCAGGGCGATTGGCGGCAAGCTCGTCCGCGCCTTCCGCTCGCCGCTGCCGGCGGTCGCGTCCCCCGGAGCGCGCCTCGAAGGCCAGCGCATCGAGCTCGTCGAGGCCCGCGGCAAGAACCTCCTCATCCACTTCGAGGACGGCAGCGCCCTCCACACCCACCTGCGAATGACCGGCTCCTGGCACATCTACCGCCCCGGCGAGCGCTGGCAAAAACCGCCGCGCGCCGCCCGCGCCGTCATCGAGACCGACGACTTCGTCGCCGTCTGTTTCAATGCCCCCGTCGTCGAGCTGATCGCAAAAGGCGCCCTCGCGCACCACCCCTCGCTCTCGCGCCTCGGCCCCGACATCCTGACAGCCGACTTCGACGCCGACCTCGCCCGGGCCCGCCTGCGCGAGCGCGCCGGCGTGCTCATCAGCGAGGCCCTGCTCATGCAGGGCGCCCTCGCCGGTATCGGCAACATCTACAAGTCCGAGACGCTGTTCGTGTGCCGCATCGACCCGTTCGTCCCCGTCGGCCAGCTCTCGGACGCCACCCTCACCCGCGTGATCGCCGTCGCCCGCGACCTCATGTCGCAAAACCTCACCGGCGGCGCCCGCATGACCACCCGCTTCGGCGCCGCAGGCTTCTCCCCCCTGCGCGGCCCGCGCTACTGGGTCTACGGCAGGGCAGGGGACCCGTGCCTCCACTGCGGCACCCCCGTCCGCGCCAACCGCGCCGCCAACCCGCACCGCACCGCCCTGCCGGCGAGCCCGGCCGCCAACCCTCCTCGCGCCGCCCTCCCGCCGCGCCCGCACCGCACCGCGCTGCCCCCCGAGCAAACCCCTGCTGCGAGCATCTTCGCGCCGTCCGGCGGCGTCGCCACCCGCGTCACCTACTTCTGCCCCACTTGCCAGCCGCCAGGCGCCCTGGGCGCCACCTCCGAGCCGGCGTGAACCAAGTGGCACGTTCGCACCATCCAAGCGGCGTTCGAGCAAGCATACAGCGTGTTCGGGGGGTCCGCGTTCCGTGGTAGGAGCCGAGAATGCACGCACGTCAGAGAAGGCCCGAGGGAGGTCCGTTTCTGACCGTACAGGTTCGTCCGGGCGACGCATACGAAATGTCCGACGGCGAGCCGTTCCGGCGTGCTCCTACGGTGGGTAGCGGCTCCGGGCCGAAGGCCTATGGAGCGTCGGTGCTCGGCTGGGACCCTGCGGTGCAAGAGGCCGGCGTCGACGTCGGCTACTCGCCGGAGCCGAACACGCTCTGGGCGGTGGACGTCGCGATCGGCAATGTGCCGAACAAGCCCGGATGGATCCAGGGGGTGCCGGATCTGGCGCTCGAATACGCCGACGTGGGGCACGACGAGGAGAAGCTCCAGCGAAAGATCGCCGACTTGCTCGACGCCGGGACGAAGCTCCTGTGGGTCGTGCGCCTCGCCGGGCCGCGCCGAGTGGAGGTTCATCGCTCCGGGGAAAAGATGCACTTGGTGCTTCCGGGCGAGACCTTGACCGCGCCCGGCATCCTGAAGAATCCGGTCCTTGTCGAGGCGCTCTACGACCCCGACGCCGCCGAGCGCGCAACGCTCGCAAACCTGTTGCAGCGTCAGGGCTACGACGACCTCGATGCCGTGCGGCGGGCGGGATATGAAAGAGGGTTTGAGGAGGGGCGCGAAGTAGGACGCGAGGAGGTTCTGGCTCTCGTTCGCAGGTTTCTGCGCCGCATGCTGGAGCACCGGGCGATCACTATTTCGCCGGAGACGGCCGCACGAATCGATGCCTGCCGCGATCTCAAACAGCTCGACACCTGGCACGAACGTGCGCTCGACGCGGTCCACGCCGCCGACGTCTTCGGCGCGGAGTGATCGCCGTCCGCCCACCGCCCCGTAGCCGCCTGCGCGCCCGTGTACTAAACGCTTCGCTCAATGAGCACCGAAGCACTGACCGAGCGCGAGTTCGAAAAGCGCGCCGACGACGACCTCAAGAAGCTCTCGGACGCCCTCGACGAGGTCGACGATCTCGAAGCCGATCTCCAGATGGGCGTGCTCACGATCAGCTTCTCCGACGGCGCCCGCTACGTCATCAACAGCCACCGCGCCGCCAAACAAATCTGGGGCGCCGCCGAGAGCAGCGCCTGGCACTTCGATCCTCAGAGCGACGGCCGCTGGGTCGCCTCCAAGAACGGCGACGAGCTCTGGTCCACCTTCGAGCGCCTCCTCTCCACCAAGCTCGCCCGCCCGGTGAAGCTGCGCTGACAGTCGCGCGCTCTCGCGATCGCCGCTCCCACACCGCCCCGCCGCGCCCGCGCCCCCCTCAGTGCTTGATCGACAGATCCGCCAGCGCCATCCGCGCGTCGTTCAGCAGCGGGCTCTCCGGGAACCGCCGCACGAACGCCCGCAGCGTCGTCTTCGCGTCGTTGTACGCCTGGATCTCCATGAAACACTCCGCCAGCAAGAACGTCGCGTCATCCATGATCTCCGGATCCGGCGACGCCTCCGACAGCGGCATCAGCAGCGGGATCGCGTCCTTTTGCCGGTTCAGCTTCTTGTACGCCCGCGCCAGGTTCAGCTTCGCCGACGGCACGTGCGCGCCCGAGCCCTTGCGGTTCACCGCCTCCTCGAAGGCCTGCGCCGCGTCGTGCCAGCGGCCCGTTCGCATCTGATCGAGCCCGGTCTGGTAGGCCCGCACCGACAGCTCGCTCTTCGCCTTGTCGACCGCGTCTTGGAAGAACGACAGCTCGGCCCGTGACAGCGGCAGCTTTCGCACCGCCTCGAAGCCCTCGATGATGTCCTTCTGCCGCTCCGAGCGCACCACCTCGTAAAACGCCGCCGCCGCGCTCTCCCCCGCCGCGCGCTCGTCCTGCTTCCGCCGGGTCTCCTTGCGCTCCTCTTCCAGCGCCGCGGCCTTCTCCTGCGCGCCCTTGGTCTTGGCCTCGACGTTGTCCATGCGGGCGTCCCACGCCAGCGCGACCACCGCGATCACCACCAGCACGAACAGCGCGTTCGCCCCCGCGCTGTTCCAGAACGCGCGCCGCTCGAACGCCGCCTGCCGCTTCGTGATCCCCTTCAGATCCGCGGCCAGCGCGTTCGTCAGGTTGTTCGTCTTGATGACCAGCCCGCGCGACTCCACGATCTCGCGCTTGATCTCCAGCAGCTCGTCCGCCACGTCGTCGGCCAGGCTCGCTCCCCGCCGCGGCGCGACCAGGCTCGTGGCGGGCGCTCCGGCCCGCGGGTGCGGCCGCGTCGCCGCCGGGTCGGGCATCTGGGGTCGAGCTTCGTCTTTCATGTCCGTCTCAGGCCCTATCGTGCCCCTTCCGAAGGTTCGTGTACAAGGACGCCGCTTTCTATGGTAAGGGCGCGGGCAATTCCATGGATACCAGCGACATCCACAAGGGCTTGAAGATGATGGTCGACGGCTCGCCGTTCAACGTCATCGACGCCCAGTTCGTCAAGCCCGGCAAAGGGCAAGCCTTCGTCCGCCTCAAGATAAGGAACATGCTGACCGGCGCGGTCCTCGAGCGGACCATGAAGTCGGGCGAAAAGGTCGAGCCCGCCGACATCGAAGAGCGCAATTTCCAGTACATCTACCCCGACGGCCAGGACTTCGTGTTCATGGACGCCGTCTCGGGCGAGCAGTTCACGGTGCACGGCGACAAGGTCGGCGACGACGCCAAGTGGCTCAGCGACGGCATGAGCGTCAGTGTCACCCTCTTCAAGGGCGAGGCCGTCGGCATCAACCTGCCGCCGCACGTCACGCTCCAGGTCGTGTCGAGCGAGCCCGGCGTCAAGGGCGACACCGCCAGCGGCGCCTCCAAGCCCGCCACGCTGTCCACCGGCGCCGTCGTCAACGTCCCCCTCTTCGTGAAAGAGGGCGAGTGGATCAAGGTCGACACCACCGACGGCAAGTACCTCGAGCGCGTCAACAAGTAGCCCGCCCGCCTGACCTCGTCGCTCCGTCGCATGGAGCAGCGTTTTCCCAAAGCGAGAATTTGAATCGCGGGAACGAGCGCGCTTCGCCGCACGGTCTATCGCGTGAATGGCCGCGTCACCCACGTGAGCGACCGCACCACCAGCGGTTGAATCCCCCAGCCCGCGTTCTGATACGACCGCCCCATGCGCTGGCTCGGCCGCACCGATCTCCGCGTCCTCTTCGCCATCCTCATCACCGCGCTGATCCCGCTCGTCGTGTCGGCCGCCTTCGCCCGCACCATCGTCGCGCGCATCTCCGCCACCGCCTTCCAGCCCGAGTTCGGCCTCCACCTCGATCAGGCCCTCACGGTCTACGCCGACCTGGCAAAAGCCATGAAAGTGGGCCTGCGACATGAAGCCATGGCGATGGCGAACGCTCATGCGCTCCGCGAATCCGCCGGCTCCCCCGACGAAGCCGCGCGCCGCGCCGGGCTCGCCGGCCTCGCCGCCGGGCACCCCCAGGCCACCAGCCTGCGCGTCGAGCGTTGCACCGGCGAGGCGACCGCCGCCTGGCTTCGCCCGACCCCCATCGACCTCGCCACCGAGCGCGCCTTCAGCGTCCGCGTCGAGCTCCACCCCAACACCGATCCCTCTTTGATCGAAGCCGATTCCGCCGAGCCGGCCTGCGCCCCCGACGGCCTCCCCCTGCGCTTCGTCGCCACCTTCGCGGCGCCCCGCGCCCGCTTCGACGAGCTCGAGGAGGCGACCGCCTTCGCGCAGGCCTACCACGAGATCTAGCGCAACCACCGTGAGGACTACCTCGACACCACCTATCGCAACGCCCTCGTCGTCATGCTCGCGATCACCATCGCCATCGGCATCGCCGTCGCCCTCCTCGTCGCCCGCCCCGTCACCTCCGGCATCGCCGCGCTCTCCCGCGCCACCCAGCCCGTCGCCCAGGGCGACCTCTCCGTCCGCGTCGCCGTCCGCGGCAAGGGCGAGGTCGCCGAGCTCGGCCGCGCCTTCAACCGCATGCTCGAAGAGCTGGAGCAGAGCCGCGCCCGCGTCGAGTTCCTCCGCCGCGTCGGCGAGTGGCAGAAGGTCGCGCGCACCCTCGCGCACGAGATCAAGAACCCGCTCACCCCCATCCAGCTCGCCGTCGAAGAGTGCCACCGCCGCTACGAAGGCGACGACGTCGAGTACCGGAAGATCCTCGACACCACCCTGGAGATTGTCTGCGAAGAGGTCGGCAGCCTGCGCCGCCTCGTCACCTAGTTCTCCGGCTTCGCCCGCCTCCCGCGCGCTACCCTCGCCCCCGGCGACCTCGCCAGGGCCCTCGCCGACGAGCGCTCCTACTTCACCGCCCTCGCCTCCGATCGCGACTCCATCCCCGACGGCGAGGCCGCCCTCTTCGGCCGCGTCCACGTCGTCTTCGACGTCCCCGACCGCCCCATGCCCGCCGCCTTCGATCGCGAGATGATCCACCGCGTCCTCGGCAACATCATCAAGAACGCCGCCCAGGCCCTCCGCGACGCCCGCGGCAGCCGCGCCGACGACGCCCTCCAGGCGTGGGGCACCATCCGCGTCACCGCCCGCAGCGAGGACGGCGCCCACGTCATCGACATCGACGACGACGGCCCCGGCATCCCCCCCGAGGTCCGCACCACGCTCTTCGACCCCTACGTCACCACCAAACGAGACGGCACCGGCCTCGGCCTCACCATCGTCAAAAAAATCGTCGTCGATCACGGCGGCTCCATCGACGTCCGCGACGCCCCCACCGGCGGCGCCCGCATCCACATCCGCCTCCCCCCCCAGGGCACCGCCCCCTCCACCGCCGCCGTCGAACGCTCCCGCACCGACGAAGACTCCCCGCTCGCCTGACCGGCGCCAGCGTCACGCCTCCGCCGTCAGGTCTCGCGCCGTCGGACCCAGTCCCCCGCGCCGCCCCGACGTGCCCGCCCCGTCACGCCCCCTACCAACCCTCTTCCTCCCTCGTGATACGCTCGCCGGCGGTCCGTGCTCGCTCCGTCGCGACGATGCCGCGACGCCGCGTGCGGGCCTCTCGCGAAAGGAACCAACGATGCAAATCAAGCTACTCTCGGCCATCCTGGCTGCGGGCGTCCTCGCGTGCTTCGGGTGCGGCTGCGGCCCCGGAGGCTCCGCGCACGGGGCGTCGTCCGCGCACGAGAAGGAGGCTTTCGGCCGCCTCTCGATCCCCGAGCTCGAAGCCAAAATGGAAGACGCCAAGGCCGGCAAGGCAGCCCTCTTCCTCTACGACAACAACGAAAAGGACCGCTTCGAGAAGGGCCACCTCCCCGGCGCCAAGTGGCTCCAGTACGACAAGGTGCAAGCGACCGACCTGCCCCAGGACAAGGACGCGACGCTCGTCTTCTATTGCGCCAACGAACATTGAAGCGCGTGCCATGAAGGCGCCGTGAGCGCCCACAAGCTCGGTTTCAAGAACGTCTACATCTTCCCCCCCGGCATCAAGGGTTGGGAGAAAGCGGGCAAGCCCGTAGAAAAGTAACCCTCCCCCAAGCTGCTCGACCAATCCACGGGCACCCCCCGGGTCTCACTCCCTCGACGCGCCCGTCTCGCCGGACCCCCCGTGAACCCATCCTCCCTCCACTCGGCCCCTCGCGCCCACGCGACTGTCATCCTCGCGACTGTCGCCCTCGCGACTGTCGCCCTCGCCGCGTGCAGCGCCCCTCTCGACCCCGTCGCCCCGCCGGTGCCCACCGTCGTCGCCCCCGCCGACCCGCCGCCTGCCACCGTCCCCGTCGACTCCACGGTTGCCTCCGGCCCCGATCCCGCCCCGCGCCCCGGCTCCGCCCGGCGCTATCTCCGACTGCCACTCTCCGGGGCCCCCGGCGCCCCCCTCCGCGTCGCCCTGGACATCCCCTCTTCCTGGGGCATCCGCGTTCGCAGCGCCGGCGGCCGCGCCCTCCGCCCCTGCCAGGTCAGCCCCTCTTCCCCCAGCGAGCTCTTCGTCCAGACCCGCCCCGCCTGCGACACAGCCAGTTGCCCCGAGCACGAGAAGCTCGCCGCCGACCTGATCACCGCCCAGCTCATCACCCCCTCCGACATCGAGTCTCAACAGAGCGAGCCGCACGGCACCGCCGCCGACGTCACCCGTCTCAAAGGCCACCTCGGCGGCCACCCCTTCGTCGCCTTCCGCCTCGTCGTGCTCGATCGTCCCAGCCTGCTCCCCGTCGCCTGCGAGTCCTTCCTGTTCGACGACGAGGTCCGCTGGCACCCCGCCTACGAGGCCGCCTGCGCCACCCTGCGCGTCGCCCCCGAAGACTGGCGCGACGGCCCCGACGAGCTCGCCCCCGCCCCCGACGGCGAGCCGCGCACCCCCCTCGAAGAGGCCGCCACCCAGACCGCCCAGGGCTACGTCCAGGCGCTCGGCCTCCGCGACGCCAAGAACGCCGCCGCCCTGCTCCTCACCCCCACCGAGTGCGTCGCCGCCGGCGGCCCCGAAGACGACTGCGCCGACGGCGCCGCCGATCGCCGAAACCAGCTCGCCCTCGGCCTCGATCGCATCCCGCTCGGCTTCCCCGCAGGCTCGGTCGACGTGCGCTTCCCCCTGGCCCTCGGCGGCCTCGCCATCGCCACCGTCAAGCGCCGCGGCGACCCCTGCGGCCCCGGCTACGAGGTCACCCTCACCAAGGCCCAGAGCCGCTTCGCCGTGGTCTCCCCCGACCCCATGCCCGACGCTCGCCTGCTCGGCCCGTAATCTCCAGCAAATTCAACATGGCGCCGCTGTGAGACGCATCCGCGTGGTGACGGTCGTGGAGCCGGGTGATCGGGGGTTGGGACCGGTCCAAAATCGTTTGGAGAGCCGGCCGGGACCGGCTTGGAAACGCTTCCAAAGCGTTCTGAAGCCGGTCGGTAGCGGCCTGGAAACGCCTCCGGAGCGTTCTGAAGCCGGTCGGTAGCGGCCTGGAAACGCCTCCGGAGCGTTCTGAAGCCGGTCGGTAGCGGCCTGGAAACGCCTCCGGAGCGTTCTGGAGCCGGTCGGGAGCGGCCTGGCCAAGCGTCCGGAGCGTCGGGAAGCCGGTCGGGAGCGGCCTGGCCAAGCGTCCGGAGCGTCGGGAAGCCGGTCAGTAGCGGCCTGGCCAAGCGTCCGGAGCGTCGGGAAGCCGGTCAGTAGCGGCCTGGCCAAGCGTCCGGAGCGTCGGGAAGCCGGTCGGTAGCGGCTTTCAGGTTCGCCGGCGGCTCGTGACCCAGCTCACGGGTGGCTCTGGCGAGATTGCGAACCTCCCCGGAGCCGGTCGGGAGCGGCTCCAGAAAGGTTGGACCGGGCGCCGGGCCGCCCGGGTGTGCCCGCTCAGCCCACGGGGGCCTCGATGGGGGACGGGACACCGGCCGGGGCGCCCTGCTCCGGCTCGACTTGCGGCGTGGCGCCCCGCCGGCCGGAACGCTTGCCCGCCCGCTCGGCGGCATCCACGAGCGGATGCCGAATGGCATTCTTCAGCTCTTCGGGAGCGTCGGAGACCGCGAGAGCCTGCACCACCAGCGAGGCCGTCGTGATCCACTGGCTGCGCGCCGCCTGAACGACGCGTTGTGCGGGCGCCGGGGCGCTTTGCAGCGCGGCCAGCCGGGCCGCCTTGCGGTTCTCCAGCTTGTCGAGCTCCGCGCCCGCCTCGATCCACAGCTTGACGGTATCGAGCACGCTCTCCCCCTTCTTCACGGGGATGCTCTTGAGCACGGTGACCGCGTCTTTGCCTTCCGGCTCGGCGAGCTGCCGCTCGATGCGCTGCGTATTGCCCGCCTCGGCGCGGTACGACGCGATGATGATCCCCGTGCCTTCAGGCAAGATCGTGGTCACGGCGGCATCACACTCCGCCGCACGCTCCTCGTCGGGTGGGTTCTCGCCCAGAGCGCGCTCGCGCTGCGCTTCGAGGAAAAGGGCGACACTGCGGGTCAGTCGATCGTGACGGTAATCGACCACCTTCTCTTTTTCGATGATGCGCTGGAGCTCCGCATCGCCGGTCGCGTCGGGAGACCGAACCGACAGCACGCCTTCGTAGGCTTTGCCTACCTGCTTGTGCAGCCCCGCGACTTCGGGGATCGAGAGGAATTGCGCCTTGACGGCGGCACTGTTCACAATGGGAGAGAAGAGACTCACCATCTCCGCGACGTCGAGATCATTGAATGCCATGAGACCTCCGGGTTGCGAACGACGGAATCCTAAAGACAGCCTCTTGTCAAGTGTTTCAGCGTCTCGATTCTCGGCTCGTGGCGCGTTCGCCAGGCGCGGCGATCACGGGCGCGGTCGTGGCGATGGCATCTCGGTCGAGAACGAGGTGACCGAAGCGAAGGGCCCGCACGGCCATGCGTCTGCCTCGACCGCATCGGTTTCAGAGTCAACATGTTCGCGGACGCCCGAGCACGCTTGTCAGTAGCAGCGCAGAGTGGAGCATGAGGGCCCTTTCGCGCAGCGCCGCTGTTCTTCATCCATGCGCCGATGGTCCGTAGTAGCGCGCCGCTCAGGAGCCCGTTTGCGGAGGGAACAGGCGCCGGCAGATCTCATCGCCTTCGAGCCGCGCTTCCACCGCGTCCTCCACGTCCTCCACGCTCAGCGCGGCCAGGCGGCGAACGTCGCGTATTTCGTCTTCCGTGGCCTCGATTCCACGCCTGCGCAGCGCGTCGAGCCAAATGCGCTCACACTCCTCGCGCGAGCGCGTGAGCGAGGGGTCTTTGGGCCGATTCATGATCTTGTGTACGTGCTGGGCCGCTGCGCTCACGTCCTCTTTCGATGCTCCCGCGCGCACGAGATCCACGAGATGACGTGCCGCGGCGACGTCCTCCTCCGTGAGCCTCACGCGGCCGTCGCGAAAGAGCCCGGTGCGAAGCACCTCCAGGACCTGCGCGCCATTCTGCAGCGCATCGAGGTCCGGTGCATCACCACCTTTGACGATGGCCCGAACCGCGAGCCGCGCGTCATGCTCCGCAGCGACAAAGGCGTCGAAGTAAAGATCCATCGCTTTCGGATCAGGGTCATCCTTCGGGGGCGGATGTAGCAGACCCATGTGTAGAACCTCATTTGTCCCAGCAGAAGGTCAGCGGAGGCTCAGCGCCCGTGGGGATCTTGCATCCGCTGTTCGGATTCGTCGGATCGATGTACCAACACTTCCCCGGGTTGCAGTTGCAACACTTCCACAACTTGTTTTGGCGTTTCGTAATGTAATTTTCTACGACGGGGTAGCAGATCGCGCCATACGCTTGGCACTCCGCGTGGCAGTTTCCACCCCAATTTGCCGGCGCGCACGTGTGCTCACCCAACGGGGTGGGCTCCTGTTCCGGACAGGGCACATAGCCTGCCCCGTACCCGCCTCCGCCGGTGGGCACGTCGCCGTAGCCGCCGGCGCCGGCCGGCACGATGGGACCGCCCGCGCCGACCCCCTGGCCTTGGCCGTCGGGAAGCCAGCACGCGCCGTCGATGGTCTGGCACGCTGCGACTTGCGCGAACGCCAGCACCGTCATGATTGCGAAGCTCCGTCCCACCGTCTTCATGTGCTCCTCCATCGTAACACGGGGCCTGCGAGGATCGTCCCGACGACGCCGCGGAGCAGACCGTGAGCATCCCCTGCGGGCAGGATGCTGAACACCTCACTTACCGCGACGAGCAGGCCGCTCTCCATGCGCCAGCCCACGGTCGCATGCGGTGTGATCGCGAGGCGCGGCATGGTGCCGACGACGATGACGCCCATGCTCGCGCCTCCGCCCAGCTCTATCGCGCCAGCCTGCCGCTCGGGCAATATTATCGACGTGCCCGCGATGGCCAGCACGCACGCAGCTATCGCGCGCTCAATGAGCATTAGATCGCGCTCAGGGGGTGTCGAGGTGGCGGCAGCACAGCGTGACGGTCTTGTTGACCTGGACGTCGAACATGGTCCGTTGGTCGATGTAGTCGTCGTTGATCGGACAGCCGCCCTCTTCGTCGTCGTGGTGGATGCAGACGTGGTAGTCGGGTCGGGGGGAGGGGACGCAGGTCTGGCCCTGGTCTTCGCACAGGTCGATCGCGGTAATGCGGCACTCCCGGGCGAACAGCGGCAGCTTGGGGTCTTCGAGGTAGCCCTGGAGGCCTTGATAGGGGGTCTCGACGGGACAGGCGGGGACGAGCTCGGGGTGACCCCACCAGAAGAGGGACGGGCCTGTGTACGTGGCGGGGGGTGTTTTTACGCAGTCCCCTGGACAATACAGGACGCCCGGGGGGTCGGTGATGCCGTCCGTCTCGGTCTCGGAGATTGTGCGTTGATATCCGGGCTCCTCACACCCACACGTGGCCAGGCAGAACCAACACGTCAGAAGCATCACGATCCACCGCATGGCTACTTCGCTCCTTCTTCACCGAACCGCACCACCAAGCCCAATCCAAAGAACCCAGACACGTCGGGGGTCCTCCACCGATACCCCCCGGGATCGTAGTTCTCGACCACTCTAGGCGCCCCGACCAGCACCTCGCCCCAGGCGCGCGCGCCGAACCTGCTCTCGCCGAACGGCACTTCCACCCCGATGCGGGCGCCGACTGTCCAAAAGCCTTCGATCGCGGCGGGAAAACCAACGCCAGCGCCGAAGGCGTCCGTGTCGTGGTCGATCTGCACTCCCCCGCCCGCGACGACGCAGCCAAAAAAGTAGCTGTACCTCCCGCACGGCGTGGCCAATGCCACCATCTGACTCACGTCGAAGTCGTACGGCCCCAGGTTCACCGCCGAGGGAAACACCCCTCGCAGCTCCAGCCCCAACGACAGCGGCCCGTAGCGGCCTTCACCGGCCACCCACGCTCCCCCCCCGACATTGCTCGTCAAGTTCACGGTCATGAGCGCGCCTGCCGAGATCACATAGGTCCAGTCCATCTTATCCTTCAACCCTTTCAGCTCTGCGTCGAGCTGCGCGTTCTGCTGCAGCAGGCGGGCGAGCTTCGCGTCCTGCTCTTCATTCTTTTCGTTGACGGCGTCCAGCCCACGCTGAAACACCTTGCGGTCGGAGCACGGATCACAGGCGAGGGCCGGGGCCGTTGGCGGGGCAGGTGGAGCGGGCGGCCGGAAGACGACGAGCCTCACGCGGCGCGCGAGCGTCCCCACCAACGCATCGCAGTCCTCATGCACCTCCGCGGAGCTGGCCAGCACGGCCCCGCCGTCGTCCACGATGCTGATCGTGCCGCGATAACCCTTCGCGCCGCGCGCGATCTCGATGCGCAGGTGCGACGTCGCGTCGCTCCCCGCGGCGACGAACGGCTCGGCGAAGTCGTAGGCGTCGGCCACCCACTCGCGCAGGTCCCCCTCGCCGGGACACCCCGCGGCGGCAGGATCGACCAGGTACTCCAGCGTCACATCCCCAGCCACGGGCGCTGGATACCCCGCCCCGAGACGCAGGAGCCCCACCAGTGCTGCCCCGAAACGCCCTCTGCCGGTCTCCTCACCCACCGTGGCTCCCTCGCCGCTCGGATAGGCCGAGCCTTCCGACTATCGCGCGAGACGGCGTCGCGGGGAACCCGCAAACTCAGGTTCTCGGAAGAAAGGCCCCACCGCCGCGCACCCTGGTGTCCCCATTACCTGGCGAGACGCCACGCCGGGGCGTCTGCGGGGAAGTTGGCGCGGCCGGTCACCGAGGGGGATTCGAGGCTGCCGATGACGATGCGCCAGGCGAGCGAGTCATGTCTGCCCATCTCCTCTGCTCTCCGGTTCCGTGCGCTCCGGTCCCATTGAGTGGCCCTCAAAGGCCTCCCAGCGTTTGAGCCCGCGCCTCATTGCCTCCATGTCGTCCGGCTCCGGATGCTCCCACACGGCTTCGGCGCGCAGCCACTCGACCACGTGCAGCCACTCGCGGCGGTACACGGCATCGAACACGACATTGTCCGAGGCACTGTGCTCG
>Ga0163144_10009230_pt1 | contig 21208 bp, 13 predicted proteins | sample OliLak19BULKMAT1_FD_123175 | JGI IMG/M metagenome (GOLD analysis project Ga0163144, IMG submission 123175) | Freshwater microbial mat bacterial communities from Lake Vanda, McMurdo Dry Valleys, Antarctica - Oligotrophic Lake LV.19.BULKMAT1 | ecosystem: Environmental > Aquatic > Freshwater >... | reverse complement strand
TAAATCCCTCTCCCTAGGGAGAGGGACTTTGAATTCCGGCTCCCTTCTCCCTAGGGAGAAGGGTTGGGGATGTAGCTTGCTTCCCGAAGGGTGGGCGGATCGGAGATCTGCAAAAGTGAGATGTACCCAATACCAGTTGAACTCACTTTATCTATTCTGAGGAACTACTGGCTTTTGACCTGACGTGATGTCCGATATCACGTCTGTAGTACATGCCGACGAACTGGATACAATCGATCGCGCTGTAGGTTTGGGCAAACGCTTGGTCAATGGTTTCGCCCGTGGTCGTCACCCCTAACACGCGACCGCCATCGGTGACTAACTCTCTGGAGGCAACACTTTGGGTGCCACCTTTTGCCGAGGTTACTTGACTGCGTGACTCTTTGAGGCGAGTTCCGGCATGGAAAACAAGTGCCCCTGAATTTTCGGCTTGTTCTGTACCGGCGATGCGATTTCCCTTCTCAGGGGTATCGGGGTAGCCCGCAGCCGATAGAACTACACACGCAGCGGCTCCTGGCTTCCAAGCGATCGGGGGCTGGTCTGCTAACCGCTGCTGGACACAGGCTAACAGGAGGTCAATCAGGGGCGTTTCTAACAAAGGCAAAATCGCCTGGGTTTCTGGATCACCAAAGCGGCAATTGAACTCAATGATTTTGGGAGTGCCATCGGGGGTAATGATCAGCCCAGCGTAGAGAATTCCCCGGTAGTCGATATTGCGCTGGCGCAGAGCAGCAATGGCGGGTTCCAAGATCTCCTGCTGAATCCGGGTTTGCAGCGCCGCAGTGACGATCGGGGCTGGGGCATAGGCACCCATTCCCCCCGTATTCGGGCCAGTGTCCCCTTCACCAATGCGCTTATAGTCTTGGGCAGGCAAAAGGGGACGAATGGTTAATCCATCGGTGAGGGCAAGAACCGAAACTTCCTGTCCAGTTAAATATTCCTCAATGACAACCCGCTCTCCAGCACTCCCAAATTGGCCGGCAAAGATGGCTGTGATTGCTGCTTGGGCCTCAGCCACGGTTGTCGCAACGGTTACCCCTTTCCCAGCGGCTAATCCGTCTGCCTTGATGACGATCGGCGCACCTTGAGCCTCGACATAAGCCTGGGCCGCTGCTGCCTCTGTAAACACTACGGCTTTGGCAGTGGGGATGCCTGCCTCTTGCATTAGCGCCTTAGCCCACGCTTTGCTAGACTCGATCGTCGCCCCTGCCCGCGTTGGGCCAAAGACCTTCAAGTCTTGCTTATGCAGAAAATCGGTAATGCCTGCGGCTAAAGGCGCTTCTGGCCCAACCACAATCAGGGAGATCCCATTTACAGAAGCAAAGCGACCAATCCCTTCAAAATCATCGACACTGAGTGATAAATTTTGACACTGCTTGAGGGTAGCTGTCCCTCCGTTTCCTGGGACGCAAATGATCTGGGTTACCCGCTCAGATTGCAATAGCTTCCAAGCGAGGGCATGTTCTCGACCCCCATTGCCAACAACTAAAACCTTCACATGACCCTCTCTGAAACGCATTCCATTATGTCATGTCTGGGCCATTCCTGAAGGAGATGGATGACTGATTGCATTAGCTTACCCTTGCTCTAAAGCGAATGAACCCATAGGAAGTACTAGGAGTTCCTGGGGCTGTTGCTCTTGGTAAGGTAGGCAAATCTGGTACACGCGTGATACTAACAGTGACGGCTCCGTTTGGGTTGCCGCCACAGGCACCGGGCGCAGTGAGATCGTTGGGAACGTAGTAGCGGCCACGATCGGGACTATCATTAGCATTGCTGAGATAGGCTGTGGGGGTGGTGGAGCCGATCGCTAAGGCAATGCCAGAATCAGCACCGGGTAAGCCACCATCAGAGGGCGTGAGACTGTTGAAGGCAGTGGGCACAAATGTATTTTCGAGGGGGACGCGATCACAAATCAGCGTGGTTCCAGCATCCTTAGTGCCTGCACCATCTGAGAGATAGTAGATGGTGTAATCCACCACATCTCCGGGTCGGGCATTGTTGACAGCAGTAGCTCCTTGCAAATAATTCACTGGCCATAGAATTGCAGGATCATCGTTGGGGTCAGTGGGGGAGTCAATCAAGGTGGCGATCGGAGCGCCATTAAGGGCAGTGACGCGCTTGACTAGACGAACATGGGGCTGGTCGATCGTGACGATGGACGTATTATCCGCAGGCACCGCATCCACTCCCACATTTAAGGTAACTGTGGCTGTATTTTGTAAGAAGCCGGAAAAGTAATTATTGGGGGCTGTGAATGCATTGAGCGTGCCTGTGATGGTATAAGTGGCCACCGCATTAGCGCCAAGGGTAATCGAGTCATTGATGGTGTTGCCCGCTCCTCCTGCACAGGAACCTGTCCCCGTAGTAATCGTGCAACTCCAAGTCACGCCTGTAATTAACGGTGAAATTGTATCGTTAACTGTGGCGGTAGCAGGGGTTGCTACCTTGTTGGTGACGACTAGCTGAAAGCCAATGGGTTGCCCTGCCACAAGGGGAGCCGGAGGAACAGGAACTGTGAGGGTTTTAACAATGCTGACATCATCGCTAGGGGTACCAATGGTTACGTCCTCTCCCGCACTGGAAGCAGGATCATAATTGGCGTTGGTTCTCCCGCCAGTGGCTGGGTCATCGTAGGTGGCAGTCGCTGGGTTCTGATAGGTGCCGTTGGGAACGGTAGCATCTATTCTGACTTGGAAGGTAATGCGGACGATCGCCCCACCAGGAATGGTGAATCTAGTGAAGGTAGGATTCGTTGCTCCATTGGTAGGGTTAGTGGTTGTGGGTCGAGTGGCGGCAACTGCACCACTGGTCAAGTTAATGATCGGGGCTACGGAAGCATCATAGGTAAATCCAGTGGGCAACACATCAGAGATATCAACGTTATTTGCTGTGACGCGGTTCGCACCATTGGCGACAGCGATCGTGTACGTTGCGATCGTGCCCGTTGGGCTATTCGTGACGTTTGGTGTGCTAGTTGTTTTAGTGGTTGTTAGAAATGGTACGCACTCCGCCCCAGAGTTGGCTCCAGGAATCGTGGACAGCGTTACGGGGATTGTGATTCCCAGTCCAGCTACAGCACCATTATTGGGATTTGCTGCAATGCCCGTTACCCCCGCTATCCCCCCCAGTTCACTGCTGGTGATACCTGCACTAAAGACGACTACGCCGCCGCCACCGCCGCCACCAGGACCATGGGGGTCATTAAACACAGCACTCCCCCCATTGCCCCCGTTAGCATTAGCCGTCAGACCTGTCAGACCTCCAGTCAATGCCGAAACTAGGATGCTTCCGCCCGCTCCGCCACCACCACCCCCATCACGGGTGACACTACGGGCACTCGCACCGTTGGCATTGATCGTGCCAGTGCCAGTAACAGTATTCGTCCGCAGCATCACCATGCCACCGCCTGCGGCTCCACTACTAAATAGTCCGCTTGTAGAAGAATCATTTGCAGGAGGGAAAAACGAACCATTGTTCGTGGTACCAGCGCCCCCACCGCCACCCAGAACGAGGCGATTGGTGGCAGCAGGGAAGGGTTGACCGCCAAATCCCCCTGTAGGCAGGTTAGACTGCCAGGATCTGCCGCCAATCCCACCCGCACCGCCATTACTGCCGCCACCAGCGCCAGAGTTTTGATCATTTCCAGTAGGGTTACCATCTGTGCTGCCACCTCCCGCATTTCCCGGCGCTCCCCGACCATAGCTCCCGTCAGGATAGCCCTCGCTCACATTGTTAACTAGAGTCAAGGTGCTGTCGATTGTAAAGCGTGGCGTACCTGCAATTCCCTCAGCCTTGGAGCCATTCTTGTTAAGGGTTGAGAGAGTTCTGTAGTCAGTATTTGGGCTTGCAGCGCCCGCTAGTAAGCGACCGCCGCCACCCCTAAAGCCTCTGCCATTCACATCAATGCCGCCAGTTAGATTTAGGACTCCCGCTACATCGTAGGCTACGATTCCGCCTGTGCCTGTAGCCCCGTCCCAATAGGCAGATGTGGCTGAACCCAAGGTGGCCGTGGAATATTGCGGGACACGAATCACCTGATAGGTTCTCTGTCCTTGAGTCGCGGTGGCAGCAGCACTGCTGTAGGTGTTAATGAGTCCACCACCATTCGTGCCTTGAATCGAGACCACGCCGCCGCCGACCGCACCAGTAGCGACCACGTATTCATAATTGCCTGCTGTGCCAATTGTGAAGCCGCTCGCCCCATTAGTGGGCTGTGTGCCCCCAGCAGCTAGGGCTGGCACGTCGCCGGGGGTATTGTCTCCATAGGCATCGGTGTTGCTGGAGTTAATCTGGGCATCCTGCATTTGGATGACCAGTAGTAGATCTCCGGCAGCGATCGGTGCCCCAGCAGTGGGAGTCCCAACAGAAATTGAGGTGGCTCCGGCGGTAGCGGTGCCGGTACCAGGGTAGTAGGTGTTGATGATGCCAGCAGGCGCACCTACCCCATCTCTACCGGGGGTAGCGCAGAGGGCAGGAGCCACCTGGGCACTGGCAGGCTCGACGAATTCAGGCAGCGATAGGTTAGGGGGTAGAAGAGCCGTGGGAACAGAGATCGGTAGAAAAGAGAGGAACAGGAATGTAAGTGTGAGGACACCCGTTAACCACCGATAACGGTAGGTGAACATTAGCTTGGTTAAACGTGACTTAAACCGTGATCTCATGGTGATCCTTTCACATCTTTACAGGGCACACAGGGAATAATTTTCAGTTAGTTTTCTACTTGCAAGTCAGATTCCTGGGGTTCAATCACCAGTTCCACGCCCCGGACATCTTTGAACGTGAATTCCACTCGCCGATCGCGGGCATAGTCCACCCGATCGCTTCCCACAGCTTGGCGGCGGCGCTCCCCGAAGGAACGAATCGTCATTCGTTCTGAGCCAATGCCCCGACGCAGCAGGTAGTTTCTGGCAGAGCGGGCGCGGCGCAAGCCCAGGTTCAGGTTATAGGCATCACTGGCGCGGGGGTCGGTGTGTCCTTCCAGGTCAATGACGATCGTCGGGTTTTGGGTCAGCACTTGGGCAATTCGGTCTAGCACGCGGGCAGTTCTGGAGCTAATGGTGTCTTTGTCGAGGGCAAAGTGAATCACGTTGGGCACTTGGAGGGTAAGGCGTTGAGGAATCGGGTCTGGGGGAGTGGGAGGGGGAGTTTGAGTGATGATGGGAGGGGTGGTGCAGCGGGGGTTGGCGGTTGGCGGTGGAGGAGTTGGGGAGTTGGTTTTAGTGCCGGGGAGGGATTGAATCAGGGCGGCGATCGACGGTTCCGAGGTGCCGTACTGGGGATCGGTGGCAATGGCGCTGACCCGATCGCCCGGTTGCAAGGTAGTGAGCGTAGCCTGAAAGCGTCCCTGAGCATCCGTCATCACTGTCGTCAACGGTTGACTCAGGAAACCATAGGCTAAATCGGTGGCACTCGCGCTGGGATCGTTGGGAATTTCCGATCGGTAGAGATCCACCATGGAACCGGGATCAGCAATGCCATCCAGGTTGACCCGATCGCCCATCACATCTCCCATATCGAAAAATTCCGCTGCCAAAAACCGGGGGGCATTGATGGCGGCATTCCCCGTTTCTAGGCGACGATTGGGCGAATTGCGCGGTGGGTTCACCCCATCTCCCCGCTGGAAGTCCTGGGCCGTGACGTTCTGTTGCGTATTCAAGTCGATGCTCAGTCCTTCCAGGGTGCTGAAGCGATTGCCTCGGATGAGGTTGCGAATACTCTGCGGGTAGGAGGTTACGACCACGCCGGGGCCGGCTTGGTTGCGGATGTCATTGTCTAACACTTGATGGTCGTTGCCCATCAAATAGATCGCAGCACGACGCAAGCGACGACCGTTGAAACTCACGCGGTTTTCGGTAATTTGCACCGCACCTTGGGGTTTGAACAGAAAAATGCCACTGCCATCATTGCCGCAGAGGAGGTTCTTGGTGATTTGCGATCGATCGATCACCCCTTCCAAGCGAATCGCATCGGGCATTCCCGCCAACCCGTTGTTGACAATAATATTTTCCAGTACGAGGGTATTTTCTGCCCGCACGGATGTAATGATGCCGCTGCCATCGTGGTAACTGATGCGGTTCCGTCGAATTGTCGCGCCCTGACTATTGAACACCGAAACCCCAAAAGCTGAGGGGATCGGGGGAAAGTTGCCCTCTGGCGGAATGCCCAACCAGTTGTTCTCAATCAACACATCCTTGGGCGGAACGTTGCCTTCATAAAAGGGAAAGAATTTCTCTGGGGACTGTTGCTGGCTCGTATCTGGCGGGGGGAGGCGATGGGCAATGAAAATATCGGCGGGGGGAGTGATGGCGGTGGAGAGATGTTCAGCGGTGAATCCATATAGGCTCAACCCGCGAATGGTGATGCGATCGGCGCTGACGGTCAGTCCCCGAAACACTTCTACGCCAGGAGCCGGGGTGAGGGAAACGACGGGGATCGGCACCAAAATTTCCGCTGTGGCAGATTTCGTCGCGTCGTAGCCCGATTGCGTTGAGCCATCAATCACGATTCCCGGACGGTTTAGGGCGGGGAGCAACTTCGTGAGCCGAATCGTGGTGGCTCCAGGGGGCAGCGCAAATTGAATTTGGGTGCGATCTCCAACCATCGAAACCTGGTTGCGCTCGATCGGATTGAGACGATCGATCCCCAAGGTGCCATTGGCCAGTTCGATCGCCTCCCGCAAGGTCAACTCTCCATTGGGCTGGATCGTGTCTTGGTTACTATTGACAGTGATCCTGAGTTGAGATGGAGTTTGCGGCGTGGCGATCGAGGGTGACAAAAGCAGCACAACAGGAGCCAAGGTCAATCCCCACCAAGGGCGCGATCGTTTGGCATGGAATCTGGACAATATCGTCACGGTATTACGGGCTGGACTTGTCATGGTGTTGCTCCTCCGATCATGGGAGCCGTTTTAACCATGTGGGGCTGAAGTAAATCAGATTGAGTTAAATGGGACGGAACAACTCCTCCCAGTCCTCCCAGAAATGGGGGAATGCTCTTTGTCTGAACCTCCTCAACTGAAGCAAATGTCGATCGGTGGCTGATGTTAGTCAAAGGTTTACTGGGTTGCACGTCTACTGGTTGCACGGAAGATAGAAGTCCGATCGGTAGCACCGAATTCGTGACAGAAACGGCAGGAAATTCGCCCATCAAATCAAGTTGAGAGACAGCGGGGACTGTCGCAATGGGGGGAAGAACCGACTCCTGCTGCTGGGGTGGAGCTACTTTTTGTAACCCAAAGCCCTCGAAGAGTTCGTTGAGCTTAAAGGTTAAGCCCATGTAGAAGCCTCCCGCCGATCGCGACCCACTGAAGTCGCGATCGTTATTGACACTGCCAGAGCTATAGCCCGCTGAGACCCGCAAATTTGGCGTGAGGTAATAACCCGTCTCCAGCACAAAGCCCGTTTCGCTGAAGCCCGTGGAGGGTTGCCCAATCCAGCGGGCTTCGCCCACCAAATCCATGTTGTAGCCCAAGCGATAGGTCGCCCGGAGTTGAGCCAGGGAAATTGTGCTGGTGCCCACCAAATCGCTGGCTAGGAACGAAGTGCTATTCCGCAGGGCATACTTGCCATAAAATTCCCATTGCCAATTGGGGGCGTAGATCGCTTCACCCGCTAAGGTGTGGTCTTCTGAACCAGTGCCCGTGCCAAAGAGAATCGTGTTGGGGATCGTCGAGGGATTTTTGCGGTACTCATAGCGCAACAAGGCGTTGAAATTATCGTTGCCAATATCCCGGTAGGCTAACCCGACGCGCATGGTGGCCGTATCCCCCAGTCCTACTAAGGTTTGATTGGAGGCATTGGCTTGTTGGTAGCGGAATAGGGTCGTCAGGGAGGGGGTGACCTTGCCCAAAGCGGCAGCCGTAATCACTGTGTTGCTGCCGGAGGAAGAGGTGCGGAACTCGTAGCGGGCACTGGCTTGGAAGTCGGGATTGTCGCTGTATTCCAAGCCAATGCTGTAGTTGTCTCCACCCTGCACAGCCAAGGCTGAGGCGCTTTGCCCCACCGCGACGGGTTGTACAAACTGCTGTCCGGCTCCCGTAATTCCCGCAAAATCCCCAAAGAGACGCTCGTAGGCCAGATCCAACCGTAAACCGGGGGAAATTGCCCATCGCTGGTTTAAGCCGATCGCGCCCTGGCTGGTCATGCCATTGGCTCCTCCCAAAATGGAGTAGCGCCCCGTCAGAGTAGTGTCAGTGCCGAGCTTGTAGTCGCCATTGACGCTCAGGCTGGTAATCGAATTCCCGGCATACTGACCCCTGTTGAAAAATTGTTGTCCCAGCGTCAACTGAATGCCGGGGTAGACGGCCCAATCTAAGGCCAAAACTGTGCGATCGGGGTAGACCGCATCCACACCCGACGAGAGGGTGAGTTCATTTTGGGCGCGGAAGGTGAGGGTGGGGGTGAGGGGCAGGGTGAAGCGCGATCGTAACTGGTCGGCGTTGCTGTTCAATCCCCTGTTTGTTGTCGCCAACCGATCCTGTCGATCGCGGTGAATGTAGTCCAGATTCACCGTGGCACTCCCCACCATCTGCTGAATTCCGGCTGAAATCGTTGTCAGGGAATTATCGACGCGGCTACCGGGAACGGCTTGCGTCCCTGGATTAAACAGATCTTGAAAGGTTGTGAGCAGGCGGGGCGCAATGCCAAAATTATCTTCGTGGTCGTACTGCACCCGGAGGCTGGTGGTTGGCGCTATTTGGCTGGTGACTTGGGCCCCATAGCGGCTTTGTCCTGGCACAAAGCTCAGGGTGGCGTTGTTGGAAAAACCCGCATCCGTGGAACGGTAGTAGCCCTGAACTTGGGTGCCAGGAAATAGTTCTGCCAGGGCTTCCAGGCGATAGGCAGAGCCGTTGACCAATCCGGACAAGTCGGCGCTGTTGCTGGAGCGAGCATATTCCGCAATGATTTGGCTATTGGCACCAAGGGAAATCAGGGCATCGGCTCCATAGAGTTCAAAGCGGTTTGACCCCTGGTTTTCCCGCAGATAGCTGGCTCCAAACCAGCTTTCCCGGTTGAGTTCGCGGGAGAGGTTGTAGCGCAGCCGTCCAGCGTAAATGTTATTTCCAGAGCTTTGACTGTCGTATTGATAGGTGACGACGATGCGCCGTACCAGGGTCAGCCCTTCAGGACTTAAGTCGGTTCGTAACTGGGGCCGGCGGAAAATCAGGGTGCCGCGATCGTAGTCAATTTCGTAATCGGGCCCGCGTGTCAGGGGTTTGCGATCGAGGACGGTACCAGGACGGTTCAGTTCTTCGAGTTCCAAGAACACATTTTCACTGCCGGGAATCAATAAGCGCCGGGAGAGGAAATAGAAGCCGCTGGTGCCATCCGGGGCAACTGTATCCCGTTGAAAGCCTTGCACGTTGTCGCCATAGAAGCCCGTGACCTGCAAATTGCCCAGATTGTAATTGAGTTTGAAGCCGTGGAGTTGGCGACTCGTCGCAGTGTATTGCTGCGATCGCAGGGCAAATTCTTTGGTGTCGTAGTCGCCCCACATGGCAAAGTCGGGGTCAGCACCGGGAGTTTTTGCCGATCGCTCAAAGCGCAAATACAAACTGTCTTGGGAAGGGGTGATGGTGCCAAAGGTAGAACTGTCGCCATAGACGGGGTACTTCTGGTCGCAGAATTGCACATCTCGGTAGAGGCGAGAGTTGCCGTTACAGTCTTCGTTGAGGGTACGATCGCTGTTGTAAGCGCCGGTGAGGAGCCATTCGCCAATTCTGCCAGTGGCGAAGACAGACGATCGCAGATCTACTTGGGTGCGATTGTTGCCATCCGGCGGCAGAAACTCGCGGAAACTGCGATAGAAATCTGTGCCCCGCGCTCCCACCCGAAAATCAATCACCCCAGTGACGATCGAGGGTCGCAAGTTCGTCTCGAACTGAAGTTGGGTGAAGGCTTCAAAATTGGGGGTGTTGGCCCGCACTCGCACGGTTTGCGCTTCGAGGGACGATCGCAACTGAGCCGTGAACAGTCCTTGAGTCGCTTTCACCTGAAATCCTGGTTGGTCAGTGTCCGCATCTGCCCCGATAAATTCTCCCAAGCTAGCCGTCAGAGTTACCATCAAGTCACGATTGGCGCGATTGCCTGCTGCATCCAGCAGTTGTCCCTGGATGGTGGCCGTCGATCGCCCGTCGGCAGGAATCCGGGACTCCACAGAACTAATTTTCAAGCCCTTGGGAGAACCTGTAAGTTGCACTTTCAAAGAAACCGCAGGGGCTTGACTGCCCACCACCGTCGCCTCGATCGTATTTTCCCCTTCCCGCAAGGTTACGCCATACCAGGTCTGCGTCACCAAATTCGTGCTGGTGTCTTTTTCGGTGCGCCCGATCGCCGCTTCATCCACCAACACGCCATTCACCCGCAGTTGCACCTTGGTGCCAATGGCAAATTGCAGGACGACGCTGGTTGCTGGCACATCCACCACTGCATCAGGCGTAGGAGCCAGAATTCTAATGCCAGTGAAGGGAACAGCAGGACTGGAAGCGGGCGCACCTTGGGAAACGGCTGGCGGCGCACTTGTCGGAACGGTTTGGACGGATGGAACCGCCGCAGGAGGGGTGGGAACGGGATTAGTCTGAGGGGAACCGATCGCAGGTGCAGGACTCGCAAGCGCAGGACTCGCAGGCGCAACTGGATCACTTTTTCCAGCTTCAGCTTGAGTTGAGTCAGCCGTTGGGACTGCCGCCGAGGTCGGCTCTGTCGGCGTGGGAGTGGCGACGATCGGCTGGGTCGCTGTCTCAGTGAGAGATGGAGAGGGCACCTCAGCCGCTTGAGTCAACACAGGCAAAAGCAGGAAGCCGATCGCCTCAACCGTTGTGCCCAACCAAAAAATCCAGGGTTTCGTCGGAATACGTTTCATCGTCCGCTCACCTCCTTAAAGGTGGGAGTCACGGCAAAATTCATTCGCACTAGGCCCCCCGGCTCCAACCGCACGAGACGCGACTGAGAATTTCGCTCGATGAAATAAAGGTTGGGGGCGAGGGTATAGCCCGGCAGAGAACTCAGATCCAGCACAGCGGTGCGGCTACCAGCGATCACGTTTTGCACGGAGTACAAGCCGTTAGCATCCGTCACAATCCGATTGCCGTCATCCATAAAGATCACCGCGTTGGGAACTCCTGGCTCTCCCGGTTGCTGTTCGCCATCAAAGTTTTTATCCACAAATACCCGCCCAATAATGGTGCCGCAATCGGAAAGAATGCCGGGCTGCACCCGCAGGCGGTAGATTGCTGGACCGTCTCTGACTGAGCGCAAATTATCGGTGCGTTGTGCCTGGACGATCGCCGAGTTTTGTCCCGTTCCGCGCACCGCATCGGGGCTGAGGGTAGCAGCGTAGGCAATATTGAGCGCCAGAGATGCATTGGCAGCGGTGGCCGCCGGGAGCGTTCCCAGGATTTTGAACGTCACCGTGGAACCTGTGCGATCGGCAGTCACGGTTACTGGCTGCCCTGCCAATTCCGCCCGCGCTGAGTTATCAGCAAAGCTAAAACCCAGAGGTAGGGTGTCCGTCACCACTAAATTAGTGACAGGGGCGCTGGAAAGGTTTCGCACCACTAGCCGATAAATCGCCGTGTCGCCAGGCTCAGCCGCTGCCCGATCGCCCGTTTTGAGGATTTGAATTTCTTGGTCTTGACACACACTGGTGTTCACGCCTAACAGGGCTGAGAGAATGCCTCGATTGTCGGAGCGCAGTTGAATCGTCCCGCTGACTGAGGTGATGCTGTCGTTGCCCGTAATCGGCTTGCCATCGATCGCGCTCACCGTGTAGGAAATGAGATTCCCATTGCGAGTGCCGATCGTGAGGCGAAATCGGCGCTGGTTATAGATGGAACCCACAGGGGGATTGATCACCAGAATGTAAACTCTGCCCTGATCCAATTGCCCCCGCGCTGGATCAAGCAGGAAGCCGTAAAGGCCACCGCTGCTACTGGTGAGGGAAAAAGGATTGCTGTTTTGCCCGTTGGGAGCCACCCCTGCGGGGATGCCATTTGCGGCAGGCAGGGACGTGGTGGTCAACGCCACGGGGGTTCCAATTTCCGTTCCCGTTGGGTCAGCCAAATTTGGCTCATAGAGTCCGACTGTGAACCCGTTGTAATCCGGGAGGGTTTCCCCAGCGCACCCGGTTATCCTGCCAATGGGATCGGTGAATTGCGAGACCACATTCACCACCTGCCCCGTAATGCCCGTGATCCTGACTCCGCCTGCGATGCCATCGGTGTAGGTGTAGGAGGCTCGGTTAATCAGGTTGGTGGACGTGGAGGTAACACTCTGGGCCTGCACCGGAGCTTGAGCAGCCGAGGGCAAGAGAGTGGCTACGAACGCCATGATTGCCAACCCCCAAATTTTGGGGGATAAACGACGAGATATAGAAGAGGGCGATCGGGCTATTCCCACGGCTACTTCAGGCTCCAACAAAGGTCAAACATGGCTTAGCGCACCTTCACTTGATACGTAACACTCACCGTCGTCTTAGCCGGAATGGCTTGGTTGAATGTCCAGCGGATGTGGGTGTAAGCCTGGGCTGGGGCAGGCTGATTCACCGTCTTGCCATCGGGCAATTTAACCGGAACCATGGGCTTTTCTACAAAGCTCTTTGCCCCATCAATGCTATAAACCACCGCAATACTTTTCTCCTGGGCTGCTGTCACTGAGTTCAGGATAAAAATGGTGCGCTGGGGAACAGGCTGGGTAACGACTAAGTTTTTGACGGGACGATCGCTCGTGTTTTTGCTGTTGAGGGTGTAACGAATCACATCCCCTGGTTGCACCGCCGATTGGGGGCTAAAGGCTTGCCAAGTCACCTTTTCCTTGCCCTCAGCATCCTTTTGGCGGATCTGCTTTTCTCCCACAAGCACAAGCTGCACGGGAGCTGGTTGCCGCTGGGCGATTTGTGTTGGTGCTTGGGTCTGGGCAAGGGCAACTGCTGCCCCCAGGTTGGATAGAGCCAACATCCCTAGGCAGCAGGGCAAAAATCCTAAAATCCCGATCGATCGTCCAATTAATGGTTTCATCACTGTGTATCTCTTGAGGCAATCATGTTTAGCTTGCGCGTTTCAGTTTGTTCCAACACTCAAATCTAAAGAGGAAGCAAAGGCGATAGTCACCTTTGCTTCCCTATTTCCTTGCAACGGGTTCCTAGTTGAAGCGCCGCCGGAAAATGAAGGTGCCATTAGCTTGGGGAGCAACTGTGCCAGCAGGGGTGTTGACGTATTGCGTCACATCCGTTGCCGCCGTGGTGCCCGTTTGATCGCCAGCGGGCGAGTAGGTGATCGTGCCGCTGGTTGCCGTTGCCCTACCCACGACGTTGCTGGTGTCAATGATGCCGTCCGGTGTCGGAGGGTTATCGAGGGCCCAGTTGTTTGGCGCAGTCACACCATTTTCAGTAATCACCACCGCGTTGGCGTTGAGGATCACATTTCCAGATCCAGCGGGAGGGCTGGAGATGTTGGTGTAAGTGATGCGATATTCCAGAAAACGACCGGGAGCGAATTGTGGACCCAGCAGAGCCGAGGTCTGGGTAAAGGGTACTAAAACCGTTATGCCATCTGTACCTAGAATCTGTGCCTCTTTAACTAAGCGCAGGAATCCCGTGTAGAGGCGATCGATCGTCGCATTCTGAGTGGTGTCTGCTGCATCCGGTCTGCCATTGCCGTTCGTATCCACAAAGGCAAAGATAGGGACAGGGAAGCCATTTCCGGTATCAGTTGAGAGCGGTGTCCCTGATGGCAGATCGACCGTCACCGTGTAGTTCACCGAGGTGCTAGGTGCCAAACTAGGAATCAAGAGTGGCGCTCCGCCTGACGTGAAAATAAAGTCAGTGCCATTGTAGGTATAAACTACTGAAGTTCCGCCCAGCGTGACTGTGACCAGGGTTCCAATCGGCAAGGTGCCCGTAGCGGCCCCATCATCCGGCACCAGCAAGACATTGGTTAAGGTAGTTCCACCAGGGGGGGCTGGGTTGTTGACCGTATTGGTGAATGTAACCGGAGCCGGATCGATCGTTGAACCTGGAGCCGTCCCCGCTGGAATCGGAGTCGATTGGTTCGTAAAGTCGTCATTGTTGTTGGTCGGACCCACCGCTGCGGGCTGACCATTGGGCCCGTTGAGGATCGTGCCAGGAGTGGCGATCGTAAACACGTTGTCTTCACCGCCCGGGCCTGTCCCCGTGTTGGTGTTGTTGTTGTCCACCCCATCCACAGGTGGATTAGCCACCCCAGTGTTGGGGACATTTGAGCCAGGGGTGCCATTGTCATTGACATTGGTGGGGTTTGTGTCGCCTGATTCGTCATAGATCAGCGTGTTGGGGCCAGGGGGAACACCGTCAGTTTCACCAAACACCTGGGCAATGTTGGCGATCGTGAATGACGTGCCCGTGGCATTGGTTGTGACAACTTGGAACGAGAAGCCCGTAATCGGTGTCGCAGAGGGGGCGATCGGGCCGTCGTTGATGAAACCAACCCGCGTAATGGTGGGGGCCGGGAAAGCACCGGGCGGAGTTATTGACCAAGCCGCAGCGTTGGCGACCGTCGCTGTTGGAGAGGTGGTGTAAACCACTGTCCAGCCCGCAGGGGCAACGGGAGCCGCATTTAATACCGTTCCAGCCGGGATCGCATCGGAAACCAGAATGCGAATAGTATTGGGCACACCGCCGAGATTAATCGGAGTGCCAGCTAGGGGAGCCGGAGTCAGTCCCACACTGCCTGCGGGAGCCGTTGGGTCAACTCGCACCGAGAGATTATAGGTCAATAAATCGTCAGTGAGTGCCGCTGTATTGGGCACATAGGCACCACTCGTCTTCAGAATTGCCGCAAAGGCTTGGGGTTGGGAGCCGACCAAAATTTGTTGAAACACACTGGCTTGCCTTTCACTAGCAGCCGGTAGTACGCCAGCGGACTCTCCGATCGCGCCATTCGGGTTGTCCAGTGTGAGCAGTTGAATAGGAGTAGGGGCACCAGGAGCGGGTTGGTTTTGCGTTGCCGCACTATTATCGTTCGGGGGCACATCGCCATACTGCACTCGAATGGCTGCCCCTGCGGGAGCCAAGGCATTCACGGTCACAGGCACTCGCACCACGAGCGAGAATCCGGCTGGAACAGAACCAGGGGTATTTCCAGGGATGGTGAAGGCTAAGACATCGGTAGTAGTGCCTCCTGCGGGAATATTGACGGGGGCAAAGGCTGTGAAGACACCCGCTGCATTTTGAAAACCAATCACCTGAGCGGTGCCCTGAGTCGCGGGGCTAATTCCTAAACTGGCGGTTCCTGGCAAGAAGAAGCGAGTGGGGTCATTCCCCACGTTCGTGATTCTGAAGTCGTAGTTCAAAATGTCGTTGGGTAGAACAGTACCGCCGTTAGCATCTGTTAAAGCAGCGGGGGTCGCCGTAATCCCGGCAATTTCCACCACGGTCACCGTTACGGTGTTGGATGTGGCGTTGATGGTGGTGCCGGGATTATTGGGATCAGTGTAGGTGGCGTTTGCCGTGTTATTGATCGTTGTGCCAGCAGCCGTTTGAGAACGGACAGGGGCTGCTACGTAAAGAAATCCCCCTGCAACTAATGCGGCTAATGCGATGGGGCGAAGGCAACCCTGAAAAGCACTGCTTACGGCGTATTGTTTAGACCCTTTCACTGAATGACTCCCACTCCTGATTAAAGAAACTAGAAAATGTCACTGAACCATGAAAAACAAGTTAAAAACTAATTATCTAAAAATCGAAGCTGACAATACCAAAGGATTCAGAATCAACCACGATCGGACTCAGATAATTACGTAACCTCTGATAGAGAAGGTCTGTACTAGCACCTCACCTATACGTAATGCGAACAGTGCGCCACGAAGTAGTTAGTATGAGATACCTGCTCTAAAAAACATCTTTATTTACTTTTCCCTTTAAAGTTGCGACTATACCCTGCCTCAAATAAGCTTCATCAATGCTCAGTCGGAGCTTCACAAAGCATTGAGCTTTTAGAGAGTTATAAATATCTAACGCTGGATAGGGTCAAAAATTGATTTTTGATGCTAAACGTTATAATTCAGTAACTTCAATAGACTACAGGAATCCTTTGTCACAGCTATAAGTGAAAACACGGAGAAAGCTCATCTTTAAATCCATCTAGCTTAGGGTTAATTTAGTTAAGCTAAAGCAATGCATAAGCTAATGTCAGGTTCGCTGAGTGTTGAAACCCCTACCGTTGCGATCGTTGGGCTACCTGTAGCCTTAGAGGGGTGTAAACTCGTTCACTTATCAGATTTTCATTACGATGGGGTACGCCTGTCGGAAGAATTGTTGGCAGAGGCGATCGATGCCAGCAATGCGGCGAATCCAGATCTCGTCTTACTTACAGGCGACTTTGTAACCGATGATCCCCAACCGATTCACGCCTTAGCAAAACGACTCAAACATTTGCAGAGCCGGGGCGGAACCTTTGCTGTCTTGGGGAACCACGATCTACACTACCGTCGTTCCAAAGCAGAAATCATCCAAGCCTTAAGTGATGTTGATATTCGAGTCCTATGGAACCAGATTGCCTATCCGCTGCATCCTCAACTAGCTTTGGTGGGATTGCCAGATTTCTGGTCATCTGAATTTAACCCAGCCCTGACTCTAAACCAGTTAGACCCGACCGTGCCGCGCATTGTGCTATCTCACAACCCCGACAGTGCTGAACCCTTGAGCAAGTGGCGCGTTGACTTACAACTTTCAGGGCATACCCACGGAGGACAGGTGGTGCTGCCCAAGTTTGGCCCGGTGCCGCAATTGGTGAAGTCCTTCTACCGGAGTCTCCCGAAGCCCATACGACGCAAGATTCCTTACCTTAAATCCTGTTACAGAGCGGTGAAGCACTGGGAATGGTCAGAGGGCTTTCACCGGATTGGTTCCAACAGTTTGTATGTGAATCGGGGTTTGGGAACCTATCTGCCTGGACGTTTCTTCTGCCCTCCAGAAGTCACGGTAATTACCCTAGTGTCAACGCCTCAGATTACCCAATTTCCCTCTTAGAAAAATTTGGGAACCCAACTAAAATGGGTTGCGCTCCCACGTCACGGCTATTGCCAATTTCTGACAAACGTCCTCAACGATCGCCTTGGTATCCTTGCTGTAGCCGCCAAATAAATGTAACCGAGGCTCTCTGTCTGGAAAGAAGACCGCATAGACACTGACCTTAACGCCTTCTTTCCAATCACTGACATGCTTAATTTCAATCACCTGATCATCGGTGAGTAAGTCTACTTGACCCACTGGCGTATCGACCTCTCTTTCGCCGCCTTCTCGCTCTTGGAGAATGCTCTGGATCATGCGTTCATTTTCAATAGCGGTTGAGGTAGTAATCATAGTTCCCTGTGCTTCTAACTGAACAACACAATTGCGACATACCTGAAATGGTAATCCCTCCCAGCGATCGACGACAGCGGTAGCAATAGACTCGTAGTGGAGTCATACAACACGATGGGGAATTTTTCTGAAACTTCCTGTGTCCATGACCTGCTAAGAATCCTTCCAGTTCTGCTCTGCCTGCCGTAACACGTAGGTGACCACATCTCGAATTTCCTCGTCAGTTAAGCGCCCCCCAAATGCTGGCATCGCATTTTTGCCGTGACTGACTTGATAGATGACGGCTGCCAAGGGTTCCTCATTGTAGCGATCGAGGTACTTTTCCAGGGCTGACTGCTGGAGCGTTTTGTCTTTCAAAATGACGTTATTGCCTCCTATGTGGCAACTGGCACAATTGGCACTAAAGATTTGACTGCCTGTTGCCATTTCTCCGGTCCACGCAGGAAAATTCCAAACACCAAACCAAAGCATCACAACTAGTCCGACCAGAGTTATCAGCCTTTTCAACACAATGTTTCTCACATCTTGTCATTAAAAATAAAATGCCATTAAAAAGGGGTTAGCGTCGTTGCCAACCCCTCGAACTCAATTGATTAGGCTAAATTAGCCTTGGACAATGATTTTGCCGACCATGCCAGCACCCCGGTGGGGAGAGCAATAGTAGGTGTACTCACCAGGAGGGGTGCTTTCGGGAAATGTGGTTTCCACATCCTGTCCGGGGGACATCAGCAGCTTGGCATGGGACAACTCTCCAACCATCGCCACAGCATCAGCCGGAACTTTCTTCTCATCAAACATGACGTTGTGTGGGGGAAGCTTATTGTTTACCCACTTCACCGTGTCGCCGGGTTTAATGGTGACTGTGGCGGGTTGAAAGGCCAACATACCGTTATCAGCGCCCAATTTAACCGTGTAGGTTTCGGCGGCCGCAGAAGGCACACCTAAGAAAAAGCTGCTCATTACGAGCATGGCTGTAAGAAGTGTCAGGCAGACGTTCCGTAGAACAGATCTCATAGAATTCATAGGTCTCCCTTGAAGATTTGGATTTGCTTTAAAAAATGATCATCTTTGATTCGATCATAGATCAAATCTTTACCCGACTCTCACAACTTACGATATGGATTACCGCCCTGTTTCTGCCTCAACAGACCTTTCCCTGCCTTCGTCTTCTTTAGTGATTAGAGATACAAACTTTCAGTGGGGTTGCCGCACTTACCTGATGGGAGTCCTGAACGTCACCCCAGACAGCTTCAGCGATGGAGGGCGGTTTAATACGTTGGAAACTGCTCTGGCACAGGCTCATCGTTTAGCTAGTGCTGGGGCTGATGTGTTGGATATTGGGGGTCAGTCCACTCGACCGCAGTCTGAGGAGATTTCGGTCACTGAGGAATTAAATCGGGTCGTGCCTGTGATTGAAGCCTTGCGAACTGGGAACGCAGATTTTGTTTCCTTACACATCCCGATTTCGATCGATACCACTCGCGCAGCAGTCGCCCAAGCAGCGATCGACGCTGGAGCAGATTGGGTAAATGACATTTCAGGCGCAGTTTTTGATGCTGAGATGCTGCCGACTGTGGCGAAATTGGGAGTGCCGATCGTCCTGATGCACATGCGGGGTACGCCTAAAACTATGCAACAGTTGACGCAGTACCAGGATTTAATGGGCGAGATTCGGCAATTTTTACAGGAAAGAATTGAGGCTGCTGTGGCGGCTGGCATCGATCGCACCCAAATTTTGATTGATCCAGGAATCGGTTTTGCCAAAACCTACGCCCAAAATTTAGCGATCCTTCGCCATCTCCCTACGTTGCGGAGTTTGGGGTATCCGCTTCTTGTGGGGCCATCACGTAAGTCTTTTATTGGGCAAATTCTTCAGCAACCAGAGCCAGAGAAACGGGTATGGGGGACGGCGGCAGCTTGTTGTGCGGCGATCGTGGGGGGTGCCGATGTGTTGCGTTTGCATGATGTGCAAGAGTTGCGGGATGTGTGCCAGGTTGCAGATGCGATTTGGCGACCTAATTCGTTGGATCTGGAGTAGGTTTAATAATTTCCTTAGAAGTGATGGGGTAATGGAGTGATGGAGTTGCAGATAAGATAGTGTCTCAGTGCCTAAACTTTACACATGCGAAGCATTCGGGCGATCGTTACGACTGGTTTAGAAGATTTCCGGGCAAGATGTTACCCCTGTAGGGGCGAAGCATCCGGTAAACAAGCCCTTGAATCGACCAGAAGGTCATTGCTCGGATGCTTCGCCCTTCCGGTGCCTGGTATAAACTTTTCCAGGAATCTCCTTAATTCCGATCGCTGGCCCAATCAACCAACACCTACTTCACTGAATCGGTTGAGCAAGGGTGCCAGTCCAGTCTTTGCCCACGCGAATCGTGAGATCTGACTCTAAATCCCCCACGGAAGCTGCATCGATCGCCCCCACTCCTAGCACCTTCTTGAGGGCCATAGCTCCTTCCAAGTCACCCTGTTGCACAATGATTTGCGTCTGACGCTGTTGGTCAGTCCAGTCTGGCAGCAGATAGAGGTTGTTGAACCCTTGGGCGGCGAGATATTGCTCAACTTGGCGAGATAACTGAGGCCGTCCAGAGGCATTTTGAATCGCAATTCTCAAGTCTTTCAGCGGCGGGTAAGCATTGGTGGCTTCATTGGCTGTGGCATAGGCGGAACCAAGTTTGAAGTAATCGCGCATGATCCGATCGCGGCCCAGCGGGTCCATAATCCAATAGCTGGCGACGTATTCATCCGGGGTGCTAAAGCGGCCCGGTAGCAACACCTGTTTGAAATGTTCCTGGTCGAGCTTCAGCCCAGAATTGACCAACGCCAACATTTCTTCGAGGCTGAGATTAGTGTCAACATACTTCTGCATCACTCGCACAATTTGCGGCAATTTAGGCAACACGGTGGGGCTGGTGAGCCGCTCCCGCAGGGCCTTCAGCAATGCTTGTTGCCGCTGCACCCGCCCAATATCTCCCAGAGCATCCTTGCGGAATCGCGCAAATTGTTCGGCTTGATCCCCATTCAGGGTCTGCCAGCCCTGAGCCAAATTGATTTTCAGCTTTTGGGTCTGGTCAACATAGACCATGGGGTAGGGAACGAAAACATCTACGCCGCCTAGGAGGTCAACCAGTTCTCGAAATGCCTGGGTGCTGACTCGCACGTAGCGATCGATCGGCACATTGTTGAGAGTGCGACTCACCGTCCGGGCTGCCAAAGCTGGGCCACCGCTGGGGTTAGCATCATTAATTTTGGTGATCCCAATGCCAGGAATGTCCACCTGGGTATCACGGGGAATCGAGAGCAAACTCACCGAGTTGTCATTGGGGTCTACCCGCACCAGCAGCATCGTATCGCTGCGTCCGGCAAAAATCTCTGGTGAATTATCAGGCACGTTGAGGACGCGATCGACACCCATCACCAAAATATTCACGGGACGAGACACCCGGTATTGCAGAATACTGCTCCACATGTCGTTCTTAGCCGGACGCTCCTGCTCCCATGGAGCAATCATTGGCGATAGGGGAGTCAGCAGCGCCAGCGTTGCGCCCACAGAGGCTGAAACCGTGGTAGTGATCACAAAGGCAAAGCTCCAGAACAGCCAACGGGTTAAAGTCTTTCCAGGAGAAGGGCGAGCAGAGCTTGAGGGTTTTGTCATTAGCTATTGGTCATGTGTCGTTGAGCATTTGTTAGGAGCCACTCATGATTTACCATGCATGATTTGTCATTCATATGAGTGTCATTTAGGGAGCATCTCACTTTTGCAGATCTCCGATCCGCCCACCCTTCGGGAAGCAAGCTACATCCCCAACCCTTCTCCCTAGGGGAGAAGGGAGCCGGAATTCAAAGTCCCTCTCCCTAGGGAGAG
>Ga0163144_10009229_pt1 | contig 21210 bp, 16 predicted proteins | sample OliLak19BULKMAT1_FD_123175 | JGI IMG/M metagenome (GOLD analysis project Ga0163144, IMG submission 123175) | Freshwater microbial mat bacterial communities from Lake Vanda, McMurdo Dry Valleys, Antarctica - Oligotrophic Lake LV.19.BULKMAT1 | ecosystem: Environmental > Aquatic > Freshwater >... | reverse complement strand
GCGCAGTCACACGCGCAGCCGCGCGCTCGATGGCGCATGCCAGAGCGCTCGTCGCGGCGTGTTGTGTTGCGCCCTTGCCCTCAGTGGCGTGCTTACGTTGCTGCCAGTGGCAACGGGCGCGCAGACCGGTGATCGTGCCTCGCTCAGACGCGCCCTCGACTCCATCGTGGTGGCCGAAATGGCGGCGCGTCAGTGGCCTGCGGTGGCCGTGCTGATGGTTCGCGGCCGCGACACGATTCTCGCCAGGGCATACGGCAAGGCGGACATCGAGCTCGATGTTCCGGCGCGACTCGACGGTGTGTATTGGATCGGGTCGGTAACGAAGCAGTTTGTCATCGCGATGGTGCTGCGACTCGCGGAACGTGGCGTGCTCTCGCTCGACGACACGGTCGGCAAGTGGGTTCCCGATCTGCCGGTCGCGTGGCGCGGTGCGGGGATGCGCGATCTCGCCTGGCATACGTCGGGTATTGCGAGTTACACGGGACAACCACGTTCACCACTGGCGCTCGTCAAGCCGTTCACCACCGCCGACTCTGCGCTCGCCATCGTGCGCGATCTGCCGCCCGACTTCACGCGCGGATCGCAAATGCTGTACAACAACACGGGCTACGTGCTGCTCGGTCGCGTCATCGAGAAGGCAACTGGCAAGTCACTCGGCGTTGCACTGCGTGACGAGCTGTTCGTGCCACTTGGCCTGACGCGCACGTCATACTGCGATCTCGCTGCGGTCGTGCCGGGCCGCGTGACCGGTTACTCGAGAGTGCGTACGGAGACCGGATCGGAGGTACGGCGGGCGGTGCTCTGGTGGCCCGACATGGCCCACGGCGCGGGGGCACTGTGCGGCACGGTGGGTGACCTCATCACCTGGAGTCGTGCGCTGCACGGTGGTCGCGTGGTGTCGCCAGCCAGCTACGCGACGATGACGACGCCCGGTCGGTTGAGCGACGGCACCGCGCTCCGCTACGGCATGGGTCTCCTGCTGACCGAGGTGGCTGGACGTCGTGCGATTCAACACACCGGCGGCATCGCGGGCTTCACGACGTGGCTTGCGTATCTCCCTGATGACTCCGTGCACATCGCGATGACGCTGAATCTGATCGCCGGGAGCGAGCGCCCATCACTGGCCGGTGTGAAGCTCGTCGAGCGCGTGCTCGGTGCGAAGCTCGTTGCAGCTGTCGCACTCGGTGCCACCACAAGGAGCGCCGTGACGGGCACGTTTGGTTCGGCGCCGCGTGTGGCGGTGGTGAAGGATGACTCGACGGGACTCACGCTGACCATGCCGGGTACAGCGCCCGTATCACTCGCGTATCGCGGCGCCGATGGAACCGCGGAGCGATTCGTCACGACGGAGGGCGCCGTAGTTCGCGTGGAGCGAACGGGCGGCGTCGAGAAATTCACGCGACTTCGCGTGGATGGTGGCAGCAGTCACCTCATCTTCGAGCGACGATAACGAAAGCATACCGTACGCGGCTGGGCGCATTGGTCGTTCCAACCGCGTGCATTGACGGTGACCGCGTCCTACGGAGACGGGTCTCGACGACCAAAGTCGGCGCGGTAAATGGTCGTACGCCTGCTGGACTCGGCTGCCTGCCGCTAGGAGTGCGAACACGCGCGCGCGTGACCAGCACCGAGCGCACGCGAATTCGACGCTGTCAGTAGCAGCAGGACGAGTCGTGGATGGGAGCGCGCTCATTTTGCCCGTCCTCGCGACAGCAGGTAATCGAGTCCGAATCGCCCCGATCCGAGGACGAGCGAGTGGCGTCCGAACCGCACGAAGCCGAGTGCAGGGAGCATGGTCCACAGTGCAGCGTCGAACGGCTGGAAGAACATTGCCATCAACATGGTGCAGATCACGAGGAAGGCGAACGGACGCGTGAGCAGGCCGGGCAAGAGGAACACACCTCCTGCGCCTTCTCCGAACGCTCCCATCCACGCCAAGGATGCCGGGAACTGCGCAAAAGTCCACCGAACGCCGCCGCATCATCGGGGAACCGGAACGCCACCTCAAAGAACCCCAGATTCTTCTCTGCGGGCGACCACGGCAGGCCGAACTTCGAGAAAAGCGGGTTCCAGTTCGTCGCCGCGCACCCCGCTTTCCCCTGTGCTGAGCGGTCAGTGGTCAGTCACCACTTCGAGTGGAGCGGACTGCGTGCGGATGTGTTGCGCAGTGTCGCCCGCTCGACTCAGGGCCCGCCGATTCGCCACCAGGGACGCACATCGGGCGCGGGCTCTTGTCGCTCCCAGCGTGCCAGTGCCCGCTCGATGGCCTGCGACAGGTCCGTTCGGCCCCGCGCAGCCAGCAGCGGTACCAGTGGCGGATAGTGGTTTCGCGCGGGCGAAAAATCAAAGGACAGTTGTTCGATCTCCGCAGCGGAAACGTCGCGTGATGGAAAGGGTGCCTGGCTCAGCGCAGCGCTGTCAACGGCAAGCAACTGCAGCATGGTGCGTAGACACTTCTCACACCGTCCGCAGTTGATCTGTCCATCGCTCGGCAGATCGATGTGCAGGCAGACCCGAAGTACCGAAAGTGCTTCGGGCCAGGCAGCGATGCGACGCACCTTCTCCAGTCGCGAAAGCATCAGCTGCGCTGCGTGCACATCAAGGTGGGGCGTGGCCAGCAACGCGCCCATGAGTGGGAGTGGTGTGACGCCGGGCCCTACACCGACTCCCGAACTTGCAATCGCCAGCGAATGCACACCCGCCCGCATCGCATGCCCAATCGCGGCCAGCGGCGTGTCGTGCGCAACCGCCCACCACGCCTGGAAGTGCGGAAAGAGCGATCGCAGGTTGGTCGTGACGCGTGTGAGTGACAAACCGTACACGCCAAGGAAGCGCTCCAGTCGAGTGGCCATCGCATCGAACACCACGCGACGCTCCGTGCGCGGCTGTCCATCGTGGAAGTCGTACGAGTTGAGACCAAAGGCGAAGACGCCGCGTCCGTAGCGCGCAGAGTGAGGCGCTGTCGTGGTGCGCAGGTTCTCCTCGAGCGCGGAGAGCGCGTCCACCCCTCCGGACATGCACAGCGCGGCCGGTCGACGCCGCGTTGACGTCTCGACCACGGGGTGAGTCCGCTCCGTCAGCGCGAGCGTGACTGGACGGAGTGTTGGCGTGCGTTCGGCGATCAGCGCCATCGCCGCGCGCACGCCATCGGCCAGTCTGGGCGTCACGTCGCCCTCCACGATCAGCTGGCGCTCACCATACCACATGGCCAGGGGAAATGCGGCCAACAGCGACACGTCTGCTGACGCGAGGATGTCCTCGTCCGCATCGTCCGAAAAGTCAAACCAGATCGTGTCGTCGGGCGCGGCACGGTCCTCCCACGTTACGTGCATCGCGAGTCGCGTGCTGCCGCCATGATGCGTTCGCTCACACGTACCGACCCTCACGACGCACACTCGGTCGGCGGAAGGATCGGCGCGGAGATCCTCGGCTGTGCGATCGGTGTCACCGTCGTTCGCGAGGGTGCGGGGGCGTTCAGCTCGATTGCGTCGTCTCTCATCCCTCGAATGTCTCACTCACGCGCCGCGCTGCGCCAGAGCGACGGCGACGGCGCGAGGTGATCCCGCATGCAGAATGTGATCCGCCTGCGTCAACTGGCAATGGCGCCGCCCGTTTGCCTGGACTCTGCTTGCGGTGCGACCAGCGTGCGCCGACATTCTTCATCGAGTCTGCTGTCGGCTGCCATCGCTCTCTCCACGCGCACTGCATGAATGCACGACCCGCGGCCGCTCGCGTTCGACAGCGGTACGGTTCTGCGCTCGACCTGTCCTGCCCCCGATGACGGATGTCGTGCGCTGGGGAATCGTGGGCACCGGAACCATCGCGCGCCTGTTCGCTGCCGATCTCCGTTTCGTGCGTGGGGCCGAGCTGACTGCGATCGGTTCGCGTGATCGTTCTCGTGCACGCGCGTTCGCCGAGTCGTTTAGTGCGACGAGTGCCCATGCGTCGTACTCGGCGCTGATCAACGATTCCGATGTGGATGTGCTGTACATCGCGACGCCCAACGTGCAGCATCGCGAACAGGTGATCGCCGGTCTTGAAGCGGGGAAAGCCGTGCTCTGCGAGAAGCCGTTCGCGCTCAACGCCAGCGAGGCGCGCGAGATGATGCAGGTGGCGCGACGCGCGCGACGGTTCTGCATGGAAGCCATGTGGATGCGGTTTGCGCCTGCGGTTCGCGAGTTGCAAACGCGCATAAGTCATGGCGAGATCGGACAGGTGCGCCGTATCAATGTGACGCTTGGCTTTCCGGTGTCGTTCGATCCCACGCATCGCATCTTCGATCCGGCGCTCGGCGGTGGCGCGCTGCTCGATCTGGGTGTGTACGCGGTGTCGTTCTGCTCTGCCATCCTCGGCGCGCCGGTGCACGTCGCGTCGCAGGCAACGATCGGCGCGAGTGGAGTTGATGAGCACGTGTTCATGGAACTCACGTACGCCTCGGGCGCCATCGCATCAATCGAGACCAGCGTGCGAGCGCGACTGCCGAACGACGCCGTCGTGACGGGAACGCGAGGGCGGCTATCGGTGGCCGCGCCGCTGTACTTCCCGCGGTCACTATCACACACTCCGAATTCGAACGCGGCAGATGAACGCGCGACGCAACCCCAACGACTGATTCGAACAGTTGTCGGTCTCGCACGCGCGGGCCTCACGAAGCCGCAGTCACCGATGCAGGGCAATGGCTATCAGTACGAGGCGCAGGAAGTCATGCAATGTCTCGCAGAAGGTCGCACGGAGAGTGCGCTCATGTCGTTGGACGAGTCGGTTCATGTGTTGGAGACGATGGATGCCGCGCGTGCGGCTTGGGCAACGTGAGACATGGATGAGGCGTCGGTGAGCACACGCATCGCCATCATCGGTTGCGGCTACGTCGCCGACTACTATGCGCGTACGCTGGCGCTGCATCCGGAACTCGAACTGGCGTGCGTTGCCGATCGCGACGGCGCACGCGCGTCGGCATTCGCGGACTTTCACGGATATCGTGTGGCCACCGTCGCCGACATTCTCGCCAACGGAAGCATCGAACTCGTCGTCAATCTCACCAGTACGGCCAGTCATTTCGATGTCTCGCGTGCGGCGCTCGAATCGGGCAAGCACGTCTACTCGGAGAAGCCCCTCGCACTCGAATTCCCACAAGCAGAGCTCCTCGTGCGGCTCGCGGCATCGCGCGGACTCATACTTGGCGTGGCACCGGGCAACGTACTGGGAGAGAGCGCGCAAACCCTGTGGAAGGCGGTGCGCGATGGTGCCATCGGCACGCCCAGACTCGTGTATGCGGAGTTGGATGACGGCCCCATTCACCAAATGGACTATCGTGATTGGCGCAGTGCCTCCGGCGCGCCGTGGCCCTGGAAAGACGAGTTCGAAACCGGATGTGCGCTGGAGCATGCGGGGTACTATCTGAGCTGGCTTGCGGCGTTCTTCGGCGCGGCGTCGCGCGTGACGACCTTCGCCTCCACGCTGCGGCCGGAAAAAGCACCGGACGCACCACTCGCGCGCCACACGCCCGACTTCTCCGTGGCGTGCATCGAGTATGCATCCGGGCTCGTGGCACGACTCACGTGCAGCATCCTCGCACCACGGGATCACTCCATTACGATCATCGGCGACGAAGGCACGTTGGTGGTGCAGGATTGCTGGGACGACGGCTCTCCGGTGATCCTCAATGCGTCGTCGCGCATGTCGTCGCGCAAGTCGTCGCGCACGTCGTCGACCCCGCGCACGCCGACATCGGCACTCTCGAAGTGGTGGCCGTTCCTGTCACGCGGTCAGTTGTCCGAAGGGGAGGTGAGTATGCCGCTGCTGCGTGAGCCTCCGCGGAGTTTGCCCGGCACCGGTGGCAATCGCATGGACTTCACGCGCGGTGTGGCTGAGGTGGCCGCCGCCGCGCGCGAGCGGCGCGATTGCAGACTGGGTGGCGATTACGCACTGCACCTCGCGGAGATCATGCTCGCCATGCAGTATCCCGACCGCATGGGATCACCGAGAATGCTGCGGTCGCGGTTCAGTCCCGTCGCACCGATGGACTGGGCGACAGGATCGGGAGGCTGAGTGAAGACCCTCGGCATTGCGTTGCTCGCTCTTGCCCTCGCCCTGTCGCTGCCGAACGCGCACGGGTTGGCGCAATCGGCGCCGCGATCCACCACGGTGGATCCGGTGCGTGCGGTCTGGGCCGTGGGCGATGGCGACAAGATCGCGCACAACGCGCGCACGCCTCGCTCGGCGCGATCCAACACCCACTGGGATGGGAGCGTCGTGAGGCTCGTCGGTGCACGCAACGAGATCGTGGCCTTTCAGTTGGTGGTGGAAGCGGGAGCGCGTGGTATCGATGCCGTCTCGATAGCGTTGCCCGCGTTGCAACAGGTTGGCGGAAACGCGCGCATCGCGTACGCACCGCCCGCCGTGGATCCGTCGCTCTCCACTGGTCGCCCGATTCAGCTTTTCTCCGTGCGCGACATGCTGGTGACGAACGAGACGAGGGCGTCATGGGCATGGACGTCGGGGAGCGAGGCGGCACCACGCGGCGCTCTCGGATGGCAACCGGTGCAGCTCATTCCCCAGAACGCGCGAGAAGGGCGCGGCGGATTTCCGCTGCGGGTCAAGGCCGGCGAGAACCAGCTCTTCTGGATCGAGTTGTACGTCGCGCGTTCGCTGCCTGCCGGCGAGTACCGCGGCGTCATCACCATCAACGCCGATGGCCGTCGACGCACGGTTCGCGTTGTACTGCGCGTGCTCGGCTTCGCGCTCCCCGACGAGAACTCGCTGACCACGATGGTCTTCTTCGAACCGGAGCAGACGACGCTCTATCACGGCCGCCGGCTCGATTCGGCGTATCATCGCATGGCACACCGACACCGCATCGAGCTCGTACACGCGTACAACGAGCGCACTGTGCGCGCCAACATCGGTCGCTTCGATGGCCGCGACTTCAGCAGGGCGAGCGGCTATGAAGGGCCGGGCGAAGGCGTCGGCAACCGTCTTGTGCCAGCGACGTTCTACGGCGCTGGTCGGGCGTTCGGTGAACGTGAGAGCGCGTGGCAGCGCGCCGACGCGTGGATGTCGTTTCTCGCCGCAACTGTTCCCGCTGCGCGAACCTTCGTCTATCTGGCAGACGAGCCATATCCGTCGCAGTACGCGGATGTCATGCGCATCGCGCGGCAGCTCCGGTCGAATCCCGGACCTGGGCGGACGCTGCCGACATTGCTCACCAATCGCATCGAGCCCGCGTTCGAAGGGCTGGTCGACATCTGGTGCATGCCCGCGCAGGGTGTGGACATCGCGGCCGCCGCACGCGAGCGAGCGAAAGGGCGCCGGCTCTGCTTCTACAACGGCGGCCGACCGAACGCGCCGGCGATCGTCATCGACGCTCCGGCCACGGAAGCGCGCGCAGTGGCGTGGGCGGCATTCAAGCACGGATTGGAGCTCTACTTCTACTGGAACGCCACGCACTGGCAGCACAACACGCAGACCGTGGGCGAGCGCAATCAGAACGTGTGGGCCAGTCCCGTCACCTTCGACAATCGCGGTCAAGCGTCAAAACCGCTCGTGGATCAGGGCTTTCTCAACGGGGACGGCGTGCTGTTCTACCCTGGAGAGGAGGTGCTGCACGCCGACGAGGACCGCGGTATCGCCGGGCCGATCGGCACGATGCAACTCGCCAACCTTCGCCGCGGCGCCCAGGATCATCTCTACCTTTCGATCGCGCGCCAACTCGGACTGGACTCGCTCGTGCAGGCTTCGCTGCAATCGATCGTGCCGCGCGTCTTTTCCGACGCAAGTGAGTCGGTGGGCTTCGCGCAATCGGGCGAGCAGTTCGAGCAGGCCCGTCGCCGACTGGGTGATGCCATCGAGCGAGCGACACGACGCAACGCGACACGACACGACGCAACGCGACCGACTCCGCGGCCGTCTCGCTAGCGGTCGTGATGGTGAGCGTGATCGTCGGTGCGGCCGGCGCGAAAGCGTGCGGTGCCCGCCAGCTTGCCGAGTTCCTTGCCAATGTTGAAGACGGTACGATGCCATGCGCGCGCGCGATCCTCGCTCGTCACGAGCTCGCGTGCTGCGCGCGCCAGAACGTGCATCACTCGTGCGCCGTGTGAGCTGGCGAACTGCGCGCGCAGCCAGTCGCCGTGAATCACGTCGAGATGGCGCGAGTGCGCGCCGTGATCGAATCCTTCGCGAAAAAGGCCGGCCAGCGTGCGTTCGTTGTGGTGGAAGACGATCGCACCGGGTGCGTAGGCAAAGGTCAGCCCGGCCCGCGCGACGCGATACGAAAACTCGACATCCTCGGCGCGCAGGAAGCGTTCGTCGAAGTATCCGATCGATTCGAGATGGGAGCGGCGTGATGCCCAGTTCATCGTGATCACATACGGCGGCACGTAGCGCGTGATCGCCGCCTCGTGATCGTGGATCTCCTCACCGAATCGCTCGATGGCCGTCGAAGGCTGCACCGACAGAATCCGTCCGCCGACCATCGCGACATTGCCGTGGTGCAACGGTGCGACGAGTTCCCGCAGCCATTGCGGATCGACCAGGCAATCCGCGTCGGTCATGGCCAGCAGGTCGTACGTGGCGTTGCGCAAACCGGCGTTGCGCGCCGCCGCGGGGCCACGCGTTCGCTCCTGAAGCACGCGTAGCGCTCCGCTGTACTTCGAGAGGATGCGGGCCGTGTCGTCGGTGGAGGCGTTGTCGACGACAATGACTTCGTATCGATCGCGCGGATAGTCGAGTGACAGCAACGACTGGACGCAGGCATCGATGGTGGCCGCCGCGTTGTACGCGGGCACGATGATCGACACGAGCGGCGGCGACACGGGCCTGCTCGCGTTCAGCGGTATGGCTCGCGCCACCCGGTGCGCGGATCGTGTCCGCTGGCCTGTTTCACCTGCATGTCCGCTTCCGACTCGTACAGGCACTGCTGCAGATACGATCGCTCGGACTCGGCGAGGCGCTGTTCGATGATCGCCGGCGGAACTGCATGCTTCTCGAGAATGCGCCGGATTCCATCGCGATGCACCGTGAGCGGCAGATGCGTGGTCAGGCGATAGCTCTGCCGGTGGTCGCGATAGATGTAGAGGCATTCGCGCACAGCGCGAAATGTCGCCCCGCGTTCCATCATCACCCACGGAAAGTCGTAGTCGTCGGGGCCCACCGACGGGAGCGACTCGTCGATGCCGCCGATCGCCAGCGCAAACTCACGGCGCCAGCAGAGCAGATGCTTCACGGGCGAACTCCAGTGAAAATCCTCGACCGAGAATCGCGCCTTCGCCTCATACACGCCGCTCAGCGAACGATCGTCCTCATCGATGAAGCGCCGCGACGAGTGGAAGAAATCCACACCCGGCTGCGCGGCGATGTTGCGCAGCAGCACGCGCACGCTATCGCTCGACCAGAGATCGTCACCGTGCAGAATACCGACGAACTCCGTCGTCGCATGCCGCATCCCGGCATTGAGTGGTGCCGCGATGCCGTGCCCGGGGTGTGTCACCAGTTCGATGCGCGGATCGGTGAGCGCGCTGCTGAGCAATTCCTGAAACTGCAGCAGATCGAGTTGTTCCACGATCACGAGCAGCCGCCAGGCCGGTGAGTCCTGCGCGATGACCGATGCGATGGCGCGCTCGAGAAACAGCGGGTGATAGCGCTTGAGCGCCATCAGGATCGTCAGCATGACCGGTGCTCAGAAGCTTGGTGGCGGCGGCGATCCCTTGGCAAGCAGTGCCTTGAACTGCGGGTTGTCGCGCAGCGACGCGAACGCCGGATCCAGTCGGAGGTCGGCCACACTCACGCCAGATGGAATACTGAGCACGGTGCCGAGATCGGTGATGGCCCCCGCGATGTCACCAAGCAGCAGCATCACGCGCGCCTCGACGAAAATCCACGTCGGACCATCGAGCGCATCGGATTGCAGTGTGCGGGCGCGCTTGGCGGCGGTCAGCGCATCCTCCCGTCGGCCAGCCTGCGCGTACGCCACCGCGAGTGCACCCGACAGCCAATCGGCCCTCGGTGTGCGCGCATACACAGCTTCCAGTGCGGTGATCGCCGAATCAAGCGTCGCCTTTGCCTGCGCCGCGCGCCCGAGGGCCGCCAGCGCTTCGGCGCGAACGAGCAACACCATGTTGGAGTCGAGTCCGTATTGACCCGCGACGGCCATGCGCAGACGTTCCTCGGGCGTCTTGTACGTGCGCATCGCGCCGTTGAGCCAGTAGGCCGCGAGCGGACGCCACGTCCCGGGCGGAATCACCAGCGCCGCACTGTCAAAGAGCTGACGCGCCCGATCGATGTTGTCGAACTCGCCGAGTTGAAGTCCGGCCTTGAGCAGATAGGCGTCGAGAAACTTCGGCTGCAGCGTGATCGTGCGATCGAGATACTCTTCCACCTGCGCCGTCTGCCGCACATGCATGCGCAGATGCGCGATGTTGAACCAGATGATGTGAAAGCGCGGATCGTAGCGTCCGGCTTCTTCATACGCCTTCACGGCCTCGGCCCAGAGTCCCTGACGGCGGCGCACGTTGCCAAGCTGCAGGTGCACCCACGCGTTCGAAGGCTGGATCTGCCGCGCCTTGGTGAGCTCCGTGATCGCCTTCTCGAACTCCCACTCGCCCCAGTAGAAGAACAGCCCCTGCGCGATGTGCGTCTCGGGGAGATTCGGATCGAGCGCGATGGCCTTGTCGATCGCCGCACGGGCGCGTGCAAGCCGGTCCGGTGTCACGTCGAAGTCAAGACGATAGATCCAGGCGTGCGTCTTGCCGAGCTGCGCCCAGGCGAGCGCGAACTTCGGATCGGCCAGCGTCGCCTGTTCGTACATCATCGCTGCCGAGTCGACGTCTGCCTTCGCCCAGCTGCGGTTGTAGTAACTGTTGCCGCGCAGCAGGAAATCATAGGCGGTGACGTTGTCGGTGGGACGCGCGGTCAGGCGCAGCCGTTCGGGTTCGAGCACGGCGAGCGACAGCGCCTTCACCACTGCCTCGGCAACATTCGCTTCGACGGCAAATACTTCCTCCATGTCGAAGGTGCGCGTGTCCGACCAGAGCGGCGTGTCGTCTTCCACGTCGATCAGGCGCAGGGTGATGCGCACGCCCTGACCAGCCGCGGCCTTGCGGTTCCAACGCACGCTCCCTTCGAGCACATAGCGCACATCGAGCTCACTGCCGATCTGCTTCACGCTCTTGTCGGAGTTGCGATACTGGCTGGCCGAGGTACGCGCGATGACGCCGAGTGCGTTCACACTCGAGAGTCGCGACGTGATCTCCTCGGTGAGGCCGTCCGAGAAATACAGGTCCTCCGGTGCGCCGACGTTGCGGATCGGGAGGACGACGACGCGGGTCTTGTCACTGCGTCCCGGTCTTGCGCCGCCCTTCCACCAGTAGCCGCCGAACACCACGACGGCCAGTGCGAGCGCGGTCGCCGCCCAGGCGAATACCGGACGACGTGGCGCGACGCGAATCGGCGGCGGCGTGGTGAGCGTGGCTGCAACCGCACCGGGCGCCATTTCGGCGCGTGTCGCCTCGTGCCGCGCCGAACGCAACGCCGCCACGAACTCGTCGGCCGTCGGGAATCGATCGGCGGCAGTCTTCGAGAGCGCGCGTCGCACCACGTCCTCGAGCGCCGGCGCGATCGTCGCGCGCGCCACGCGCATGGACGGAACGGGCTCCATCGAGTGACGCGCCATCACGACATGCGGCGACGGGCCCGTGAAGGGTGGTTCGCCAACGAGCATCTCGAAGAGCACGCATCCGAGTGCGTACTGATCGACACGGCCGTCGATCTTGTCGCCCATCCACTGCTCGGGACTCATGTACGTCGGCGTTCCGACGGCGAGCCCTGTTTCCGTGAGTTTCTCAGCGCCGGCCTGGTCGACGGCGCGCGCGATACCGAAATCGCTGACGGCGACTTTTCCGTTGGCGAGGAGCAGGTTCTCCGGCTTGATGTCACGATGCACGATGCCGCGCGTGTGTGCGTACGCGAGCGCCTCGCCCGTTTCGATCCCGATGCGCACCGCCTCCTCGATGGGGAGCGGACCTTCGCGTGCCAGCTTCTCGCGCAGCGATTCGCCGTCGACAAAGGGCATCACGTAGTACGTCACGCCTTCCCGACTTCCCGAATCGAGCAGCGCGAGAATGCCCGGATGCTGCAACTGCTCGGCGATGCGGATCTCGCGCAGGAAACGCTCCGCACCCACCGAGCCGGCCAGATCGGGGCTGAGCACTTTCACTGCCACCGCGCGACCGTCGGCGTGCGCATGCGCCAGATAGACCGTGGCCATGCCACCTCTGCCCACCTCGCGCACGACGTCGTACTGGTCGGCAAGGATGCGGCGGAGATCGTCGAGGGGTGAACTCATGCGGCGTGCAGCAGGTCAGCGTGGCCCGGCGTCATGCCAGGGGATGAGGACGGAAGGGGCGCGATGCGACGCTCCGTGTTTGAATGCTTCGTCACCGATCGCCGGCAAACGGTTGGTCGGGGAAGGACGCACACCACCGCGTCCGCGTACAAGATGTCTCAGTGCCCGGCTTCGCGTCAGACCGTGGCCGGCGCATCACGGCGCACCCGTGCGTTGAGGCATGGCGCGCGGTGAATGGCGCGTGATAGCTTCCCGCTCGCTGAGCGTGCGCCGACGCTCACCACTGGGAGCCGTGCGCGGTCCCTTTCGCGCCGACTCGAGCCCGTCGTCTCAGACCGCATCGGATGTGTTGATTGAAGAAGTTTCGCTTGGCGAGTCGCCCCGTCGGGCCGGTTGGGCACGTCTGAGCGCTCGGATCAGCTACGAAGGCGAACACCCGGACGCGCGATCGGTGGCGAACGAGGAGCTCTGGTTCGAGGTTCCGCCTGGCCACGCGAGTGCGCTGGTCGCACGAGGTGACCCGTTCATCGCCGCACTGGCACCGCTGGCGGCGCTTCGACACGAGTCGCTGCGCGTGCAGGCGCCCATCGACGCGCTGCTCCGAGACGGGGTACAGGAAGTCACGCGCGTCTGGCAGTCGTGGTACCCCGAGCTGTCGGCGGTAACCATCGAGGGCGAGGCGCTCACCTCCGGCCGCGAGACGCCCGGCGCCACGGCGTCCTTCTTTTCGGGCGGTGTGGACTCGTTCTTCACGGCGCTCCGACACGCGGCCGGTGAAGGTACGCCGGCCACGGAGACGATCGCCGATCTCGTACTCGTGCACGGGTTCGACATTCCGATCGACAACGAGCCGGCGTTCGCCCACGTGGAGCAGTCGCTCGAGCGTGCGGCGGCCGCACTCGGCAAGCGGCTCGTCGTGGTCGCCACGAACCTTCGCAAAACCCGATTCGACGACACGGACTGGTCGCGAGTGTCGCACGGTGCAGCGCTGGCGGCCGTCGCGCATGCCGTCGGTGGCGCGTACGATGCGGTGCTGATCGGCTCATCGGCCGGCTATCGGGACCTGCGCTTCTGGGGCTCGCATCCGCTCACCGATCCGATGTTCACGTCGTCGCGCACCCGGGTGGTGCACGATGGGCCGGCGTTCATGCGCGTGGAGAAGACGCAGTACGTCGCGCGGTCGCCTGTGGCGATGGAGCATCTGCGCGTCTGCTGGCAGTCCGATGACGGTCGCAACTGCGGTGCGTGCAACACCTGCTATCGGACGATGCTGGCGCTCGACGCCATCAATGCGCTCGACGCCTGTGCGACATTCGATCGTCGGATGCTCGATCTGCAGCAGGCCGGTCGCATCTTCTGCCGACACGACTACGACGTGCGGCAGTTCGGCTACGTGCTGGAGTTGGCGCGCGCAAACGGCCGCGCCGACATCGCCGACGCCGTGCAACGCAGTCTGACCGGCTCGCGCTCGATGCATCGCAAGCTGCGACTGGTGCAGCGGCTCGCACTTCGCCCCGGCTGGCACATGCGCGCGCGCGCCTGCGAGCGCCGCTTGCTCGAGGGGTGGCTGTAGGCGGCTTTCAACGTCGCCCGCGGTCAGCCGCGCGCCGAATCCCTGGTGCCATCCATCACGGCGCCGCGCTTCATGGCGCCGCGCCTCATGGCGCCGCGCAACACCGACTCGTAGCGCTCCTGTACCACGGGCAGATCGAACGACAGGGCGCGTAGATGACCGGCAGCGGTGAACCGGCTCCGGAGCGCGTCGTCGCCGAGTACGCGATCGAGCCCGTTGGCGATGGCGCCGATGTCTTCGGTCGGAACAATCAATCCGCAGTCCCCGTCGAGCAGGCTTTCGCGGATACCGCCCGTGCAATCGGTGGCCACGACGGGAATGCCCAGCGCCATCGCCTCCGTGAGCACATTGGGAAACGCCTCGGTCCGTGACGTGAGCGCCAGAACGTCGGCGCGCGCCATGTAGCGCCACGGATTGGCCACCTGACCGACGAACGTCACGTGCGCGCGCACGCCCAGCTGCTCGGCGAGTGCTTCGAGGACCGGCAGCTCCGGACCCTCGCCCACCAACAGGAGGCGCACGTCGCGTGTGCGGCGCAGTAGCGCCAAGGCCTGCAGCAACAGGTCGTAGCCCTTGAGGTGTACCAATCGCCCGACCGCCACGATCGTCTGCGCACGCTCGTCCGACGCCTTCGCGCCAGGCGTCAGGTCGACCGGTGATGCGCCTGCACGGCGAATGCGATCGATCTCGAGCGGGTTATGCACCACGTCCACCATGTGCGCGGGGACCCCATGGCGTTCCACCAGATCGCGTCGCAGTGCGTCGGCCACCACGACGATGCGATCGGCGCGCGGAAAGAGATGGCGCGTGATCCAGCGCATCATCGCGCGGTCGCGCCGCTTGGGATACAAGTGCTCCGCCGACTCCGACATGTGCTCGTGCACGTTGAGCACCAGCGGAAGCCCCGGCAGCAACGTGAGCTTGGTCAGCAGCGCCACCACGTGCGCGCGCATGAGGAACGACGACACGACCGTCGCTCCCGTGGTTCGCACGACGTCGCGCAGCCAGAGGCACTCGAGCGCGAGTCGCGCGAACGTCTCGCCGGGGATCTCGGGCGACCAGCGCGTCACGAACGAGACGGGAACCGTGCGATCGATGCGCGCATGACAGGGAACCGTCGCGTGCAACTCGTCCAGCAGCGCGCCCTTCTTCTCGAGCAACCCGACCACTGGTCGAAAACTTCGCGCATGGTTGGCGTAGGTCACCAGCACGCGCTCGGCGCCGCCCGTGAGCAGGTTGCGCGTGAGGAGCAACCCCACCGGGCGACCAGCCTCCTCCGTCGCCCGATCCTGCGTCCCGTTGGATGCTTCGCGGCGTGACTTGATGGGCGATTCGGTGAGCGGTTCGATGCGCGATTCGGTATGCGAGGAGAACGCCTCACATTGCTACGAGTACGCTGCGCAGACAAGAGAGGAGAATGATCGCTCGGCGCACCTTACGCTGGCGTGTCATGACCACGAGACTGAAGGCAGGTGACGATTCGACGATTCGCCAACGACCGGCTCCCGACGACTCATGACGCGCATCGTGATGGTTTACAACACCGAGCGGGTGGGCGTCGCCACGCCAGTGGACATGGCGCGCATTCAGTTGCTGGAGAGTGCACGCGCCCTCGCGCGCCTCGGACATTCGGTGGACATCGCCAGCGCGGAGCTCGGACTGCTGTTCGGCGCACGCAGCCGTGCCGTCTGTGACGGGGTGCGGCGGGTGGCGCTCTCGCGCGTCCGGTGGCGTGAGTACGACGTGGTGGAGACGAACTTCCATCAGGGGTGGGAAACGCTTGCACGCTACGGCGGCACGTCGCATCCGTTCATCATCGCCAAGCTGGGCTCCGTGGTCGGCGACAGCGACCTGCCGGGGATCTACTTCTATGGTGCTGATCGGGAGCGCATGCTGCGCACGCAGCGCGAGATCGATGAACGCGCGCGATATGTGACGCTGCTCTCGCAGCCTGCGCGGGACTTGTGGGTACAACTCTTCCGCGAGCGTGATGGAGTGCTGGTGGTGCCCGGCGCCGCGGCCTCGGAGATTCCCGCCAGGGGCGAGGATCCGTTCCCTCCGCGCGACGGTGTACGAGTGCTCTTCTCGGGCAACGTCTACGATTCGCAGCCGGAAGCCAACGCGGTGCTGGTGGCCAAACTGAACGCGCTCGGTCGGCGACTTGCACCGCAGGCACGGCTCTATGTCGCGGGGCCGGGTGACACGCGACGCCTCGATCCGCAGTACGTGACCAAGCTCGGTGTCGTGCCCTATCACGCGTCGTGGCAGCACATGCTCCATGCCGACGTCGGCGTCGTGGTGTCGGCGGGGCCGTTCATGCACAACAACGAAAGCACCAAGCTCTATCACTACCTGCGCGCCGGACTGCCAACGGTGAGCGAGTCGGGTTTCCCCAACGACCACGTGGTGCGCGACGCCGGCCTCGGCGCGGTGGTGGCGAACGGGGACATGGATGCGATGGCCGAGTGCGTGCTCGCCTGCGCCGGAGCCGGCGGTGAGCGGCAGACCGCGATCGACTACATCCTCGCGCATCATACCTGGGAATCGCGCATGGCCATCTATGACGACGTGCTGCGGCGCGAGTTCGCACCGTTGGTGTCGCGCGGCGCCACGCACACGTCCACCAACCGCGCTGACTGACATGTGCGGCATCGCCGGCGTACTCACCTTCGCGCCTGAAGTAAGCGCATGCGCGGGCGAGCTTGCACGATCGCTCGCGCTCGTCGCGCGTCGTGGACCCGACGACACGGGTGTCTGGTCGGATGGCGCATACTGCATGCTCGGCTTTCGCCGGCTCGCGGTGCTCGATCTCTCACCAGCCGGTCATCAGCCGCTGGTGACCGATGACGGACGCTACGCGCTTGTGTGCAACGGCGAGATCTACAACTTCCGTGCGCTGCGCGAGCGGCTGCGCACCGAAGGCATTCGCGTCCGGTCCACCGGCGACGCGGAAGTCGTACTGCAGTCGCTGGTGCGCTGGGGTGTCGACGCGCTTCGCATGTTCAACGGCATGTTCGCGCTCGCCTTCTACGACGCGCAGCAACGGCAGCTGCTGCTGGCGCGCGACCACGCGGGAATGAAGCCACTCTACGTGCGACGCGGCGAGGATGGACTCGCGTTCGGCTCGCAGTACGACCAGCTGGCCGTGCATCCATGGCTGCCGCGCGATGCGGTGCGCCCGGATGCACTCGGACTCTATCTCCGCTTCGACTATATCCCCGCACCGTACGCGCTGCACACAGGTACCATGATGCTCGAGGCGGGATCGTGGCTGACGATCGATGCGGGCAATCGAGAGGCGCGCGGACGGTTCTATGATTTTCCGGTCGATCGCGTGCCCGACCTGCGTGCTGACGAGGCATTCGACGCGGTGGATGCGGCGGTGACCGCAGCGGTGCGACGACATCTGGTGAGCGATGTCCCCGTCGGCTCGTTCCTTTCCGGCGGCATCGACTCTCCGTTGGTCGCGACGCTGATGCAGTCGATGCTCGATCATCCGGTGCCCGCGTTCACACTCGGACTCGCCGGCGAAGCGGAAGATGAGTCGGAGGATGCGCGGCGCTACGCGCGCGAAATCGGGGTGGAGCACATCGTGGTTGAACTCACCCCCTCCGACGCTCCCTCGCTGGTGGAGTCGGCGTGCGCTGCCTGCGCTGAACCGTTCGGCGACTATTCCATCCTTCCGACATTGCTCGTTTCACGCGCGGCCCGCCAGCGTGTCACCGTGATGCTCTCCGGCGACGCTGGCGATGAACTGTTCTGGGGGTATGTCTCACGCGCGGCGTCGGTACTCGATGCAGCGCGTCGCTTCCGCCATCCGCCGTGGCGCCGGCGCCTGCAGTGGGCGGCGGACCGTCGGCAGCATGCGTTGCTGTACCGATCGCTCGGCGATCTCTTTCAGTCACACCACCAGTTTGTGGGCATGGCCGATATCGAGGCGTTGTTTCCGGAGCTGCCCGCCCTGCCAGCCGACTTCACGGTCTTTCGCTTCGCCGGACACGAGCAGGATGCGGCGGCGCGCTGGATGCGCGGTGTCGAATTGGGCTTCCACTTGCCGCGCGTGCTCATGAAGGTCGATCGCGCGAGCATGCATCATGCACTTGAAGTACGCATGCCGCTGCTCGATCTCGAGGTGCTGGATGTCGCGTCGCGCGTGGACTGGCAGACGTGCCTGGATCTCTCCCGGCGCGAAGGGAAGCGTCCGCTGCGCCACGCACTCGCGCGTCGGTTACGGTATCAGACGACCGCCAAGCGCGGGTTCACCGTACCGATGGATGGTTGGATGCGCGGTGTGCTGCGACCGATGTTCGAGGACGTCGTGCTGGCGCGCGCGGATCTCGTGGGGCTGCCACTCAATCGCCGTGCACTGCGATCGCTTCATCGACAGCATCTGGATCGCACGGCGAATCACGGCTGGCTGCTCTGGCGACTGCTCAGTCTTGCGCTCTGGGCCGACCGGCGGCCGACGGCAGGTGCACCGACATGAGCGGAGACACGCCGCCGCACGCGAGCAGCTCCCAGGGCGTTTCGGGAGATCGTCGCATTCTTGTCGCCTGCTTCGAGACGCCTGGGTATGGTGGCGCCAGTACGGCGACGTATGCGCTGTTCGAGCGCATGCAGCGCGATGGCCTCGACGTCACGTACCTCAACCTCGTCGACGCGGCGAGTGAGAAGTTTCTGCGCGATACGTTCGGCGCGAACTACGACAACCCGCGCCGTCTGCGCAACGTGCGCACGCACACGCTCGCCGGCGCCTTTCACCAACCGCAACCGAAACTCGCCCATCTGCTGGGCGAGATTGCCCCCGACGTCGTGGTGGCCGTCGGGTTCATTGCGGCGCTCGCCGTCAAGCAGGCGGCGCCGACCACGCACACGATCTTCTTCACGGCGGGGTGCGACCAGGTCGATCGCTACCTGCGTCTCTTCGGCGATGCGACAGGTGTGTGTGATGCCATGCGTACGGGCGCCGAGCCGCCACTGCTCTTTCACGAGTGGGAGCGCAGGGCGGTCGAGCTGGCCGACCTCATTCTCGTGCATTCGCCTCTCGTGCGTGATCTCTGCTCGGGCTTCTATCCGTATCAGGCCGGCAAGCTCTATCCGGACGTCATCTCGATGGCCGAGTGGATCCGCGCGGAACCGCTGCAGCACGCCTCACTCGCGCTGCCGTTCGACGCGCGTGACATCGACCTGCTCTTTGTCGCCAGTCGATGGGACCGGTACGAGAAGAACTTTCCGTTCGTGCGCGGCGTCATCGAGGAATGCCGGGAGCTGCGCGTGCACATCGTTGGACTCGCCGCGCCGCCGGTCGGAAATAGCGTACGGCATGGGCTGATCACCTCGCGCGCGGAGTTGTTCGCCTTGATGGGGCGTTCGAAGGCGGTGGTCTGTCCTTCACTGTTCGACGCGGCACCTGGGGTATTGTTCGAAGCCGAGGTGATGGGGTGCAATGTCGTCGCGTCGAAGAATTGCGGGAACTGGGCACTGTGCGCGCCGGAGTTGCTCGTCGAACCGGCGACGCTGGCGGAATTCGTACGCGCGGCGCGCGTGAGTGTGACCCGGCCGTACGTGCACGCGACGCCGATCGATTTCGGTTGCGGCTACGCGACGCTGCTGGACGCTTGCATTCTCGTGCAGGGCAGCGCAACAGGATGCGACCAGTGAGCGCATCGAACAGGGAGCACTCCGCAATGGCCATGTCAAGAGCAACGCGAGGTTAGATTGCGGCGGATTCCTCGGGGCAGTCTCGCCGGACGCGTCGTCCCGGCTGGACGACGATGCTTGTAAAAACCTAACGGCTCGGTTACCATCGGCCATGCCCACGGTGCTGGACGCCAACGGATTTCAGGTGCGCGTCCTGCTCCCGGCCCGGGAACATGGGCCGCCGCACGTCCATGTGCACAAGGGCAGCGGGGAACTGGTGATCACCTTGCCGGACGACGAGTCCACGCTCGCGATTCGGACGATCCATGACCTGAAGCCCGCCGACGTGATGGCGGCGTTTCGGCTCGTGGAGGCGCACCTCGGGCCGCTGTAGGCGGCGTGGAGACGGTACCATGGCTAGTCCCTCGATCAGTGTCGCCGAGATCCTCGCGCAGATTCCCGCCGCGCGGAGCGCATTGTCCTCGAGCTCACGAATGGCTTCCTGTTTGCCTTTCCGGTGCGCGCGATCCCCGCGCTGCGGCGCGCGACGCCGACGCAGCGCGCGGCCGTGGCGGTGAATCGCGGCGGGAGCGCGTTGCGATGGGAGGCGCTGGACGTGGACCTGAGCGTCGCCGGGCTCTTGCTGTCTGCGGTGGGCGCGGACGAGCGCCGTCGCGATGTCGCCCGCATGCTTGGCCAAGCCACGTCGGCGACCAAGGCCGCCACGTCCCGGGCGAACGGCAGCATTGCTCGGCACGGCTCCGCCGGGGTAGCCGCATTCTCACGCCTCACGTTCACCAGCGAGCAAAGGAAATAGAGCGAGCGGAGCGAGCGCACCATCGGTTGCTCGTCAATTGCAACGTGTCGTTAGCCGCAGCGTCGCGAAACGGACTTCATTTCGGTCGTGACCTGACGCGTCTCGCCACGAATGAGGAATCATCCCCCTGATGAGTGAAGATTCGACCGGCGAGCTGACCATCGGTAACCGCGGCCCAGCCCCGGCCCATCACCGGATCCATCTCATCCTGGCCGTCCCACGTGAATTCAATGGCGTTCGCGCCGTCACGTGTGACGCGCCGATAGTCGATGATCCCGCTGACGGCGCCGAACTGGAATGCGCCGCGTTGGCCTCGCTCAAGCGCGATGTACGCCGCCACCTCCATGTCGAAATAGTCCGCATCGTACGCGTCCATGTGCGTGATGCGCCATGTCCCAAGGAACGGATTGCGCGAGGGAGCCTTGCGTGACGTGGGCATTGCTTGCGCCTCCCTCAATTCGTGCGGCGAACGCCCGCAATGCTGCGGCGGCGCATGGTCAAAAATGCGGCCCGCGGGCGCATCGCGCGAGCCACCACCGGCATCCGCCGCGCCGTCAAGAGTACGTGCATGAGCCGCCGGGCAGCCGCGCTACTCGTCTTCCTCGGGATACTGTGCGGGGGACGCGCCCCGCATGTCGACGATTCGCGGATACGCCTTCGTCGGATCACTCGCGCCGAGGGCGTCGACTTTGATCGCGTGCCACCATTCGTCGCCAAAGTCAAACAAGTACTCGAACGTCTGGCCTTGCTTCAGCTTGAGGTCGTCGAGCCGCACGGCGGCCGCGTTGTACCGGCCATCCCGCGTGAGAGCATCCGGCTCGAATCCATAGGGAGCCGCATACT
>Ga0163144_10009228_pt1 | contig 21210 bp, 12 predicted proteins | sample OliLak19BULKMAT1_FD_123175 | JGI IMG/M metagenome (GOLD analysis project Ga0163144, IMG submission 123175) | Freshwater microbial mat bacterial communities from Lake Vanda, McMurdo Dry Valleys, Antarctica - Oligotrophic Lake LV.19.BULKMAT1 | ecosystem: Environmental > Aquatic > Freshwater >... | reverse complement strand
TACGCCAGCTGGTACGCCAGCTGGTACGCCAGCTGGTACGCCAGCGCTGGTTGCCACCACGTCCGGCGCGTCACCGACAGGCGGGACCGGAACGCCGTGGTTGCCCAGTGGTATGGACGGAGATTCATGGCGTGCTGCGGACGCGTCGTTCGAGCCGTCGCGGCGTCGCGAGGCCACGCTGGCGGGTGCGACGCGGGCGGGTGTCGGCAGCGTTGGCGGCTCGCGCTGGCGTCGAGCGACATCGGTGCCGGTGCAACTGGGGGGTGCGGGTGGGGCGTCAAACGCGCCGGTGAACGAGGGGGTGCTCGATCTGGCGCAGGCAGGCGAGACGGCGAGTGCAACGGCGCACGATGGACGTCCGTTGCGCGTGCTGGTGCGCGAAGGACGTCGCACGCGCTTCATTCCCTTGTCGGACGTCGATTGGTTCGAGGCGGATGGGAACTACATCCTCGTGCATGCTGGGGAGCAGCGATATCGGACGCGCGGAACAATCACAGCCATCGAATCCGGACTCGATCCGCGCCAATTCGTGCGCATTCACCGTCGCATGGTGGTGAACATGGATCGCGTTCGCGAGATGTCGCCGCTTCCCGGTGGCGACGGACTGCTGGTTCTTGGCTCAGGAACGACGCTGCGGCTTTCTCGCACGTACCGAGCCCGGGTGCGCTGATCATCACCGTTCGTCCCGAATTTCACACGACACGAGGCGTCGACTTACCGGTCGGCGCCTCGTGTCGTTTTGCCTTGAAATCCGTGTGATGAATTGGTGACTTGGATGGCAGCTGTGCTGTTCTGTTTGCACGTGTGCTGAGCGGCGCTGGACCGGGACAATCGCATCCAAACTGCACCAGCCTCGAACATTGACACGTTCGATGCCAACGCTAGCTTGCCGCCCAGTACGACAGCCCGAACGCTCAGCAATGAGCATTTCGGGTGCGTTCGGTCACTCCCATCCGCATTTGATCACACCCGGGCGTGCGCGCCGATTTTTGGCGCCTGCCGAGTGTCCAGACCTACTTCGCAGTTCGACCGGCGCGTGCCGCGCGTGACCGGTTTCCTCAGTGTCGAGTGAGTACCCGCAGGCTGCCTCTTGGTTGCCTGCGGGTGTTCATCGGCGTTGTACGCGTTCGGTGTGGCAAGTGCCACGCCGAACGTCAGACCCGTGGCAATACCCTCCCGGAGGATGAGATGAGGTCTCTCGGACGTCGTCGGTGGTTGATCGCGACGCTCCTGGGCGCAGCCCTTGCAGCGCCGATCACTGCCGCCCAGGCCCAAACCGGCAAGTTGACCGGTGTGGTGACCGATAAGGAAACAGGCAAGCCCGTGGATGGGGCCGCAGTGGTGGTGCAAGGGACGACGCTTGGTGCGACGACAAATGCGACCGGTCGCTACTTCATCATCCAAGTGCCACCGGGCACCTACACCGTGCAGGCGCGACGTCTCGGCTACCAGAGCGTGAGTGCCACGAACGTGGGCATTTCGATCGACGCCACGCGCGACCAGAACTTCCAGCTCCGCGCATCGAATCAGACGTTGCAATCGATCACGGTGCAAGCCGATCAGGCGCCTCTCATCGAGCGCAACCAGGTGGGCTCGCAGTCGGTGATCACCGCCGAGCAGATTCAAGGTTTGCCGGTGACCAGCATCGCCGGCGTGTTGTCGCTGCAGCAGGGGTTCACCGAAGTGCCGGCGAATACGTCGGTCATTTCGCTCGCTGAAGAACAGCGCAGCACGGTGCAGCCAGTGCGCGTGCGCGGGGGCCGTGGCGGTGCCACGCTCTCGATGATCGACGGTGTGCCGATCAACAACCCGCTGTTCGGCAGCGACGCGGTGAGTCTCAACGCGCTGGCGATTCAGCAGGTCAACTTCCAGCGTGGCGGTCTTGATCCGCAGTACGGCAACGCGCTTTCGGGCGTCATCAACCAGGCCGTGCGCGAAGGTGGATCAGAAGTCTCCGGCTCCATCGACTTCCAGAACTCGACGCTTCCGGGCGCGGTGTTCGGGAACAAGCAGGACCAGCTGCTTGGACTCAACCTGCTGCGCGGCTATCTCTCCGGCCCCGTGCCGGGCACGAAGAGCAAGTTGCGCTATGCCGTCTCCGGTCAGGTACAGAGCCAGGCGCAGCGCGTGCTCAAGTTCGACGACGACGTCTTCACAGTGAATGCGCCGGTGATCAGAGAAGACGATCTTCCCGCGTCAGCGCGCGACCTGAACGGTGGATGGCAGGGCCTTGGCGGGTCACAGAACTCTCAGGTCGTCGGCAAGCTGACGTTTCTGCCGTTCAACAACACCACGGTGAAGTTCACTGGTGTCGGCTCCGAGCGTGCCGTCCGCAACTACGATCGTCGCCTGTACTTCAACTATCGTGGCGATCCGTTGGCGCTGGTCACCAACCGCGCGGACTCACTGAACATCCTGACGGACGGCGGCAACATTCTGTCGCGTGACCTGATCCAGCCGTCGGTGAGCGACAAGGGCCGGATGTATGTCGCCTCGATCGAGCAGCGCTTTGGTCGCAGCAACGTGCAGCTGCGCGCGGCGCAGACGGACTTCGAGCGTGTCACCTGCCCGTATTTCCTCGGCACATGCATTCCGGGGCCGTTCTTCCGTCCGAACTTCAACCAGGGCTTCCTCAGCCCCGCGCCTGGTGTGTCGGGCGGCGATCGCGTGCCGGACGCAGGCATCGTGGACGGTGTGTACGGTGGTGAGAAGTTCACCACGCGCACGTTCAAGGCCGACGTGCAGTCACAGATCACGGACCACAACAATTTCCAGTTCGGTGCGCAGTTCGTTTCGCACGACATGAAATACAAGGATGTCGGCGCGTTCGGTCAGAACTCCGGCATTCAGCCGACGACGTCGCAGGTCTACCGCGCGACGCCGATCGAGGCCGCGGCCTATATCCAGAGCACGATCGAATACGACTTCATCACCATCAAGCTTGGCGGCCGTTTCGACTACGGAAAGGCGAAGGGACTGGGCTTCACCGACCCGTTCAATCCGTCCAACGGCACGACCGCGCGTGAAGTGTGCGAAGGCGCGACGATTGGCGGCAAGAAGCTCGTCAACGCAGCGGGACAGCCGTACGGTCTGGCTGCGTGCGCCGCGGGCCAGATCGATCCGAAGTCACAGCGCTCGGTGTTCCTCGACACGGCGACTGCGATCGCGCAGCTCGACGACTTCAGCCAGGCGAAAGCGCGTACGGCATTCAGCCCGCGCGTTGGCGTGACGTTCCCGCTGACCGAAAAGTCGCAGGTGTTCTTCAATGCCGGTCGTTACACGCAGGTGCCGTTGTACGGCAACGTGTACCGGAATACGGGCATCGGCACGGTGGCCGGCGCCGGCGACAACTACTGCTCAGCAGCGGCCGTCAAGCCCGGCACCAGGGAGTGCGTGCCGAACATCAGCACGAACAACCCCGCGTTCGTCGGCAATCCGAGCCTGCTGCTCGAAGAAGCGAAGGCGTACGAAGTCGGCTACAGCTCGGAAATCAGCCGCAACTACAGCATCAACGTGGCCGTGTACAATCGCTCCGAGACGGGGCTGTCGGGTTTGCGTCCGAGTCGCGCGATTCAGGATATCGGTTCCACGTACGATGGCTCGCTGCCGTCGTACACGGTGCTGGTGAACGGCGACTTCCTCAGCTCGCGCGGCATCGAGATCCAGTTCCGTCGTCGTTTGGCCGATCGCTGGGGCTACGATGTGAACTACGGCATGTCGCGTGCGACGACCAACTCGCGTCCGCCCGACCGCGCCAACGAAGTGCAGCGTTCGGACGAAAGCAATCGTCAGCAGTTGCTCGAGACGGTGGCCGACATCGACCAGCCGTACTCGCTCAACGCCACGGTCTTCCTGCAGGTGCGCGAAGACATCCCGTCGCTGCCGAAGAACGCCGGTCGTTTGCTGCGCAATTCACGCGCGACGCTGACGTTCAGCCAGCGCTCCGGCCTTCCGTACACGCCGGTTCGTGCGGCGTCGTTCGGTCAGGTTGGCGCGTTCGCCAACGCGTCGGACATCAACTCAGGGCGTCAGCCGAGCACGCAGCAGGTCGATCTGCTGGTGGACAAGGGTTTCCGCATTGGCGCGGTGCGCTATTCCGGCTTCCTGCGCGTATCCAACCTGTTCGACCGCGTGAACTGTGTGCAGGTGTTCGTGAACACGGGCACGTGCGACGCGGGTTTGCGCGACTTCGGCAACCGTCGCATCGGCAACACAGGTGACGCGACGACATCCACGGCATTCGACCAGCCGGAATTCATCGGAGCCCGTCGCAGCATCTCGACTGGCATCACGGTCAACTTCTAAGTCCCGACTGACCAACACCTCATGACTTTCGAACCATACAACAACGGCGTCGACACGGTTTCCTTCGGGATTCGTGTCCAGCGCTTGACTGGCGCGCGCGCCGTGATGACCGCCGTGGCGATCGTCGCGTGGTCGCTGGTGCCCGCACTCGTTTCGGCGCAGCGGCAGAACCCGACGGTGTCGACGACGATCGACAGCGTGATGGCGGACGGCACGATCAGGAAGGTGCCGATCAATACGTCCAAGGGCTTCAACCTTTTCGCCGCGGAAGATCTCGCGGCCGGCACGATGCGCATGGCGGGCACGTTCCGCACCGGTGTGACCAATCAGGGTGGTCCGGTCTCCGAGAATCAGGGCACCAGCATCATCGCGATGCACCTGGTGAACAGCGGCATCACCTATGCGATGTTCGAGATGGGATTCGTTGCCGGCGTGCCGCCGTCGGAGTTCCGCAAGATCCGCGCGGTGTATCCGGGCATCAACAACATGGCTGGCTCGCTCGGCTACAACGCGCACACGTGGCAGGTGCTCGTGCCGCCCCAGATCAGGCGCATCGGTGCGGCGGACGGACAGTTCGGCAAGGTGTTCTCCGGCGTCACGTCCACGTTCAACAGCTCCTGCCGCGACGACCCGCGCTATCTGATTCAGGGCTTCTCGCTGCTGCCGCAGAAGGACTGCCCCGACACGTGGGGCACGGAAGGATTCCGCGGCAAGCTCGTAGTGGCCGACTCCGTGTGGGCCAACAGCTTCAATGCCAACAAGGCCAACTTCCGTTGGGATGATTGGCGCCTGTCGCGCACGCGTCTGGATGCGTCGAACTATCTCGGCACCCAAAGCATCTACGGCTTCATGTCGGACTACTACCGCGAGCAGAAGCTTCGCTATGGCTCTGTCGTGCCGGGCGGGTCGGGTGCGCCACTGGAGCCCGGCTATCCGCTCGGTCTCGAGATGCGCATCGACTCGTGGCAGTTTGCCGCGCCGGCGACGCGCAACACGCAGTTCTATCAGGTGACGATCGTCAACCGGTCGGCCGATGTGTACGGCACCGGCATCGACTACGACTCGCTGTATTTCGGCCTTGGCCCGGGCTTCGTGTTCAACGGCCAGAATCCGTCGGCCTATTGGGACTTCAACACGAACACCCAGATCTTCTCGGGCGGCAACATCAGCGGGCAGTGCAACGCGACGACATTTCCGCGTCGCTATACGAATGCGACGAACAACGGCTGCACCGGTGCGGCCAGCTCGATCTATACGATCACGTTGCTCAAGTCGCCCATCGGTGACGTGCGGAACAAGCTGTTCAGCGACATCAACAGTCCGTACTACAATCCGACCAGCCCGATGGCGGATGACACGATCACGTTCAATCACTGGAAGTCGAACTCGTTCGCGCAGAACTCGCAGAACGTCGGCCGCTCGCATCGGTCGTCGTTCGGCATGATGTCGAGCACCGAAGCGAACTATCTCGACGGTCGCAATCCGTCGGACCTGACGTTGGCGAACTACGCGACGCTCTTTCAGCCGGAAGACTGGAGCGGCACGTACCCGACCGTGCCGGAATTCAACAAGTTCGTACCGGGCAACCAGACCAACCCGAACACCGGGCTGCCGTTCGGCAAATGGGACTACAACAACGACGGCGTACAGGACACGATTTCCGTGCCCGGGTGCGGTCGTCAGGGGTGCGCGGCGTTGTGGAGCGACAGCATCGCGGGCGGCTATCGCACGTCGGTCGGCAACATCCTCAACATGACGACGGCTGGTCCGTTCCGTCTGCGTGCCAACGACACGACGCAGTTTCTGTGGGCGTTTTCGTGGGCCGCCGATACGCTGACGATCCGTCAGCAGATTGAAGGACTGACCACCAGCTACCTGACGAACTACTCGGGCCCGCAGCCGTTCCCCTTCCCGACCGTCACGGTCGGCAAGACGTACACGATTCAGTCGGCCGAACTTGTCGACTCGACGCGCTTCGGCATCGCGGACGTGAGTATCGGTACGCAGATCACGGTGCGCCTGCCGCAGATCAGCCCGATCGATCCGTTCATGGTGCAGTTGGTGAACAAGGTGCGCGCCGACTCGACCGCCGGTGTGACGTCGGTGCGTCGCATTCTTCGACTGAACCCGGGATTGCTTGGCCGACTGTCCGTGCGCGCCAACGACAATCTGGCGTCGGTCGTCATCTTCAAGTCGTGTGACGGTGGCATCACCTTTACCACGACGTCGGGCAACTCGGGCACCTGTACCTCCGCGCCGACGCGCACGATCGACACGGGCGCCAACGCGTTCCCGTGGCGTCCGTGGAGCAGTGTGGGTTACGCGAACGGTGTGCCGGCGACCGGCGCGATCACCGAATTCGTGCAGGCCGGCAAGTCGTACCTGTATTCCTTCGTCACGCGGTCGCGCGGCTTCTCCGACTTCCGCGTGGTCGACTCGACGGCGGCGGGCTTTGTGGTGACCGACGTGCAAGCCACGCTCGGCTTCCCGGCAGACACGATCAACTCGGCGCTCTCGACCTCCGGGCCGTCGGTGATCAACGTGTATGCGCCGATCACCAATGTGGCGGGTCGGTCGTTCGCCTCGGTGGATACGGCGACCATCTCCGGCAACTCCACGCAGTCGCTCGTCTACGGATCTGTGTCCAACGATGTGACCGGTACGACGCGGCTGGTCTACGGCAACCAGTTCATCGTGCGCAAGACGGTGGATACGCTGACCAGTGCGGCGACGACGACGGTCAACGTGCGATGGGTGATTCCGCGCGCGGCAACATCGGCGACAGGCGCGCCGACCACCAACTTCGTGGCGCGCGAACAGGCCTTCACGACGAACGCGAACATCCCTGTTCGTATTGGCGCGAACGTGCTTGTCGGCACGGTGCGCGGCACCACGGGCGCCTCGCGGATCTTTCTTGATACGCTGAATTCACCGGCGACGTATCCGGGCTACGCGTGGGTGACGGGCGACAATCGTCCGATCTTCGTCATCAACGATCAGTACGCGGCCAACCGGGAGCGCGATCAGCAGGCGTCGCCGCTCAATCCCGGTTACACCGTGGTGCCGCGCGACTCCTCGAATGCCGCGACGGGATTCCGCACGGAGCTCACTGCTGGCGGCGTGACACGCGACCGCAATTTCGTGATCCGTGGTCCGGGCGACACGCTGTCCGCCGCTGCACGCACATTCATTCCGCAAGTGTCGTCGGTGGCCATCGCGGGTGCCAAGCGCGTGAAGGGTGGCGCGTACGAGCTCACGTGGCTGTCCGATCCGTGGGGGCCGCGGGCACCGTTCAATCTGGATCCCGTCACGTCATTGGGAGCGACGGTCGCGTCTTCACTGATCGAGGCGGCCGCCAAGGCGACGACGATCACGGAAACGTCTGCGGCCACAGCGGCGCTGGTCAGTGCAACGGCGGCTCGTCCGCTGCAGCGCGTGCGCGTGCCGTTCACGATGACCTTCAGAGATGTCGACGGGCGCACGGAGAATGTGCGCTTCGCGATGCTTGCGCGGAGCAGCAACACGCGCCTGTTCGGCTCCGGCAACGATACGGTACGCGTGGCGATTCCCGATTCGATCTGGACCCCCGGTGACACGCTGATCGTACTCCAGAAGGTCGAGCGCGACAGCTCGGTCGGTATCGGTGCGGCGCGATTCGTGGTCGTGCAAGCCGACGGCGCGAACGCGTTCCGTCCGATCCCCGTGCTGGTGGACTCGATCGGTCTCAACCGGTTCCTCGTTGCCTGTATCGGCGGCGCGACCGGTTCAGGCGTGCGCCCAACCGCCGACGCCGTGACCTGCAACCCGCTCACCATCCTGTCGCGCGGTTCGTCGGCGTCGGGTGGCTATCTGCCGGTGCAGGCGGGGTGGAAGCAGTACTTCGAGATGACACGGACGTTCGACAATCGGTCCGTCATCCAGCTGGTGGCGACGCCGTTTACGACCAAGGCGACGATCACCAAGGCCGATCTGGCGCGCGTGTCGGTGGTACCGAATCCGTACATCGTGCGCTCGGACATCGATGTGGTCCCGTCGAACCGGCAGTCCACGTCGCGGATCTACTTCACCGGTGTCCCCGAGCAGGGCGTGCTGCGCATCTACTCGGTGTCCGGTCAGTACCTGCAAGAGATCACCTGGGCGAAGAGCGACCTCACGTATCAGGGCAACAATGCTCCGACGGGAGACTTGCCGTTCAATCTCCGCACACGTGAAGGGCTCGACATGGGTTCTGGTCTCTACTTCTTCGTGCTCACCGCCACTGGTCCGTCAGGCAAGGATCAGGTTCAGCGCGGCAAGTTCGTGATCATCCGCTAACGGAGCCGCGATGCACATCCTTCGCAAGCATGGCCGCACGCTTGGCCGCACGCTTGGCCGCACGCTTGGCCGCACGCTGGGCCGCACCATTGGTGCTGTCAGCGCCGCCACCGTGTTGCTGAGCGCGTCGGTACGCGCTCAGGGCCCGGGTGGCATTCTTCCCACGCCGCAGGACACGCCCAATCGACAGGGCACCCGCGGCGCGAACTTTCTGCACATCGGTATCGGCGCCCGCGGCGGCGCGATGGCGGGTGCGGTCGGCAGCTCCGTCTCCGGCCCGCTGGCCTGGTACTGGAATCCTGCCGGCGCCGCCACCTCCGAGTCGTTCGCGGTCGTCGCCGGTCGGCAGAATCTGTACGGTGATCTTGGTGTCGGTCAGACGTATGCGGCCACCTCGATCCCGCTGCTCGGGGGCGTGATCGGCGTGCACCTCAACACGCTGAGCTCGGGCGACATCAAGCGCACCACCGAATTGAACCCGTTCGGCGAGCGTCTCGGTGGCAACTCGTTCCAGTGGACGTCGACCGTGGCCGGCATTGGCTACGCGAAGCGGCTGACCGATCGTCTTTCGGCGGGCGGCCAGATCAAGTACATCACCGAGGGCATTCCGGATGCGTCCACGAACTGGATGGCGTTCGATATCGGCACGCAGTTCAACACCGGACTGTTCGGTCTTGTGCTGGGTGGGGCGATTCAGAATGTCGGCGGCAGCTCGTCAGCGAGCGGAGCGCTCATTCAGCGCATCGTCACCACGACCGACGGTTCGCAGCTCTCGGAGTCGCGCCGCGTGGAGTACTTCACGCGAGCGACAGAAATTCCGGTGGAGTTTCGTCTCTCGGTCGGGTCGGACCTGCTTGGCAGCGCCAACTCGTTGTTCGGCGGCGCTGGTGGCAAGAACACGCTCAACGGCGAAATTGCCGTCTCGGACGCGACCGACTACAGCACCCAGTACGGCGTCGGCCTGGAATACGGCTTTCGTAACCTGCTGTTCGTGCGCGGCGGCAAGCGCTGGTACAACGATGAGCGCGCGACGGGCACCGACAATCAGGTCGGACTCGCCGGGGGGTTCGGTCTACGTCTGCCCGTGCTCGGCCGCAACGTGAAGTTCGACTACTCGTACGAGTCGGCCGGTGCGCTGCAGAACATTCAGATCTTTTCCTTCGAGGTGGGCAAATGAGACGCGTGCTTCGCTCGCTCGCTCTCCTCGCGCTCTCGGCGTCGGCTCTCCATGCGCAGTCGCTGCCCAAGCAGTTCTCGGTCACGACACGCATTGGTGCCGTGACGGCGGAGCGGTCGGCCAGTCTTGAACAGGCCGCGCTGTTGGGACTGGACACCGAGTACGCGTTGACCAAGATCTTCGGCCTCGGTACGGCCGTCGACGTGTCGCGCGGAAACTCGACGAAGAAGGATTTTCTCACCCGACTGCGCTACGGCAATGCGTCGGTGGCCGGCGGTGACTCGATCTACTACCAGAACGTCGGCCAGCCCGTCACCACGGTGAACATCTCGCTCTTCGGCACGATGCGATATCCGAGCAAGACACTGAGCCCGTTCCTGCTGGGCGGTGTCGGCACCTACGTGATGATTCTGGATCCGCAGGTGAACGGAAAGGCCGTTCGCAAGAACGACGCGTCGTATACGGGCGGGGCGGGTGTGTGGTACAAGCTTGGTGAGCGCGTGGGTATTCAACTCGATGTGCGCGCGGTGACGTACACCAAGTACGACCGCAACCTGCTCAACCCGGCGTTTGGGCGCGCAGAACTGAACACGCCGTTTCCGGAAGATTTCCCAACGCCGCCCGCGGCCAAATCCACCGCTCTCATTACGATGTTCACGCTCGGCTTCCGATACATCCCGGGCGGCATTGGCGGGGGCAACTAACCGATGCGAACACTTCGCCATCTGCTCGTCGGCGCATGCGCCGCTACCCTCGTCATCGCCGCCGCGTGCAGCGATGAGCGTTCCACCACGCTCGAACCGGTCGGTGACCTTGGATTCGGTACCATTCTGGTCAAGACGTCCACCAACCTCCCACGCGGCACCGCCACCTTCCCGGTCGCGGTCGTGTCGTCGGCCACACCGGCCACCGACTCCGTCATCGTGACGCTGGCGGGTCTCGATTCGCTCACCACCGGCAGCTACACGCTCTGGTTCGCGAACGATTCCGCCACCAAGTTCGCGCGCGTCACGAGCATGAACCTGACGGTCACGCGTTTGGACTCGACGCTGAATGCTGCGGGTGACCCGGTGTTCGTTCCGACGGTCACCAACCGCACCGGCGTATCGAGTTTCCGCACCGGCGGCTCGAACATCGGGTTTCGTGTCGCTACGGCGCGAAACGCCTCGACGGGATTCGATGCAGCCGACTCGCTGAACACGCTGCTCGTCAGCATCGAGCCGGCGGCAGCCGGCGCTGCACCGACCGAAGTGCGTCCGTTGTGGGGACGTCGCAGTCAGGGCGGCACCACACGCATCGCGCCGCTTCGCTTCGGCGCGTTCGGTCGTGCTATTCCCGCGCGCGCAGGTGATCCGGGTGCCAATCAGGAGTTCGTGGTCGCCACCAATGGTGTGATGACGATCATCCCGCGCGGTCGCGTGGAAGTACGCGGCAAGATCATGGTCGCCAACGACTCGAACTACTTCCGCCCGCCCGTTGGCTACTACTACAACGCGTACGCGGTGAAGTTCGACACGACCGGTCTCTTCAACGACACGGTGTACGTTGGTCGTCGTACATCGCCGTACCCTGCACGGCTCTCGCTGTACGAAGCGGATAAAACCAACCCGGCACCGGACGTCGTATTCGAAACGCCGAGGGTGATCTTCGCGATGGCTTCGCGCGTCTCGACGGACACGATTCCCAAGGCCAACAGCGCACCCGCGTGGTTGAACTTCGGATTGGTGCGCGTCAACCTGCAGTCCAAGTTCTCGCAGGAAGGGCGAATGGGTCCGAATACGATCCTGCAGGCCGCTTTGCCAAAGTCCGTTCGCGGCAGGTAGCTCAGGATCGCGAGGACGCGAAAAGCTGAGCGAACGCCTCCGCCAGTTGCGGTTGGCAGTTCCGCTCCACTACAACGGTGAACTCACAACTCACAAACAGCGGCCGAGTGAGGGTGGGTGCGGGTAAGCGATACGTCCCCAGCCGACGTTACGGCGTCACGCGAACGATGGAACGGCGCGCACGATCACCGACCCACACGACGCCGTTCGAGGCGCGGACGGTGGTCGCGAAGGGGAATTGGCGCGAGGAGCCGAGTACGCGTGCGACGGGGGAAAGCGAAAGTCGAAAGAGTCCATCCACGCCACCGGCGACGAACAACTGCTCGCCCAGAAACGCCAGATCGTACGCGAAGCGAGGTTCCTGTGTGACGTGCACGGGCGTGATATCGGAACTGCCGAGTGACTCACGACGCCAGGCGATCACGCCGCCGTCGCCGAGCGCGGCGGCGATCCATTCTCCGCTGCTGGCAATCGCGCGCGCGGTGGCCGGTACAATCAGCGCAGGGCCCATGCGAAGTCCCCCGGTGCTGGCCTCGATCGGGACGATGGACGAATCGAGCGCGACCCACCACTGCCGCGACGTTTCATCAAACGAAAGCGCATACACCGCGCTCGACATCTGCATGCTGTCCACGCGCTGTGCGGCACCGCTGCCACGGCGCAGCCGCACGAGCTTTCCCGACGCGGACATGACGGCATCGTTCGACGCGGCAAGCGCATCGACGGGTCCATCCGCGATGCGCGATGCAGGGCCGGTGGTGAGCGAAGCTTCCCAGAGCGCGGTGTTGGTGCCGAGTACAAGCGACTGCGAACCTGGCAGGATGACAACCTGTCGCAGGCTGCTCAGCCCTGCTGCACGGCGGCGCAGCGCTTTGGGGGACGCTTGGGCCGAGAAGAGCTGCGCGCCACTGTCACTCACCACCGCAAGGAGCGAATCGCGAACATCGATGAAGTTGGGTGCGGCAAATGACTGGGCTTCGTCGAATTCGAAGGAATAGCTCGTGCCGGTGCGCGGCGCTTCGGCGCGACGCTGTGCGTCGAGTTCACGTGAAATGAACAGGCCGGACAGCGCTCCGCTCACCACAAGAAACGGCATGGCGCAATTGAACGGCCGGCAACCGCCGGCACGGTCACCCTGCTGACTCATGTAGTAGTACCCCATCGCCAGCGCGCCACCGGACGCTGCCCCGATCAGACTGAACAGCGCGGCTCGGCTGCCGGGACCCTTCTGCGGTGACTGCTCGCTGCGCGTTTTCATGCGCTGCTGTGCGAGCAGCGGCGCTGTGGCCGTGGTGAACGCCACGCTTGCACACGCGAGCGTTAGCGCCAGTACCGGCAGGCTGCGCCGCCGCGCGCGCGACGGGCGCTTCGCCCTACGCTCAACAACATTCGAGAACATGGTCATGATCGAGGGCATGCTCGGGCTCATGGGCCTGCACGGCTGATGGTGAACTCACGTTGGGTGCTCGTACGCTGTCCGCTCACGCGATCGCTGACAGTCACCGTCAGACGATAGCGTCCGGACGGCGCAGTGCCGAGTCCAAGCGTGACCAATCCCGGGATGCGATCGCGTCCTTCCACCGCTTCGGTGCGTTCGTAGCGCATTCCCAACTGTTCATCACCTTCGGGGCTCAGACCCACCGCGTCTGAGATGTTGCCGAACAGGTTGCGCAGCGGATCTCGTCCGCGATCGAGTTGCAGCAGTGTGACGACGATTCGCACCTCGAAGCTGACGCGTTGCCCGGCGTTGGCCCGCAGTCCGTAGTTCTCCCAATACAGACTGAAAGTGTCGCGTGGGGCCATGACCAGATCGCCGCGCGGGACGAGCCCCAGTTGATGCCACGAGCGAAGCGTCGTGGGCGGCACGGCCACCCTGTCGGCAATGAGCAGATCGCTGCTGCCGAGATGTGCGGTGTCGGACGTCGACAGGACTGTTTCGAGCTGGGCGCGACCGAACGCGCCAGTCACGGACGGATCACGCGCCTCAAACCGCATTCGATACTCGCCTGCTCGGAGTGTATCGACGAACAGCCACTGCAGGCGACGTGATGCGGGGAGGGACACGCGCATCGTGTCCACCGACGCCACTTGCAATCGGGCCGCGGGGCCGACGCGCACCGAGCGTTCGAGGACACCACGATCGATTTCCGCACCGCGATACATGCGCGCCGCATCGATGGATGTCGCCACGAGCACTTCGGTCTCGCGCACGTTCGCACCACGAAAGCGGGTCACCTGCGTGGGGAGCGAATCGATGGACATTGCGAGCGGCACGTTGTCGAGCATGAACGGCGATGCGTCGCGACGTTCTTCGGCGAAGTCGCGATAGTTGCCGGCGAAGGACGCGGAGTTCATTGCCGGCGGACCAAAGAAGACGAACTCCACTTCGGCGCGCGGATAGAACCAGACCGTGATGATCCGACCGATTGCATCGCCGGCATCGGCATCGGAACTGGGCGGAAACGTGGCGATGACCGGTGGCTCGCCGTACCGTGCGATGATCAGGCCACGATCCGTGTTCCAGCCGATCTGGCGTGTATCGCTGTCGGTGAAGAAGAGATCCGTGAATGCGATGCGCGACAGATACTCGAGCCGCGCCTCGTTCTCAGGCGTCGCGAGCAGCGGATCGGCCGATTCCCAGAAGGCGCTGTCGGTCCGCGCACGATCGGCGGCGTTGAGTCCGAGCACACGCACGGAGTCACCTTTGCGCAGAATGCGGCCGAGGTTGAGCACGTTGTCCTTCATCTGCGGCGTCAGTCGCGCGAGCGCTGCTGTGTAGAAGCGATCGGCGGCAGCGAGTTCCCCGAGCCTATAGGCCGCGAGTCCGGCGGCGAGCCAGGGGCGTGCGCTGGCGCCGGGCAGCTGCAGCACCGGCGCGACGATGCGCTGCAATTCATCGAAGCGACGCTGATCGTACAGGAGCGCGGCCAGCGCGGTCGCACTCTGCTCGTGCGCAGGCACGGCAGCGAGCGCACGACGAAAGTACTCCTCGGCCTGACTGCGATCGACGAATGCCGCATTCTCGATCGGCCGGGAGAGTTGCTGCAGGAACTCGCGCGTGTAATGCAGTCGTCGCTGCGAGACGATCGGGTCGAAAATGAGGTTGCTCGAGTAAAGCCAGCGGTTCTTCCCCGTGAGGTAGCGTCGCGCCTTGATCTGTCCAAGCTCGTACGCCACATCGGCGAGTTGCGAGGGATCGCCATTCTGTTCGGCCACCGACAGCGCGCGACGAAAGAGCCGCTCGGCTTCGACGCGAAGGATGGGTGTATTGAGACGCAGTCGACCGAGCTCGAGGAGATAGCGTGGGTTGCGTGCATCGATGCTGTTGGCGCGGTTGAGCAGATGCCACGCCAGGATGCGTCGGGGCGTATCGCCGATGGTCAGGGCCGTGGTGCGCGACAACACGAGTCCGCGCCAGTACAACGCATCAGGGTCGCGCGGCGACTGATCGGTGGCGCGCTCCAGCAGCTCCAGTGCCGCCGATGTGTCACCGACACTCGCCTTTTCGCGCGCATCGTGCACGAGCGATTCCGTCGGCACCCTGGTGCGCGCCGACTGTGCCTGCAGCGTCGAGGCGTGGCGCGTGTGCGGCAGGTGGCCGGCGAGCAGGATTGCGACCGCAAGGCGGACGGCGAGCGTTCGAACGGACGGGATACAGGACACCGGAGAGGGAACGCGGTGTGCGACGGAGAGGAGGCGAGGCGTGTGGCGCATCACGTCCACGCGAGATGCGCGCGAGACGATGCGGTAAGCTAACGGGCGAAGGTGGCTTGCTGGATGGAACCGCACACGTCAGGTGACGTAGTATGCAGCGCGAGTCATCCTCTCAAACCATCTCAGTCGCCGTGCCGTCACGGGCTGGTCTCGTGCGGCCCGAACCCGAAGTTTCCCTGATCGCCATCGTCATGATCAAGCCGCGTCCCACCGTCTCCCCTTCGCTTGCGGTGCCTCAGCCGCGCCGCACCCCCGCGCCGTGGCTGCACTCCGGTGCGATGCTGCTGGGGGCACTGATCGTGCTGTTGACGCCGCAGCGCGCGCAGGCGCAGGCGACCAACTATCCATCGCTGCAGCTCCCCACGGCGAGTGTGCGTGACTACACCGCGGCGATTGCCGGTGGTGAAGGGACGACGCTGTTCTTCCAGTGGCGTGAGCGAGCCGGCGAGGGGATGCACTTCGGGCTCGACGCCGGGCTGTCCGATCAGCGGTCGCGCAACCTGCTCGCGTTCCTCGGCGTATCGGGCGGGAAGGAGTTGTTGCGCGCGTCGTCCGAGCAACCGCTCGACCTGCTGGGGACCGTGGGGCTTGGCGTCGCGATCGGCGATGGCAGCACCTCATTGCGTTTGCCGGTTGGCGTGAGCGTGGGGCACACCTTCCCGCTCGATCAGGGGATGTCGATTACGCCGTACGTGCATCCGCGCATGTCGCTCGACGTGTGCGGCAGCTGCGGCCGCGCCGATGACAGTCGATCGGACGTGAGTCTCAATTTCGATCTCGGCGCCAACTTTCAGGTGAATCGACAATTCGCGTTGCGGGTGGCCGCCGTCTTCAGCGGATCGGATCAGCTGTCGGGTGGCGACGCGTTCGCGGTGGGCTTCAACTGGACGCCGACCGCGCTGTCGCGTTTTCGGCCGGCGAGCACGCGCTCCGGCGCGTCGCGGAGCGTTCGCTAGCGTGATCCCGGCCTGGCGCGATTTGTCCCGCATTGTGTGCGGCTCGGCAAGGAAATACCGAGTGGCATGGGGCGCCGTACTTCCGTTGGGTGCTTCGAAAGGCGCCACGTTGCAGATCGATTGGCGTGATGGACGACGCACCACGCTCAGCGACATCAAGCCGAATCGCGAGTTCGAGATCACCATGGCACGGGCGGCGCCACGCACGGACAGCGCGTCTCGCGTCGGCGATGTCACCTGCGGTCGGTTCGCACTCGTCGTCGACCGGACCGCTGGCCCTCGGCGACGTGGACAACGATGGTCGTGTCGATCTCTTCGTTGGGTCGCGTGCGGTGCCGCAGCAGTATCCGCTCCCCGCATCGTCCGGACTGTTTCGAAACGTGAACGGCCGCTTCGAGTTCGACACGCTGAACGCGCTCGTGTTGCGTGACGTCGGCATGGTGTCGGCCGCGATATTGGCCGACATGAATGGCGATGGACACGCCGACCTCGTGCTGGCGCGTGAGTGGAAAGCGCTGCGGTTGCTGCTGAACGATGGGCATGGTCGCCTGCAGCCGGCACCGAACACGTGGGGACTCGATCGCCTGACGAGTCGATGGAACGGTGTGGCGGCAGGCGACCTGGATGGCGATGGTCGGCTCGATCTCGTCGCTACGAGCTGGGGTGCAGGACGTCGCTACCGATCCTTTGCATCTGGCGTCCGCGTCCAGATAACGATGCTGCCGCAGGGCGGAGTGTTGACGCTGCGTGCGGAGAACTCGAACGGCACCGTGCTGATGTTCGAGTACAGCTCCATTGCTTCAATGTCGCTGGCGAGAATGTCGTCCACCTCCATCCCGCGCGCACGGGCGCCGTCCAGCCAGACATCGGGAATGCACAAGGCGCCCTGCGGCCCCGCTTGCGACACGAAGCGCACGCGTCCACGCACCACATTCACGCCACGCATGTTGCGCAACATATCACTCGGCCGTGCAGCATTGCGCGCGGCGATCTCGGCGCGTGAGACAAAGACGCCATTGCCCTTGGCGCGTCGTTCCTCGAAGTCGCGCAGGCCGAGTGCGTGCCGCGTGGACGTCTCCCTGACCGTCACGCCTGCGAGAGGCTGCGCGGTTCGCTCGAGCTGCACGAGCACCGTGTCCCACTGCTGTTCGCGTGCCGTGAGCAGCGCCGATACTGGTGTGTAACCCACCTGTCGCACGGTGATCGTGACGGTATCAATGCCAGCGGTGAAGAGCAGAAACGAGCCGCGACCGCTGGTGACCGTCGATTGTCCGGGAATTGCAATCGTCACACCGGGCAACGCGACACCTGACGGATCGCGCACGACGCCTACCAGTTCGCGCCGCATCGGTCGGGATGCGTCTGGCGGCTGCGTCAGGGCGCGCTGCATGGGCAGCACGATCGCACAGGCGACCGCGCTGCACAGCATGCCCACACGAAGACGAGCCGTCATCTGCATCCGCTACCGAGCGAGCAGTTCTTCCACCAGCGCGACCGATCGCGCCGTCGCCCCAAGCTCCGCACGCACGACTTCTCGCGCGCGCTGTCCCTCACGTTCACGTTTCTGCTGATCGCCCAGCCACTGCGTGAGCACCTCGGCCAGCGCGCGACTTGTGCGCGCCGTCGCCCCTCCGCCAGCCGCCAGCAGCAGACCTGCTTCGCGACTCATGGTATGACGCGGCCCAAAGGCCACCGGCACGCCGAACGCGGCCGGCTCGATCACGGAGTGCAGTCCCGCCGCATGAAATCCGCCGCCCACAAACGCGGCATCGGCCAGCGCATACACGTCGCCCAACAGGCCCACCTGATCCAGAACGATCACATCGGCGTCGCCGTCGCCGCTTCCGGCCCGTTCCTGCAAGACGGACAACCGCACGACGCGCAAGCGATGCGTTTTCGCCCACGCCTCGAGGGATTGTACGTGTACATCCGTTGGCTCGTGCGGCGCGACGATGAGGCGCGCGCCGGGAATCGCACGGCGAACGGCAATCCAGGCGTCGCCCAGGACCGCGTCGTCGGCGGGCCAGGTGCTGCCGGCGACCAGGGTGGGACGTTTGCTGCGGAGCAACGTCAACAACGGTGAGGTGCGGTCAACGGCTTCGGCGCGCGACCACACCTGATCGAAGCGCGTATCTCCGGTCACGCGAATCACGCTCTCGCGCACGCCGAGCAACTGCAGTCGCGCGCCATGCTGCGCATCGATGGCGCCGACGGATCGGAGCGCCGCGTAGGCATCGTGGAGCAGCATTTTCGAAAACGCACCGAGCCGACCGGATCCGGGCGCCAGCGTTGCACTCAGCAACGCGACGGGAATGCCACGCGCGGCGGCACGCGCGACGAGCACCGGCCACACGTCCAGCTTGACGAACACGAGTGCAGTAGGCTTGAGCGCGTCGAGCATCGCGTCGCACTCGCGCGCGCCATCGAACGGCAGGTAATCGGTGATGTCGGCGCCTACGCTGTCGGCGAAGCGCGCGGCACTTGGCGAATAGAACGTGTAAGCGAGCTGCACTTCCGGATGCGCCGTGCGCAGTGCGTGCGCGACCGGGCGGGCCTGCAATCCTTCACCCACTGACGGCGCGTGCAGCCACACCAACGGGCGTTGTACGTCGCGCACCGCCGCGGCGCGTGTACGAACGCGGTCGAGCAATCCGCGACGTGCCTGGACTGATCGCGCGAGCTTGCCCTCCCCGGCTGGTACGAGTTGCGTGGCGGCGCGCGCCGCGAAGAGTCCGAGTGAGTACAGTGCGGCAATCGCTCCGTTCAGCGCGACCTCTTGGTGGCGGCCATGACAATGGCAGTGTCGATGGCCTTGCGGAAATCGCTGTACGGCGCGGCGCCTTGCACCAGGAACTCGCCCACCAGAAACGACGGTGTCGAGCGCACGCCGGCCTGACTGGCCTGCTGGACGTCAGACTCGATCAGCGCCTGAATGGCCTTTGAGGCGCGACAGCGCGCGAACTCCGTCATCTCGACCGCATTCGCCCGAGCGAGACTGTCGAGATACGGCTTGACATCGGTCTTGGCACCAATCGCTCCCTGATCGCGAAAGAGCGCTTCGGAATACTCCCAGAACTTTCCCTGCACGCCGGCGCACAGCGAAGCTTCCGCTTCGAGCCGGGCATGCGGATGCTGGGGCAGCGGCAGGTGGAGCATGGCCATGCGAATCTTGCCCGGATCGACGTAGTCGCGCTTGATCGCCGCCATCGACGAATCATGCCACTGCTTGCAGTACGGGCATTGAAAGTCGCTGATGACCACCAACCAGACCGCGCCGGATTCTGGGCCAAGCAGACGTCCGCGATCGGCCTTCGCGATCAGTGCGGAATCGGAGAGGGTATCACCGGGAGCGCGAGCGACAGGCGTTGCTGCGGCGGGCGCCGCGCTGCTGTCACGACTTGCGGCATCGGCGCGACCACAGGCGCCGAGGGCGCTGAGACCAAGCCCCGCGACAACCGCGAGCAGCGTCGACGCGCGAGAAAGAGGTGCGATGCCACGCATGTCACAAAGGGCAGAAGACGACTGGGTGCGCGATTTGCATCGCGTGCATGGATAAAAATAGCGTGATGCGCCCATTCGCTGACACCGGGACCATGCCACGCACGTATTATCCATCGAGTACGGGCATCGTGCGTCTCTCTCATCGCCTCGGCTTGTCTCTTCGATTCGTTCGTTCGCGGCTGTTGGTGGGTGCGCTGCTGTCGATGGTGGTGCCAGCGGCGCTGCGGGCTCAGCCACCCGCCTTGCCGGCGCCCACCGGCTACGTCAACGACTTTGCCGGGGTGCTTCCGACTGACGCCCGTTCGCGGCTCGAGGCGCTTGCCCAGCGCGTGAATGCGGCCACGCGGGGCGACATGGTGGTCGTCACGCTCCCCGACCTTGGCGGCCGACCGGTCGAAGAAGTCTCGTTGCGACTGGGACGAGAGTGGAAGGTCGGATCGGACGCCGCGATCGGCGACCAGGCGCGCAATGCCGGCGTGATCATCCTCATCGTTCCCAAGGAGTCGTCCTCCACGGGGCGCGGCTCCTGTCGCATCGAGACGGGACAGGGAACGGAAGGGTTCATCACCGACGGTACCGCCGGCGAGATCTGTCGTGGCGCGAGAGAGATGTTCGTGGCGCAGGACTACGTCGGGGCGATCGAGTTCGTGGCTGGACAGGTGGCGGCGCGCTATGCCGCTGCGTACAACGTCACGCTCGACGGGGTGCCGGTCGCCCCGCAGCGGCGCTCGTCGCGAGGTGAGCAGCGCGAGATCTCGCCCGTGGCCGCGCTGGTACTCATCGTGATCGTATTCTTCGTCCTGAGTTCGGCCGGCCGGCGCCGTGGCTGCGTCGGATGCCTCCCCATCCCCATTTCCGGCCCCTCGGTGGGCGGCTTTGGACACAGCGGCTGGAGTGGCGGGGGATTCGGTGGCGGCGGCGGTGGTGGCGGCTTTGGTGGTTTTGGCGGCGGTGGCGGTTTCAGCGGCGGTGGCGGCGGGTCCGACTGGTAGTGGTCCGTTACGCACGAGCGCCGACGGACAAGGTTCGCGGCGGACAGCATCTCAAGCGATCACGTAGTCATCACGTTGGCTTCACGTTGGCTTCACCCTGGAACCCGATGGCCAAAAGCACGATGCGGATAGACGATCTCGTCACACAGCTCTCCCAGGTACACGGGGCGGCGCTGCGGGCGGTCGTGCTGTACGGGTCGGCGGCGAGTGACGAGCAGGTGGCCGGACACTCCGACCTGAATGTGCTGGAGATCGTGGACTCACTGTCGCTGCCGACGCTGCAACGGTTGGCGCAGACGACGCGCGCCTGGCAGGAATCCGGCAATCCACCGCCGCTCACGCTCACCACCGTCGAGTGGACACGGTCGGCCGACATCTTCCCGATGGAGTACTCCGACATTCTCGAGCGGCACAAGGTGCTGCACGGC
>Ga0163144_10009227_pt1 | contig 21211 bp, 19 predicted proteins | sample OliLak19BULKMAT1_FD_123175 | JGI IMG/M metagenome (GOLD analysis project Ga0163144, IMG submission 123175) | Freshwater microbial mat bacterial communities from Lake Vanda, McMurdo Dry Valleys, Antarctica - Oligotrophic Lake LV.19.BULKMAT1 | ecosystem: Environmental > Aquatic > Freshwater >... | reverse complement strand
GTTGAATAATTCTGTAAACACATTACTGATGAGCACCAGTGTAACATCACTCGCTGCAACGCCAAACACAAAACTCAACCCGCCTTTATGCCCGTTAATAATGCTTTGTTTGATGATGGAAAATATAACCGGCCCCATGCTGATGGCCAACAATAAACCTAATGCCAAACCTTTAATGATTGCTTCGGTCATGTATTATTTTCTTAGAAATCCTCGCTGTGATGGTAATAGAAGCGATTTCTATTATTTATAACTTACCGGTTGCCAGAAACTGTTTCCAGTCGGCCAGTATCTTGCCTTTTAATACTCTTGGAAATTTGTGCTGTGCACCCATCTTGCCCTTCAACTTCATAAACTCCATAAAACTTGATTCAGGCAAAATATCGAGAAACACATCTTTCAAAGCACTGCCACGTTCAATTGCATAATCATCATTGATCTCTTTTAACGTCAAATCAACTTTAGTTTTGAGTTCTTCGCTGTCTATCCGGTCATCGCAGGCAACATACCAATGATGGGCAAAGAAAGTTCCATGTGGCTCACCCACAACGGTGTATTCAGGAATAGAAATATTTAATTCTTCGCTTACCGTCTGGATGGCTTTGTTCATATTATCTACACTCAAATGTTCTCCTACTAAATTAAGGAAGTGTTTGGTTCGGCCGGTAATAACGATCTCACATTTTTCTTTATCAAGAAAGCGAACCGTATCGCCAATTAAATAACGCCATGCACCGGCATTGGTGCTGATGAGTAAAGCATAATCTTTTCCTTCTTCTACTTCATGAATCATGAATGCTTCGGGAGCAGCAATGATATTTCCATCCGCATCAAAATTTTTATCATCAAAAGGAACAAACTCCAGGAAGATATGTTCGTTGGTCACCAGTTTCATGCCCGGAGCATCCTGCCTGTTTTGATAAGCAATAAAACCTTCACTTGATAAGTAGGTTTCAATATAAATTAATGGTTTGCCTAATAATTTTTCGAACCCATGTTTATAGGGTTCAAATGAAACACCACCATGTACAAAAAAGGCAAGGTTGGGCCAGATGTCGTGAATGGTTTTTAAGTTGTAGCGTTCAATCACCATCTCCATACACATCTGTATCCATGCAGGTACACCTACAATAAAACCAATATCCCAATTAGGCGCTTCATTCACGATGTAATCAAGTTTCTTATTCCAGTCTTTCGTACGGGCAATTTTTTTTCCGGGTTTATAAAGTGGCGAAAACCAAAAAGGCATTTTTTTAGCGGTGATACCACTGAGGTCGCCGGCATAATAACCCGGACCTTTTTGCAGATCGGTACTGCCACCCAACATCAGCCAGCCTTTGCTTACACTGCGTACCGGAAGATTTTCATAGGTGCGTAATGAAAGCAAACTCTTGATCATAACAATACGATTGCCACGCATGAGATCGTTGGTGATGGGAATATATTTACTGGCAGCTTCACTGGTACCGGAACTCAATGCAAAAAATTTAATGGTACCGGGCCAGCAGATATCTGACCGGCCTTCTAATGTTTTATGCCACCATTCATCATAAATTTTATTATAATCATGAACTGGAACCAATTCCTGGAATCTTTTTCCCGGATGACGGCTGTTTAAAATTTCATCAAAGTGATAATGCTGACCGAACTCAGTATGCGTTGCTTTTTTCAAAAGCTTTTTCAATACATTCACCTGCTGCCTCTTGGGAGAATTAACAGGCAGATTGAACGCCCTGCTCAGCGATTTGGGAAGTTTAATTTCAATGATTGACATGCTTATCGTTCAGTATTGACAAATGTACCAACTCACACCTACTTAATACCTAATTTTTTATAGTTGGAAAGGATGGTACGAAGATCGTATATGGCTTCATATTCCCTTGCATACCATTCATCAGCCAGTAACAAACCTTCGGCATTCAATTGTGTATGACGATGCGGTACTCCTGCCGGACCAAGAACAGATGGTTTTAATGTTGGAAAGTAAGGATGTACGGTAGAAAAACCAATCCATGTTTTTTGATTCAACAAAACCTGCCAGCAATGCATTAAAAGTGTAAGCGGATGTTTGTTGAATAAAAAATGTACAGGAAAGAATAAGATCAACACAACAGAAGCGCTCAAATCAATCAAGCGCTTGAGGCGTTGGTTCACCGCTTTGGATAATTGATATTGATGAATATTGTAAACCTCACCGGCTTCATTTTTTGAATCACTGCCAATAATGCTTGCACTTCCTGTTGCATGCAGTCTTAATTTAACACGGCTGCCTGTTCGTTCATACAAAGAAATGATTTGAGTGAAAGGGAGATGTTTGCTTTCACATAAGATCAATTCTTTAACCGGGGTGTTTTGTACTATGTTTTGAATTGTATTGATGGCACCAAGGGAATGTTCTTCGTTGAGCGGACTCACAAAACCCCGGATACTTTGCTGCCGGCCAGCTTGTTTGATGATATGATTGATTGTTTGTAAATTTTCTTGTGTGCCGGCAACGATGGAGAAATCATCCACATCATCTTCTGCTTTTTGTAATACATCTGTTTGCAGTAACAGCCATCTCCAGCAATTTAATATCAGGTAACTGAAAACTGATCCTGTTAATACAATCCCTCTTGAAAAACGGAAACGTTCCGGCAGCAATGAATAGGCTGCTAAAATGATGAGCATGGAAATAATAGTAGAACGCCACAGGTTCTTATAACGAAACTGTTTTTCATACAAACCCGTATAGTAGCTTACGATCAAAAACAACAATGTAAAACCTGTGAACGAAACCCAAAGCAGTTGGTTAATATAAATGGTCTCGGTTCGAACATAGTTCACCCATATATATTTGGCCAGCCAGAACGAAAGAAAAATAAACACAGCATCCAATACAGGTAACCCGATCTGTTGAATAAAACGTTTTACAACGCTGAGCAAAGCCCTCAACCAGATGGCTGCATTGATCAACGCACTAAACAACCCGGCCCTTGAAGAAGAATAATGTTTTTGTACAAACCGGCTCATGGCCATATAAAACATCCGCACATAATTCACCGAATCTTTCTTTGTGCTTTCACCTTTGAAGTGAAGGATCGATCGTTCACTGAAATAATAATTCTTGTAGCCCGCTTGTTGAATACGATAACTCAGATCCACATCTTCACCATACATGAAGAAATTTTCATCAAACCCTCCCACCTGGTCCAGCACTTCTTTTTTAATCATCATAAAAGCGCCGGCCAATACATCTATTTCATGATTCTGATGTTCCTCTAAAAACCCAAGGTGATAACGGCCAAAGGTTTTTGATTTTGGAAACAAAAAAGATAAACCGCTTAATTTATAAAAGGAAGTAATGGGCGATGGAAAAGATCGTTTGCTTTCAGGCAAAAATTTTCCGCTGCCATCCAGCATACGGATTCCCAAAGCTCCTGCTTTTGTTGTTTTCTCTAAAAAAGAAATACAGGCTTCAAAACAATCTTCAGGAACAATGGTGTCGGGGTTGAGGAATAAAATATACTCTCCGCTTGCCAGCTTCAATGCCTGGTTGCATGCTTTTCCAAACCCCACATTTTCCGTATTCCACACAAACCGGGTATTACTGAACCTGGGTTCAAGATAACTGCGGCTGCCATCAGTTGAAGCATTGTCTACCACAAACACTTCAGCATCCATCGAAGCAATGGCTTTTTGAACCGAAAGCAGCGACTGCTCAAGGAAGTACTTTACGTTATAGTTGACGATGATAATGGATAGTTTCATGCTCCATCTCCGCCAGAAGGCGGAGTGTATTTATTTAGTCTGCAAAATAGTCCTTCAACGTTGTTATTTCAACAGGATGTATAATAATGAATGTTTTTTCTTCTCCCCTTCAGGTTTTAATACCCTGAATGATAACTTCGGCAGGGATGGGGCCCTCGTTCTTATCTTTGCGCATGCTTAAACAAACCCTTATTGCAGCCACAAAGGCAGGAGCTGAACAACTGCAACATTTTTTCGACAAGGATTTTGCTGTTCATCATAAAGAAGGAATCAATAATCTTGTAACCGAAGCCGATCATGCGGCAGAGAAAGCCATTTTTGAAGCGATCAGAAAAGAATTTCCTGATCATTATATTTTAAGTGAAGAAGCGGGTGAAATACCACAGGATTCTAACTACAAATGGATTATTGATCCTATTGATGGTACGGTCAATTTTGCAAACGGCATTCCTATTTGCTGTGTAAGCATTGGTATTGAAAAAGACGGTAAAATGATTTTAGGCGCTGTTTATAATCCGTTGATGAATGAATTTTATGTGGCTGAGCGTGGCAATGGTGCTACATTGAACGATAAACCCATTCATGTAAGCAAACAAAGTGAATTGCTGAAAGCCTGTTTGGTAACAGGGTTTCCTTATACCTACCTCGATATGGCCAATGGTCCGTTACAGGTGTTCGAACGGTTTATCCGAAAAGGTGTTCCCGTGAGAAGGTTAGGAAGTGCTGCCATTGATTTGTGTTGGGTTGCAGCCGGACGCTTTGATGGTTTTTATGAACACAAACTTAATGCATGGGATAGTGCAGCCGGTTTTTTACTGGTAGAAGAAGCAGGTGGTAAAGTGACGGATTTTGAAGGGAATGCTTATTCGCCGTATCAACCTCATATCATTGCTACAAATGGTCTGATTCACCAAGACCTGGTGGAAGTAGTGAATAACAGAAAAACGCTGTAAGTATGTACGATGTTAGAAGTACGATGTACGACAGCCGGCACTTTTAGAAACATCTTAATTTGCTGATATATGGATTCAGAAGAAATGAAAAGGCGAACCAAACAGTTTGCTATACATATTGCAAGACTCACACAAAAAATACCTGATAACCCAATTAACAGGGTATATAAAGGACAGATCATTCGCTCTTCAAGTTCTGTAGGTGCTAATTACCGGGCATCGAGAAGGGCAAAATCAAAACCGGATTTTATAAATAAATTAAAAATTGTTGAAGAAGAATTGGATGAGAGTTTGTTTTTCCTGGAATTAATGCAGGAGTTTAACAGAGAGCATGAAACAGAAATTACAGAGCTTTACATAGAAGGAGAAACTTTATTAAAAATTATTGTCAGTTCGATTGTCTCTTCAAGATAAGTAAGGGCGTACATCGTACAACAAACATCTAACATCAATAATATGAGTGAAGAAAGAACAGAAATCTCCTCTCTCGGAGAATTTGGTTTAATAGAACACCTTACAAAAAACATTGAGCATCAAAACGCATCAACTATTTTGGGTGTGGGTGATGATGCAGCAGTGATTGATCATTTTGGCAAACAAACGGTGATTACAACCGACCTGTTGATTGAAGGAGTTCATTTTGATTTGATGTACACGCCCTTGAAGCACCTTGGTTATAAAAGCATCGTGGTGAACCTGAGCGATCTCTATGCCATGAACGCAACTCCAACACAGGTGATCATGAGCCTGGCATTCAGCAACCGTTTTAGCGTGGAAGCACTGGAAGAATTTTATGATGGTGTGTATATTGCCTGTGAAGAATATGGAGTTGACCTGGTGGGAGGGGATACCACTTCATCTCAAAAAGGATTTGTGATCAGCGTTACTGCATTAGGCGAAGTAACACCCGATCAATTTGTAAAACGCAGTACTGCAAAAGTGAGCGACTTGATTTGTGTTAGCGGATTTTTAGGAGGCGCTTATCTTGGTTTGTTGTTACTGGAAAGAGAAAAGAAAGTTTTTCTTGAAACAAAAGGTGTTCAACCCGACCTTGAAGACAGGGATTATATTGTTGGGCGTTTATTAAAACCGAAGGCAAGAAAAGACATCATCGATTTTTTTGAGAAAGAAAAGATTACACCCACTTCCATGATGGACATCAGCGATGGGTTGAGTAGCGAAGTATTGCACATCTGCAAACAAAGCAATGTGGGTGCCTTGATTTATGAAGACAAGCTTCCCATACATCCGGATGCAAAAGAATTTGCGTATAAGTTAGAAATAGATCCAACCGCCTGTGCATTGAGTGGCGGCGAAGATTATGAACTGCTCTTTACCTTGGCACAGGCAGATTATGATAAGATCAAAGATGCACTTGGCATCAGCGTGGTTGGTTATATTACGGAAGAAAGTGAAGGAACAACGATTCTTACAAAAGGCGGCAACAAACATCCGCTTACCGCACAGGGTTGGAATGCTTTTGGAAAATAGCAGTGAATGAAAAACAAAACTTATTTTTTAATACTCATTCTTATGAGTTGGTTGATGACTGCCTGTTCAGTATCAAACAATATGTATACTCCGCAAAAAAAATACAGTGCAGAGGAGTTGAAGGAAGATGTGCAGGTAATGGAGAAAACCTTGCGCAACAATCATCCTTCATTGAACTGGTATGCCAGCGATGAAGTCATCAATACTTCTTTTCAAAGAGCTTATGTTTTACTAAAAGATTCGATGAATGAAATTCAATTCAGGAATTTACTTTCCGAAACAGTCTTTCCAATCCGTTGCGGGCATACCAGTATTCGCTTCTCCAAACAATATTATCAATACCAAACCGGAAGAAGGAACATGACTTTTCCTTTGGGAATAAAAATCATTGATGATTCTACATTGGCTGTAACCAGTAATATCAACAGGCGAGATTCGGTGATCAGGACAGGAACAAGAATCCTTGCTATTGATGCATTCAATGCAAGACAAATTATTGATACCCTGTTGCCCATGGTTTCCATTGATGGTAATTCCAGGAACTTCAGCTATCAAAACCTCAGTAATAGCTTTACTACCTACTTCAACAACCGGATGGGGATTAAAAAAAATTATAACATTGTTTACCTCGATGAGAAAGGCAATGTAAAAAACAGGTTGATACAGGTGTATGATCCTGCAAATGACAGCTTACGCCGGCGCCCGTTTACAGGAAATACATTTCCAACGCAGCCGGAAACAATTTCAGCAAGGCAAAGAAGATTACAAGGCATCCGCAGTTTTAAAATTGATTCAACCAATACTTATGCAACATTGCGTTTAAACAGTTTTAGTCCGGGATTAAAAAAACATTTTCTCAAAAAGAGCTTCAGGCAATTACGGAAGAAGAAAATCGAACATCTCATCATTGATGTACGGAATAACGGCGGCGGGCTGATTAAAACATCACTCTATCTATCAAGGCAAATACAAAAGCAATCTTTTTTGTTTGCAGATTCCATTTACAGCAAACACCGCAAGATCAAAAGCGGAGTAATCGTCACTAAGAAAGTGGTTTACAATCTTGGTTTATTTTTCCTGAGCCGAAAAGTAAACGACAGTATGTATGCGTTCCGGTTTTTCAGAAATAAAACCTACCAGCCCGTAAAGAAAAACTATACAGGCAAGGTTTATGTGCTTTCAGGAGGGTATTCATTTTCGGCCACTACCTTGTTCGCTGCCTCAGTAAAAGGGTTAACTCATGTAACCATTGTGGGCGAAGAAACCGGTGGTGGATATTATGGAAACAACGGTGTGTTTATTCCTGAAATGGTATTGCCCAACAGCAAAGTCAGGGTGCGGCTACCGTTGCACAGGATCGTGAACAATAAAAATTATCCAAAGAACGGATCGGGTGTGTTGCCCGATGTGGAAGTGAAAGCATCACCTGAAAGTATACGATTGAATAAAGATCCAAAAATGGAAAAAACGATTGAGCTCATTCAACAAACAAAGAATAAATTTTAATACAGTGAAAACCGTTGGATGTATATATGATCATTAGTATCCGGAAAAGATCAACGCTCTTTAATTAAGAAGTTTCCCGTCACGAAATACATTTTTCACCTGCCGGTCATTTGACAATATGACCAAATCGGCTTTTGTTCCTTTTTCTATTTTTCCAAACTGTTGATCGAGTTTTGCAACAGTAGCAGGATACAACGAAGCCATGCGAAGCGATTCTTCAAAAGATATTCCAACAGCATCCACACAATTGTTTACTGCCTTGATCATGGTTAAAGAAGAACCGGATAAAGTTCCATCGGGTAAAGTATAACGATCCTGTTGAAACACATGCTGGTATTCCCCTGCAGATGTTTGAGCAACCGCATCGGTGATGAGAAATAAACGTTCCTTCATTATTTTTTTACTGATCCTCACTGCTGCAAAATCAGTATGCACTCCATCGCAAACAATACTGCTGTGTACTGTTGCATGATCATATACAGCACCTACCATTCCCGGCTCACGGCTTTGCAAAGCAGACATGGCATTGAATAAATGTGTAACCGTTGTAATGCCTTTGTTGAAAGCGTTTATTGCCTGCTGATAAGTTGCATTGCTATGCCCGGCCGATACAAGCACATGGTTATCCAGCAACAGTTGTATCACTTCATCGCTGCATTGTTCAGGAGCAAGCGTCATCATTTTTAAAACCCCTTCGCTTTTATCGAGTAATAATTTTATTTCATCAACCGTTGGTTGTCTTACACAAGCTTCAATATGTGCGCCTCTTTTAGCTGTGTTGATATAAGGTCCTTCCATATGCAACCCCAACAACCCGCTTTTATTTTCTTTTGCAAAAGCTTTAACCATTTCAATACCCTTCAAAAACTTTTCAATGGTATTGGTTGCCATGGTTATGAGAAACCGTGTACATCCACCACTCACACAATAAGCATCTGTTGCCAGCAATGCTTCAGCACACAGCTCCTGCGAAAATAATTTTCCATTTCCACCATATAATTGCAGATCTATAAAAGCCGGAACGAGATAAGCTCCTTTTAAATCATATTGCTGAGCAGTGGAAGGAATTTCAATAGCAGGGATGATATCCACAATTAAATCATCGTCAATCACTACAGCCTGGCCATTGATGAATGATTTACCGGTAAACACAGATCCATTATAAAATGCAAGCATTGTGTTTTATACATTTAGAGCATGATACTGAAATCATCGGCATCTTTTAAAAAGGGAAGTTTTGTTCTGATCTCCTGCAGTTTTTCTTTGGAGAGTGTAATGGTATAGATATCTTCTTCGTGTTCTTTTTCATATAACACTTCACCCATCGCATCAATCACCGTGCTGTTGCCACTGTAATAAAAATCATTGCCGTCTTTTCCTGTTCTGTTCACTCCAATTACATAGCATTGATTTTCGATGGCTCTTGCATTGAGCAATGTTTTCCATGCATGAATCCTTCGTTCGGGCCAGTTGGCAACATAAATGAGTACATCATATTCGGGCCCCCTCCCAACCTCCCCCGGAGGGGGAGGAGTTTGTCTCGCCCACACAGGAAACCGCAGATCATAACAAACCTGCAAATTGATCTTCCATCCATTGACCGATGCAATTAAACGTTTTGTTCCTGCAGAAAAATGATCGTCTTCACCTGCATAAGCAAAGCGATGTCGTTTATCATAAACTCCGTATTGCCCATTTGGCAACATCCAGATTAAACGGTTATAAAAATTAGTCTGGCCGCTTTGAGCGGCCTGACTTTCACCAGCTTCTTTTATCATCAAGCTTCCGGTAAGAATCACTTTTTTTTCTGCTGCTATTCTTTTCATCCATTCAATGGTTGGCCCGTTCATATCCTCAGCAAATTCTTCGGGCTTCATGCTGAATCCTGTATTAAACATTTCAGGCAACACAATGATCTGCGTTGCATGCTGCATAGAATTAATCTTGTGCTCCAGCATTTGCAGGTTGGCCGCCTTGTCTTCCCAATGCAGGTAGGTTTGAATGAGGGTGAATGTAAGATGACTCATGCAGTAAAGTTCGTGAAAATCTTTAGCGGAAACGAAGAGCAATTCCAAATGCTCCAAACACTTCCATTTTTTTGATCATGGATGTTGCTTCTTTCTGTTTAAATGTATAGGTGATCGTAAACGCAGCTTTTCGCCCGGAGATTACAGCGCCGGTTTTTACAATATAGATAAAAGGATTCAGCGGGGAAACATATGGCCCTTTGTTTGATCTCAACAAACCACCTTGTACCGTTGCATTGTAAGCCTGTGCCATCAATACAGGTTCAAGGAATACAAAGGCTTCTGTATGAGGACTGTTTTTTTCATGTGCCTGACCAAGTCGCCCACTCCAGTAAGATGTATGTTCTACCCGTTCTTTGATACCTGCTTTTAAAAGTAATCCTGCGGAGGCATTGGTAAACGTATTTCCCAGCATGGCCCTGCCAACTGCATGAAGTGAGAAATGCCGATCATCGTTTTTCTTTATCAACGAACGGTAATATTGAACCGATGCGTTAATGCCAATTTCATTCAGTAACTGGTAATCCCACCCATAAATTTTATACAGGCCAATAAATTGGTGATAGCCTGTTTGAATTTGTTTGCCCAATGCTCCGGGACCAACTACACCAACCACCGCATCAAACTGCAGCACATCCCGGTTGCTGAATATTTTTGTTTGTCCATACGATGCATATAACCAACCTGCAAAAGGGCGATCCATTGTTTTGAGCACCGTATCTACCGAGCGACGGTTATAATGAGGGTTAAAAATCATTTGACCAGCTTCTGTGCGGTGAATTGTTTTTAATACACGCTCATTGGGTTCTTTCTTTGCCAGCCAGTTAAAGCGGATAAAAAAACCATTGGAGTAATAACGATCCTTAAGAGTAAAATTATAATTGTCGTTCTCTGTAATGATAGAGAGCTCTTTCGTATAAGCTGATGATGAGTCCTGCCCATGCAAGAAAGTTGTTGTAAGAAGAAGTACCAATACAATGGAAGCAGGTTTGATGGTCATGGAAATACAAGGATACTAAAAATTCAGGATTTAGAATAAACGAAATATCATTCAGGAACGTCCTTGAGAGCCACAGTCGTTGGTTATAGAGTCCATTAAATTTTCGTTGCGACGCAAAGACTCAAGGAGGTTTGTAAGAAGGCGTGAAATTATTTGAACAGTTCAACAATCAACGGCAGTTCAAAACCCTTCTGCAACAGGTAGTCCTGCAACTTTCTTTTTTTAGTGAATTGATTTTTTTCTGCTGACAGTTGTTTCATTTTCTGCTCAAATAATTTGTACAGGGTGGCTTTGTAATCTTTTTTATCAATGGCATTGATTGCTTTTTTAATATTGTATTCCCCTACCTGTTTTTGTTTGAGTTCGTATTTGATCTTTACCCTGCCCCACTGTTTCATCCTGAAGCGGCCGCCAGCAAACTGAATGGCAAAACGTTCTTCGTTGAGATAATCTTCTTCAATTAAAGTAGAAAGCAATTCCTCCACCTCCATTTTATGTAAACCAAAGCCATAGAGTTTTTCTTTTACCTCACTGTGGCAACGCTCCTGGTAAGCACAGTAATGCTTTGCTTTTTGATGAGCCTGTTCTTTGGTAAAATGTTGCTTGAACATGTGGAGCAAAAATAGGAAGAGAAACCCGGCTTTATGTAAAGCGCCAAATACCCTTTCTTTTAATCAGTTACTATTGCTAAAAGGGCATCTTTTTTATATTTAAACTTTTTCTGAACAGCAACAACTGTAAAAGTAAAATACTTTTTACTAAAACTTATAACTGTACCCCAACCTGAAAACTTGTGTTTCGTAATAGTCGGTGCTGATTAGTTTAAATCCGTTGCCATTTATTTCTTTCTTAATATTTAGCGTATTAAAAATATCGCTGGCATTGAGGAATAATTCTCCTTTACTTTTTTGAATTTGTTTTTTTATACCCAAATCTACCGAAAACCTTGTACCTATTTTGCCTTGTGGTATAATATCCGGTGCTAAATAAATGCTTGTAATTTGTATGTCAGTCTGCTTTGGTAAATGAAAAATACCATTGAGTTTTATATTACCCGAAGTAAATGTTTCTTTATTTGCAGTGTACGTTGAAACTACCGGGTATTTATTTTGTACAGTAAAAGCATCTATGATATTTTGATAAATATTTACATTGGTATTAAAAGAAAATACTTTTGAAAAGTCTTGTTGCAATACCATTTCAATACCTGTATTACTGCTATGTCCTGCATTTTGAAATACGGTATAAATGAAGGTGCCCGGTGGTACTTGTGTTGCTATTCTTGTAATAGTTCCCTGTGTGCTGCGATGATATAATGCTGAATAGAAATAGCCTTTTTTTAGATTAGTTTTATAACCTAACTCATACAAATTGGTAAACTGCGGACTAAGTGCAGGGTTACCTACTTTAATAATTTCGGCATCATCATATTTTGGAAAAATACGAATGTCAACCTCATTAGGTCTGTCAACCCTTCGATTGTAGAACAATGAAATTTTATTTTGGTCATTTAATTTATACGCCAACCTTACATTAGGAAAAGGCTGGGTATAATTATAGCCATCACTTTTATAGGTGTTGTGGTTTGGGTTTACTTTATATTGCAAATCCACATACTCTACCCTTAACCCGATTTCGGCTTCTATCTTTTTACTTTCATAAACATAGTTGCCATAAACTGCAGGAATGATTTCTGAGTAAGTTGCTGCACCTCCTGCGTTAATATCTAATGGAGAATTTAAACCGGGCTTGAATTGCATATTAGTGGGAATATCCCGGTATCGAAATTTTAATCCGCCTTCAATTCGTCCATATTTTAAAGGTTTTACATAGTCAACATTAAAATCTGCAACGTGTTCGTCTGACAATAACTTAAATGAATCTAACCCTGTATAAGTGGGCAACGTATTTACGAAATTATATTTTTCATCTTCTCTGTGAAAAGTATAATTGAAACCGATATTTAGTAAATGTCCTGGTTGTTTAAATTTATGCTGGTAATCTACTGATGCAATAGCCGTAGTTTTTAATTCATCTTCTACAAATTGCCAAAGGCGTTGTCTATTCGAAAAATCTTTATTAAAAAAAGGCTGGTCGCCACGGTCAATTATTTTTTCAATGCCAAACAAACCTGAAACAGTTAGCATATCCTGGTCATTGATACTCCAATCAATTCCTGCTTTGGTAGTTACAAAATGGGTATTCCTGTTTCTTTTTGTTTGCTGGTTAATGATGGTACCATCATCAAAAGTTCTGGTTACAAACTCATTTTTATTGAGTGTTTGGGTATATAACCAATCTGCCTGTAAAAAGGCATTCACTTTATTTTTTCGATAATTTAATGAAAGTGTGGGATTGATTTTTGGCGTAGCCTGGTATTGCGGACGGATGGTGGGCAAGTTTTCTTTTTTCTGCCACAATGCTCCTATGCCTGTAGTGAAGCCAACTTTACCATTAAAGCCTTGCTGCTTATTTTTTTTGTAGATAATATTAATGATACCGGCGTTGCCATTTGCATCATATTTAGCGGATGGGTTATTAATGATTTCAATTCTCTCAATGGCTGATGCAGGAATATTATCTAACCCTGTTTGGCTACCAAAGCCTGTTAGTGCAGTTTGTTTACCATCAATTAAAATGGCTACTTTATCGCTACCCCTCAATTCCACTTTCCCATCCTGGCTTGTGGTAACACCTGGTAAATTTTTTAAAATTTGTAAAACCGAGCCACCACTTTGGCTGATGTTTGCTGCAACGGAATAAGTTTTTTTATCCATTTTATTGTTCACATCATCTTGCTTTGAAGTAACTACAACTTCCTGTAACTGTTTTGCATCTTGCTGTAATTCTATTGTGCCAAGGTTTAAGAAGGCACTTAGTGAGCCTATTAAAACTGGTTGTGATTTCAAAGCAAAACCCGTGTAAGAGCATTGCAAAATATAGCTACCTGGTTTAATATTTTCCAATGTAAATCTTCCTTCTTCATTGCTTACAGTGCCTGTAACAAAAGCACTGTCCTTTTCTTTTTTCAACACTATATTTACAAAAGGCAAAGCGGTTTTATCCGCTTTGCCTTTTATCAAACCTGATAGGGTAACTGCCGAAGTTTGAGCTTGCGACAGGAAAGCTGTAAATACAAATAATGAAAATACTATAATAACTTTTACCCTCATTGCTTTACCTTTTTTAGTTATCCTTTAATTCTTTAATAAATTTTCCGTTGCTGTCAAAAATCAAATCCATTCCTTTAGTTTCTACTTCGTAAGTTATTATGCCTTTTGCATCGGTAATTTTTGCTCCTTCTTTTGCTTTCTTACCTGCGTAATGTGTTTTTACATATTCTAAAATACCCTTTGGAAGCTGGTTTAATTCAATTTCAACCTCGGTTTCATTAATGTTGCCTTGTGCATCCATTAAAACAGAATGATCGGTTTTATTAAGTTCAAAATTAGCTTCGTACTTTTCTCCCTCTTTCTCCCACTTTACTTCTTTAGCTGTTGGATACTTTTTTTGAAAGGAAGATTTTACATTGACAGGTATATTCTTTTCCTGCATTTTTTGTGAAAAGGTAAGTGTTGTAAAAAGCATTACGACCATTGTTGCTGCTGACTTTTTCATTGTTTTTTTATTTAGTGAATTAAAAAATGATAACACAAAACTGCAACATGATTTAGAAGAAAGATTGAATTTTGAAACAGTATTTTAAAATACCGGGGCTGTTTTATGTTTTTTGCCCCATTTGTATTGATGGGTTAAATAAGACATCTTCATGGAGAGTATGCCCAACCCTGCACCTACTAAAACATCACTGATGTAATGTTTATTATTGGCCATTCTAAGCACTCCAACAGAGCTGGCAATTCCATAGGCTAAATAGGGCATCCATTTAAATTTGCTTTTGTACTCTTCACTTAAAAAAGTAGCTGCTGCAAATGCTTGTGCTGTGTGTCCTGAAGGAAATGAATTGTAGCCACTATTGTCAGGTCTTAATTGATGTGTTAGGTTTTTTAAACCAAATACTGCAGCTGTCATAAACAGTTCTCCTTTTAGTAGGATTGCAGTTCTGTTTTTAATATCTGTTTTTGATTTGTAACCTAAAGCATCTAACCCATAAGCAATGGCAATGGGTGAAAATTGTAAATAGTTATCTATACGGGTGCCAAATTTTGGGAAATGCTCATTCCGTTCTTCTGCAATTTCTTTTTTAAACCCTTCTTCTCCATTACCATTTATTGCAATACCACTAATAATAAGTAATGACGGTACATACACATACTTTGAGTTGAATTTATGGGGTTTTACTATTGCATTGCTATCAATCGGTTGCGCAAAAAGCGAATGGTAAGATACTAACAATAGAGTAATGACAAAATAGATTGGTTTCTTCACTTGTAACAATTTTGAGTATGTAACAAAGCTATTTTAGGATTTAGAATAAAATTTGAATTTTAGAATGCAATGGAAAACGAATGAAGATTATTTTCATACTTGTAGAATACTGACCAATGATTAATGTCGGCTATTTTTTTAATGATGGATAAACCTAAGCCTGTTCCTTGCTCAGATGGGTTTGCTTTGGAAAAGCGATTGAATAATTTATTTGTGTTTAAAGGGCCGGGTTGTCCACTATTGGAAAATACAAGTTTGCCTTCCTTTATGACTATGCCTATTTGCCCAGCTTCAATATTATGTTTTATTGAGTTTAAAAAAAGGTTGCTGATGAGTATTTCAGCAAGTATAGGATTTGATTTTATTTCAACGTCCTCTTGCATTTCCACTTTTACTATCAAATGCTTTGCATTTGCTTGTTCGGTAAAAAAATCAAGATTTTTTTGAATATAGTTGCTTAATAAAACAGTTTGCTTATCGCCGTAATTATCATGCTCAATTTTAGAAAGCAATAGCAGGTTTTTATTCAAACGGTTTAAACGGGAAACATTTTCATTTAATGAACCTAATATTTCTGACTGTTCCCGGGTAACATCAGAACGCTGAATGAGGGTATCAATTTTAGCCTGAAATACGGCTAATGGTGTTTGTAATTCATGGGCTGCATTTTCTATAAATTCTTTTTGGCTTTTATAGATAGCTGTATTTTTCTCAATCAGCTTTACAATGCTGGCATTTAAACGATTAAATTCTTCTATGTCTGTTTTGGAAAATTCCGGCTGTTTGGTCTTGTCAATTTCAAAGCTCTCGATTTGTTCAAGTGTTCTATAAAATGGCTTCCAAAGATTTAGCGAAAGTTTTTTTGTAATAAAAAATAAGCCAATCAATAAAATTGAAATGATTGCTAAAAATAAAAAAGCGATGTTTTTTATGAGGTCTTCCGTTTCTACCAAATTAATTCTTGCTGAATAAGTATAGGGTTTGCCTTGTATGCTTATAGGGAAATTCAGTTCCCGGTAAGGTTCAATTTCTGCATCTAAAGTGTCAAGGTAAGTACTAAAGAAAAGGCTGTCTTTGGTTACCTTCTTTCCGCTGTCAATTTTTACATTTCTGTTAAACCTGTTCCAGGCTGCTATGTCTGCATATGTTAAAGTTGAAGAAGTATATGTAAGAAATTCCTTTTTGTGTAGTAATAGTGTGTCATCTGCCTCTTTCATATAAAGCCTTTGAGTAGCGTAATAAAAGATTGGTGCCGATATAATTAAAATCAGCACGGAATAAATTAAATATGCCCTTGATGTTTTATGTAAAAGCTTTTTATTCATTTTTCCATTTGTAGCCTAAGCCGTAAACTGATTTAATGTAATCCCTGCTTCCTGCATCGTTTAATTTCTTTTTTAAGTTTTTAATATGTGCATATACAAAATCGTGGTTATCTAACATATCTGCCATGTCGCCTGATAAATGTTCAGCAATAGCACTTTTAGAAAGCACCCTGTTTTCGTTTCCGATTAAATAAAGCAGTAAATCAATTTCTTTTTTAGTAATGTCAATTTTGTTGTTATCTACTTTTACAGTCTTTGAAAGAATATCAATGTAAATTTCATTAAAGGCAACAATATTGCTTCCTTTAAAGTTTTTCCTTCTTATCAATGCCTGAATCCTTACCAGCAGTTCGGATAAATGAAAAGGTTTTGTTAGATAATCGTCTGCTCCCAGGTTAAACCCTTCTATTCTTGTTTCCAACGTTTCCTTTGCTGAAATAATAATAATACCTTCTGCCTTATTTTGCTGTTTCAATTCCTTTAAGATTTTAAAACCATTGCCGTCCGGCAACATGAGGTCGAGTAAAATGCAATCGTAGTCGTAAATAAAAATTTTATCAAGGGCATCCTTTGTATTGTTAACCCATTCGCAAACAAAGTCTTTGTCTGTCAAATATTTTTGGATACTTAAGGCAAGTTCCTTTTCATCTTCTATGAGCAACAATTTCATTTCGCAAATTTACCGTGTCAATTTTGAAGAAAGTTTGAATTTGTTTGATAAATGATATGGAGGGCTTTCACGGTATGCATAAAATAGGAATACTTAAAAACAGAAAAGCCGCCGTCAGGCGGTTTTTCTGTTTTTGTCTTCTTTCGAAGCAAGGTCTCTTTCTATGTTAGTGCAAAGGAAAAGGAAACGTTGCGTTGTTATTTACTGATGTTCCTGATACGCAATGTCACTTGCAGGAGTCATTGATGAGAAAGAAAGGGTATTCGTTGTTGAAGTAGGAATTTATTTGGTTTTTTACACAGTTCCTGTTAGCTGCATACCCGTCTCTTTCAGCAGCAAGATTTTCCTAATTGAATAGGTGGACATTTTACTGTCCCATAACTGCAATAAACACAACAATCGCCTTGATTTGGTTTAAGTCGTGTCTTGCAACTTGAACACTCATAAAAATATTGGCAAGCGTCTATTGGCATTGTTTCTTCTTGTCTGTATGCACACACAGGGCAAGTAATTATTGATTGAAGTATGATAGTTTTTGTCATTAGTTATTTGTTACGGTTTTTGAAACTACTTTGTAACCTGTGCTGTTAATTGCTGCTGCAATACTGTCAATGGAAGTTTTACTGTTGTCAAACTTTACAGTGCTATTTGCATTTTCATAAGAAGTTTGAAAAGAAATAATTCCTTTTACTTTTGAAATTTCGCTGTTTACGTGTTGGGTGCAACTTTCGCAAGTCATTCCTTTGATTTTAAAAACAGCTTGTTGAATAGTTGTTTTGTTTACCACAACCACATTTATTTCTTGTGGTTTTGGATAAAATGTTTTTGCATAATACGGAAATGCAATGAGCGATGCAGCAACTACTGTAACAATTCCCAAAAACGATCTCGATTGCCAAAATGATTTTTTATTTTCTGCTTCACAATCGCAGTCAACTTGCTTTTGTTGTTTAAGTTTTTGATACCACGCAAACGCAAAAACCAAAAAGGTTAGCCCAATTAAATATGGTCGGAAAGGCTCAATCCACGAAAATGAAGAAGCAAGTCCACTTGCACCGCCTAACAATGCTAAAACAGGTGTGATGCAACAAAGAGAAGCTGCAACTGCTGCCAACAGACCCGCCGCCCAACCTTTGCTATTTTTTGTTATGGTGGTCATACTGTTGCCAAATTTTGTTGATTGATAATTTTGAAAAACCCTTTTAATGTTTTTAAATGTTCGTTACGTAACGAATAGAAAATGGTTTGTCCTGTTTTTCTGGCTTCAATGATGTTTCCGTCTTTTAGTTTGCGTAGATGTTGAGAAATGGCAGGGATACTCATACCCAAAATGTCGCTTAGGTCGCAAGGACAAAGTTCATTTTCTTCTTCAAGCAGAAAAAGTATTTTCAGTCTTACTTCGTTACCTGCCAAAGCAAGAACTTGTGCCAACTGCAAAAACGATTTGGAATTTGCCTTTAGCTTTTCACGGCAACTTTTAATTTGTACGATGTCTGCCTGTAACCTGATGCAAGTGTCATTTGCCATTGTTAAACTGATTTGTTGGGTCAAAGATAAGTAAAGATTACTTATTTAAGCAAATACTTAAATACAAAATATCGGCAATTTAGCAAACTGTCTTAAAGTGGGGCTAAAAAATGTCTGTTTGATTACGTGGAAAGTGTTCAACAGGGTTGCAACCTACACGTAAATTTATGTTATAACATGCCACACATAAAAATTTACCGCTGTTGAAAATCAATAATTAGATAGTATACATGGGCAATGGTTATAGCATCAATCAACAATACCCAACAAAATAAAACTCATTCCATCTTTCGAAGCAACGTCTCTTTCTATGACTTGTGCAAAGGAAAAGGACGTTGCGTGTTTATTTACTGTTGTTCATGGTACGCAATGTCCCTTGCAGGAGACATTTCTGAGAAAGAGGGTTGGCGGCAGCAATATCTAATTTAGATTTTGGTACTACAGTTACTATGCCGGTATTTTGTGCATAGCTTGTAGGTATGGATGCAATAAAGTCAGCAATAAAAAATATCTTTTTATACCATTAATTTTTACCTGTCAAAAATATAATTAACGATTATTTTACCGCCCCCGTTTGAGGGGTTTTTAAAAAACAAGGAACTGCTTTAGGATGTCAGGTTTAATATTTTTATATGGACTTAAATCCTGCTCCCATTAATAAGTTAATCTACGGCATAAATAAAAATAACTGTGGTATTTTGACAACGTTACTTATAAATCATTTGTAAAGGAATACGATCAAACTTTCCGTTACTTACTACCATCGTTTTACCATTGGCATTTTTTAGAGTGCCTTTAAAACTACCCGAAACAATTTTTGCTGTGGTATCTAATACAGTTATTTGTACAGTGGAATTTAACCCGGCGTAATTATCACTAAAACTAAGTTCGTTCATATTAGCCGCCTGCCCTTTGGGAAAAGCCAGTAATGCACTTAAAGAAAATTGCTGCTCTAATTTACCCGCCATTTTTCCGTTAAGCAGGTTAATGGGGAGGTTTATATCTTTGAGATTATAGATACCAAATCCCACATTAGGAGGAATCCTCTTGGGTTCCCGGTCATAATGCACGGTAAGGTTAAATATGTTTTCTTTTCCTTTCAATATCCACATACAATTGTAATCTGCCGATTCTATAACACGGCCATCCAGCACTAATTGCACTAAAGGTTTTTGCTGCTGTGTAGTTTGCCGGTTATTGTTTGATATAGTTTTTTTATCTGAAGTTGTTTCATTTCCACAACTGCATAGTATAAGCAATAAAAAAAACAGCCCATAAATTGGTATTGATTTTTTTTTCATGATGGTATAAAAATTAAATAATTGTTACTGTAATGGTAAATGTTATTTCTCCCTGTTCTTTCCCACTTATTTTTTTTCCAATTAGGGTGGTAGTTTCGGTTACGGAAGCTGCGGTGCTTTGCGTAATGGTAATTCGTTGTGCACCTCCGGGATCTACAATCACCACATCATCGCCACCGCCGCATACGGCATCATCATCATCCCATATTTCTATTTTAATAAGAAAGTCTTTTGAAAATTTTTTGAAAAAATTATCATGTTTCCATCCCGGCCTGATGTCATTACCTTCCAATACTTCAAAACTTTTACTGGAATTTAAAATGGTAATTTTTCCTTTAAAGTCCATCTTGCCATTGCAGGCATCTTTGGATATTGCTTTTAACCTGTCTATCCTTACACTTACCTTTACATTTTGAGCTTTTGTTTTTACATAAGGGGTAAAAGAAGTAACTGATAACAGCAGTGCAAAGCACCCGATTATTGCGATATTTTTTTTCATATTATTTATCTTTTAGGAATTACAATAGCGGTACCATTAGGTTGCCTTACGGCGATGTAGCCATTTTCTACCTCAAATATTCCCTGTCCGCACACATCCACCGTTTTTTCATCTACAAATTTTTGTTGTCCGGGATAAATAGCGGCATTGTTATCATCACAATCTTCGCCTAGCGAAGTAATTACGCCGTTTATTATTTGGAAGCAACCTGATGCGTTGTAACCATCTCTGTCATTATCAACCAGGCCGGCAGTAGCTTCATTGCAATCTTCATCATGTCCGTCAGGGTCACAAATTTCATCATTTCCCGGAAATTTTACGGCATCATTATCATCACAATCATCGCCACCACATGCTATGTTAACATGGCCATCTCCATCTGCATCTTTCTGTGGCCTTGTAAGCATATACCGCAGTGAATGGGTGTACCTGGCATCAACACAAGGATTGGCATTTTCCGGGGCAGTGTACTGGTTATATAAATCCCAGGATAGAAGTACCACTTTGCGTAAAGCTTCGTTTCCATATTCTTTATAGCTAAAAGGCATTAAAAATATTTTGCGCCCCTGAACCCTTCTGCCCAGGAAGATATTATAGGCAGGATTGTAGAAGGTAATTCCATTTTCGGCACTGTTATAAATCATCCAGTTGGTTGATAAATCAGTGTTATCGGTTGTGAGATTAATTTTTTCTGTTCCGCTGCCTGCGGTTCTTTTTACACTCAAATATTTTTTTGTACCGGTAGTGCTAATTTTAAAACCTGCTGCACCGGC
>Ga0163144_10009225_pt1 | contig 21213 bp, 16 predicted proteins | sample OliLak19BULKMAT1_FD_123175 | JGI IMG/M metagenome (GOLD analysis project Ga0163144, IMG submission 123175) | Freshwater microbial mat bacterial communities from Lake Vanda, McMurdo Dry Valleys, Antarctica - Oligotrophic Lake LV.19.BULKMAT1 | ecosystem: Environmental > Aquatic > Freshwater >... | reverse complement strand
GAGCGGAGTCGAGATTTCCGTTTAAATTAATTAAATTTCTAAATAATTTATAAAAACACTTTACAGGAAATATATTATGTCTATATCATTGAGTGTAACGATGGAACTTTTAACACAGGATTAACCAATGATTTAATTCGTTGTTTTACCGAACATTGTGATGGCACTTATATAACCTGTTATACTTTTATACTCAGACCTCTTGATTTAAAATACTATGAAACAAATCCTTTCTCTCTGGAAGCTGAACAAAGAGAAATTCAATTGAAAGGATGGTCAAGAGCAAAGAAGATTGCTTTAATACAAGGCAATATGCACAAACTTACTTTGCTTGCTGAATGTCAAAATCTAACTCATACAAAATTTAGAGACATGAAATAAAGTTCTCGACTCCGCTCGAACTTTTGGCTTACCCCCTTCGACTCCGCTCAGGGTCAAAGATCCTATCCTTATCTTTGGGCCTATGAAACGTATCGGCATCCTCGGCGGCGGACAATTAGGACGAATGTTATTACAGGCTGCTGCCAACTACCCAGTTGAAACCTATGTGTTGGAAAATGATGAACACTGCCCGGCAGCACATCTTTGTCATCATTTTACAAAAGGTAATATCAAAGATTTTGATGCGGTTTACAATTTTGGAAAAGGACTGGATGTCGTAACCATTGAAATTGAAAGTGTAAATGTTGATGCACTTGAAAAACTGGAAACCGAAGGGGTGCAAATATTTCCCAAACCATCTGCACTCCGCATCATCAACAATAAGATTGAACAAAAAAAATTCTATCAACAGAACAATATCCCAACATCTGAATTTATCATTACAGAAAATAAAAATGATCTGAAAGCGCATAGTTCCTTTTTACCTGCTGCACATAAATTGGGCATGGGTGGTTATGATGGCCGTGGTGTGGAGCTGTTACTAACAGAAGCAGATATGGAGAAAGGTTTTGATGAACCTGCTGTGCTTGAAAAATTAGTTGTGATTGATAAAGAAATTGCGATGATTGTTGCGGTAGGACAAGATGGCGAAACAACCATTTATCCACCTGCTGAAATGATCTTTGATCCTTTTTTGAATTTATTGGATTACCAGATCTCTCCTGCCTCACTTCCGGAAAAAATATTCTGGAAAGTAGAAGCCTTCGCTATGGAAGTAGTACGAAAGTTTAATTCACCCGGGTTGTTTGCTGTAGAATTATTTGTTGATAAAAATGGTCATGTACTGGTGAATGAAACAGCCCCAAGAGTTCACAACAGTGGTCATCATAGTATTGAAGGCAATTACTCATCGCAATTTGATATGTTGTGGCGTATCATGCTCGGTTATCCGCTTGGTTGTACCGATGCAATCCTGCCTTCGGTCATCTTAAATATTGTTGGTGAAGAAGGGTATAACGGACCTGCTCACTACGAAGGGCTCGATGAGGTTTTAAAAATGGAACATGCTTTTGTACATCTTTATGGAAAAGCACAAACTAAACCAGGCAGAAAAATGGGGCATGTTACCGTTATTGGCAAAGACAAAGCTGAACTCATCTTCAAAGCCAATCGTATCAAGCATACATTGAAAGTAAAGACGCTTTAGTCGGGTACACAAAAGACCATCAGTTATTTATAAATACAACTGATAACATGTACCTTATACCCCTTAAACTCAATTATTTTTACCACTCATCCATTGATACTTTAACCAAAAAGTTCATTCCTTAACTTTAGCCATTCTATAATTAACATGAGAAGAATAAAATTGATTGCAGTTGCTGCCATCTTGTTGGCAGTTAGCTGCAAAGACAAAAAAAAACAACCAGCTCCAGCAGCAGGTGGTCAGCGCCATCAGGGGCCAATGGTTGTAGTAGGTTATATTGTAAAAACAGGTGCTGTTAGTGAACCCCTTCAATTAGCCGGTCAGTTATTACCGATGGAGGAAACAGAAATTCACACTGAAGTGAGTGGCCGTGTAGTTGGATTATATATCAAGGAAGGTGCTTCGGTAAGCAGAGGTTCTTTACTTGTAAAGTTATTTGATGGCGACTTGCAGGCTCAATTGAAAAAACTCGAAGTACAGTTACAGATTGCTCAAAAAACCGAAGAGCGCAATAATGAATTACTGAAATTAAATGGCATCAGTCAGCAGGATTATGATCTCAGTTTTTTACAGGTCAGCAATATCAAAGCAGATATTGAACTCATGAAAACCAATATTGCCAAAACAGAGATTCGTGCTCCTTTCAATGGAAAAATTGGTTTTAAAAATATTTCAACCGGTGCTTATGTTACCCCTGCTACTGTTATTTCAAATATCAGGCAGGTAAACATCTTGAAATTACAATTCAGTGTTCCGGAAAAATATACGTCCAAAATCAAGTTGGGTCAGTTGATCTCTTTCTCCACTGAAGGAAGCTCAAAAAAATTCCTTGCAAGAGTATATGCTACTGAGTCAACTGTTAGTGAAACCACACGTGGCATGAATGTACGTTGTGTTGTTCAGCAGGGCGATGCATCATTGGTAGCAGGTGGTTTTGCGAAAGTAGATATGGACTTCGCAAGAAACGATTATGCCATTCTTGTTCCATCACAAGCAATCTTACCACAGGCAAGAGGCAAGAAACTTATTTTGTACAAAGATGGTATTGCCAAATTTGTTGATGTACAAACGGGCATTCGTGATTCAGCAAATATTGAAATACTCAGTGGCGTAAGACCGGGTGATACAATTGTAACTACCGGTTTGCTTGGTTTAAGACCCGATGCAAAAATCAAACTTTCAAAAGTGCAATAGTTATGACGATTAGCGAACTGAGTTTGAAGCGACCTGTACTTGCAATTGTGATGAACATCCTGATTGTATTATTTGGCATTATTGGATTTCGTTTTTTAGGTGTACGGGATTATCCTGCTATTGACCCGCCGAATATCAGTGTACGTACTTCCTATCCCGGTGCCAATGCTGATGTAATTGAATCACAGATCACCGAACCATTAGAGAAATCAATCAATGGTATTGCAGGTGTTAAAAACATTACCAGCAGCAGTAGCCAGGGCAACAGCAATATCAACGTAGAATTTGAACTGGGATTTAATTTAGAAGAAGCGGCCAATGATGTGCGTGATAAAGTTTCACAAACAGTTCGTTCGCTTCCTTCCGATCTTGATGGACCTCCTGTTGTAACCAAAGCCGATGCCAGCAGCGATCCTATTCTCTCTATGACCATACAGAGTGAGAGCCGCAATCCTTTACAGGTAACCGAATATGCAACCAATAATTTATTGGAAAGGATTCAAACCATACCCGGTGTAAGTACGGTTATCATCTGGGGCGAGAAAAAATATGCGATGCGTATCTGGTTTCAACCTGAAAAATTATTAGCATACAGTTTAACGGCCAAAGATGTACAAAATGCATTGCTTCGTGAAAACATCGAACTGCCTTCAGGAAAAATTTCAGGCAATACAACTGAACTTACTGTAAGAACATTCGGACGATTGAATACGGAAGAAGATTTTAATAACCTTATCATCAAAAATATTGGCGGCAGGGATATTAAGTTGAATGATATTGGGTATGCTATACTTGGGCCTGAAAACGAAGAAAGCGTATTGAAAGAAAGTGGTATTCCCATGATTGCATTAGCGATTGTTCCCCAACCGGGCAGTAACTATATAGCTATTGCTGATGAATTTTATAAGCGTTATGAGCAGATCAAAAAAGAAGTACCAGCTGATATTAAACTGGATATTGGTTTAGACCAAACACAGTTTGTACGCAAATCCATTTCAGAGGTAAAAGAAACATTGATGTTGGCATTTGGATTGGTGGTACTCATCATTTTCTTATTCTTCCGTGATTGGCTTGTTGCCATCCGGCCTTTGATTGATATCCCTGTTTCATTAATAGGAGCTTTCTTCATCATGTACTTTTCCGGGTTTACCATCAATGTACTAACACTGCTGGCTATTGTACTGGCAACAGGATTGGTGGTGGATGATGGTATTGTGGTAACTGAAAATATTTTTAAGAAAATGGAACAGGGCATGGATAAATACAAAGCTGCCCGTGAAGGTTCTAAAGAAATTTATTTTGCCGTTATTGCTACATCCATCACATTAGCGGTGGTATTTCTTCCGATCATTTTCTTAGAGGGTTTTGTAGGGCGTTTGTTCCGTGAGTTTGGTATTGTGGTGGCCGGTGCCGTATTAATTTCTGCTTTTGTATCCTTAACCTTAACCCCTGTACTCAACGTTTATCTTACAAGAAAAGGCGGGCATTCGCATGGTTGGTTTTACCGTGTAACCGAGCCATTTTTTACCGGAATGGAAAATGGATACAACCGTTTATTACATGCATTCATGAAAGCAAGATGGGTTGCGTTTGTAATTATTGCTGTTTGTTTTGCAATGATCTATTTTATTGGTGGGAGTTTGCAAAGTGAACTGGCACCAATGGAAGACCGCAGCCAGTTTCGTTTACAGGTAAGTGCACCTGAAGGAACAAGTTATGATGCAATGGATCAATACATTGACAAACTGGTGAAGCTTGTGATGGATAGTGTGCCGGAAAATAAAGTATTGATCTCCGTTACCGCACCCGGTTTTACCGGTTCAGGTTCAGTTAACAGTGGTTTTGTTCGTTCACTTTTAACTCCACCTAATGAACGTGAACGATCACAACAAGAAATTGTTGATATGATCACCCGTAATCTTCCAAGATTTAATGAAGGAAGAGCCTTTGCCATCCAGGAACAAACCATTTCAGTTAACCGCCGCGGTGGTTTGCCAGTGCAGTTTGTATTACAGAATAATAATTTTGAGAAACTCAAAGAAATTCTGCCTAAATTTTTAGAAGAGGCCAATAAAAACCCTGTGTTTGCAGGAGTAGATGCAGATCTTAAATTTAATAAACCTGAATTGCGTTTAAACATTGATCGAATCAAAGCAAGTGAGTTGGGTGTAAGCGTATCTGATATTTCTGAAATGCTGCAATTATCATTGAGTAACCGAAGGCTTGGTTATTTTATAAAAGAAGGGAAACAATACCAGGTTATTGGCCAGGTATTACGCAACGACCGTGATGCCCCAACTGATTTGAAAAATTTATTTATCCGCAATGCTGCCGGGCAAATGATCTCTATTGATCAGTTTGTAAGTTTTGTTGAGGAAACAACACCACCAACATTGTATCATTTCAATCGTTACAAATCTGCCACCGTAAGTGCAGGATTGGCGCCGGGCAAAACCATTGGTGATGGTATTAAAGAAATGGAAGCCATTGCAGATAAGTTACTTGATGAATCTTTTAATACAGCACTTTCCGGTAACTCAAGAGATTTTGCAGAAAGCAGCGGTAATACATTTTTTGCATTCGGCTTGGCATTGATCCTCATCTTCCTGGTATTGGCTGCACAGTTTGAAAGTTTTATTGATCCCTTGGTGATTATGGTTACTGTACCGATGGCCATTGCAGGTGCTGTGTTCTCTTTATGGTTAACGAATCAAACAATTAATATTTTTTCGCAAATAGGAATGATCATGTTGATTGGACTGGTTACCAAAAACGGTATTCTTATTGTTGAATTTGCCAATCAAAAGAAACATGCGGGTATGTTGAAAAACCCGGCAGTAATAGAAGCGGCAACTATGCGTTTGCGCCCCATCTTAATGACGAGTTTGGCCATGAGCCTTGGTGCACTACCACTAGCACTATCATTAGGTGCAGCATCAACAAGCCGTATTCCTTTAGGCGTGGTAATTGTGGGTGGAATTATGTTCTCTTTAGTGCTTACTTTGTTTGTGATCCCTGCCATGTATTCCTACCTGTCATCTAAAAAAATTAAAGTACATGATGAAGAAACTGAAGCTGTTATCACTAAGTTGTCTGATTAATATTATAGCGTTCGCTCAAACATCAACAAAACTTACGATTGAAGAAGCGATACAAATTGCTTTAGAAAAGAATTTTGATGTGGTGATTGAAAAGAATGCACAACAGATCGGACAGATCAATAACAACTGGGGCACAGCCGGGTTATGGCCGAATATTACCATCAACAGTACTACCGGTATTGCATCCAACAATCTGGAACAACGGTTATCAAATGGTACAACCATTAAACGCAATGGTGCTATTCTAAGAAACATCAATGCAGGCTTTGCTGTAAGCTGGCGCATTTTTGATGGCATGCGAATGTTTGCAACAAAGAAAAGACTGGAAGAACTGGAAGCAATTGGTGAACTCACTTTCCGTAGCCAGTTAAATAATACGGTGTTTGATGTCATTGCTGCCTATTACCAGATCGTACAACTCAACCAGCAGAAAAAAGCGTTTAATGAAACCATTAAATTTTTTGAAGAACGTAAACAGATAGCTGAGAGCCGCTTTACGATTGGCACTGCACCGAAAACAGATTTTTTACAAGCGCAGGTTGATCTTAATCAACAAAAAGGAAACCTGTTGGTGATTGAAAATAATATTCGTGTGGCAAAAGCCAATTTCAATTTCTTACTGGCACGTACACCCGAAACTGCTTTTGATGTACAGGAAACGATTACAACCGATGCAAGCGTAAACTTTGCGTCGCTGCAACAAAAATCCCAAACAGATAATTATGATTTGCTGCTTGCACAAAGAAACCTGTCTGTTTTAGTACAACAAAAACGAGAAATCATTTCACAACGTCTTCCCTCCGTAACATTAAATGGAAATTTCAATTTAGCACAAAGCAGGAACGATGCAGGTTTTACATTGTTCAACCGCAATCTTGGTCCCAACGGTAATATTGGTGTGGTTATTCCTATTTTCCAGGGTGGTAATATCAAGCGCCAGGAAAAAGTGGCTGATATTAATATCAAAAATCAACAGGTTGTCATTGATCGTTTAAAGAACCAGGTAAATACCAGCCTTGTGAATGCATACTACAATTTTCAAAATGCACTGAGCCTGGTTGATCTTGAAAGAAGCACCTTATTACTCATACAGGAGAATAACGTAATTGCAACTGAGCGTTTCCGTAAGCTGGCCATTACTTCCATAGAACTACGCCAGGTGCAGCTTGATTTCATCAATGGACAAACACGTTACATCAATGCCTTGTTTATGGCCAAACTTGCGGAAGCTGAGATGAAGTTGCTGGCAGGTGATTTGAGCAGGCTTTAGTTTGTAGTTTATAGTTTGTAGTTTTGGGCAACCCTAACTACAATGGCTACTATTACAAAGTTTGAAGAGCTTGATATGTGGCAAAAAGCCCGCAGTCTGTCAAAAGACATTTTTTTTTACATTGAAGAAGGTGGCTTTAAAAAAGATTACAAATTAATAGACCAGATAAATGCTGCCAGTGGTTCAATCATGAATAATATTGTCGAAGGATTTGAACGAAGCAGCAAATTAGAATTCATCAACTTTCTTTCTTATTCAAAAGGATCAGCAGGCGAAGTAAAATCTCAATTATACAGAGCTCATGATAGAAATTATCTTTCAGAAGAAAAATTTCAACATCTTTACGCCAGAGCCGATGAAATTACCAAAATGACAACATCATTTATAGCTTACTTAAATCAGGCAGCAATAAAAGGTCAAAAATTTAAAGACAGAATGTAATGGCAACTACAAACAACAAACTACAAACTATTATGGTCGGAATTATTATGGGCAGCGACAGCGACCTGGCTGTCATGCAACCGGCTGCTGATATTTTAAAAGAATTCGGTATTAGCTTTGAATTAACGGTTGTATCTGCACACCGTACTCCCCAGCGCATGCTCGATTATGCACAAACAGCTAAAGAAAGAGGATTGAAAGTGATCATTGCCGGTGCAGGTGGCGCCGCTCATTTACCCGGAATGGTAGCCAGTATTACAACATTGCCTGTAATTGGTGTTCCTGTGAAAAGCAGTAACAGCATTGACGGGTGGGACAGTATTCTTTCCATTTTACAAATGCCCAACGGTGTGCCTGTTGCAACTGTTGCGTTGAATGCTGCAAAGAATGCCGGTATCCTTGCTGCAGAAATTATTGGAACATATGATGACAATGTTTCTCAAAAAGTAGCAGGATATAAAAATAATTTGAGAGATGAAGTGATTGCAAAAGTGGACAAACTGAAAAGTGAAGGATGGGAAAATAAGTTTGATTAATCTTTTATCCTGCATTGGTTATCAGCTCAGGTTTCAAAGCAATTCCATGGATGAAATTACAGGGGCAGATAAATATTTCATTGAGATTGGGTGAAGAAAACGTTTATTACCGCAGTAATTATTTTGGTGCGGGTTACAGTTTGACCCGGTTAAAGCATTTCAAAAAAAAAAGATTAAATACTAATCACCACAAACTCCTGTTCCAACGCAGGTGAATGCTTGTATAATTGGGCAATGATCTCTTTACCCCATTTTGCATAGAACCCAAGAATACTTTCTTTCCGTTCCTGTAAACCATCTTCGGGGAACAGACGATGTTTGATCTGTTGAATCTGATATTGCTGTTCAGAAAATTTTCTCTTTTCAGCACGGAGCAATTTTTTTTCCAATTCCTTTAAACTATACAATGCTTTTGTCTTCAATGCCTCTACATGTTGAGACAAAGTAGTATCAATGGCTTCTGCTTGTTGCTTCAGCACTTCATATAATTGTTCTGCCTGTGTAAAGCTTCCGTTTAATTGCACTTTATTGGTTGTTTCTCTTTTCACAAACCTGTTCATTAGTTCCTGTTCAGGCAAAAAGAAATCAGCGATACTAAAACCAAGTTTATTGATCTTTTCATTCCATTGTTGTTCAGCTATTAAAAATGAATTCCTCAAAACCAACACTGGGAAAGGAGTTTGGTAATGTTCAAACACAGCTTTCAACTCAAGCCAGTATGCTAATTCACCTCCACCACCAATAAAAGCAATATTCGGCAGAATAGTTTCCTGGTAAAGACCACGAAGGATCACATTCGGACTAAAACGTTCGGGATGTTGCTTCAACTCACCCAACATTTCTTCTTTAGAAAACTTGATCGTACTGTTTGCTACTGCAAATTCATCGCCATCTGCTTCAATCCGTTCACGCAGGTCTTCATCAAAATAAAACAGGTTGATCTCTCTCCCACCTGCCTGTACTTTATAATGCTGCCCCAGCTCTGCTATTGTTTGCTCCACTAGTTTTGATGAGCTGCGGTTGATCAACTCATCCTCAAATACTGGCAACATCTCCTGCTTTAATTCTTTTGCATCAGCAATCAATACAATCAATCCATACTCTGCAAAAAGAAAATGAACAAAAGCAAAGGTTGCATCCTGGATACTTATTTTTTCTTTATAACAATGCCGCAATGCATCTATCATTTTTTTGCCGTGGGGTTGCACCAGTAATTGTCCGCTGATATCATTGATCAACTGTGTAATATTTTTATCAATCAGCATTTTCCCAAATGCTCCGTTCTGTTGTGTAGTCCATTGATATTTTACTCCATTTACTGTGGCATAGCTTAACTCTTCAAAATCGGCATCTTCACTTCCCATATAATAAACAGGAACAAACTGGTAAGACGGTAATTGCTCTTTCAGTTCATTGGCCAGTTTAATGGCGTGTAAAATTTTATAAATAAAATAAAGCGGACCTGTAAATAAATTGGGCTGATGTGCAGTTGTAATAGTGAAGGTATTTTCCTGTAACAGCAAGTCGATATTCTTCGTCACTGCTTCAGAAACATCCACGGCAACGTATTGTTTCCTGAGCTGATCAACAAGTACCTTTCTATTGGTTGAAAAACTTTTCCGATCATCAATGGCTTTCTGAATGCCTTCCAGATCAGGACGATGAGAATAGAATGAACGCAGTTGCGGCGAATCGCCCAGGTAATCCAAAACTATTTTAGAGAAAACTCCTGTTTGCTGATAAGTCAGTCGTTGTGCTGTACAGTCCATACGTTTGTAAAAATAACGACATTCCTTTTGATGCAAATGCCACCCACCAAGTTTTTGCATTTCCTTTACTTCAGTTCATAAGCCACCACCGAATTCTTCCAGAAGGTTGGTACATAAACTATCCGTTTTGCAGCATCATAGCCAATATCAGCTGAGTTGATCTTTTGTTGCCGTCCATCTAGCAGCACCTGTTTGGATCCATCTGCATTTACGTAATAAACCACACCGCTCCATGTTGACACGAGATATTCGCCGCCGGTAACATGTTCAATTCCATCGGTTCCACCTTCCATTCCTTCGGCAATTTTAGTGAGTGTTCTATCATTTTCCATTCTGTACATATTACCAGCATCCAGTACGTATAAATTTCCATTGTGTTTCAATACTCCATTGGGCCCTTTCAGTTTTGAGCTGTCTAATAAAACAGAAAGTTTGTTTTCAAATAGTTCATATACTCTTCTTGCCCTTGAGTCTGATACATAAACAATTCCGTTTTCATCCACACTTACATCGTTTAATGCCTGTGCTCCTTCAATGGCAATGCGTTCAAGAATTACTCCTTTTACAATATCAATCACTACCAGTTCTGTAAGATCAGCAACGTATAAATTATTTTTGTACAAGCCCATTCCTTTTGGTGCATTCAATCCACTTACCCAATCAACGGCAATGATCTTTCCATCTAACCCCACTTTACCAACAGAGCCCTTTCCATCTTTACCCCAGGGTTGTGTACCATCGATGTTCGATACATACAGCACTTTATTTTTTCCATCATACAAAACCGATTCAGGAACTTTTAATGTTGAATCTGTTTCCCAAAGTTTTACTAACTGATGTTGAGCAGACAGAGTCATCATGCTGCTGCAGAAGGCAAGAAAGAGAATTATTTTTTTCATGACGATGTGTTTAATGATGATCGTGTTTACGAATAACTACAATTTATGAAAAACGTTCGGGGTTATAAGGATTAATATTAACACTGGTTGTTTGCCCGTTTGCAAGTTCTGCTACCAGTTTGCCCGTGCCAGCACCTAAACTCAATCCTACCATCGCATGACCAGTTGCTACAATTACATTTCCTTTCACCCGGCCGATGTACGGTAAGCCATCTGCTGAACAAGGTCTGTAACCATACCATACGTTCTCTACTGATGGCATTGGTATTTTAAACTGCGGCAAAAAACGTTCCACCGCTTCCAAAATACCAGCAACACGTTTCATACGTGGAGGAGTTTTGATGGATGTGATTTCCATTGTTCCTCCGAAGCGGATCTTATTTTGATCCATGGGTGTAATAGCTACACGACCTTCCTGCAACACAGCGGGATAATTCAAATGAAAAGGAGAATCTTCCAATGTAACTGAATAACCACGACCCGGCATCAGCGGCAGATCCAAACCAACCATTGAAGCAACTTCTCTCGACCACGAACCCGTTGCAATCACCACCAGGTCGGCATTGTATTGCTGTTGTTTTGTATAAACGGTTTTGATCTGTGTACCATTTCGTTCAAACCTTATTACTTCTTCATTAGAGATCAACTGAACGCCCATTTGTTTGAGTATAGTCATTAACCCCTTCATCAGTTTCTGTGGATACAGGTGTGCATCGCCTTTAAAATACAATGCACCACGAATATTCAATTGAACATGTGGTTCCATTGCCTGCACTTCTGCTGCTGATAAGATCTCTGCTTCAATGCCGATTTTTTTGGCATCTTCAACAGCATGATGGGAATGTTCTTCTTTTTCTGTTGTTTGAAAATATTCAAGCAGTCCTTTCTTTTCGTAAGCAAAATCAAAGTGGGGGATCTTTGCCCACTCTTCATAACATTGTTGACTGAAGAACGCAATATCACGAAGAGGTATGGCTGAATCTTTTACATGTTTGGCCGTTGCACTTTTCATGAATTTTAATCCCCACGAAATGAGTGCACGATTCAAAGCGGGCTCTACATAAAACGGACTCTTTGAATTCCACATCCATTTTAATCCCTGCATTACTATACCTGGTGTTGCCAATGGAACAAAATGACTGGGACATATATAACCGGCATTGCCATAAGAACAGTTGTCAGAAAAATCGCTTTTATCCAGCACCGTTACCTCCCATCCGCTTTGCTGCAAATAGTAAGCAGAACTTAAACCAACAATTCCACCGCCAACAATAATAGCCTTGCCCATATCAATCAATTATTTTGTAATATACATCCGCCACTTTAAAGGGCCTTACTTCAATTATTTGCCAATTACCATCTTTGATAGATGGTTCAAACAACCTGAAATCCAAATGCATACGGATCATCGTCTTTATCAATATTAATCGTATTGTACCCATAAATTTTCGCCCAACCTTCAATGCCAGGCTTAATGGCTTTAATACCGTTCAACTCCAACTCTTCTTCAATCGTTCCAATAAATTTACTTCCGATAATGCTTTCATGAACAAATTGATCACCTTTCTTTAGTTTACCTTTTGCATACCATTGTGCCATGCGTGCCGATGTTCCTGTACCGCAAGGGCTACGGTCAATTGCTTTATCGCCATAAAACACAGCATTTCGTGCAGTTGATGTTGGATCAATGACTGAACCGGTCCATAAAACATGACTGCAACCATTAATGGTTGCATCCTGGGGATGAACAAATTCATATTTCGCATTGATGTTCTTGCGCAACTCTCTTGCACATGCAATCAATTTATCTGCTGCATAATGTTCCAGTCCTTTGAAATTTTTCTGCACATCTATAATGGCATAAAAATTTCCACCGTAAGAAACATCTATAACTAATTCACCTAATTCCGGACAATCGACTACTAATTCTGTTGAATGAAGAAAGGAAGGGACATTGGTGAGTTTTACACTTTTCACCCTGGCCTGAAGGCCAGGGCTAGTCAGGCCAGGGCTAGTCAGGCCAGGGCTATTCAAGCCAGGGCCAGTCATATTATATTCAATCATCACCAGACCTGCCGGTGCTTCCATACGAATGATACCCGGTGTTTTTGCAACAATCAATCCTTCTTCAACTGCAATTGTAATGGTGCCGATGGTTCCATGTCCGCACATCGGCAAACAACCACTTGTTTCAATGAACAATACTGCTACATCATTCTGCGGATCATGTGGCGGATACAAAATACTTCCACTCATCATATCATGACCTCTTGGTTCAAACATCAAGCCCTTGCGTATCCAGTCATACTCTTTTAAAAAGTGCTGCCGTTTTTCACTCATTGTATTTCCATCGAGTTCAGGACCACCATCTGCAACCAACCGAACAGGGTTGCCGCAAGTATGTGCATCAATACAATGAAAGGTCCAGCCGCCAAAACGATTGAGTGTTGCGTTGGGATATTGTTTGGTAATAGGTTTTGATTTCATGTTTTATTTCAACTGATTGAAATCATCCAATACATACACACCTCTTCCATATGTAGCAATCACTAATTTTTTATCTCTTGGATGAATAAATAAATCATTCACTGAAACAGATGCTGGAATATTTCCACTGATCGCAATCCATTTTTTACCGGCATCCTTACTCATGTAAACACCAAAGTCAGTTCCACAGAATAGTACATTCACATTGTCGGGGTGTTCTGCAATTACATTCGCAGGTGAGGGAGGTAAATTGGATGCTATAGACTTCCATGTTGTTCCATGATCGTTACTTACATATATATAAGGAGTATTGTTATCAGCCCTACGATCATTTAGTACGATGTATACTCTTGACGATTTGAATGAAGAAGCTGTAATTTTTGCTACATGCTTATTAGATGGAAGCCCTTGGGTGATTTCTTTCCAGCTTCCGCCATCATTCATGGTTACCCATACACGGCCATCATCTGTACCGGCATATAATACCCCTGCTTTATCGCCTTCTGCAACAGCAGTGATGGCCTGGTGATAAATGAGATAAGGATAATTTCCCATTCGCTTTTTATCATTATACGACAGGTCTGTACTGATCATCTTCCATGTTTCGCCTGCATCTTCTGTCCTGTATAAATGCTGCAAACCATGATAGAGAACTTTGTTGTTGAACTTGCTCATAACTGTTGCTGCCAACCATTCCCCACGCAGTGAGTCAATACGACCTACATCAAATGAAGGAAAACGTTGCACTCCCTCATGACGAGTTTTGCTCATATCTGTTTTCATCAACCGGCCATAGTAGGTAGAAGAGTAAACAATATTTGTATTCAGCGGATCAACCTGTATCTGTGTTCCTTCTCCACCCGGAGCCATACGCCAAGGACGAAGCGAAGTGTCTGGTTGCGATCCAAATGTATTGGTAATGTTTCCACTCATGGTTCCTTCGTCCTGCACAGCACCAAAAATATTGAACGGTGTTTGCAGATCGTATGCAACTGTATAAAACTGTGTGGTTGGAATTTTATCAAAAAAGTTTTTCCATTTTACGCCAGCATTATAAGTTAATGTAACACCTCCATCATTTCCTACAACCATGCGATCAGGATTTTCTTCATCAATCCACATCGCATGATTATCACCATGTGTCCAATCACTGCTGGTATCTGTTGGATCCCACACTTTCCATGTCTTCCCTGCATCTTCACTGATTCCTTTCTCAACACCAAATGCATAAATGCGGTTTTCATTTTTTGGATGCACCCGTATTTGGCTGAACACCCAACCATAAGTACCGGAGAATGGTTTAAAGAAATCGTGTACTTCGCCCATCTTTTCCCAACTCTCCCCTTTATTGTTACTGCGATAGATGGCACCGCCAATGACTACCTTCTGCACTTTACGTTCGTAGGTATCTGTTTCACCTGGATTGGGATCTCTTTTCTTATTATGATCATCCACAAAAGCATACAACACATTCGGGTTTGAATGACTTACTGCCAAACCAATACGACCTGTGCGTTTTGTATCGGGTAAACCAGTTGTGATCTTCTTCCATGTTTTACCGCCGTCTATTGTTTTATAGATGTGATCCCCATCTTCAGGAACAGGATCGCTCCATCTTCTACGGATGCGGTTCCACATACTTGCATACAATGTATTTGGATCAGAGGGATCCATCACCAGGTCAATACATCCGCTTTGTTCACTTTCAAATAATATTTGTTTCCATGTTTTACCTCCATCACTGGTCATATAAACACCACGATCTTTATTATTGGTCCATTCGTTACCACTTGCTGCTACATATACCACACCTGCATTTTTTGGATGAACGATCACTCTTGAAATAGTACCCGTGTTTTCCAAACCAATATGTGTAAAGCTTTTTCCGCCGTTGGTTGTTTTATACATTCCAATTCCTGGCAATGATGCACGGAAAATATTTGCTTCACCTGTTCCTGCATACAATGTATTAGGATCAGATGGCGCCAATGCAATATTGCCGATGGATTGTGTAGCTTCTTTATCAAACAAGGGTTTCCAGGTTGCACCTGCATCTTCTGTTTTCCATAAACCACCTGTTGCAAAAGCTGCATAGATAATATTAGGATTGCCTGTAATGCCCACTACATCTGTACTACGGCCGCTGCGGTTGTCAGGTCCTGTCAGTCGCCATTGCAGGTTTTTATACGGCGATTGCTGTAATAATAATTGCTGTTGTTTAAACGCAGCTATCTTTTGTGCACCAGTTGTGCTTTTGTTTTGAGCAATTGCAAAAAAAGGAAGCAATAAGAAAACGAAGATCTGTTTCATGTGATTTAAATCGGTGGTGAATAAGACTGAAATAGTTTAGATCGATTCTTTTGTAAGTTCGTTATTAACTGTACGCCATATCTGTAATGGATTTTCATTCCTCAACTCAGCCGGCAATAATTCATTGCTCCAGTTTTGAAAAGCGATCGGCCTTGCAAAACGTTTGATACCATCTGCACCTACACTGGTGAATCTTGAATCGGTTGTTGCAGGAAATGGACCGCCATGATGCATACTCAAACATACTTCTACTCCTGTTGGCACGCTGTTTAAAATAAACCGACCGCAAATATTCTTTACTGCTTCAACAAGTTCCTCATGTTGCAACACATCTTCATTAGTTGCCATGAGTGTTGCAGTTAATTGTCCTTCGAGATGTTGCGCCACAGCCAGCATTTCTTCTTTGTTCTTACAACGGATAATGAGAGAATATGGACCAAACACTTCCTGGTGTAACACCGGGTTGTTTAAAAATGCTTCTGCACTTGCAGTTGCAATAGTTGGCAATCCTTCGTTCTCTTTTACTTCAGCTTCTGATTCTGCCACTAAATGCACTTCATCCTGCAACAGGGCCGTTCCCTTTTTCTCTTTATATGCATTTACGATTCCCTGGTGTAACATTACACCTGGCTGAATTTTTTGAATAGCTTTTCCCAAATCATGTGTAAAGATTTTTAATTCTTCGCCTTCAATACCAATGATGAGTCCGGGGTTTGTACAAAACTGACCCACACCTAATGTAATAGAACCAGCGTATGCAGTGGCAATATCTGTTACAGCTAATTTTAATTTTTCCGGTAATAAAAAAATCGGATTGATACTTCCCATTTCTGCAAACACGGGAATAGGTTCTTTGCGTTGATTGGCCCAATCGAATAATTGTTTACCTCCATTATATGAACCCGTAAAGCCAACTGCTTTTGTATGAGCATGTGTTACTAATGCTTTACCAACTTCAAAACCCTGTCCATGCACATGCGTAAAGACAGCTTGTGGTAAATGGAGTTGCGCTACTGCTTTATGAATTGCAGAAGCAACAAGCTGCGATGTTTGTGCATGAGCAGGATGCGCTTTTACAATTACAGGACAGCCCGCTGCTAAAGCACAAGCCGTATCGCCACCTGCTGTTGAATATGCAAAAGGAAAATTGCTTGCACCAAAGACCACTACCGGACCAAGTGGCACCAGCATTTTGCGGATGTCGGGCCTTGGTGGATTTTTATCCGGAATAGCTGTATCAATTCTTGCTTCGATCCACTCGCCATTCTCACATGCAGTTGCATATTGATTGAGTTGAAAAATAGTTCTGCCTCTTTCATTCCGCAATCTTGCTTCAGGCAAATTAGTTTCCTGCATAGCTGTTTGAATCAATGCATCGCCACAAGCTTCCAGTTCAACTGCAATGGCACGCATCAATGCGGCTCTTTCTTTCAATGTTTTTTTACGATACACATGAAATGCAGTCCATGCATCGTTCATGAATTGATCAATTTGCGAAAGCGAAGTATCTGCAAAACTCATTGTACTGTTGTTTAAATTATATTACAGGTCGTGCAGCGATGCCATCATTGATGATCTTTAGAATGCGTTCCCGTTCGCTGCCCTGTAAAGTTAATCGAGGCGCCCTTACATATTCACTTCCAATTCCGGTTTGTGTTGCAGCCAGTTTAATATATTGTACCAGTTTGGGGTGAATATCGAGTTCAAGTAACGGCATAAACCAACGATAGATGGCTGCTGCTTCTGCAATTTTACCCGCTTTTACCAGGTTATAAATAGTTACCGTTTCTTTCGGGAAGGCACATACCAACCCTGCTACCCAACCATCAGCACCCATACATAATTCTTCCATGGCCAATGTATCTACACCACAAAGAATTTTTAATCTTGTACCAAAACGATTGATGAGTCTTGAAACATTGGTTACATCTCTTGTACTTTCTTTCACTGCTGTAATATTGCTGCACCCGATCAACTCTTCAAACATATCCAGCGTTACATCAATTTTATAATCTACAGGATTGTTGTAGATCATGATTGGCAGATCCGTTGACTTGGCGATGGTTTTAAAATATTCTACTGTTTCCCTATCATCACTTTTATAACGCATAGGTGGTAACAGCATCAATCCTTCTGCGCCCCATCGTTTGGCATTGGCTGCCTGATGCACTGCATCTTTCGTTGTGCTTTCTGCAATATTCATGATCACCGGAATTTTTCCGTTGAGGAATTGCACGGCATGTTTTACCAGTTGTTCTTTTTCTGCTGCATTGATGGTGCTGGCTTCGCCCAATGAACCACCAATGATGACACCCTGCACACCGGCATCGAGTTGTGCCTGCAGATTTTTTTCAAACATTGGCAAATCCAATGCATCATTGGCAGTAAACGGAGTTAATACTGCCGGAAACACTCCTTTCCATTCAAATGACATATAAATAAGTTTGAACAAAAATACCGGATGATTGATCAAAGAGGTACTCGGTGATTAGCCGATACTTTACCGATATTAACATCCATTACGCTTAATTTTACATTTCAGGCTAAAATCAGCAAAGATGAAGGTTGTACAATTTACCATACCAGTTGCAGGCGACAGTTCCATTATGGTGCAGGAAGAGGTGCTGCCGCATTTTTATATCCACCTGCACCGGCATAAAGAAATACAAATCACCTGGATCATTGAAGGAACAGGTACACTCATTGCCGGCAATTATATGCAGCCTTTCAAAGCTGGTGAAGTTTACCTGTTAGGCGCCAATCAACCACACTTGTTTAAAAGCGATCCGGTTTATTTTGATAAGCGCAGAAAGAAAAAAGTACAGGCACTTTCATTATTCTTCAACCCGGTTCAGTTTACGCAAACTGTTTTATCACTACCAGAAACAAAAAACATCAGGCGTCTGATAGAACAAACCAGCATGGGTTTGCAGGTTACCAATGCAACTTCAAAAAAGATCATTGCTGAAATGCTGTTGGTGAAAGAAACAAAACAAGCTTACAGGCTTGCTGCTTTTTTACATTTATTACAAACACTAAGCAGCATCAAAGGAAACCCGGTGCTTGCTTCTGCATCCACACACTACTGCATTTCTGATTCAGAAGGCTTGCGAATAAATGATGTGTACCGATACAGCATGGAGCACTATACAGAAAATATCAAACTCAAAGAGATCGCCGGAGTTGCCCATCTTACGGTGCAGGCTTTCTGCAGGTATTTTAAAAAGCATACCCGGAAAACCTATATCAGTTTTGTGAACGAGATCCGCATCAATGAAGCCTGTAAAAAAATGACCGGGGGCGATGTTACAAGTATTTCATCTATTGCCTATGAAACCGGTTTCAGTAGTGCTGTGAGTTTTAACCGGGTGTTTAAAAAGATCACGGGCATTTCTCCCACCCGTTATATCTATGAATACAGGGAGCAGGTAAACTGAAAGCGATTTCTTACATTTGAAATAAGATTGACAGCACATGGAAACCTACGGTAAGATTCTGCTCTTTGCTATGCCCGCCTTTTTAATACTGGTGCTGGGCGAGACCCTTTATGGAGCATGGAAGGGAAAACAAACCGTCCGTAATATGGATATGATCTCCAGTCTCAGCAGCGGTGTAACCAATGTAACCAAAGATGTATTGGGATTAAGTATTGCCATCATCAGTTACAGTTGGCTGGTTGATAAAATTGCGGTTGTACATATTGAGAATACTATCCTCACTTATATTATCGCATTCATTATTCTCGACTTTGCCGGTTACTGGGGCCACCGTATTAATCATGAGTATAATTTTTTCTGGAACGCACATATCATTCACCACAGCAGCGAAGATTTTAATCTTGCTTGCGCCTTACGCCAAAGCATTTCTGTTGTGTTGAAGATCTTTACCATCTTTTTATTACCAGCTGCATTACTGGGTGTTCCTCCATTGGTCATTGCAGTCATTGCACCCTTGCATTTGTTTGCACAGTTCTGGTATCATACAGAACATATTAAGAAGATGGGATTTTTGGAGAAGATCATTGTTACTCCATCGCACCACCGGGTGCATCATGCTATCAATCCTGAGTATCTCGATAAAAACTATTCACAGATCTTTATTTTCTGGGATAAACTCTTTGGTACGTTTCAGGAAGAGCTGCCCGATAAACCACCTGTGTATGGCATTACACGTCCGGTACAAACATGGAACCCGATCAGGATCAATTTCATGCATTTGTGGTTGTTGATGAAAGATGCATGGTTGACCAAAAGCTGGAAAGATAAATTCCGCATCTGGATGATGCCGACCGGTTGGAGGCCCGCTGATGTTGCAGAAAAATATCCGGTGCATAAGATCAACGATCCTTACCATTTTGAAAAATATGATACCAAAGCCTCACCTGCATTGCATGTGTGGAGCTGGGTACAGATCACTGCGGTCTTATTAATTATCAGTTACCTGTTTGGTAATATTGCAAGCATCAATGCACTCAACCCTTATTTTATTTATCTCTATGGTTTGTTTGTGTTCCTGAGTGTGTATGCTTACACCGAATTAATGGATCGTAATAAATATGCGTTTGTATGGGAACTGCTTAAAAATATATCAGGACTATCCATTATTTTACAAACAGGCGATTGGTTCGGTGCGTCACAATTTATTGGCTCCATGAAATATATCATCGGCTCCTATTTTATTCTTTCGACGTTTGTAACTGCATGGTTTGTGATGAAGCATGCGAAGGAAGATGAGCTGGTGGCAATGCGTCTGCATTCTTTATAGATTAAGCGCATACATATTGTATCTAATTTGTAGCGGGGAATGTTCACTCATCATGAAGAGTTGCTCACTGTTATGATGCTTAATTTTTTCCTTTCCTTAACGCATTCCTTCTTATCTTGATCGCCAACTTTATAACTGCATGCTCAACTTCCGGGACAATGAACAAGTGTTCAGAGATTTTATTCAGCAGCACCAGCCCCGTGTGTATAATACTGCATTAAATACATTGCAGAATGAGCAGGATGCAGAAGAAATTGCACAAGATGTTTTTATAGAAGCCTACAATAAAGCCCATACTTTTAAAGGAGAGTCGCAGGTAAGCACCTGGCTCTACCGCATCACTATAAACAAATGCATTGACCTGATCCGAAGCCGCAAACGGAAAAAGCGTTTTGCCTTTATTACCGAACTGTTTCATGAAAGCGGGGAGCCCATTCAGGATGCCAGCGATTTTGTACACCCGGGAGTGGTAGCCGAAAACAAGGAGAAAGCGGCTGTACTATACCGGGCAATTAACCAATTGCCGGAAACCCAAAAAATTGCATTTTTACTAAGCGAAACCGATGGCCTGAGCTATGGAGAAATCAGCGAAATTGTTGGTACATCTATATCTTCCGTTGAATCGCTGTTGTTCAGGGCAAGGAAAAACCTGAGGAAAATACTGGCAGATTATCATAAAAATAACGATAGGTAGCAAGTTTTTTATCAAAACCACGTCAAACAAACTGATATGAACACTAAACAGGATCAATGGATTGATGAAGTAATGGGAAGCCTGCAGCATATGCAGCATGCCGAAGGGAATCCACACCTGCACACTCGTGTAATGGCCAAACTCCGCCAGCAACCGCTTG
>Ga0163144_10009224_pt1 | contig 21215 bp, 19 predicted proteins | sample OliLak19BULKMAT1_FD_123175 | JGI IMG/M metagenome (GOLD analysis project Ga0163144, IMG submission 123175) | Freshwater microbial mat bacterial communities from Lake Vanda, McMurdo Dry Valleys, Antarctica - Oligotrophic Lake LV.19.BULKMAT1 | ecosystem: Environmental > Aquatic > Freshwater >... | reverse complement strand
TTATGTCCGTAACCATATATAATGCAGCCACAAGCTTTTCTGTCTTTTTGTAAGACACCTTAAGAGACAAGGATTTAGAGTTTGACCCATATAAACTTTCTGATTTTTGTTCGGAGTCTTTTAGGTTTTTATCGACATCTAGCATCTGTCCATTATATATTGGACAGATGAAAAAGCAACCTCCAGATATTTACCTCTTGGGTGCGAGTCAGTAAATTCTGAGCTTGGCTCTAGGAATATAAACCAAGGTGAAAGATTTTTTACCTTTCCAAAAATAAATTTTGGTACTCCTTCAGAAAAGAATTTTATTCAAAAAATGTGTTAAAATATGCGCATGGCGAAAAACGAAAAGCAGAAAGTTAAAACGACACAAAAAAACCAAAACGATGAATCTTTCTTCACCCTAAAAACTGAAACAAAATATGGGATCCTGGCGATAATATTTTTTGTATTATCGATTTTTCTTTTGATGTCTTATTTTGATGCCGCTGGAGTTGCCGGGAAATTCATTTACGAAATAATTGATTACTTGTTCGGCGTGGGGTACATCTTACTGCCGGCACTTTTCTTGCTCCTCGGCTACTCTTTTATAAAATCCGAAACCCCAGACATCGGACTGACCCGAGCCCTGTCCTCAGTACTTTTTCTGCTTTCCAGTTTGGCTATCATTGACATCGTATCTCTCAACCATTCTGGAGGATTCTTGGGAGGAATTTTGTCTACCCCATTCTTGTCCCTTTTTGATATATATTTCGGCATACTTTTGCTCGGTGGTATTTTGATTATTTCTATTTTAATGATGTTTGATGCTCGACCAGAACTAATGCCCGTATTCAAATATATCTGGGACACTATAACCAGGAAAAACAAAACACTTTCGGGAGCTGCCGTGGCCCCAAAAATTGAAACAACCACAGAAAATGAGGAGTCAGTTGCAGAAGAAATGCCAAAAGAAACGGCCAGTGATAAAATCAAAAAAGCCCTCGGCGTAGACAAGACTCCAAAGAAAGAAGAAGAGGAAGAAATGACTATCAAGAAAAGAAAAGGTGGACTCATTTCTACTTATACTCCCCCACCACTGAACTTGCTAGAAGAAGACAAAGGCAAGCCAAACACTGGCGACGTCAAAGCCAATGCAAACATTATCAAGAGAACTTTGGCAAACTTTGGCATTGAGGTAGAAATGGATGAAATAACTGTCGGACCCACTGTCACTCGTTATGCTCTCAAGCCAGCCGAAGGTGTGAAGCTCTCTCGTATAGTCGGTCTTCAGAGCGACTTGGCTTTGGCCCTCGCTGCTCATCCTATCCGTATCGAAGCCCCTATACCCGGCAAAGCCCTCGTCGGTATAGAAATTCCGAATAGAACTAAATCAATAGTCGGCTTGGCCACACTTCTAGCTGATCCTAAATTCCAATCTGCGGAAAAACCTCTAACCATTGCCCTCGGTCGTGGAATTTCTGGTAAGGCCGTATTCGGGAACTTGGCCAAAATGCCCCACGCCCTTGTAGCCGGGACCACTGGCTCTGGAAAATCTGTCACCATCCACTCCATTATTACCTCTTTGCTATATCGCAACGGACCGGATGACCTAAAACTAATCCTTGTTGACCCAAAACGCGTGGAGCTTACTCTATACAAAAGCATCCCTCACCTACTTACCCCTGTCATCACCGACGCAAAAAAGGCTATCCTGGCGCTTAAATGGGCAGCAAAGGAAATGGATCGTCGTTATGATATCTTAGAATCTGAATCCGTAAGAGATATCGAAAGTTATCACAACAATGTATTCAGTAAAGGACCAAAGAAAAATAAAATAAATGCTGACGGTACTGAAACCGAAGTAGACAATGACCGAATGCCTTACATTGTTATCATCATCGACGAATTGGCCGACATCATGACCGCATACCCTCGAGAACTCGAGTCTGCTATCGTGCGCCTGGCTCAGATGTCTCGCGCTGTTGGTATTCACCTTATTCTCTCTACACAACGCCCTGAAGTAAACGTCATCACTGGTCTGATCAAGGCCAATGTTCCGGCCAGACTGGCCTTAAAAGTGGCTTCACAGATAGACTCTCGCACTATTCTCGATGCGGGAGGTGCAGAGAAATTGCTTGGTGCTGGAGACATGCTTTACTCAAGTGGTGAAGCTCAACCTGAACGTCTGCAGAACTCTTACATCTCAGAAACAGAAGTTAAAAAAGTGGTGCAATACTTGGCCGAAGCTTACAAAGACGAAATTAATGAAGAAATATCCTTATCCGCTGGCAGTATATCCCCTGACAAGAGTATTTTTGAAAGTACCCTTGAAGACGAGGACGAAGTGGATGATGAACTATACGAAGAGGCTCGCGTGGTTGTGCTCGAAGCAGGCAAAGCTTCTACCTCTTACCTTCAAAGAAAACTGCGCCTCGGATATGCTCGCGCAGCCAGACTCATAGATGCACTGGAACAACGCGGAGTTATCGGCCCAGGAGATGGAGCCAAGCCAAGAGAAGTGCTGGGCAAGGCAGACACGGCAGGCACCGAAGAAACTTCTATATAAAATAATAATTTATCTGCTAAACCAATGACTCTAGAAAATCCAAAAAAAATAATAAAAATCGGAGTGATAGGACTTTTCTTCTTGTTCATCGTGGTCTTTGCCTTGTTTAACTCAAGAGAGCTACTCTTTGGAGTAAAAATAAAGGATATAAGTATTGTGAATGGAGCCAAGCTAACTGAAGACAAGCTAGAAGTTACCGGAAATGCCAAGCATGCCTTAAAACTAAGCCTCAATGGCCGAGAAATATCTATAAACAAAGACGGGTATTTCAAGGAGACAATCGTTCTGCTTCCGGGGTATAATGTAATAGCCATCAGGGCTTTAGACAAATTCAAACACGTCGATGAGAAAAATTATCAATTAATGTATGAAGCAGAAGATACTTTGTAAAAAGTACTTTCCGCGAAATAATCAAAAATATGAAAAAGAAAAAAGGTGAACCAAAAGAAGACAAGACTGTAGGTATGGCGGTACTCGAAGACACACTGCGATCCATTCAAAACAAGTTCGGTGAAGGTTCGATTATGAAACTAGGTGACGCACCCAAAGTGGACATCAATGTCATACCGACTGGGTCTCTTGGGCTTGATATGGCTCTCGGCGTCGGAGGTATGCCCCGAGGCAGAATCATCGAAATCTTTGGCCCTGAATCAAGTGGTAAGACTACCCTCTCCCTCCATATAGTCGCTGAAGCACAAAAGCTCGGTGGTGTGTGTGCATACATAGATGCGGAACACGCCATGGATCCAGAATACACCAAAAAACTCGGGGTAAACATCAATGACCTTCTAATCTCTCAGCCAGACAATGGTGAACAAGCCCTCGAAATAGTCGAAAGCCTAGTCCGCACTGGCAAGATAGACGTCATAGTCATCGACTCTGTGGCCGCTCTAACTCCAAAAGACGAAATCGAGGGAGATATGGGTGCTTATCATGTGGGCAAGCAAGCTAGACTGATGTCCCAAGCACTTCGAAAGCTCACAGCCATAGTGGCCCGTTCCAAAACTTGCGTGATATTTATCAACCAAATCCGCATGCAAATCGGTGTCATGTTTGGTAACCCGGAGACTACCCCAGGAGGCAAGGCCCTCAAATTCTATACATCCGTACGCCTTGATATTCGTAAAATTGCCCAAATCAAAAAAGGTGAAGACGTAGTCGGCTCTCGAACTCGAGTCAAAGTAGTGAAAAACAAAGTGGCTGCCCCATTTAAACAAACAGAATTCGATATCATCTACAATGAAGGTATATCTCAAGAAGGAGAAATCATCGCTCTCGGTGAAAAGTTCAAAATTGTCGAAAAAACTGGTAACTCATACTTCTACAATCCAAGCGATGAGAAAAGTGAGAAGGTAAAGCTCGGTGTGGGTTATGACCAAACTCGTAAGTTCCTGAAAGAAGACAAAAAAGTCTCTGCTCAAATCCTAAAAGAAATCCGCAAGAAATTTGCAGAAGAGGTCTAGTTTTGGTAGTATTTCCCGTATGGCACAACTTCAATACAATGAAATCCGTGAGAAAAAAATCATTATTTATAGTGGTGAACCCGCTGAAGTGGTGGAGTCTCACGTGGCTCGCACTCAACAACGCAAACCTCAAAACCAAGTAAAGCTCAAAAGTTTGATCTCTGGTAAAACTATCGCCGCTACTTTCCACGTATCCGACTCTGCTGATGAAGCAGACATAGAAAAACGAGATGTCACCTTCCTTTATGCCAACAAGGGTGAATACTGGTTCTGTGATCCAAACGAGAAAAGTAATCGTTTCAAGCTCGAAGAAGCTTTGATGGCTAACGCTTCAAAATTCCTCAAAGCCAACAGCAACGTCACTGCTCTGGTCTGGACCAATGAAGACGATGAAGAAAAAATTATCAAAATCACTTTACCAATCAAAATGTCTTTCCTTGTAAAGGAAGCTCCGCCAGCTGTACGTGGAGATACCTCAAAAGGTGGCAACAAAGTGATAATTCTCGAAAATGACACCACCCTGAACGCCCCGATGTTCATCAATGAAGGCGATACTGTCAGCATCAATACCGAAACTGGGGATTACGTCGAGCGAGTGTAGACGAGCGAAGAGGCATAGGCCAGCAGGTCGGACTAAGGAGCGAGTGTCGACAAAAAATCCCTCATTCATTTGGAGGGATTTTTTTGTTATTTATTTTGCTACGAACGGAAGGAGTCCCATGAAGCGAGCGTGTTTGATGGCGGAAGTTAGCTCTCTTTGATTCTTGGCAGTTACTCCTGTGCGCTTGTGGTTCATGATCTTGCCGTTTGGGTTCAAGAATTTCATCAGGATTTCTGTATCCTTGTAGTCGATGTGTTTTATGTTGTTTGCTGAAAAATAATCTTGTTTCATTGTTTTATTCTAATGCTGTTAATTTAAAAAGGAATGTCTTCTGGGTTAATATCTTCTTCTGGGTACTCGATGGAGTCCATATCATCAGGTCCTTGAGCTTTTGGAGCACCTCCGGAAGAAGCGCTTGTGCCTCCTCCCCCAGTAGCACCGCCCTTGGGACCAAATTGAGTTCGGTCGGCCACTATTTCAGTGCGATACTTCTTCTCGCCACTACTCTTGTCGTCCCAACTTCTTGTCTGAATTCTTCCTTCTACTAACATCGAGCTTCCCTTCTTCATATATTGAGCCACTGTCTCTGCTTGACGACCAAAAACTACAACATTGTGATAGTCCGATGATTCTTGCTTGGCACCATTCTTGTCTTTCCAGACGCGATTGGTGGCTAGAGAGAAAGAACATACTTTGATTCCTGAAGGTAGAGATTTTAGTTCTGGGTCTCGAGTCAGGTTCCCTATTATAATCGCTTTGTTTAAATACATAATTAAGTTAATTAATTCTAATAATTAAACTGCAACCATGGCATCTATTTCTCGATCAATTTCTTCTTTGGTTATTGGAGCAGGAACTTCAGCGCCTTCTTCTTTTTTGGAGGCAGTAGGAGTTTTGGAATGACCCATTTCACGACCAACAAATCTCTTGGCCGCGATTGTGTTTTCTTTGACGGTCTTCAAAATCAAAAAACGAATAGTCTTTGGGTCAAAATCAAGCTTCTTTTTGAGCTCAAGCACCTTAGCAGGGGTCATGATAAATTTAATCCATCCGAAGTATGCAGTATTGTGCTTGGACCTTACGTTGGCAGTAACTTTTAGCATTTGATATGCGAGGTTGATCATTTTTGGCATTTCGTCAGAAACGATTTCGCCACCCAAGCTCGCGATGAGCTCTTTCATGTCGCCATAGGCTTCTGGTAATTCGTCTGTAGAGATTGTAGGTATCAAAAGGTAGCCGAGCTCGTATACTCGTGCCTCTGTGCCCTCTTTGGCCTCATTTACAATTGTAGCTTCTATTTCCATATCGCTGTTATTTTCGCTTGCTTGCATGGGACTCATAATAGCAAAAACCTTTTAGAAAGTAAAGTTCTCTTGGATTATCAATATTTGAGGATCTTATTTTATTCCCTTTGTAATAATTCCCGATGCATTTGAGGTATTGAGTCCTCCCCCGCCATATTGTACCACTGTAATATTATCACAAGCCAAAAAACCAGGGCTTCTTACGTTGGATCCATTTTCAAGTCTGTAGACGAGTAGATATGAGGTTGCAGGATTACAACCCCACGAGCCTAAGGCTGTATAATAATAAGCATAGCCATCAGGAGCACCTGCAGGAATAAAAGTATTCACTGGGTCTACTGGCAGTCGAGGCAAATAGGGTGCCAAAGCTGGCTGAAGGATTGCCCAAGAAGCAGGTTCAGCACTATTACTCCATGAAGCGTTTGGGTCTGTAGCACCTCCGGATGAAGGATAGGCCCCATTTGCATCAAAATAAAACTCGAGCGCTAGCTCTATTTGGCGTATCTCAGCAAGGCGCTTTGCATCTCTGGCTTTTGAGCGGGCGCTGTTGAGACTTGCAAACACAACACTAGAAAGCAGACTGATAATAGATATCACCACAAGGAGTTCTATTAAAGTAAAACCTTTTTTGAATTTTACGTCTGACATTTTTAAGAATTAACAGAAAGATTTTTCAAAGCTTGATTATTCTTGATAAATGTTCTAACAAAAGCATGAGATACCGCATCATCAATAATACTGGTGACATATCTACTTTCTCCTGCACCCATAGTGGCCAAATCTCTTGTGCTTACCATTTTTTTATAATTAACCATTTCTTGGCCGAAAGTATCCCAATTAATGCTTGCTGCCACCATATCTTGTATTTCTTTTATAAGTTTTGGGGCAAGAGTTTCTTCTGCAGGTCTTAGATCTCCAGAATTCAAAGCAATCCTATTGCCATCAAAAGCCGTTTTGATTGCTTCTTTCACCTGATCTAAGGTTGGATTTCTTTCTATTCTTGTGCCCGTTGGTGGTTTTTCCATTTTTGTAAATTTCTAATTATAGAGTTTATAATAAATCAATTATATCACGTCTGTCCACTAAATTCCAAAAACCCGCTTGGCATTCTGCATAATTGCTTCGGCTACTTCTGCCTCGGGTAGGTTTTTGATCCGAGCGATAGCTTTGACCACTTCCTGGACATATAGTGGTTCATTGCGCTTGCCTCGATACGGTACAGGTGTGATATATGGCGCATCCGTTTCAGACATAATCATATCAAGCGGTGTGTTGCGTACCACTTCGTCATAATCGTGAGTAAAAGTAAGCACCCCGGTGAATGAAAGAGTAAAACCAAAATCCACAAAACTTTTTGCATCTTCTACTGTGCCTGCAAAGAAATGCACGTCTCCTTTAACTTTTGCGTATTGTTTTAATAGTTCAAGTGAATCGCTATATGCGTTGCGACTATTGTCTTTTGAATTATTGCGAATATGTAACATCAATGGCTTATTGAATTCATTGGCCAATTCTATCTGCTTGATGAAAGCTTTCTTTTGTTTTTCTATCGAGTCAGTTTCGAGTCGATAATAGTCTAGCCCACACTCCCCGATGCCCACCACTTTGCGGTCTTTCAATAACTCTCTATATGCATCCACGTCAAAATCCTCCCCGCGAGAAGTAAACTCTTTGCCACCCTCCCCCAATTCTTTCGCATCGTGATATGAGGCACTCGTATGTACTGGATGAAGACCCACTATGGCGTAAACTCCCTCCCTATATTTATTGGCCATCTCTACTGCATCACGCGAGGTGTCTATCTGTGTGCCTACATTTATTACCCAAGTATCACTTTCAAGCGCGCGAACTATCACTGCCTCTCTGTCTTGATCAAAGGATTTGAAATTAACATGGGAGTGAATGTCTATGTATTTGGCCATATTAGTCTTTGCGTAAAAATAACGGCTGGGTGGGTTTTTCGTTTGCTTTAATTAGTTCCAATATTTTTGAAGAAGTCTCAGGCATTATCGGAGTCAACATTATGGCAATACGATGAAGTTCTACCACCAAATTCTCTATTGTCTTACGCCCCTTTTCTGGGTCTGTCTTTATCACCTTAAAAGGCTCTTCAGTTTGGATAAGCAGATCTAGGGCCGATATTTGTTTCCAAATCAAATTCGTCGCTTTGTGTATTTCAAACGCATTTAAATAATTAAAATATTCTGGGTACTCAGTCTCATTTGTTTCAACTCCATTCTCCAAGTGAGCTTCGGACATTGTCAAAATACGGCTTGTTAAATTCCCTAACCCATTCGCCAGTCCTGAGTTATATGAATCCTTGAATCGCTCTTTGGTAAAAGGACTGTCTTCAAAGTTTGAAATTTCTTTTGACAAAAAATATCTCAGTGCATCGGTGCCATATTCTTCAACAATGTCTTTCGGGTCCACCACATTACCCAAAGTCTTGGACATTTTTACGCCACCATCAGCGGTAATAAATCCATTCACCACTATTTGATGTGAACCCTGTATGCCCGCAGCCATAAGCATAGCTTGCCACATGGCAGATTGAAAGCGAGTGTTGTCTTTGCCACAATATTGGGTGGGGGTGCCATTGATCCAATACTTTTGGAATCCCCCTTCAGAGTCGATTTCGTTCTCGGGCCAACCCAAAGTAGAAATGTAATTGGTCAAAGCATCAAACCATACATACATCACATGGTTCTGATCTCCTGGCACAGGTATGCCCCAAGGCATCTTATCTTTGAGCCTTGAGATTGAAAAATCCTGTAATCCTCTTTCGACGAAAGTTTTAATTTCATTAAAACGAAAATCAGGAACAACAAAATTTGGATTCTCTTTATAGAATTTTAAAAGTTTTTCTCCAAATTCACTGTATTTGAAAAAATAATTTTCCTCTTCAATGATTTCGAGAGCTCGCCCAGTATGTATTGCACACTCGCCGTTTAAGAGCTCTGAGTCGCTCTTTGTCTCTTCGCACCCCACGCAATACTTGGCCTGATAATTTTTCTTATAAATATATCCATTACCAGAAACTCTTGTCCAAAATTCTTGGGCGGCTTTTAGGTGATGAGTATCTGTGGTACGAACAAAATGAAGATCTTCATCCATCCCAAAAATTCGAACTGAATCTTTGAACCTCGTAAAGCTCTGATCGGTAAATTCTTGGGTGCTCAGACTCTTCTCCACAGCCTTCTCATATATCTTCATCCCGTGCTCGTCAGTGCCAGTATTGAAAAACACATCAAAGCCCTGGGATTTTTTGTATCGAGCTATTATGTCTGCCCGCACAAACTCAAGCGCGTGCCCCATATGCAAATCTGCATTTAAGTACGGCAGGGTGGTAGTTAGATAAAAATTATGATTTGATTTGGTGTAAAGCATGAGTATTTCGACTATTGATTTTTCGCTTTTCTATATCAGAAATTAATTCCATAATAATCACAGCGACAGGTATGGCCAATATAACTCCCCACAGGCTGGCTAGTTCAAATCCAATCAAGGCTGCCAAGATTATGACTATGGGAGAAAGCCCTACCACTTTCTTGATGATGAGCGGAGAGAACAAGAAAACCTCAAATTGATGAATGATTATGAAAGCTCCAGTCACCATCAGCGAATGGCCGATACCTTGTGAAATATAAGAAAAAGACGCAGCTGGAATAAGAGCAACAAGAATTCCATAAGGTACGAGCTCTGTAACTCCAGCTATAAGTGAAAGTAAAAGAGCGTATTCAGTGCCGAGCAAAGAAAGGACCAGGTATGTAAGCACCGCAACCAAAAGCCCCAACAACATCTGCCCTTTCATCCAAAGAGCAATTTTGCGACGTGAGCGCTCCCACAAATCTACTACATAATCTTCGTTTTCTATTGGGAAAATCAATCTCAAAAAATTTTCAATTCCCTTCTCTTGAACAGAAAGGTAAAAAGACACAAGCACAATCAAACCAAAGTTCATAATACTTCCAAAAGCCGCAGAAAGAGTTTTAATAAATCCCCCAGAAAGATTCTCGATGAAAGCTTTGGACACGGCCATCAAAGACGCCAAGGAAAGATCATTCGATAACCCGGCCACCACATCTTTGGCTCCAGAGAAAGCTTCATTTTGGAAATATTCCAAGAATGCTACCCCCGGTATCCTCTCTGCTACAAAAGTAGAAAAACTATAAATTTCTGTTATCAAGAGCGGTGCAAATAAATAAAACAGTCCAGCTATAACAAACAAAGAAGAGGCATACAAAATCACAGTAGCCCAAACTCGACCTATGCCGATTTTTCTAAAATAAGGAAGGGCCGACTCAACAAAAGAAGCAATGACTATGGAAGTGATCAGCACCAACATCAAATCCCTCAAAAACCAAACTAAGAAAAACCCCAAACCCACAAGGAAAGCTCGGATCATAGTGCCGGTAGATATAGAAATAGAATTTGCGTGGTTTTCCTTGAACATAAAATCATAATAACACACAAATACAAGGCAGAAAAGCACACCCCAAAAAGGAATCTAACTAGAACTTGAGTATTTTCAAAAATCTTGACCTCTCTTTCTTTGGGTCAAATGGTCCAATCAAAGCCAAATTTAATTGATCTGCAGTAAAAATGTCTTTAGCTAGAGTTTGAATTTGAAGTGCGGTAACTGCGCGAACTTGTTTTGCTTTGTCCTCAGCACTTTTTATTTCCCTCTTTAGTATTTCCTGTCCACCAAAAAAGTTGGCTATGTCGTCACTTGACTCTAAGGATAGCTTCATGTTGCCGATCAGGCACTCTTTTACTTTTTCGAGTTCCTCCTCAGACACTTTTTCGTCAATAAGTTTTTTGCACTCTGCTAGAACAGCCTCGATGACTTCATTGATTCTTTTATTGTCTACTCCGGCTGAAACTTGAAAGAATCCGTGATCGGTATACACATCATTGTAAGCCCTCACATAATATCCCACCCCCATTTCTTCTCGAAGTTTTTGGAAAAGTCTGGAGCTCATCCCTCCACCGAGGACTCCCCCGAGTACAGAAAGAACGGTACTCTTCTTGCTAAACAAATCAAAAGTACGTACACCCAAAACGAAATGGGTCTGATCAGTTTCTTTAAATTTTACCAAAACCTGCGGCTTTTCTTGAGAGTCTACGGTTTTGATCTTTTGTATTTTCTTACCAGAGGCCACCGTCCCAAAAATTTTATTTACCTCTTTCATTACGTCTTTCTCGGTCACCCGGCCCGTTACCACTATAATGGTAGCTTCGGGCAAGTAGTGCATTTTTTTGTAAGTCACAAAATCGTCTCGTTTCATTCCAAGTATATTTTTCTTTTCTCCGGCAATATTCCAACCCGCTGGCTGATCACCATAAAGCAAGCTCATCATAAGGTCTTGGACGTGACGACTCGGCATATCTTCATACATATTGATCTCCTCAATAATCACCCCCTTCTCCTTCTCCATTTCTGCTTCTGGAAAAGTTGAGTTAAGATAAATGTCTGAGACAATATTGAAAATTTTCTTGAAATGTTTTGCGCTGGACTTCGCATAATACCCTGTATATTCTTGCGATGTAAAGGCATTGTACTGACTACCTATGGAGTCTAATTCTCGAGAAATATCGATTGCTTTCGGACGCTTTGTTGTTCCCTTGAAACACATATGCTCCAAGAAATGAGATATGCCATTCACCTCCTTGTCTTCGTATTTGGACCCTGCTTCTACTAGTACCAACACTGTGACAGTAGGATTGTCTTTCATGGGCACAGTAATAACTCGCAACCCATTTTTTAAAACTTTTTTAGTAAATTTCATTATTGTATTTTGTCTTTAATATATTCTTTCAAATCAGCCACAGGGATTCTTTCTTGTTCTCCAGTGTTGCGATCCCGCACAGTCACAGCATTGTCCGTCAATGTCTCAAAATCTACTACGATACAAAATGGTGTGCCTATCTCATCTTGGCGTCGGTATCGCTTGCCGATGTTGCCATTGTCGTCCCAAGCTACACGACCGAATTCTGCTTTGAGTGGTGCAAAAACTTTCATTTCCGCATATTCCACTAGCTCAGGTTTGTTTTTGAGCAGAGGTGACACTGCGCAAATAACTGGTGCAATGTTGGGATTTAGTTTTAAATATTCTCTCACTTCCCCATCTTTGGTTTCTTCCGCATATGAAGAAATCAAAAGGGCGAGCACTGCACGGTCTACACCCATCGATGGTTCAATAACATGAGGCACTATTTTTGTTGCCCTTTCTTCGTCAATATAATCAAGCTTGTGATTGGTTAAATCAAAATCTGTTCGATATGCTAACCCAAAAAGTTCTTTCTGTCCAAAAGGATAGTCAAACTCAAAATCAATCGTGCGCTTGGAATAATGTGCTCGGTCAGCATCATCCACTTCTACTTCATGAACCTTGCTCATATCTAGTCCGAATTCTTCCATCCATGACATCATCTCTCCTCTCCAATATTCAAAATATTTTCCCCAGTCTTCTTCTCTTACAAAATATTCTATCTCCATCTGCTCAAACTCTCGTTGACGGAAAATGAAATCACGTGGAGTGATTTCATTGCGGAATGCTTTACCGATTTGAGCTATTCCAAACGGTAACTTTGGATGAAATGCGTCTACTGTGTTTTTGAAATTTACAAATATACCTTGCGCTGTTTCGGGTCGAAGGTATACAGTCGACGTCGTGTCTTCTGATGCACCTATCTTTGTCGCAAACATCATATTAAATTGTTTTGGCTCAGTGAGTAGGCCATGTTGATTATTTTCACCGCCTTTTATTTTTGAAGTTTCTCCAATCGGACAATCATATGTTCCGTCTTCATTTTGACGCTGTGATTGCACAATATGATCATAGCGAAAACGTGACTTACAAACACTACATTCCACCATCGGGTCAGCAAACCCAGTCACATGACCAGATGCTTCCCAAACTTTACCATTCATTATAATAGCTGCATCAATACCATACATATCTCGACGAGAATCCACGAACTTTTTCCACCAAGAATTTTTTAGATTGTTTTTGAGAGCCAGACCATGATGCGCCCAGTCAAAAGTACCCGCGAGTCCCCCATAAATCTCAGAACCCTGAAAAACAAACCCCCTTCGTTTGCAAAGCGAGACTATCTTTTCCATCAGCTCATTGTCTTTTTCTTTTTTCATATATTTTATTCTACCACCTCGCTTCCAGAGACTGGGAAATTCGCATCGCTGATAAGCCTGGTGCTAAGCGATGATTTGTTTATAACTACATTCACCTTAGCAAAATCATCTTGCCCAGTCAAAACCGCGTCATTGATAATAACCGGACTAGTGCCCACTTGTGATAGTGAAGGAGTAAAGGCCACCTGAAAAGAAACTTCTTTTTGAGCGCGAGAAACCCCAGAGCCCTTTGGCAGATTGCCCACATTCCAGACTATTTGCTTAGTACCCGCATCATAAGTCACATCTTCTGATCCTGGAGATATCTTGCCGGTGAACCTAACCCAAGGAGGCAAAAAACTACGGACGCTGGCTTTTGATATATTGTTAGATGAGTTCGAAAGAGACCAAACTATTGTATAAGTGGTTTCTTTTTCAGCTTTTGGTGGGACTGGTCCAGTATTCACAAAAGCGCTAGTGGCGTAGAGTGCTTTTGTGGCAAAGCCTACGTCCGTACTGATTTTTACAACTTTTATTTCTTTATTACTCAAATCATTCAAGGCAAAACCATCTCCAGATTGTTTGCCACTAATGGAAACTTCGATGCTGATGGAAGGGTCTATCAGAGAAAGGCCTGTGACTGAAGTAGTGCTCGGTAGGAATGAGAAAATAAGCGAACCAGACTCTCCAGGGCCAACCGAATCAAAACCTCTTTCGGAATTCCTATCCCAAACTATTGTGTCTAGTGATGAATTATAAAATCCCCTTTCGGCAGTAATTTTCTTGCGATCAAGCGCATTGCCGAAAAGTTTGGCCCTTATTTCCATATCGTTGATTTGTGTATCCAAATTATTCACCCAACGAATTTCGGCATTTATTGTTTCTTTAGATCCACTAGAGTACTGACGTTCATATGCACCGCCCACGTACAGTTTGGCCTCGATTGAAGCTTTGTTGATGGTGACCAAATTACTTAAAGAATTAAAAACTACACCTATCGATGACTTGTCGTTTAAAGATTGAGTACCGCTCCACACTCGAAAAGTTTTCTCTTCTCCGGGGGTGGCGTCGACCATCTGACCTGAAATAACGATATTCCTCTCAGATCCAGGGGCCAAGTCGTCGAGCGACCAAATATTGTCTCCTAGTGATGGTGCGGGCTGTGCGTCCAAATATTCAAATCCCACTGGATAGTCCACCTTTAGTAAAACATCATCCACTACTTTATTGGCATTCAAAATAGCTTTGACGTTCAAAGTCATAATTTGATTCGAGCTTACCTGGTTCGGAGCTTCAAAAGAAAGGTTGATCGGCGAGGAATTAATCGATACATCGTATTCTTTGTTCTTCACAAAAATAGCATTTGAGCCCTCGACTCGATACTCTATCGAAATTTTTATTTTTCGTTTACTGCCCTGCTCGCCATACAGCACCACTTTTAAGTTTTCGCTACGCACTCCTCCAGCAGGGATACTACCCAAGGATTCTCTGATACGCTCAGTATCTTCAAGAGCAGACGCAGAAGAACTTCTTGGATATTCCACTACCAAATCCACGAGATCAAGTGCGGAGTTGTTTCTGTTGGTTATTTCTATAATCAACGACAAGTCTTCCCCTCCCGCAGTAAAGGTATTTCCCAAAACTGAAATATCAATATTTTTATTTGAAACAATGTTGCCGCCAGCAAAAAACATATGAGAAGCGTACCCAGTGGCTCCCAAAAAAAAGAGTAGTGAGAAAAAGAAAAATTTCTTGAAATGTGATGTTTTCATGGGAAATTTGTTAGGACTAGTGCTGACCTCATTTGTCGAATCTTCTTGGCCCCAAGATTCAGGCACTTCTTTGCTCGGTAGTGGACTAAAAACATTTGGTGGTTTTATTTCGGTCTTATAGCTGTTGTTAAAAAGACGATCCTTCATCTCTTCCACTCTATTCAATTTAGCTCCTTCGTTCTCGGGCATATTTCAATTATAACATCCCGAAAGATATTTAAATAATTTCTAACGGGGCAAGCACTCTATAGATGCGTCTCTTTCAGGGCTTTATTTATTTCAGATAAAATTTTGATTCGACTTTTTGATGCTTCAAAAATTAATCCTGATTCAAATGGAGACTCCACCAAAGCATCAAAAGCTTTGTCTTGTCCGATGTAGCCCAAATTTTTAAGGATTCGGAGCACCATTACAGCTTCGATGTTGCGCAAATCCTCCCCGCCAGTAGTCTTTTCTAAGACTAAAACACCAGCCAAAACATCATGAAACAAATTCGGATTCGGCTCTTCTCCTGCTAGGAGTCTTTTGAGTAAACGAGCAATGTTGGAAAATACAGCCAAGCCTCCAGGATTTTTTGTAATTTCTTCTAGTTCGTTGGTCTTGGAACAACTTGTAATACGCCAAAAGTCTTTGCCCTGCACCAAATCAATTTTTAAATAAGCAAAATCTTTGAGCACAAAACGGAGCTTGGAAGAAACCTTGCGCACTCCCTGAGCCCCTGCATAGATCAATCCTAAATCACGAGTAAAGATGGAATAGTACTTCCCAGCTTCTCCATAATTCTTGCTTCCCAATATTATTCCTTCTGTGTGGTATATGTGGTGCATTATAAATTCTCGTCTAGAAATTTCTTGAGGCATGCCAAATCTTTTTTATCATTATCATACCAATATGTATTTATTCCTACTGATTGAGCACTTTTTACCGCATTTATATCATGCTCAAAATAAATAACGTCTTCTTTTGTGAAATTAAAATTTTTTAGCATTATGTTGTAGTATTCTGGATTTATTTTTTCTGGATTGTGTTTCAATGTAAAATACTCATATGGCACAGCATTTAATCCGTAAAATTCTATTTTATCATCAGATGTCCCAGTTAATAGTATTTTTCTGTTTGGATAGGTCTCAAGTAAATGATGCACTTCAGAAAATATCTGGAATTTGCCATCTTTTTCAGCAATAAAACAAAAAACTGCATCGACTAAAATTATCTTCATTGATCTATTTTATCACGAAATTGCGAAGGTTTGTCATGATGGGAGCTATGACTTCATCGGTTATGTCTTCAGGTTTTGTGTTGGCGTGTGTGAAGATTTGTGATTCCACAATTTTAATCGAATTAAACAACGAACCAAATTTTTCAGAAGCAACAGTGTGCGGTCTGCCCTTATATCTCTTATTCCCTTCCGACAGCCTGTCCTCTAATGACAATACTCCATATGGACCAACTCTCATATCAGCATAGTTACATATCTTATATTCAAAAAACTCCTCTAACTCATTTTGTGCCGAATTAGAAAATCCAACGCGATTAATAAAGTTAAGAACTTTTTGCGATACTCCAATTTCTCTCACAATATCATCTGTGGCTACGTGTTCATCACGACCATATTTTTTAAAAAAACTTTCCTGAACATCTTCCCAATACTGCAGACCCTCTGGCTCAAGAAAGTCTGGAAAGTATGCAAGATCAGATTTTATTATATTACCCATGTCGTGAAGCAAGCATGCAAGAATAATTTCATATTTGGGTAGTGGCATGTCCAAACTATCACAAATAAAAAAAGCCACCGCAGCCACACGGAGCTGGTGCTCTTGCAGGTTCGGCATTATTTTATACTCTTCGTATATTTCCATTACTTTTTTAGACATATTACTTTTCTATTTTTACTTTAAACACAAGCTCTCCTGCTTTTAGCACCTCGCCAGTATTTTCGGCGAATTCTATACTCGATGCAAGAATTGTTTTCTTCATATCGGCTTCAAATTTATGAATCAATTCTTTGCCAGTTTCATTGGATTCAAATGTCAGAGTCACTGCATCGTTTGGAGTCAGCCCCATCTTTTTGCGCATGTCTTGGATGCCACGCACCAATTCGCGGTAATCCCCTTCGGCTTTAAGTTCTGGGGTAATATTGGTGTCAAAATGCATTTCATCTTCTTCTTTTTGGATTTGTTTTACGTTCAGTTCGTCTTTTATTATCTGCTCATATTCTTTCGGCATAGTGGTCGGCATGAACAAAGTCGCCAATGGCTGACGAATCGGGATGTTGCTCATTTTGCGAAGCCTGTTGCCTGTGGTGCAGAGTTCTTGAGTGGTTTGCATCGCACTTAAGACTTCTTGGTTTACTTTTCCACCTTTTGGCCAAAGAGCAAGGTGCACACTTTCTTCAATCTTTTCATTTTTTAATTTCTGCCAAATATCTTCCGCGGTAAATGGCGCAAATGGAGCCAGAAGTTTGGCCAAACTCATAAGCACGAAATACAAAGTTTGCTTGGCCTCAACATCCCCGTCTTTGATCCTCTCGCGAGAGCGTCGCAAATACCAAGTAGACAGGTCTCCTACAAATTCTCGGATTGCCCGAGTAGGTTCGAGTAATTTGTACGAATCCAAATTTTTGGTAGAAAGTTCAATCAATTCATTTAGTTTGGCCAAGATCCAAGTGTCCAAAATATTGGAGCTCGCTTTTGATTCATGATTTGCAATTTCTACGGAACGGTCGCGATACAATTCATAAAAAGCGAGCACGTTGTAGAGCAATCCAAATATCTGACGGCTGATTTCGAGAACCGTTTTTTCATCAAAATTCTTTGATTCCCCTGGTTGATTGACTGAGTACATCCAGAGACGAAGAGCATCCGCACCGTGTCTCTCCATCGCATTCCACGGATTGACGACGTTACCAATAGATTTGGACATCTTTTTGCCATTGGCATCAAGCAAGTGTCCTAGGCAAATAACATTCTTGAATGCTTTGCCTCGACCCATTATCACACCTATGGCATGCAAAGTGTAGAACCATCCACGAGTTTGATCTATGGCTTCACTGATGAAATCCGCCGGATACCCTGCTCCTTCTACCCAGGGTTTATTTTCGAAAGGATAATGGTCTTGAGCAAAAGGCATTGCTCCGGAATCAAACCACACGTCCATGACTTCTTTGGTGCGTACAAGCTCGCCACCACAACTACAAACGAGTGACACTGCATCTATGTATGGTCGATGAAGATCAAGCTCATAATTTTCATTGTGAGAAAATGGCACGAAAGTCACTTCCCGCACTTCCGCATTTAGGAAATGACTAAACTCGGCCTTGATACCCTTCTCCACTTCTTCTGCGTGACGAAAGACCCCCCCGGTCATGCTGATGGATTCTTTGACAGTGTACCCAGAAGCTGCTGCGAACAAAAGCCACAGCGGACCTCCGTGAGAAATAATCAAAATATTTTTGGCTATATGCATTTCTTCGAGCTCGCTTACAAAGTCTGCCATTCTTTTCTTCACATCAAGGAGTGACTCTCCCCCATGGATAGCCTCGCGGAATCTTTGCTCTTCATCTTTGAACATTCCTCGATATTCGTCCCAAGGCTTGCCGTCGAAATCCCCAGCATCTATCTCGCCGAGTCTTTTGTCAAAAGTAATTTGTTCGTCTGTGAAGCCCAAGCTTTCTTTCAAAATTTCTAAAGTCTCTCGTGTGCGCACAAAAGGCGACACGAAAACCAGATCAAATTTCTTCTCTTTCAATTCTTCAATGGTAGCTTCTATTTGAGCCTTGCCTTGTTTGGTCAGATGGTCAACTCCACTCTCTTGAGAAGACACTACGCCATGCATATTGTTCTTTACATTGCTCTCGGCCTCACCATGACGCATGACGAAATATTTGTTGTCGGATTTTTTGGTTTTATTTGCCAGTTCCTCCACACTGCCCAGCACCTCGCGCTTTTTGCAGTCTTTGCATTCCCAAACAGGAAGCGGTGTACCCCAATATCGTTCGCGAGAAATCGCCCAATCTTTTATCTCCTTGAGCCATTCACCGAAACGGCCATCGCGAGTATGCGCCGGCTCCCAATTTATAGTTTTGTTTTCACTTATCATCTTTTCTTTCACTTTGAGGTCAGACATTCGAATATACCAAGAATCCCGCGCGTAGTAGATGAGTGCGGTCTTGCAACGCCAACAGTGCGGGTATGAGTGCTTGTAATTTTCTTGTTTAAAGAATAAATTTCTTTTCTTGAGGTCTTCAATTATATCTACTGCAAGAGTCGGCTTACCGTCTTCGTTTACTTCTTTTACGAATCGACCTTCAAGGAATCCTGTACCTTCAGTAAATTTACCTTCAGGGTTTACTAGGTGATGCTTGGGCAGACCTACCTTGCTTCCAAGCACAAAGTCATCCTGACCATACATCACCGCAGTGTGCACCACCCCAGTACCATCTTCAGTGGTTACGAAATCTGCTCCATAAATTTTAAATGCCCGCTCGATAGACTCTCCTTTGTTTTCAATTTGTTCTTTCAAAAATGGGAATAGGGGCTCGTATTCTAATCCCACCAAATCAGCTCCTTTTATTTTTTCTAAGACTTCTTCTGCTTCTTCAAGTAAGGCGAGTTTAGATTCAGCCAAAATCAAAACATCACCACCGATTTTTACTTTTACATAATCAATGTCTTCCCCCACCGCAAGTGCAATATTGCCGGGCAGTGTCCACGGAGTGGTAGTCCAGGCCAAGACATATGTATTCTCTTCGTTCTTTAATTTAAATTTTACATAAACAGACAAATCCTTCACATCTTCGTACCCTTGCGCCAGCTCGTGACTGGAAAGCGCGGTGCCACAACGTGGACACCAAGGCACTACTTTGTAGTCCTTATACAAAAGATTCTGCTCATTTATTTTTTTGACTACATTCCAAACAGATTCTATGTATGTATTGTGGTAGGTCACATATGGATTTTCTTGATCTGCCCAATATCCTATTCGCTCAGTAAAATTTTTCCAAAATTCCACGTATTCCCATACGCTATCTCGGCACTCGCGATTGAATTTGGCGATGCCGTATTCCTCAATCGCTTTCTTCGAATTTAGACCAAGTTTTTTCTCTACCTGAAGTTCTACCGGTAATCCGTGAGTATCCCAGCCGCCCTTGCGACGCACATGATAGCCGCGCATTGTCTTGTACCTCGGGATAGCATCCTTGAAGGAAAAGGGCACCATTGTGTGCAAAACAGGCTTAGAATTGGCTGTAACCGGTCCATCGTAAAAAATGAATTCTTTTTTGCCTTCCGTCCGCTTGAGCGATTTTTCAAAAATTTTATTTTCCTTCCAGAATTCCAAAACACACTCTTCTCGCAATGCTGCTTCACTTTTATTATTTTCAGTTTCCATGATTGTGTAAATTAAGAAATAAAAAAACCCGTCCGCGTATAACAATCAAAAATTGTTATACAAGGACGAGTTTCGCTCGTGGTACCACCTTGCTTACTTCTTAATTAATGGGTTCTACTTACCTACTAAGTCTTGCCTAGTAGTTTTCCTCCCAAGACTCCAGGGTGATGATCCTTTCAACGTCTATTTAATAATAGTATCAAAATTTAACAAAAAAGCTACATTTTCATCGGTGCTTGAATGCCCAGCATGTATAGCCCTTTTTTCATCACAAAAGAAAAAGCGTAGGTTAGTGCCACTTTGTATGCAGATGTCGGGTCATCTTTTTTTACAATTATCGAATTTCCATAGAAACTATTGTAGGCCCGAGCAATTTCAATCAGGTAAGTAGCTATATGGTGCGGTTCGTATTCCGTAGCAGAACGTTGCACGACTTCCGGAAATCGGTAAAGCAACTTTTCTATATCAGTCACTTCATCCGGAGTATTTATAAAATCCGGTAAAATATTTTCTTCTTGTGCTTTTTCGAGTATCGAATTCGCACGGGCGTATGCATATTGTAAGTATGGACCAGAGTCCCCTTCGACAGAAATAGATTCTTCCACATCATAGATGATATCGCTTCCTGCTTTGGAACGTAGAATGGAATATTTGATAGCGGCTACACCGACCACCTCAGAAATGTGATGCTTTTCATATTCGAGCATATCTCGATCTTGCAATTTTTGTTCAATTATATTAATTGTATCCCGAATCAATGACTCTCCGGTGATGATATTGCCCTTGCGTGAACCCATCTTGCCAGTGGTCAAACGCATCATGCCGTGAGTGATGTGCATCATTTTTTTTTCATATTCTGGATGAATAAGTGAAAGCGCTTTGGTTACCACTCGCATATATTCCCTCTGCTCATTGGCAGTTATGACAATTGAGTGGTTCATGTCAGGTATCGTTTTGAATTTTTCTTCAGTAAGTCCAAGCTCTTTGGTTTCGTAAGTGGGCAATCC
>Ga0163144_10009223_pt1 | contig 21215 bp, 20 predicted proteins | sample OliLak19BULKMAT1_FD_123175 | JGI IMG/M metagenome (GOLD analysis project Ga0163144, IMG submission 123175) | Freshwater microbial mat bacterial communities from Lake Vanda, McMurdo Dry Valleys, Antarctica - Oligotrophic Lake LV.19.BULKMAT1 | ecosystem: Environmental > Aquatic > Freshwater >... | reverse complement strand
TGGCTGATGGCTCAGAAGCCGTCGAAACAGGAAACCACCTCACGCTGATGCGCCGCTCATTTCGCAAACGGCACTTCGACCTCGCGCTGGTCATTCCCGCGCGGCTGCTGCGGCCAGCCGCAAAATCCGCTGGCGAGCTGTGGAGCGATGCGACTTCGGTCTATGGCTACGCGGGACCGTCGCACGCCGACAAACCTGCGTCCGTGGTGCAAACTTTCCCAAGAGACGCATGAACTCAACCAACTGCATGTACCTCTACGGTGCCGGTGGCCATTCCAAGGTCATTTACGATATACTCCAGAGCTTCGGCATAAAGGTGAAGGGGGTCTTTGATGATAATCCGGCGGATGCCAAACTCCGCATCATGAAGGTTGCTGATGGCATTAAATTGCTGGGAGAAGACTTCCAGCAATTGGATTCACCATTGATCATCTCCGTGGGAAATAATGCCAGACGGGCTGAACTGGCCTCCCTGATCACGGCGAACTACGGTGTCGCCATCCACCGCAGTGCGATTATCGCTTCGACGGCCTCCATTGGGGTCGGAACCGTCGTTTTACATGGCGCCATCGTGCAGACGGATACCCAGATAGGTGCGCACGTTATAATCAACACGGCGGCCAGCATCGACCATGACAACACCATCGGTGACTATGCGCATGTCTCGCCGCATGCGACCTTGTGCGGCCACGTCCAGGTGGGGGAGGGCACGCATATCGGAGCTGGAGCCGTGGTCATCCAGAACATCCGCATCGGGCGGTGGTGTACTGTGGGGGCGGGTGCGGTCGTTCTGCGGGACATACCCGACTTCGTCACTGCCGTGGGTAACCCAGCGAAAGTTATCAAAGTCCGCGAGCAACTACCCGTGTTATGAACCCTCGCTCGTCAAAGAGTGATCCCGACTCGCCGCCTAATGGAGTGTGCCTAGAAGAATGTTACGATATCGCGATCGTCGGTTCCGGTATTTCCTGCGCTTACACGCTGACCCACTACATTTCGCTCCTGGAGCAGCAACCGCCCGGAAGACCGCTCAAAGTAGTCGTGTTCGAGAGGTCTGGTGAATTTTGGGATGGCATTCCCTATGGCAGTCGCTCCGGTCACCAGGCGTTGTTAATTTCGTCACTGAAGGAGTTTCTCCCGCAAGAAACGGAGCGCCAAGCTTTTGCGGCGTGGTTGAGCCAGAACCGGGACTGGGTATTTGACGAGTTCAAGCTGGGCGATGGAGTGCTTGCGACGAAGTGGCTCCGAACGAATGAAGCTGCCATTTCCGCCGGTCTCTGGGACGACCTATTCGTTCCGCGCTATACGTTTGGATTGTACTTGCAGCAGCGCGTCGCCGACATCCTGCAGCGTGCGGCCACGGGGGGGCTTCTCGAATGCACCCTGATGGCGGCAGAAGTAGTGAATATTGAGCGCATAAATAACGTTTACAGGCTCGATTTCGTGATTACGGCCGGGGGTGGCAGCGCCGTCTTGGCAAAGAAGGTGATCCTGGGAATAGGCAGTCCACCGAATGCCGTGCTGGAGCAGCCAGAGGTGAACGGTGCTGGCGGGAGCGGGTGTTTTATCGGCGACATGTATGAGCCATCGCTGGAGTCCAATATCCGGCGGATTGGCGAGGCCTTGACGAAGGCTCACGGCCACAGCACGCAGGTGTTAATCGTAGGATCAAACGCTGGTGCTCTGGATGCACTCTTTTGCCTGAACAACTCCGAAGACTTGAACGGCTTAATCAGCAAGTTCGTGATTCTTTCTTCGAATGCGGAATTTCCTCACCGCATCAACGGCAAAGCTAGTTCGGTAAACTATTCCCCCAAGCATCTGGGAGATCTGGTGAAAGCCAAGGCGCTTACCGCAAGGCAGATCCTGGGGGCGATTAGGAAGGATGTAGCTTGCGCTAAAGCGCAGAACCTCAATATCGCCGATTTGTATGCTGATATTTCGACGGCGATGATCGCAGCGCTCAATCAACTCAGCGTCGGAGAGCAGCAGAAGTTTGTTGCGAAATATGGGGTGGAGATCGGCAAATTGCAGAGACGTGCCGGCGCGGAGTATTTGGATGTCGTGGATGCTTTGGTGGCGCAAGGCAGGATTGAGATGCGGAAAGGCAGGGGTGTCAGGTGTATGCCGATCGGCGACCGTGATCTTGGGTGCGAATATGTGATCGGCAGGGGTGGAACAGAGAAGGTTCTCATCGGTCCGTTTGGGGTCGTTATCAACTGTACCGGTTTTCAGGATGTAACGAGGTCGTCCTGGACCTTAATCCGAAACCTGATCCGGCGAAAAATCTGCGTACCGAATGCCTCCAAGCGCGGATTTCTGATTAACGAAAACTATGAAGTGAGTAAGAACTGCCATTTGATTGGCCCATTGGTCGCGGGCAACCTGGTTGGCACTATCAGGGTCTGGCACGCGGAGAGTTGCGCTCGAATTATCGGCCTGTCGAGGCAGTTGGCGGAGGTGTTGATTCAGGATGGATCGGTTCTATCTAATCCCTCTTTGGGGTGTGTCCTTGGCGCGGCGGAGCGGTTCTGTGCATAAACGCGCCGATGAACCGACATCCTCAACCAGGCAAGCGAATCGTGGACCTCGTTTTGGCGCTGACCGCGCTGGTGCTGCTGGCACCAGCGATGGTGCTCGCGGCGTTTCTGGCCCGAGTCGGGCTGGGGTCGCCGGTGCTCTTTCGCCAGCAACGCCCGGGCTTGGGCGGGCGGCCTTTCATCGTCTTGAAATTTCGCACGATGACCGGCGCGTGCGACGCGGACGGAAAGCTCAAGCCCGACGACGAGCGCATGACGCCCGTGGGCCGCTTCCTGCGGAAATCCAGCCTCGACGAACTGCCGCAGCTCTGGAACGTGCTGCGCGGCGAAATGTCCCTGGTGGGGCCGCGTCCGCTCATGATGGAGTATCTCCCGCGCTATTCGCCCGAGCAGATGCGGCGGCACGACGTGTTGCCGGGGATCACCGGGTGGTCGCAGGTCAATGGGCGAAACGCGGCGAGCTGGCCGCGCCGGCTGGCGCTCGATGTGTGGTACGTGGAGCACTGGTCGCTCCGGCTCGATGCGAAAATCCTCGCGCTGACTTTCTGGAAGGTTTTCAAGAGCGAAGGCATCACCCGGCCGGGGCGCGCCACGGCGGATACCTTCACCGGCAACGAGGCCCTCGACGCCATGGAGGAACTGCCATGAGCGAAGTGGTGGTCATCGGCGCCGGCGGCCATGGGAAGGTCGTCATCAGCACGCTCCAAGCGGCCGGCCATACGGTCGTCGCCGTCTATGATGACGACGCCGCGCGCTGGGGCTCCGAGATTCTCGGCCGGCCGGTGCGCGGCCCGGTCGCTACGGCGGGCGAAGCAGGTGTCGCGTGCGGAGTCCTTGCGATCGGCTGCAACGCGACGCGGAAAAAAATCGCGGGCCTCGTGAATCTGCGCTGGCTGACGGTCGTGCATCCCGTCGCGTGGGTCGCGCCCGATGTGCCGCTCGGTGAAGGGACCGTGGTCTTCGCGGGCGCGATTATTCAGCCGGGCAGTGTCGTTGGCCGGCACGTCATCATCAGCACCGGGGCGACCATCGACCACGACTGCGTGATCGGCGATTGCGCGCACCTCGCGCCGGGGGTGCATCTCGCTGGCACCGTCCGCGTCGGGGAAGGGGCGTTCCTCGGCATCGGCTGCACGGCGATCCCGGCGAGGAAAATCGGCGCGTGGACAACCGTCGGCGCGGGTGCGGTGGTCGTGCGCGACCTCGGGGAGGACGTGGTCGCTTACGGTGTCCCGGCCAGACCGCGGCGCCCGTCGGACAGCCGGCCGGCCGGCGTGCCACCCGAGCCCAGCACCGCGCCGCACTTTTGATCTATGGATAAACCGCCACGCATTTATCTCTCGGCGCCGCATCTGGGCGACTTGGAGTTGGAGTTTGTAAAAGAGGCTTTCGCCACGAACTGGATCGCGCCGCTCGGGCCGCATGTGGACGCGTTCGAACAGGAATTCGCCAGCGCCGTCGGCGTGCCGCATGCCGCCGCGCTGTCCTCCGGCACCGCGGCGCTGCACCTCGCGCTCCGGCTGCTCGGCCTCCAGCGCGGCGAGGAAGTGCTGTGCCCGACCTTCACTTTCAGCGCCAGCGCCAACCCCATCGCCTACGAAGGCGCGACGCCCGTGTTCATCGACTCCGAGGCCACGAGCTGGAACATGGATCCCGCGCTGCTCCGCGCGGAACTCGACGCCTGCGCCGCGCGCGGACGCCTGCCGCGGGCGGTGATCGTGGTCGATCTCTACGGCCAGAGTGCGGACTACGATCCGATCCTCGCCGCCTGCGCGCACCACGGCGTGCCGGTCATCCAGGATTCCGCGGAAGCCCTGGGCGCAACCTACAAAGGTGCGCCCGCCGGAAGCCAGGCGGAGTGCGCGATTTTCTCGTTCAACGGCAACAAAATCATCACCACCTCCGGCGGCGGCATGCTTGTCGCCCGCGATCCCGAGTTCACCGCGCGCGCGCGTTTTCTCGCCACGCAGGCGCGCGATCCCGCGCCGCACTACCAGCACTCGGAAATCGGCTTTAACTACCGGATGAGCAACGTGCTGGCCGGCATCGGGCGCGGCCAGCTCCGCGTCCTGCCGCAGCGCGTGGCGGCGCGGCGGCGCAACTACGAATACTACCGCGCCGTGCTCGGGGCGGTGCCGGGCATCCGGTTCATGCCCAAGGCGCCGCACGGCGAACCGAACTACTGGCTGACCTGCATCACCATTGATCCCGAGGTTTTCGGCGCGACGCGCGAGGACGTGCGGCTCGCGCTCGACGCGGAAAATATCGAATCGCGTCCGGTCTGGAAGCCGCTGCATCTGCAGCCGGTTTTCGCGGGCTGCCGGGTGCGCGGCGGCGCGGTGTCCGAGGCGGCGTTTGCGGACGGCCTGTGTCTGCCGAGCGGCTCCAGCCTCACCGAAGCGGACCTCGAACGCGTGTGCGCGCTCGTCCTCGCCACGCCCCACCGCCGGGTCGGAGGTCAGCCATGACGCACCGCTGGCTGCGCTCCCTGGCGCTCCTGGCGTGGCGACCGCGTCTGCGCAACCTCGCGCTCTCGCTGATCTATGGCAGCATCCTGACCGCGTGCCTCCTGCTGGCGTACCTGCTGCGCTTTGACTTCGAGCTGCCGGAGTGGGTCCGTGCGAATCTCGTGACGACCTGCGCTTTGGCCCTCGGCGTGAAGCTGGCCTGCATGGCGGGCTTCCGCCAATTCGACGGACTGCTGACCTATTTCAGCACGCCGGATCTCAAGCGGCTGGCCACCGCGTGCGCCGCCGGTTCGCTGGTGCTGGGCCTCATCCGGCTGGCCACGGGGCTGGAATGGGCACCTCCGCGCGGGGTCATCCTCACGGACCTCGTGCTCAGCATCATGGCGCTCTCGGCGCTCCGCCTCAGCTTTCGCCACGTCCGCATCCTGGCCTCCGACGAACCGCGAAAATCCGTGGGCAAAGTGCGCCGCGTCGGCATCGTCGGGGCCGGCGACACCGGGGCCACGCTCGCGCGGGAGCTGTTGGAAAAGCCGTGGCTGGCCCGCGAGCCGGTCGCTTTCTTCGATGACCATCGCCGCACCAAGAGCAGCATCCACGGCGTCCCGGTAATCGGCGTCCCGGAGACGATCCGGGAATTCAAGGAGGAGCTCGGGATCGAGGAGATCATCATCGCGATGCCGGGGGCGTCGGTGAAACGGATTCGCGAAGTAGTGAGCTTTGCCAAACTCGCCGGGCTGCCCTGCCGCACCGTGCCCTCTTTGGATCAACTGGCTCTGGGTCGCGTGAAGGTGAGCAGCCTGCGGACGGTGGAGATTCATGACTTGCTGGGGCGCGTGCCGATCGTCATCGAAGACCACGCCCTGCGCGAACTCGTCCACGGGCAGGTCGTGATGGTCACGGGAGCCGGCGGCAGCATCGGCAGCGAACTCTGCCGCCAGATTCTCGCGCTCGGGCCGTCCGCCTTGGTGCTGATCGAGCGCTCGGAGCCGCAGCTTTTTCTCATCGAGCAGGAACTCATCGCCGCGCCCCACGGCGAACGCGTGACGCCGGTCGTCGCCGACATCACGCACGGGGCGCGCATGCGCGAGCTGTTTGGCCGCCACCGGCCCCACGTGCTCTTTCACGCCGCGGCGCACAAGCACGTGCCGATGATGGAAGCGCAGCCGGGCGAGGCGATTCGCAACAATGTTTTCGGCACGGCTTTCCTCGGTGAACTGGCCATCGAATTCGGCGTCGAGCGATTCGTTTTCATCTCCACGGACAAGGCGGTCAATCCCACCAGCGTGATGGGCGCGACCAAGCGGTTCGCCGAGATTTACCTCCAGTCGCTGACCACGCGGACGCACCGCACGAAGTTCATGGCGGTGCGCTTCGGCAACGTCCTCGGCTCCTCCGGCAGCGTGGTGCCGACCTTCGCACGGCAGATCGCCGCGGGCGGTCCGGTGACGGTCACCGACCCCGAGATGACGCGGTTTTTCATGACCATCCCGGAAGCCGTCACGCTCGTCCTGCAAGCGGCGACGCTGGGCAAGGGCGGCAACGTCTTCGTCCTGGACATGGGAGAGCCGGTGAAAATTCTCGATCTCGCGCGGCAAATGATCACCCTCAGCGGGCTGCGTCCGCACGAGGACATCGAGATCGTTTTCACCGGCCTGCGCCCCGGCGAAAAGCTCTACGAAGAACTCAGCCACCACGCGGAGAACGTCACCCCCACGGGGCATCTGAAAATCATGCGGCTGATTTCCCTGCCGCAAAACCACGACTACATCCGACCGTTTTTTCAGGAGCTGATGATGGCCATCAGCGACGATGCGCTCGGGCACGACGGACTGAAGCAACTCCTGATGAAGACGATCCCGGAGTACACGCCGTTTTCCCACAGCACGCCGAGCACGCGGCGGGAGCTGCCGCGCAAGTCGCCGCCCGACGGCGCGCTCACCGAACTGCACCCCGCGAAGTAACCACGGCACCGGCGCGTAATCCTAGCTCAGCGTGCGATACGCCGGGAAGTATTCGCCGCCCAAGCGGTCTTCCAGCGGCACGCCGGCGGCCTGCGCGCTCAGCGTCGTTAGCGCGCGGTAGTCCTCGTCGGCGGTGATCATCCGCAGGGTGAAAAAGGGGAACGTGAGATCGGAGAAGCCGCGCTTGAAATGCAGGAGGCGGTCCTCCGTGCCGCCGACCCCGCCACCGAGGTGGAAGTAACGATTGCCCCGCGCTTTGGCCCACTCCATGGCGTGGCGGAGCGCGAGATGGAATGGCGACTTGGGAAGAAGCGCCGACTTCGTGCCGCCGAGGTGGGCTTGCACGATTCCGTCGCACTCAAAAAACACGCAAGCCGCCGCCACTGTACCTTCGAAGTCCACGATGCAGCAGTGAACGCTCTCCGGCAGCGCGCCGAGTTTTTCAAAGTACCCCCGGCCGAAGTAATACGAGTCCCGCGCCTGCACCCGATCCATCGTTTCCCGATAAACATCCATGAAGGCCTCAATGTTCTCGCTGAGCGGGACCATGCGCGCCTGGAAGCCGAGCTTCCTGCACTTCCTGATCACCCACTGGTGACCGTACCGGATGTTCTTCCAGATCACCGCGCTATCCAGCGTCAGATCGATCCCGACGGTTTTGCTCGGTGCCGGGAAAAAGTTTGCCGGAAACAGCTCGGCGAACCCCGCGCTGAGCAGCGGATTCATGCGGAAGAAGGCGGAGCACACGCCTTGCTCCCGGAGCGTTTCGCTGAGGAGCTGCATGGCCTTTTGCACGAACTCCGGCGACTGCCGCGCGGCGTCGCTCAGCAGCAGGCCGGGATAACCGTACGGCGAGACCGCATCGCGCGTCCGCTCCGCCAGCGCCGACCCCGGAAAGAGACTCGCGCAATTGCGTAGCAGATACGGGAGAAACACCTCGCGCTCGCCGTCGCCGCACCAAAAAGCCTGCGGCTGCGCCAGAGTGGTTGCGCATTCCAGCGCCGAGTATTCGGGCAGATGATAGAAGTCGTGCGCGATCCGACCCAAGGCTTCGCGCCAGCGCGGATCGTTGATCTCGAAATGCAGCGCGTCCATTTACGCGGGCTCCGACCACACCGTGGGGAAGACCGCCGGATCGCTGAAATCCGGGTCGCCGTTCGGCAAAGTCCGGCACAGCTTTTCGTCGAAAATGTGAATCTCGCGCCCCTGCGCGTTACGGCACGGGCGATAGTGATTTTCCCCATCCTGCAAATGCACCGCATACGAGAGCCGCGGCTGCCCGCTCGTGTTTGCGTAGCTCGCGTGGATCGTCCACGCGTGGTGAAAACTCACCTGCCCTTTCTTCAAGGTCATCGGCACGATCCGCACCCCCCGGCCCTGCTCGCGGAACTTTTCCTCCAGCCCCGCGAGGTCCGTATTGTCGAAAAAGCGCACGTCCTGCGTGCCCTGCCAGCGATGGCTCCCCGCCATCACCACCAGCGGGCTGCGGGTGACTTCCACCGCGTGGAGCGGCATCCAGGCGGTGATCAAATTGTCCGAGCTGCACGTCCCCCAGTAGGCGCGATCCGCGTGCCAGCCGGTGATGGTGCTGGAGGCGTTTGCACTGTTGGACGGCTTGCAAGTCAACTGATCGTCCAGCAGGCGGACCGCCGAACTGCCGGTGAGCCGGGCCGCGATCGCGCCCAGCATCGGATAGACGGCGAGCGCCTTGAGTTCCTTTTTTTGCAACGACACGAATTCATTGTTCCGCTGCCCGTCGCCATCGCCCGCCTGCCAATTGGAAAAGCCCGTGTCGAACGGCAGCACCGCATCCTTTTCGCCCGCATAAAAGCGCTGGCTCCCATCGAAGGCCGCATCAATCACCGCTTCGGGCACCACGCCTTCCTTGGAAATGTAGTAACCGTTTTCGCGGTAGAGGGCCACGTCCGCGTCGTCGGGCAGGAGGGCAAACTGTTCAGGCGTGAGAGTGAAAGCAGTTATTTTAGTGCGTCGAGGGTTTTCTCGGATACAGCCGATGCAATAGCCTTGCGAGGTTGGATTTTATGTTTCCTACAGTGGTTTCGATTCGCGTCAGGCGCGACTATCCGTGGCCTCCAGCCGCTTTGGCAACCGCAAACTCGAACGACGCGCCGGCGCGGCGATCCTGCTCGGTGTGCTGAGTCGAGCAAGCACGCGGCTGTCGCCATCGCCGCCCCAGAATGCCTGAACCTACCCGGATCAGCTCTTAATCCTAATCTTCATCGGCCAGTGGAGCGCGCAGCGGGGTGGCGGAGGGAGATTACGATTAGGATTACGATTACGATTGCGAGCCGGACCAGCCACCTTGCCCCGCCATGCCCGATGACTCCCGCCCGTCCGCTTCCGCTGGTGGCGCGTGCTCGGCTGGGGGCTGGTCGTGGCCTTGCTCGCCAGCTTCGGCTGGAGCGGGTGGCGGGTCTGAGCGCGGAGGCGGTGGCGGCTTTCAAGAAGGGCCATCCGAAGGTCAGCGTGAACGGCCCCTGAGGCGGTGGACGAGGACGAATCGCCGCGCGCGGCCGCGGCCGCTCCGGTGGCGGAGGGGAAGACGCGGGATGATCGGGAGAACCCGTCGCGTAGCGACGAGAAGCACCCGCCGCCCTACCACTGCACCGTCACCACCGCGCCCGGTGAATCGTCCGTCGAATGGGAGCCCGGCGTGCGGAAGGCCACGAGCTGGCCGACTGCCGGGGAGACTTCCGAGGCTGCCGGGGAGACTTCCGAGGTCACATGGGACGCTGGAGCGGTCAAATGGATAACCTTTATCCATCAAAAAGCCTCCAAGACTGCCAAAACCGGCACCATTTACCCAAGCCCATGCCCCCGACCCCCCGTCGCCAGCTTCCCGATGTCCAACGCCACCGGCGGCGAGCACGGCGGTTTTAACTCCGAACTTCCAAACCTGAAACCTCAACTTCGAATTCCCACGGGCGACGCTGCCACTTCGACGTTCAGGTTTCAGGTTTGGACGTTCGGAGTTCGTCCTGCCGGTTTGGACGTTCGGAGTTCGTCTTATTTTTCTCACGCTACATCCCGGGCGGATGGCGCTGCACGCAGCCGTCGGCGGGGCGGTCGCGGGTGGTCCATTGCGGGCCGCGTGGGCCGCGGGTCCAGCCGGTGTCGAAGCGCAGGCCGGCTACCGACAGGAAGACGTGCCCCTTTTTCGCCCAGACGGTGATCCATTCGCCGGGGCCGGCCTCGCCGTAGCGGCGAAACTCGCGCGAGGTCCGCACGCCGCGCATGAGCCCGGCACCGCGCAAGACGTAGCTCGCGGCGCCGCTGCAATCATACGCGGAATCTTCGCCGAGCCCGTGGCCCGCGCCGTAGCCGTAGGGCAGCCCGGCGATGCGGTTGCCGGCGGCGATGGCAGCGTGGACTTCCGGCGGGGCGTCGGGCGGGGCGAGGGCGTAGCTGCCTTGCTGCACGGCGGTGCGGCCGGGCACGTAGCGGTAGGTGTAGCCGGGGCCGCCGCAGCCGGTGAGCAGGGCCAGCAGCGGGAGGAGAAAGAGCGCGCGCAAGATCATGCGGCGGTTCGTTAGCAGAGCGGAGGCCGCGCTGGCAATGGCGCGGCGGGGGAACGATTAAGATTACGATTACGTTTACGATTACGAGCCGACTGCCGCGCTTTCGCGCATGCGGACGGGGGAGGCGGCGAGTTGGTCGAGGATGGGCACGCCGTCTTCGCCGAGCCGGCCAAAGGAGAGGACGCCGGTGGGGCATTGCTGCACGCAGGCGGAGCAGCGGACGCACTGGGGGTCTTCCATCGCGAGGCCTTTGTTGGCGAAGTTCATCACGTCGATGCCCTGATGGCAGACGCTGGTGCAGACGTTGCAGGAGATGCACTTTTTCTTTTCCGCAAAAATCCGGTAACGCGAGAAGCGCGCGTAGATGTGCATGAGCGCGGCGAGCGGGCAGGCAAAGCGGCACCAGACGCGCCCGCTAAACCAGAAATACAGGGCCACGCCGCCGATGCCTGCGAGGCCGATATCCACGAGGTGATAGTAATTGAGCTGGAGCCCGGCGAGCGACCAGCCGCCGAGCAGTCCGCCGGAGAGATTGGCGGCAAAGGGCACGCCGAGCCAGCCGAGGACGCGCAGGAGGAAGACGAGCGAGATGAGCCCGAGGGCGACCTGCCCGACCATGTTGAGGCGGTTCCAGAGCGGGCCGTGCGGCATCTTCTCGCGCTGGGTGTCGCCGAGCGTTTCGGCGAGCGCGCCGCAGGAGCAGATCCAGCCGCAGTAGGCACCCTTGCCCCAGCGCCAGACGATGAGCGGGATGATGACGAAAGTTTGCCCGCACGAGATGGCGAGCCACCACCAGAGCGGCTGCTCGGTGGCGAGGTTCCAAAAGAAAAGCGGCCACGCGAGGATGAAGCCGAAGGCCCGCCAGTATTCGCGTCCGTGGGCGTAGCCGGCGATGGGGAAAAGGCCGTCGGCCACGGTGCGCGCGAAGCCGTGATCGAACCAGCCGTGGTGCCCGGCGTACGGCAGGATGAAGTAGGGCAGCAGGAAAAGCGGGACGGTTTGCACGGCCATGAGCGTGAGCGTCTGCGCGGTGACGTAGGGCGTGCGGCGGCGGCGAATGCGGCGGATGCCAAAGACGATGATGATGCCGGTGTAGGCGACCGAATAGTAAAAGCCCGGCTCGGTGGCGGTGATGGCGAGCGTGCCGAGGAGCGTGGAGGGATCGGCGGACTGCGCGGCGATGCTGCCGCCGAGGCGGTGCAGCCAGTCGGGGACGTTGAAGGGAAACCAGTGGTGGCGCTCGAACGCGGCCTTGAGCGAGGTGCCGCCTTTCCACAAATAGACAAACGTGCAGAAGACGAAAAAGGCGAGGAAGCCGACCCACGTTTGCGGCGTCCACTCGCCGCGGATGGTGAGGCCGCTGCGGCGGAAAAAATCGAGCGGGGCTTCGCGGCCGAGCATGGTGAAGACGACGTCGTTGGGCAGCGCGAGGTCCTGGCCGTCGGCGGTGCGCAGGGCGGCGGTGTCGGCGGAAATGCGGGTGACTTGCGAGCCGAGGAGGAGCCGCACCGAGCCGGTGGGCGTGGCGCGCTGCATGGCGGTGGTGAGCGCGCTGTTCACGCGGGCGTTCGCTGGCTCGACGATCTGCACGGGCGCGTCGGCGTCCGCGGCGAGGGCGTCGAGCTTCTCGATGTTCCCCGGCTTGGGGCGCGCGAACTCTTTTTTCCGATAGCTCAAGGTGACGTGCGCGCCGCAGGCGCCGAGCGCGATGGCGGTCTCCAGCGCGCTGTCGCCACCACCGACCACGAGCACGTTTTTCCCGGCGTATTCCATCGGGTCGTGCAGGCGGTTGAAGACCTTGCCGAGTTCTTCACCGGGCACGCCGAGCTTGCGGTGGTTGCCGCTGCGACCGATCGCCACGATGACCCGCCGCGCGCGCGCCACGTCGCCGTCCGCGCCTTTCAGGACCAGCGTTTCGCCGTCGCGCGTGAGCCGCTCGATGCGCGCGGGCGTGACCTCGATGCCGGCGGCGCGGCGCTGCGCTTCCATCTCGGCGAGCAGCGCTTCCTTCACGTCGGCGGTGAATTGCAGGCCGCCGTCGAGCCGCATCTCGGTGGGGTAGGTGTAGATGGGTTTGGCCTTCGGGAAATTGGCGACGGTGGCGAAGACCTGCGTGGCCTCGAAGACGGCGAAGGTGAGCCCGGCGCGGCGGGCTTCGATGGCGGCGGAGATGCCGGCCACGCCCGCGCCGACGATGGCGAGGTCGAGCAATTCTCCGCCCCGCTTTTCACTCCCCAACTCGGCGGCGACAGCGCGCACGGCGCGCGCGCCGGAGTCGGAGGAAAACTTCAGCAACGGCACGCCGGTGAGGTCGCCGACGATACGCACGCCGGGCACATTGGTGCGCCCGTGTTCGTCGCAGGCGGGGAATTTCTCCACGGTGCCAGCCGGCCAGCGGGTGTGGAGCCAGTGAGTGTAGCGGGAGACGAGCGACGACATGGCGAAAGTCGCGCTACTCGGCGGCGAGCAGGCCCCGCGGGTAGAAGGAAGCCGCCGCCAGCCGCAGCACGCGGCGCAGCGGTTCCTCGCCTTGGTCCGTGGCGAGCATGAGCGTTTTGTCGCCTTCATTCCACATCGCCACGGTCCACGCGCCGGCGCGGACGAAACGCGCCGGGCCATCCGCCGGGACGTGCGCGAGTCCGGCGCGGTCGGTGGTGAAAAGGTGGACGATGACGCCGTCGCCAAGGTCGAAGCAGATGAGCGACATCCGGTGCCCGTCCCACGCGATGGTCTTGCAGCCGAGCGTGGGCTTGCCATCGAGCGGGGCTGGGAGCGCGACGGGCTGCGGGGTGGCGTGGTCGCGCAGCCAGGCGGTCAGCGCGGCGGCGTCGCGATGCTGGAGGTCAAAGGGTTCGCGGGCGGCGACGATTTCGCCGGCCACGGCCAGTCCGCGGCGCTGCCAGTCGGCGAGTCCGGCGTCTTTTCCCGGCCAAAACCCGGCGACCCCGGCGAAGATGAGCACCGCCGCGGCCAGCGCCCACCAGCGCGGCTGACGCCACCACTGGCGCGGACGGCTGGCCGCGGCACCCGCGAGGATTTTCGCGCGCAAATCGGCCGGCACCGCCACGGCGCGGAGGTGCCCGGCCACCAGCCGGTCGAACGCCTGCTGCCCGGCGAACCACTGCGCCAGCGCGGGGTCTTTCTTCGCCGCTTCGAGTGCGGCGGCGAAGGCCGGGTCGTGCGTGTCCTGCCCGCCAGGCCGATACGCGCTGAGGATGAGACGCGCTTCGTCGCTCATGCCGCCCCTTTCCCGTCCGCACGCAGCGGAATGATTTTGCCGTCGGCCCCGGCGCGGGCGTCGAGCAGCAGTTGCCGGAGCTGCGCTTTGCCGCGCGAAAGGCGCGACATCACGGTGCCGATGGGGATGGCCAAAACGTCGGCGATTTCCAGATACGAAAGCTCCTCGAGATAGAAGAGCGAAAGCGGCGCGCGGAAGACTTCGTCCACGGCCGCCAGCGCGCCGACGACGGTGTGGCCGTCGATCTCGTTGAAGATCGACGGCGCGACACTCGGCATCTCGTGGGAGACATCGTCGAGCTCGACGTGCGGGAACTTCGTGGCGTGGCGGTAGGTGCTCAAGTATTCGCGGTACAGCGTGGTGAAAAGCCACGATTTGACCTTCGCGAGGTCGCGGAGCTGGTGGCCTTTTGCGGCCCAAAGATAGAACGTCTGCTGTGTGAGATCGGCGGCATCGCTCCCGTTTTTCGCCAGCGAAAGGGCGAAGCGAAACAGGGCGGTGTAATGCCGGTCCACGAGTTCATGGAAATCAATCGGGCGCACTGCGGTTGGGAGTGGAGCGCTCATGAGTTATTCCCGGCGGGCCGCGAGCACAGCGCAAAGGCGGATGGGTGTCGAGCCGCAGGTAGCGCAAGCCTCCTGCGGGCGATTTGGCGTGGTTTCGCGGACGGAAATCGGAGACCGAACTCGAGGCTTTCCTGTGCCGATGAAATGGCGGAACAATTCCTTTGACACCCCGGAGGCGGCTGCCTAGTTTGCCCGCCCTTTTCCGAAACCGGGGGAACAACTATTTCCATGAAGACATTTTCTGCCAAAGCCAACGAAGTCACCCGCCAGTGGTGGGTCATCGACGCCGCCGACCAGGTGCTCGGTCGCGTCGCCGTAAAAGCCGCCACGCTGCTGCGCGGCAAGGAGAAGGCGATTTATACGCCGCACTGCGATACCGGCGACTTCGTCATCGTGATCAATGCCTCGAAGGTCCGCGTGACCGGCAAGAAGGAGACGGACAAGAGCTACATGAGCTTTTCCGGCTTCGTCGGCGGCCACAAGAGCGAGACCGTGAAGGCCCGCCGCGCCCGTCGCCCCGAGTTGCTCATCGAGCGCGCGGTAAAGGGGATGATCCCCCACAACAAGCTGGGCCGCGCCGTTTACACGAAGCTGAAGGTGTATGCCGGGGCCGAGCATCCGCACGCCGCGCAGCAGCCGCAAGCGGTCAAGGAAATCGTCTAACTTTTCAATCTCACTCACCCCACTATGTCACAGGAATTCATCGCCACTGGTCGCCGCAAAGAGTCCGTCGCCCGCATCCGCATGTCGTCGGGCACCGGCAAGATCGAGGTCAATGGCCGCACCTTGGAGGATTACTTCAAGACGATCAATTTGCAGAACACGATCCTCGCGCCTTTCGAGGTGGTGAAGGCGATGAACACTTTCGACGTGACGGTGAACACGCGCGGCGGGGGCGTTCACGGACAGGCGGGCGCAATTCGGCTGGCTATTTCCCGCGCCCTCACGGAGTTCAACCCTGAAAACCGGGCGATCCTGAAGCCCGAAGGCCTGCTGACGCGCGACCCGCGCATGAAGGAGCGCAAGAAGCCCGGCCAGCCCGGAGCCCGCAAGCGCTTCCAGTTCAGCAAGCGTTAAGAGATTTCGCGAAAGCGTCCCGCTTTCCTCCTCGAGCCCGCGCTGCGCGCCCCCCCGGGATTGCGCGCAGCGCGGGTTTATTTTTGTGGGTGGCGTATTCGGTGAATGGACGGGGCGTCGGCGCGCAGCGCCGGGGGCAAAGGAATTGCCGGGACAAGGGCGTTCCCGCAACTGGAGTTGCGGAACGAGGGGCGCAGCCGGTTAGGCCAGGCACTTCTCGAGGTCCGCGCGGATGCGGGATTCGTCGAGGGCTTTGCCGATGAAGACGAGCTGGCTGGTGCGGCGCTCGTCTTTCTCCCAGAGCCGGTCCCAGAGGATGGTGAAGCGGTTATTCACGCCGTGGAAGATGGCGCGGCGCGGGTTGCCCGAGATGGCGAGGAAGCCTTTGCTGCGGAAGACCTTTTCCTTTTCGGAAAGCTGCTGCACGAAGAACTCGAATTTCGAGACGTTGAACGGGCGCTCGAACTCGAAGCTGAAGGACTGGATGTCGTGGTGGTGGCGGGTGTTGAGTTCGTTGAGAAACTGGGGATCGACGGCGAGTTTCTGGTCCACGTCGAAGGCGTGCATGTCGAGGAGTTCCTTGAGGTTCACCTGCGAGTGGTTGGTGCGGAAGATCTGCGCGTGCGGGTTGAGTTCGCGGGCCAGAGCCTCAATGCGGGTGAGGTGCGCTTCGTCCACGAGGTCGGTTTTGTTGAGCAGGAGAAAGTCGGCCATGGCGATCTGCTCGCGCGCGGTCTCGGTGTCGCGCATTTGTTTCTCGATCTGCTCGGTGTCCACGACCGTGATGATGGAGTCCATGCGGACGAACTGCTGGAGCTGCGGGATATTGAGAAAGGTCTGGGCCACGGGGCCGGGGTCGGCGATGCCGGTGGTCTCGATGAGCAGGTAGTCGAAGCCGCCTTTTTTCAAAAGGTTCTGCACGCCTTTGACGAGGTCTTTGCGGACGGTGCAGCAGAGGCAGCCGTTGGACATTTCGAGGATCTCGTCGCTGGTCTTTTCGATGAGGCCGCCGTCAATGCCGATCCTGCCGACTTCGTTGATGATGACGGCGAATTTGTAGCCGTGTTGCTGCTTGAGGATGTAGTTGAGCAGCGTGGTTTTGCCGGCTCCGAGGAAGCCAGTGAGGATGGTGACGGGGACGGGTTTCACGATTTCAGGATGCGGATTTGAGATGGCGCGGCCGGGCGGGCGGTGGTGAGGGCTTCGGGTTCGCGGCGGCGGTAGAGGTGGAAAAGGCCGATGCGGCTAGGCGAAGGGGTCGAGGTTGACCGGCGCATGATTAAATAAGGGAGTTTGCGAGTGACAGGGAAAGTCCCGAGCACCACGGGTGGGGGCTCGGGACGGGCGCGCAGACTACCGCCTGCCCGCCGCCACGCAAGCGCGGAAAGCTGCGGCACCGGCGCGGCGGCGGAGGGGGCGGCATAGTCGTAGTTATCCGAGATTAGATGGAGAGCGAGCGTCTTGGGGTAACTCGCATCCAAGGTGCGCAGGAACTTGCAGAACTCTTGTTGGCGGTGCCGTGGCAGACATTGACCGATGACTTTACCCTCCAATACGTCCAGTGCTGCAAACAGGGTCCTAATCCCGTAGCGCACATCGTCATGAGTGCGCGTGCCGCAGCAGCCCTTCTTGAGTGGCAAGCCGGGTGGCGTGCGATCCAGCGCCTGAATCTGGCTCATTTCCTCCACCGGCTCTACGAGCACGGTGTCGTCTTCCGCGAGGGAAATGACCCGCGGCATGGCGTAAACACCCGACCAGCCGTTGAGCCTTATCGCCTGCCGCGTCCGCTGGTCCGGCACCCAGATCCAGAAGATCCGCCGGCCTTTCGCGTCCACCAGTCTGTCCTGGGCAAAAGTGGGGCCTCCTGGCCAGTTCATGCGGCCATGCTTCTCCGGGTAGAAGGTCTCATCCTTGTAGGTGCCGATGTAGTATGGGAGTCCCCGCGTATGGCTGATGAACATCAGCATGTGCTTCTTTCCGATAGGAAAGAAATCCGGGCACGAGCAATCCTCCTCGGGTCCCGTCCACTTCCGGTCCGACTTGTAAAACTTATGCCGGAACTCCCAGTGAACGAGATCGTACGACCGGAACAGTCAGCCCACGTCGCCGTCCTCCTTGGGATTGCCGCCGCTGAGACGGTAGTGGAAATCTCCATCCACCCAGCCGCACACGTCCCACATCGTATATTTGCCGAAGTCAGGGGAGCCCTTCTTTGGAATCGGATGCACCGGATTCGCCGGGCTTTTTTTCCAGTGGATGAGCCTGTCGTCGGTGCTCGTGGTAATGCAGGCACCGGCTTCGAGTCCGTTGTAGATCAAAGTAGGAATGCCGTCCTCGTTCACAAACGAGCCGCCGGCAAACGCGTGCTTCTCCGGATTTCCGGGATTGATGGTGATGGCGGGCGTGTGGGTGTGCCAGGGCACCAGATCCGTGCTGGACATGTGGCTCCAGTAGTTCACCCCTCCGGGAAAGTAGGGGAAGAAGAGATGGTATCAGCCCTTCCAGTGGATGCATCCGTGGGGGTCAAACGCCATGTTGTAGTCCGCCGACGCCATGAGGTGATCTATGGGGCGCTGCGGATCCTGCTGTAACTTCTCGCGCAGTTTCCCCACGTGCTTGATCTCCTGATTCACTTTCGATCCCTCCTCCTCTGCCCTGAGAGTTCTAACAAGCAGTCCCGGCTGGCTGCTAGTAATTTGCTATCGCGCCCGTCGCACCGGGGACGGCTAGAACGGGAGTCGGCGTCGGGGAGTGAGGGGGCTGCTGGAAATTATTGCGCGGTGGATTATCGGGAGCGGGTCGTAACTGCTAGAGGTCCGGTGTGGCGGCGGAACTTTTCGTTTCCGCACCTCCGGCACCAGGGCGCCAGAGCTTGCCGACCACGGAAATCAGAATGCCCGCGTTGACGACAAAAAACGCGGTCAAACCCCAAGCCTGCGGAAGGCGTCCGTAGAGGAAATTCCCGATTGCGAACAGCGACGACCAGATTGCAAGGCAGCCCGTGATCCAGCCCAGTGTGGCAATGCCCATGTGGTCGCTGTGGCGGGCCGCTTCGGTTTCGCTGATTCCGGCTTCCTCGCGCACCTTGGTCCAGCCGGGGCCGGAGGGGTGGACTTTCCGGTAGAAGGCGACGAGACGCTCGCGGCTGGTCGCGGGCCCCACGAATGCGGTGATCAGCCAGCAGACGGTGGTGAATGCCACGGAATAGATCACGGTTTCGGCAAAAGGCAGCGGGTGTCCGGATTTTTTCATAATGAAAAAGACCATGGAGATCGTGAACGAGCTGATCATCGCGATGATTTCGCACCAGGCATTGATGCGCCACCAGAACCAGCGCAGCAGATAGAGCAGGCCGGTTCCCGCGCCGATGGAGATGAGGATCTCGAATCCCTCCTGCGCAGACTCCAGCACATAGCTGATGAGAGCTGCAAAAATATAGAGGAACACGGTGCAGAGCCGGCCTGTGTTCACGTAGTGCTTTTCAGCCCGGCCGGGAGCGAGGAAGCGCTGGTAGAGGTCATGCACCAGATACGAGGAACCCCAATTCAAATGCGTGAGAATGGTGGAGGAATTTGCGGAGATCAGCCCGCCGACCATTAGCCCGACGAAACCTGCCGGGAGAAATTTCAGCATCGCGGGAAACGCGCTGTCGTGGCCGATCAGTTTAGGATCCGCATCGGGGAACGCGGCCTGAATATCCTTCAATTCCGGAAAGATGATGATCGAACACAGCGCGGTGAGAATCCACGGCCATGGCCGGAGCACGTAGTGCGCGAAGTTAAAAAACAGCGTGCCGCCGAGCGCATCCTTCTCGGATTTCGAGGCGAGCATGCGCTGCGCGATGTAGCTGCCGCCGCCGGGTTCTGCGCCGGGATACCAGTTGGCCCACCAGCCGATGGCGATGGGCAGAATAAAGATCATCAGTGCCAGTTCATGCATCGAAAAATTCGGCATGAGGTCGAGCAGCGGCTGACCTTTCCCGTCAATGGCGGACAAGATCGGCTGCGCACCGTCCTGATAGTTCACCTGCTGCTTTCCGAGAACGTCCACCAATTCGTGCAGTCCCTCCCAAGCTCCACTTCCTACACCAGTATGCACCGCCACGGCTTTCAGGCTGAAATACGCCGCTGCGATCACCGCCGTCATTTTGATGAAGAACTGGATCATATCGATCACGAGCACACCCCACAGTCCGGAGTGCGCGGCGAAGGCCACATTCAACAGTCCGCAAATTACGATCGTCTGCCACGGTGGCATGCCGAAGAGGATGTTGGCGATCTTGCATCCCGCGAGCGTCACCATGCCCATGATGAAGCAGTTGAAAAACAAACCGAGATACACCGCGCGGAATCCGCGCACTACGGACGCCGCCTTGCCGGAGTAACGGATCTCGTAGAACTCCAGATCCGTCATCACGCCCGAACGCCGCCACAGTCGTGCGAAGAAAAACACCGTTGCAACGCCCGTCAGCACCATCGCCCACCACTGCCAGTTTCCCGCCACACCGAATTTGCGTACCTGCTCCGTCACCCAGTTCGGCGTGTCGCTGCTAAACGTGGTGGCGACCATGGAAAGCCCCGCCAGCCACCACGGCACCGAGCGTCCCGATGCAAAAAACTCCGCGGTGCTTTTGCCGGAGCGTTTCGCCATGAACAGCGCGGGCACGAAACAAACGGCGAGACAGAGCAGGGCGACAAGCCAATCGAGCGTGGTGAGATGCATGGGTGTTTATTTTTGGTGAATGGCAGACTGATCGGATAAGCCGGAGCCCGCTAGATACTGGATGGCAGCTTTCACCGACCACTGCTTTTTCCTGAGCGCGTCCTCGGCCAGTTTGGCGCACGCGCCCGAAAGTTCTGCCACTGGCGGCAAAACCGACCACGACATCCTTCGCTGAGACGCGAACGCTGTTTGGCGCGGCGGCCCCTCCCGGCAGATCATCTTCGGTATCCTCCTGCGCACCAGTCGTGGGGTGATCGCCGCCGGCCACGATGGCCTGCACCATTTCCGGAGACACACTGAAGGTGGGTGGACATTCGAAAGCATCGAGCGCACCGGGTCGCCCACTCGTGCCGGCCCCGATATAAATGAGCCTGCCACCGGCGCGGAATGCGCGGACGATGAGTTGGACCGCCCGCGCGATCTTCTTTTCCTCGCTACGTCGAGCCGCAAGCCACGCAGGACGTGCCCGCCGTGCTCGAACCGCCCAGCCCCGCTCGCGCTCGCGTTGGCCGCGCGACGCAAAGCCGCCCGCGCGCAGGCCGCCTGATTGGGGCAGGTCCGACGGCACCGGCCAGTAGAATGATTGCGCCTGATCGCCACAACGGCTTAGCGTCGCATGGTGCGGGCTGATTCGTCGGTAAAGACAAAACTTCGGGCGCCTGCCAACGAACCGATTTCATGGACCAAGCCCAACTCAACTGGCTCACCAACTTCATCTGGAACATCGCCGATGATGTCCTGCGCGACGTTTACGTGCGCGGTAAATACCGCGATGTCATCCTGCCCATGACCGTCCTGCGTCGCCTCGATGCCGTGCTGGAGCTGACGAAGAAGGATGTGCTGGAGATGAAGGCGGCTCTCGACAAGGAAGGCGTCACGAATCAGGACGACGCCCTCCGCGCCGCCGCTGGCCAAGCGTTTTACAACACCTCGCCCTTCCTCCTGCGCGACCTCAAATCCCGCGCCACGCAGCAGAAACTCAAAGACGACTTCGAGGCCTACCTCGACGGCTTCTCTCCCAACGTGCAGGACATCCTCACCAACTTCGAGTTCCGCAATCAGATCCCGCGCCTGTGGCCACGCATCTCTACGGCCAGGAGATCA
>Ga0163144_10009222_pt1 | contig 21216 bp, 22 predicted proteins | sample OliLak19BULKMAT1_FD_123175 | JGI IMG/M metagenome (GOLD analysis project Ga0163144, IMG submission 123175) | Freshwater microbial mat bacterial communities from Lake Vanda, McMurdo Dry Valleys, Antarctica - Oligotrophic Lake LV.19.BULKMAT1 | ecosystem: Environmental > Aquatic > Freshwater >... | reverse complement strand
CTTTGCACCCGGCGCTGCGGGTTGCCGTCGGCACGCTCTTCGGCAACCGAATCGAGACGATTGACCGTGCCCTCAGCGGTGGTGATCACCGGTGGATCTTCGCGACGGACTTTGCGCTTGCGCAGATGGTCGAGACAAAGATTGGTGACGATGCGATACAGCCAGGTGTGAAAGCTGCAGTCGAAGCGAAAGGTGTGCAGGTTGCGGTAAACACGCAGAAAAGCTTCCTGGTACACATCGCTCGCATCTTCCTGCGACCGTAAAAGGTTGGTGGCAAGCCGCAGCACATTCTGATCGTAGATACGCACCAACTGCTCGAACGCGCTCTGATCCCCGGCTTGCGCAGCCCGGATCAACGCGAACTCATCGGCGCGCGCACTGGTCGAATTGGTAGCCGCGGTTCCCGACAGAATATGAGTAGCTCCCGCCATGAACTCCTTGCAATCTCTCTTCCCCTTGGACGAGCCTCGCAGAAAAAGGTAACGCCCCGCCTGCGCCGAAGCACAACCGGGGCGTTATCTACTGTAGAATCAGCTATTTGGAATCGGCCAGCTCGAGGTCGATCTTGCGATTGACGGTATCGAGCTTGGTGATCGTAAACTTGCGAACCTGTCCCGGTTTTGGGACGTCGGCGGTCGGCACCGCACCAGCCGCGCCCTTCCACCGCGCAGCTAGCAAAGCCGTCGCCGATGAAACATCGGCCTTCGGACTGTTGGCCGCAGCGGACGCCGCGTTCTGGGCAGCCGTCTTGAACCGGCACATCCCCGTGACACCTTCGCCCAGTTCCACCTTTGCGGCAGTGGCATGGACTTCGACCAGACGTCCACTCACGACATCGCCCTCTTTGTGATCGGCAATGAAGTGATCGGCCGGGGTCGGTTCGAGCTGCTTCATGCCGAGACGCAGACGGCGGCGCTCGCGATCAATTTCCAGAACCTGAGCCTTGATGACCTGTCCGGCCTTCAGCATCTCATTGGGATGCTCCAACCGCTTTTCGCGGCTGATGTCGCCAATGTGAATCATGCCTTCGATGCCGTCTCCGAGATCCACAAACGCACCGAACTTGGCGAGGTTCGTAATCGGGGCCTCGACAACCAAGCCACGTGGGTACTTCTTTTCGACTTCATCCCATGGATCGCCGAGCGCCTGCTTGAGTCCCAGACCGATACGATGATCGGCCGCGTTCACCTGCAGCACCATGGCTTCCACCGCTTCGCCCTTTTTCAGGACATCGGAGGGCTTGCGGATCTTCTTGGCCCAAGACATTTCGGACAAGTGAATGAGTCCGTCAATGCCGGGTTCGAGTTCCACGAACGCGCCGAATTCGGTCAGGCGAGCAACAGTGCCCTTGACGCGAGAGCCAACCTCATACTTGGCAGCGGCGAGCGACCACGGGTCGGGGACGAGTTGCTTCATGCCCAGCGAGATTTTCTTGGTCTGCGGGTTGATCTTGAGAATCTGTACCTGCACCGCGTCACCGACGCCAACCACATCGCCCGGCTTGGCACCGCGATCCCAGCTCATATCGCTGACATGCACCAGACCGTCGAAGCCACCGATGTCCACGAACGCGCCGAATTCCGTCAAAGAACGAACTGTGCCCTGACGGACATCGCCTTCCTTGACATGCGCGAAGGCTTCCGCCCGAGCGGCGTTCGCGGCTTCTTCGAGAACCACGCGGCGATCCACCACCACGTCTTCTTTCTCGATGTCGAGCTTGGTGATGCGGCACTGGATTTCCTGCCCGATGAGCTTTTCCATCTCAGGGACATCCTTGGCACCGGATCGCGAAGCCGGCATGAACGCGCGCACGCCGATATCGACGCGCAACCCGCCCTTCACCGGTTCGACCACTCGGCCCGCCACCGCACGCTTCTCGTCGAAGGCGGACTGGATGCCAGTCCAATCTTTAGGACGTTGCACTTTCAGCGTGGAAAGCTCGTAATAGCCCTCGGACGTCGTGCCCTTCATGATCACTGTGATTGCGTCGCCCTGCTTAACTTCGGCGTCGCCACCGTGCGATCGATATTGCGCAAAGGAGAGTAAACCCTCCATCTTGCGGCCGATATCGACGACGATGTTCTCAGGAGTCACGGAGACGACGGTCCCTTGGACGGTTTCCGCTCCGCCTTCCGAACGGTGTTCTTGTTCGAATTGGGAGAGAATATCGCCAAAGGAGGCTTCGTTCTGGCCACTTGCTGCTTGCTCCTCCGAAGGAGGCACTTGGTTATTGAGATCGCTCATGGGGAATACTAAAGACGTGTCGTTTTATTGTGTCACAACAGGCGGCTTGAGATGAAACCAAGAACCCACGATATAGGCTGGATCCTGTTCTTTGCTGCCGTGGCATGGTTCGGGCCTGTCCATACTGTGCCCGAAGTCACCATGCTCACGCTCATGGCTATCTTTCAACTACTGGAACCGCGCGTGGCCGCCTTTGCCACGCCGCGCGGTGCTGCAATCTCTATCGTAATCAAATTCGCGCTCTGTTATCTGCTTATCGGATACACCGACGGGATTCGCAGCAGCTACTACTTCATGTTGCTGCTGCCGATTCTTGCCGCCGCAACCACGCAAGAGGCCCTATTGGCGGGCCTTCTGACGTTGCTGTCGAGTTTGTCGTACCTCTCATTCGTGCTCTTTCTTAGAGAGGACGAGTTCATACCCGAAGACCAGTTGCATGAGTTGATCTTGCGAATCACTTCGCTTTGTATTGTCGGATTCTCGTCCTATCAACTGGCCGCGCAGAACCGGATCCGCGCTCGCGACGCCCAGGCCAACGCCGAAAAACTAGCCATCGCCAACAGCAATCTGCAAGCCGCGGAAGACGCCGTGCGCCGCGCAGACCGGCTCGCAGCACTCGGCCAACTCACCGCGGGGCTCGCCCATGAGCTGCGAAATCCGCTGGCGACAATCAAAAGTTCGTCGGAACTTCTCAACAAAACTTTGCCTGAGGCAAACGATGTCGCGAAAGAGGTGGCTGGGTTTATTTCCACGGAGGTCGATCGTACGAATTCGCTCATCACGCGCTTTCTCGAATTCGCACGGCCGCTCAAGTTGAAGCTTGCGGAGGTGGATGTCACGACGGTGATCGATACCGCGGTGCGAGATTTGCAGCGTCACCTCAAGACGCAAGTGCATCGCAATTACTCGCCCGACGTGCGTCCACTGGCGATCGATGCGGAGTTGATGGAACGTGTCTTTTACAACCTGATGCAGAATGCCGCGCAGGCAACTCCGTCCGACGCGAGCATCACCGTGCGCACTCGCCGGATGAAGGACAACAGCGTCGAGATTGCGGTGATCGATCGCGGTGCAGGCATCGCGCCTGCGAATATGGAGAACATTTTCAATCCGTTCTTTACGACGAAATCCGACGGCGTGGGCTTGGGGTTGGCTATTGTTTCAAAGATTGTCGACGAGCATGGCGGCCGCATCCTCGTGGAAAGCGAACCAGGAAACGGCACTATTTTTCGAGTCATCCTACCGGAAAGGCCGAAGGCTTGATCGTCCCGATGTTTCCATGTGCCCCACTTGCGCTGGATTTTCGGCCTTCCACCTACTTCGGACGCTTCGCCACCGGAATCACGAACTTCAACGCCGTGTGAGTAGTCGAGAATCCGCAAACTTTGGAATCGACCAAGCCCGCTGTATGAGCCGACACGAAGACATCCTCTTGCTTCAACGGCGCGGCTTTACCCTTTGGATACACCACCCACAAAGCCGACTTCGGCTGCAATTGCTTCGCGAGAGCAGCAACGCGCTTGAGATCGCGCGCTTCTTGTGCGGCAAGAAACACGAGATCGCTTTGCTTCGCCGGAGCCAGCAGGGCTGCGGTTTCCCGTGTGAACTGATCTTCGAATTCGCCCTCGAGATAGACTTTGGAACCTGGCTTGATGCCGAGCTTGTCGAGGCGGGTCGGCGGATTCATGATCTTCTGCGCCCACTTATCGGCAGTCGGTTCGCCGAGTTCGAGCTTTGCGGGTCCACCAACGAAGTCGAGGATCAGCACGCCGTCCTTCGTATTAACTTGGCGCAGGTCAGCGAAAGCGACCTTCAACTTGATGTCTCCACCGCGAATCAGAACATGATCGCCTTCGAGCCACGAATGGGCCTCGATCGTTTTTTTTTGAAACAGCACCTTGCAGGTGACTTCCATTCCCATAGCGCTATTCCCCCAGCTTGCTCCAAAGATGTTTGAGATACGTGTCCATCGACGAGTGATGGCCAATGAAAACGCGCGAGATGAACCGAAAGATCGGCTGCGTGACGAAGCCATCTTCTGTCAGGTGGACCTCGCAGCCACCGTCGGTGGTGGGGTCGAGTTCCCAAGTCCAGGTGCCGCCAAAAGGCAACGATGGATCCGAAGTCATGTGGCGTTTGGGCGGGATCGATTCCACCATGACAGTTGGTGGATCGTCCTTGCTGCCGGGCCGCCAATCCTGCGGGCCGTTGACGAGCAAGAGAAGCGCAACGGCTCCGAAGATGTAGAGGATGATTCTCATTTCTTACCCCAAGTCTTTGAGAGCACGGCTCCCGCAGCCTTGCCCAGCAGTTCGAGACCTGTAATCGCCCGATCGAGTTCCTGGATATTGAGCTGTTCTAACATTGTTGCCACGAGAGCCGGATCGAGCACTTTCTGCTGCTGCTTGAGGCGGACTCCGGCTTTGGTGAGCCGCACCTGCACACGACGCGAGTCTTCGGTATCGCGGGTGCGGCTGACGTATCCGCCTTGTTCGAGGCGATCGAGATTCAGCGACATCGTCGATGCTGTGACACCCATATGGCCGGCGAGTTGTTGGACGCCTGTTGGCTCGATGGCATCCAGATGATCGAGAATGCTCGCCTGCTGGGCACTGAGCACACGCTTGGTCTTCTCGTCGCGCACGTGCTGCAGATGGCAGGCGAGATAGATCCTGGGATAGCAGCGAATGAGCGATTCCACCGCTTGGTCAAGCGTCACATGACGAGTATACCGATTTTAGTTTGACTTGTCAAATGATTTGATTCCTCAAAGTAACGATTCGTGGTAAACCGGACCGTATGGGTGGCGAATCGTCCGAGATGGTGCTGAAGATCCGGGAGACCGTCCGCAAGATTCCGAAAGGAAAGGTGTCGACCTATGGCGCGGTCGCCGAAGCGGCCGGATATCCGCGCGCGCCTCGCATGGTGGCTCGTGCTTTGGTGGATGGGCTGGTGCCTTGGCATCGCGTGCTGGGAGCGGGCGGGCGGATCGCGCTCAACGGCAATGGAGCTTTCGAACAGCGCTTCCGGCTGGAGTCGGAGGGGGTGCGGTTTAAGGGCAATAGGGTGGATATGGCCGCGCACGAGCATCCATGGGAAAAAGGAACGAAACAGCGCCGTTAGATGTCTACCGAGTCATGCGCCAACGGATCGCATCGCTCGCCCTGGCGGTCTTTCTGAAATGGAGCTGCGGCAAGCCAGAACCGGTCGACACACCAAAACACCAGCCGCCGGATCAGCCATTCGTCAACGCCAAATCGAGGGATTGCGACTTCAACCCAGCGGAAGCAAAACACAAAGGACTGCGAGGTCGCGTGAGCGTTCGAATCCTCATCCATGACAGAGGCGTTGTCGAACAGGCATGCGCCGTCGATGGACCTGCTCCGTTGCGCGAGTCCGCTGAGACTGCAGCGAAGCCGTGGTATTTTCGCCCACACCTCCTGAACGGGAAGCCCTGGGGGAGATTCATCGAAGAGAATTTAGATTTCCAGTTTGTGATCGACCGCTAGGCCGCCGGCAGCTCAAACTGCGCAGGAGCACGCCGCCAGTAGTCTTCAAACAACCCCTTCATCGCCGCCCCGAGACCTTCGTGATCGAACATCAGCGAGGTCCAAGCTGGCTTGGTGATGACCGGATCCAACAGCGCGATCATGCCCTGCGTGCAGTCGAACAGCGCGAGCTTCATTGGCAGGGAATCCACAAAGCGAATGTTCACCCCGATCGCGATGTACTCGGCCAACCGCTGCCGATGCGCCGCGTCCAACGATCCGCACTGAAAAATGAGGCGACAATTCACTCCGCGCGTCCGCGCCTCGCGGACAAGCTGCTCATCCAAAGGATCCACGGCATATGGCGGACGCGAAAACTCCAGATACTCGCAATCCACTTCGCTCAGCATCTTACGATAGTGCGCCGCAGTTTGCCCCTTCTCGCCAACGATGCGCAGAAAATCCAGCGTGCCGCGTGCCCCCTGCCCTTCCGAATAGGTCGAACCGAGGTCGTCCACCAAACGCATCGCCATGCGTGACTGATCCGTCAGTTCCTGCTGCATCTGCTGCGACCGCCTCGCGAGGTAGGCCGGAACGGCCAATGCCGGTTCCACTGCGAAAAAGAGCTTGGTCTTTTCCTGAATCACCTGCGCGAAACCTTTCTCTACAAGTGAATCCAAAACCTCATAGATCTTCTGCCGGGGCACATGGGCACGAGCAGCAAGTTCCAGCGCCTTGAAGCGTGGATGGCCCACGAGCACCAGGTACGAACGGGCTTCATAAGCATTCAATCCGAGCTCTTGCAGGCGGCGCCAGAATCGTTGGAAATCGAGGTCTTTTAGTTCCTGCGTCATTTGAGTCCCTAGAGCATATCAAAGAAACTCTGGATTGCAAGTCCGGTAGAATGTGTTAGTGGACGAGGATCTGAGTCGACCGAATCCGGAAGAGAACGCGGCTCCGCTAGAAGGCGGAGATGCGCTGCCCGTTGCGGTAGCGACGGCGGAAGAAGAGGCTGTTCCGGAAGCTCCCGTTGCCAAGCCGGAACCGCGCAAGCAAGACGAAGAACCGACGCGCAATGTCATCGCCGAATGGACTGTGACGATTCTGCTGCTTCTGTTCGGAACAACGATGCTGGTGCAGGCATACGTCATTCCGACGGGCTCAATGAAAGATACACTGCTCATCGGTGACCATCTTCTGGTGGACAAACTCGCATATTCGCCTCCCGGCTCGGTGAGCCGCTACCTTCTGCCCTATCGGCAGGTGAAGCGCGGCGATATCATCGTATTCCGCTATCCTTTGGAGATTCACAACACGTTCGTCAAACGAGCGATTGGATTGCCGGGCGATCGGGTGAAAATCGTCGACAAGGTTGTCCATATTAACGGCAGACCGATGAATGAACCGTATAAGGTCCATCGGCCCGGCTATACCGATGACTACAAGCACTTTTTCCCTGGCAACTCATACCCGTACCTGAGGAAAGAGGCGCAGGAGATGCTGGAGCGCCATGTCGACCGAAAGACCGGCGAAATTGTGGTTCCGGACGACTGCTATTTTGCGATGGGCGACAACCGCGATGAGTCCGACGACTCGCGCTTTTGGGGTTTCGTGCCGCGCGCCAATATCATCGGTAAGCCATTGATCATCTACTGGTCGTTCGACGCACCTACCGAACATCTGCAAGACCCGTCCATCTCTCTAGAACATGTGAAGAACGTCTTATTGCACTTCTTCGACCGCACCCGCTGGCGCAGGACGTTTATGATCGTGCGCGGCTACCCGCTGGAATAACAACACACAATGGAAAAGTATCTCAACGATATCCGCGATTTCATTGCGGAATGGGCCGTGACCATCCTGATTCTGGTCTTTGGCACGACAACCTTGATGCAGGCGTTTGTGGTTCCGACGTCTTCGATGGAAAGCACCGTGATGACGGGCGATCACCTGATCGTGGACAAGCTCGCCTATTCCCCGCCCGGCTCGATCAGCCGCCTTCTGCTGCCGTATACGGACGTGAAACGAGGCGACATCATCGTCTTCAAGTTCCCGCCAGATCCTCGGCAGATGTATGTGAAGCGGGTCATGGGTGTCCCTGGCGATCGCATCAAAATCTCAGGAAAAAAAGTAACTCTCAACGGCAGGACTTTGACCGACCCTTACACGCAGCACATCGATTCGGCGGAAATACCGTATCGCGATTCTTTTCCGGATACGCCCGTTGGTGTGCCTTATGAATACATGGGACGTGTGAACGAGATGATGACGCACGTGGACAAGAACACCGGTGAACTGGTGGTTCCAGCGGAGCGCTACTTCGCGATGGGAGACAATCGCGACAACTCTCTGGACTCGCGTTACTGGGGATTTGTACCGCGCGAAAACATAATGGGCAAGCCGACCATCATCTTCTGGTCGTATGAAACGACGACCGAGAATCTCGTCGATTTCCGGCTCGAGCACTTCATCGATCTCGCTAAAAACTTCTTTTCCAAAACCCGCTGGGACCGCACGCTCAAGCTCGTTCGCGGAATTGACGTCCACTAACATGTCGAAACAAAACCACTATGGCCTGATTCTCGCAGGCGGACGAGGCACACGCTTCTGGCCACGATCGCGGCGGGCGAGCGCCAAGCAGGTGCTGCCCTTCTTCGGCGAACGCTCGTTGATCCAACAGACGGTGGATCGCTTGAGTCCCGTGTTGCCGCCGGAGCGTATGTGGATCATCACCAACGACCATCTGCGCGATGAAATCATCAAGCAACTGCCTGAGGTTCCGAAAAAGCAGATCATCGCGGAACCCGCGGCGCGCAACACCGCCCCCTGCATCGGATTGGCTGCTCACATCCTGCATTCCATCGACAAAGATGCGGTGATGGGAGTATTTCCGGCAGATCATGTGATCCAGAAACCCGCGCGCTATCTGCGCATGGTGCGCCCTGCATTGAAGGCTGCGGAACAGGGCCAGATCGCGGTGATTGGCATTCAGCCGCGCTGGGCTGAGACGGGCTACGGCTATGTGCAGTTTCCTGAAGGTGTGGAAGCCGGCGCAGTGAATCCGTACCCAGTGGTGCAGTTCAAAGAGAAACCGAATGCGGAGACCGCGCAGCAGTATGTCGATAGCGGCTGTTACTTCTGGAATGCGGGGATGTTCTTCTGGAAGGCATCGGTGGTACTCGATTCGTTGAGGCGATTCCTGCCCAAGACCGCGTCGCTGATCGCGGGGTTGCCAGCATTTTCGAGCCGCAAGTTCCTGCCCGCTCTTGCTGAGGTCTTTCCGCACTGCGAGAACATTTCGATTGACTACGCGGTTCTGGAACGCGCGCCGAACGTAGTGGGCCTCGCCGCGGATGACATCGCCTGGAACGATGTTGGCAGCTTCGATGCCGTGTATGAGCTTTCTAAACGCGATGCCGATGGGCATTCCGTGCGAACCGAGGTGCTCTCGCTTGATTCGAGCGGCAGCTATGTAGACTCCGATTCCGGCAAACTCGTCGCGCTTTTGGGCGTGAAGGATCTCATCGTTGTGGAGACGAAGGATGCCTTGCTCATTGCCGATCGCAAGCGCGCACAACAAGTGGGCGATCTGGTGAAGATGCTCGAAAAGCGCGGGCGCAACGATCTGCTCTGAGTTCGTAGGATCTACACCAACGAAAGCTGAGTTGGGAGAAGTTCGAAGACGTGAGGCCGCAAGCGCCGTGCGCTGAGGAGCGTTTGTCCGGGAACTATTCTCTGGTTAGGAAGCGTCCGCATCTTCTTCGCCGGCCATTGTTCGAAGGAACTATCAAACCTATTGATCGGTGAGACTAAAATAGACTGATGCCAGAGGCACCCAAGCAACTTCAGCCAACCTTCGAAGCGGGACTCGAAGAGCTGGAAAAGATCGTCAAAGAGATGGAATCCAGCGACTTACCGCTCGAACGCTCACTGGAGCTCTTCGAGAAAGGCATGTCGCTCAGCGAATCCTGCCGCAAGCAGTTGGACGACGCAGAAACGCGCGTCGAAATCCTCATGCAGCGCGGCGACAAAGTCACGGCCAAACCGTTCGATCCGAAATCATGACCGAGCCGAAATCAACATTGGATCAGTTCATCCAGCAGCAGACCGCAGTTGCGGATGAGGCGCTGCATCGTTGGGCACCGCCGGAATCCGTCGAGCCGCATACGATCCACAAGGCGATGCGCTATAGCCTGTTTGCGGGCGGCAAGCGAATCCGTCCTTTGTTGTGCATCGCTGCGGCGCAGGCGGTCAACCCCAACCCGGAAGGCGTCGAAAACGCCGCCATCGCATTGGAACTCATCCACACCTATTCGCTGATCCACGACGACCTGCCCGCACTCGACAACGATGACCTGCGCCGCGGTCGCCCGACGAATCACAAAGTCTTTGGCGATGCCATGGCCATCCTTGCGGGCGACTCGTTACTGACGCTGGCGTTCGAAGTGCTGGCGAAGCTCCCGGGTGTCAGCGACAGGCGCAAGGTGCTGCTGATTGCAGAGCTCGCCAGCGCTTCAGGAACCGTCGGCGGCATGATTGGTGGACAGGTTCACGATATCGAAGGCGAACGCCAAACGCCGACGGCAGAGCTATTGGAACGGATCCATCGCGCGAAGACGGGCGCGCTCTTGCGAGCGAGCGTTCGCATGGGCGCAATCTACGGCTGCGCATCGCCGGAACAGTTCGAGGAATTGTCCGCCTATGGAGAGCATACGGGACTCGCGTTTCAGATCGTCGACGATGTACTCGACGTCGAGCAATCCTCGGAGCAACTTGGCAAGACCGCGGGCAAAGATCAGGCGCAACAGAAGATCACGTTTCCGGCAGTCTACGGGCTCGCGAAATCCAAGCAGATGGCGGAGACGGAACGGCTCGCGGCCCACGCAGCCGTAGCTTCTTTCGGCAAATCTGCGCGCTGGTTGCGTGAGATCGCGGATCTTGTCGTGAACCGGAATAGCTGATGAAGATCCGCGCGGATCAGCTTCTTGTCGATCGCGGACTCGCCGATTCGCGAGAGAAAGCCAAAGCCCTTGTGCTCGCCGGTGCGGTGCGTGTCAACGGACAGAAGCTTGAGAAGCCCGGCCATTCCATTGCGCAGGACGCGAACATCGAAGTTACGCAAAAGCTGCGTTATGTTTCACGCGGTGGCTTGAAGCTCGAAGCCGCGCTCGATCGGTTCGCCATCGATCCGTTGGGGATGACTTGCCTGGACATCGGCTCTTCCACGGGTGGATTCACGGATTGCCTGTTGCAGCGCGGCGCGGTGCAAGTGTACGCCATCGATTCTGGAACCTCGCAGTTGGACTGGAGGATCCGCAGTGATGCCCGTGTACTCGTCAAAGAGAACTACAATGCGAGGCATCTCGATGTCTCGCATTTCCCCGCCCCGGTGGACCTTTTGGTCTGCGATGTATCGTTTATTTCGGTCACTCTGGTGCTGCCACCGGCGCAGGCATTGTTGCGGGAAGGCGCCCAGATGGTTATCCTGATCAAACCGCAGTTCGAAGCCGGGCGTGAACAGGTCGGCAAAGGCGGTATCGTTCGTGACCCGTCGGTGCACCGCGAAGTCTGCACCCGCATTGAGAGATTCGTGCAGGCAAAGCTAGGATTCGCAAACACCCGCATCGTCGATTCCCCCATCCTCGGCGCCGAGGGTAACCAGGAGTTTCTCTTACATGCGCGCCGTTGAATCCGTCTGCATTTTCTCGAAGCCGAACATCCCCGAAGCGCAACGCATCGTTGCCGATCTCCTGTCTTGGCTGGGTGAACATGCCGTGCAGGTGAAGTGCGATGAACAGACCGCACGCTATGCCGGGCGTCGCGACTGGCACGCACGCGAGGTGATGGTGGAAGGCACGCAACTGGCGATCGTGCTTGGGGGCGATGGTACTTTGCTCGCGGCCGCGCGCGCCGTTGGTCCCCGCGAGACGCCGCTATTGGCGGTGAACCTGGGCAGCCTTGGCTTTCTCACCACCATTACACTCGATGCCTTGTATCCGGAACTCGAACGCACGATTAACGGCGAATACCGCGTGGGCCCTCGTAGCATGTTGCATTGCGAAGTCATGCGCGGAGGCGAGGTTGTCGGCAAATACGAGGCGCTAAACGATGTCGTCTTCAGTAAGGCAGCCTTGGCTCGGATGATCAACCTCGACGCCTTTGTCGACAATCACTACGTCTGCCGCTACCGAGCCGACGGACTCATCATTTCCACGCCCACCGGATCCACGGCCTATTCGCTATCCGCCGGTGGACCCATCATGTTTCCGACCGTCGAGGCTTTGTGCCTGACGCCGATATGTCCGCACATGCTGACCAATCGCCCCGTGCTGCTGCCGGGCGATAGCGTGATCCGCATCGACATCCTCGACGACGATGACTCGCTTTTTCTCACCGCCGACGGGCAGGTGGGTGAACCGGTGAAGAAGAACGACCAGGTCTTCTGCCGGATTTCGAAGACCAAGATCAATCTTGTGCGTCCGCCGCAGATGAAGTTTTTCGACGTGCTGCGCGCGAAGCTCAAATGGGGAGAACGATAATGTGGAGAACGCCAAGTGCCTAACTTCTTGAAGAGAATTTCGCTCACTGGATGGATCATCATCGGCCTGTTCGCGGGTATCGCCGTGGGACACTTCACGCCCGATGTCGGCGTGAGTATGAATATCTTTGCAAACATCTTTCTGCGCCTGATCAAGTCCATCATCGCGCCGTTGTTGTTTGCGACACTCGTGCACGGCATGGCCGGAACCGGCGATATCAAGGCTATGGGACGCATCGGCTTCAAGGCCATCGTCTATTTCGAGATTCTAACGACGGCCGCGTTGTTTGTGGGCCTCGGCTTTGTCAACTTCGTGCAACCGGGCGCGGGAGTGACCATTACCGAAGCCGCCAAGACCGCGGTTCCGGCCACCAAAGCCCAGAATTTCCAACAGATCCTCGAACATACGTTCCCCACGTCTGTGATTCAGGCCATGGCCGAGGGCGAAGTGCTCCAGTTGGTGGTGTTCACGTTCCTGTTCGGAACCGCTTGCGCAGCTTTGGGATCGAAGGCGAAGCATGTCGTGGACTTCTGCGAAAGCCTCGCGGAGGTCATGTTCCGCTACACAAAGTACGTCATGTATTTGGCCCCGTTCGGAGTATTTGGAGCCATAGCGGCGACCGTAGGCAAGAACGGACTCAGGGCGCTGGAACCAATGCTGAAACTTGTGACGACGCTCTATGCGGCGCAGGTGTTCTTTGTGTTGGCGGTGCTGGTTCCGACCATGATCATTACCAAGGTTCCGGTGAAGCGCTTCTGGGCATTTGTCAAAGAGCCGTTCATCATTGCGTTTACGACGGCATCGAGCGAGTCGGCGTTGCCGAAAGCGTTGCTGAACATGCAGGCGTTCGGGGTCCCGAAACATATTGTGTCGTTCGTGTTACCCACGGGATATAGCTTCAATCTCGACGGTACGACGCTCTATCTCGCGCTGGCGGCGATCTTCTGCGCACAGGTATCCAATCATCCGCTGACTTTGGGCCAGCAGATCGTGATGATGTTGACGCTGATGCTGACGTCCAAGGGTGTGGCTGGCGTGCCGCGCGCGTCGTTGGTGGTGCTGTCCGGTACGCTCGGGACATTCGGGATCCCCATGGAAGGCATCGGGCTGATTCTCGGCGTGGACGCGTTCATGGACATGGCGCGGACTTCGGTGAACGTGCTCGGCAACTGCTTGGCTTCGGCTGTCGTGGGACGCTGGGAAGGGGTTCAATACCGCACCGACGAGGTTCCGGTATTGGCCGAAGGCGGGTCGACTTCCGTCCCCGTCTAGGTCCAGGGAATCAGCGATGGATTCCCGCTGTCCATGTCAACGGAAGACAACTACCGGGGTGCCTGACGAAGACGATCTTGTGCATTTGACACAGAGTCAGATCGAAAACTCAGGGTGCCAGCCGCTGCCGGAACCAGGATCCATCGGTATGCAATCGATAGACGATGCGGTCATGCAAACGGCTCCTGCGTCCCTGCCAGAACTCCACCGTATGTGGACGCAATCGGTATCCGCCCCAAACTTCAGGGCACTCAGGCGCAACATCGGCAAGCCTCTCCTCGGCCTCCATCATGCGATCCTCAAGCCACTTGCGGTCTGGAATCACTTGGCTTTGCGGCGACACCGTCGCCCCAATCTGGCTCTTCAGCGGACGCACTGCATAGTAGTCAACAGTCTCCTGGCGAGACACCTTTTCGACCAATCCCTGGATCCGCACCTGCCGTTCGAGTTCGTTCCAGTAGAACACCAAAGCCGCTCGAGGATTCGCGGCCAACTCTCGCCCTTTGGCGCTGTCATAATTGGTAAAGAAGGTAAACCCGGAATCGTCAACGCCTTTCAATAGAACGATCCGGGCCGAAGGGGATCCATCCGCGGAGGCCGTGGCCAAGGTCATGGCATTCGGTTCGCGCAAGCCGGAGGAAACAGCTTGTTCGAACCAGGCGTGAAACTGCGCACACATATCGGGGCGCACTTCGGATTCATCGAGCGTGGCGGTTTTGTACTCCTCACGGAGCGCATCGAAGTCAGGCATGGGTGTCTTCTCTTCTCGACTACTTTCAGAGTAGCGCCGATAGAAAAAGAGCGTGAGAGGCGCGCAGTAATTCCGACGGGAACCGTGTTCCCAGATGGTAGTGAAAGGCTTGCTCAATACTTATGAAGAACAATCGATACTCATTTGCGGCTCTACTGGCGCTCAGCTTGGCGTCCTCCGCATGGGGCAACAGCGCGGGAGCACCCACCGGCACCACCGGCGCTCCGGGTGAGGACACCTGCGTTGTGTGCCACAGCACCTCGGCGCTCAATTCCGGTCCCGGCAAGGTGACCATCACTTTCCCCGGCGCCGGAACCTACACGCCGGGCCAGACGGTTCGGGTCCGCGTGACGCTCGAAGATCCGACCGCAGCGCGGTGGGGCTTCAACCTCACCGTGAGAAAAGAAAGCTCGAGCGATTTTGTGGGCGCGTTCGCACTTCCTTCCACCCCAACACCTGCGGTCGCCGCGATCCGCAACCAGGGAACCGCTCGCTACGTCACCCATTCCGCGAACGGCACCTTCCGTGCCCAGTCCGGCCAGGCCGCCTGGGAAGTGGACTGGACGGCTCCGGCAGCGGGCACCGGTCCGGTGCGCTTCTATGTCGCCGGTAACGCAGCGAACAACAACGGGGCGAACAGCGGCGACCGTATCTACTCTTCCAATCTAGCCGTTGCGGAAGCGACGTCGGGACCGCCCGCGGCGATCACCAGTGGCAACACAGTGCTCTCGCAGTTCGTCTTCGGTGGAGGATGGTCGTCATCGCTCTACTTCACGAATCCAACGGCATCCCAAGTTTCCTTCCCCGTGCGCTTCTACAACGATTCCGCCGTTGAGATGCCCTTCGGCGGATCCGCCATTAGACAGCTCATCATCCCGGCTCGCGGTACAACCCTGATTCAGGCGCAAAACACTGGAAGCCTCAGCCAAGGCTGGGCAACGTTCGACCTTCCGGCAGGTGTCGTCGGATACGGCGTGTTCCGTCAGGCCGTGAGCGGCATCCCCGACCAGGAAGCCGTGGTGCCATTCGCCGGCACCGGCGCGACCAAGGCATCGCTCACCTACGATGAGTCAAACCTCGTGACAGCCGCCGCGGTTTGGTACAACGGTGCAACCAACGCGACCGTCACAATCGTCGCCCGCGACGAGGGTGGCACCCAAATCGGAACCGCGACGCTGACCATGACCCCGGGCACCAAGCAGGCGTTCGCCGTCGTGGAAAAGATCGTTGCCATCGGCGGCAAGCGCGGCGTGTTGGAGTTTTCAACCTCAGCCGGCAACATCTCGGTGCTTGGACTTCGCTTCGCGGGGTCTGCCTTCACCTCCATACCGGCAGCGCCGTAAACCGATGTTCGGATAGTTTGAAAAGGGGGGCGCCTCAACAGGGGTGTCCCTTTCTTGGTTTTGCAAGGGGGAAAGCGTAGACTGCTCCGAATGAGTGGCATGCCAAGATGTCCAGTCATCGCTTTGCTGACGCTGTTCTTCACCGCTTCGGGATGGGCGAACAGTACCGGCGCACCCCTCAACACAACTGGAGCACCTGGAAACATCACCTGTGCGCAGGCTGGATGCCACAGTTCGTTTCCGCTCAACTCCGGATCTGGAAAGTTGACGCTGGCCGCTGCCGGCGCTGCCACCACTTACACACCCGGGCAGACGATCCGGATGCGAGTCACTCTAGAGGATCCGGCCGCAGCCCGTTGGGGTTTCAACCTCACCGTAAGAAAAGAAGGATCCCCGGACTTCGCTGGTACAGTCGCCTTTCCGTCGGCACCCACCCCTGCGGTAATCAACATCCGCACGGATGGAACCGCCCGTTTCGTGACGCATTCCCCGAACGGCACCTTCCGCACACAACGCACCCAAGCATCCTGGGAGTTCGATTGGACAGCGCCAGTTGCGGGCACTGGCCCGGTGCGATTCCACGTCGCGGGCAATGCCGCCAACAATAGCGGAGACGAAGGTGGAGACCGGATTTACACGACGAATCTGGCGCTGGCTGAAGCTGCCATCGTTATGCCCACCCTAGCGATTCCAAATGGCAACGTGACTCTTCCGCAGTTTCTATTCGGAGCTGGCTGGACTTCATCGATCTTCTTCACGAATGCGACCACAGCGCAGGTCTCGTTCCCCGTTCGTTTTTACAACGATGCCGCGGCCGCAATGGAATTCGACGGCTCATCCTCGAAACAGGTCACGATCCCTCCGCAGGGCACCTTCACGATTCGATCTCCAAACGGGGAAACGCTCACGCAGGGCTGGGCCACCTGCGATCTGCCCGTCGGAGTCAGCGGATACGCTGTCCTCCGTCAATCGATCGAAGGGCTTGCTGACCTGGAAGCCGCCACGGGGTTTTCTGCGACCAACGCAACAAGAGTTAGATTCACCTACGACGAGTCAAACGTGGTAACGCGCGCAATGATCTGGTACAACGGCCTCACTGAGGCCAACGTTGCGCTCATCGCACGCGATGAAGCAGGATCTCAGATCGGAACGGCCACGCTGGCCATGACGCCAGGAACCAAACAGGTCATAACGGTGGTGGAACAGATTCCCGCCATCGGTGGCAAGAGTGGCGTGCTCGAATTCTCGACGACCTCAGGCAACATCGCAGTGCTTGGCATCCGCATCGCCGGGTCGGCCTTTACTTCGATTCCGGTTGCGCCGTAGCGTGCAACGATTACGCCGTCTTTAGCATTCCACCACGTTGACCGCCAGACCAGCGAGCGAAGTTTCCTTGTATTTGCTCTGCATGTCCAAACCCGTCTGGTACATGGTCTTAATAACTTGATCGAGCGACACTAAATGGCCCTCGGTCTCGATCATCGCCATACGAGCCGCATTCACAGCCTTCATCGCACCGAACGCGTTGCGTTCAATGCAGGGGATCTGCACCAGCCCGGCAATTGGATCGCACGTCATGCCCAGGTTGTGTTCCATCCCAATCTCCGCCGCATGCTCAATCTCGGAAGCGCTGCCGTTGAGTGCGGATACCAATGCCGCAGCCGCCATCGAACAAGCGACACCTACTTCACCTTGACAACCAACCTCGGCTCCCGAGATCGAGGCGTTCTCTTTGTAGAGAACTCCAATCGCAGCGGCAGCCAGAAAGTAGCGAATGATCCCCTCGCGATCTCCGCGGCAAAACTTCATGTAGTAATGCGCCACCGCCGGGATCACGCCCGCAGCCCCATTGGTCGGAGCAGTGACGACGCGTCCGCCCGCTGCATTCTCTTCGTTCACCGCAATCGCGAACAGGTTCACCCAATCCATCGCAGCCAGTGAATCGTCAAGACCCTGCGCATCTAACTTGCGCTTCAGTGAAGGCCCCCGCCGCTTCACGTGCAATCCACCGGGTAAAACGCCTTCCACAGCCAGACCTCGCTCGACGCAATCCTGCATAACCCGCCAGATTCGTAGAATCCCCTCGAGGACTTCGGCCTCCGGCCTCCATGCCGATTCATTGGCAAGCATGATGCCTGCAATCGAAAGTCCGGAACGCCTGCTGTGCTCCATCAAATCGGAACCGGAACGGAATGGATAAGGGACCCCAGGCCGCGCCGCCACGCCAAAACCATCCGAAGAGCCTTCCTCCGTGACGAATCCGCCACCGATCGAGTAGTACACCTTTGCTCTCAGTTCGCGGCGTTCGGCGTCAAAAGCCGTGAAGCGCATGCCGTTGGGGTGCCCCGGCAGAACCAGATCGCAATGAAAGATCAGATCACGCGCTTCGTCGAAAGCCAATTGTCCAATACGCTTTTCGCTGCGAATTCGCGCGACCAGTCCATCCACTTCGGCAGGTTCGATCAGGTCGGGGGACTCGCCCGCCAGACCCAGCAGGATCGCGCGGTCGGTGCCATGCCCTTTCCCGGTGAGCGCGAGCGATCCAAAGAGCTCGATTCGAACGCGGACGGGCAGCAGCGCCTCCGTTACAAGCAGCGCCGCGAAACGCTGCGCCGCGCGCATGGGTCCGACGGTGTGCGAACTCGATGGTCCGATGCCGATTTTGAACAGATCGAAGAGGCTGGTCTTCACCCCTTCATTCTGACGCAACAGCTAATACTTCGTTTTCCACCAGCGGTGCGGAGGCTCGGTTTGCTTGCGTGGCTCGATGTGTTCGGCTGCCATCTTCGCTTCAAACTTCGCAACGAGGTCAGTACGCTTGGCGGCAAGATCGGTTTGTTCGCCGAGGTCATCGCGCAGGTTGTAAACCTCCAGCGCCGCATCGGGCTTTGCCCGCACGGCCTTCCAGTCACCCATTCGCAAAGCTCCAATCGGCTTCTCTTTGCGGAACTCACCGGTGGCTGCGCCGAGATAGCGGGGTTGTTCCCAATACAGGAACTCATGCGGCTTCTGCTTCCTGCCGAGCAGCGTTGGCAGCACAGAGAATCCATCGAGCCCAGCGGGGACCTTCGTTCCCGCCAATTCGGCGGCTGTCGGAAAGAAATCCTGAAACATCCAGGCAAAATCACTGGTGCCACCCGCAGCGATGCGTCCCGGCCAACGCGCGATCATCGGCACGCGGATGCCGCCCTCATAGAAGTTCTGCTTGTGGCCGCGCATGTCGACGCCATTGGGTCCCACATAGCTCTTGAAGTATTCTCGATCGTTCCACAACCGAGTCGCGCCGCCGTTGTCGCTAGTGAAGAAGACGATTGTGTCGCGGTCGAGATTCAACTCTTTCAACAGCGCCATCACTCGGCCGATGTATCCATCGAGCCGTGAAACCATACCGGCATAGGTCGCGTAAGGTTCCTTCTGATACTCCAACCGGTCGTTCGGCTTTCCCTGCGGCGGGCCTTCTTTGACGACACCTCGATAGGGTACAAGCGAATCTTCGGGAACCACCAATTCCGTGTGCGGAATCGTGAAAGGCATGTAGCAGAAGAAGTCGCGATCTTTGTTCTTGCGGATGAAACTGAGTGCACGGTCGGCAATCGAGTCTGCGGAATACGTGGTCTTCTTGTCATCCACATTGCCGGAAAGCGGGGTTTCATGATCGTTGTCGATCAGTACACCTGGATAGTAGAAATGCGCGTGCGCCTGATGGAGATAGCCGTAGAACTCATCGAAGCCCTGCTTGGTAGCCGTGCCTTCGGTGCCCATATCGCCAAGCCCCCATTTGCCAAAGCCGCCAGTCGCGTATCCAGCTTGTTTCAACATTTCGGCAACCGTGAAGTCGGATTCGAGAATCGGCACGCCTCCAGGATTCGAGCGAATTGAGGTATGACCCATGTGCTTGCCTGTCATCAAGACCGATCGCGATGGAGCGCAAACTGTGCATCCCGAATACGCTTGCGTGAACAGCATGCCCTCCGCAGCCAGCCGGTCGATGTTTGGCGTCCGGATCATCTTCTGGCCATAACAGCCCACATCGGCGTATCCAAGATCGTCGGCCATAATCCAAACGATGTTCGGACGCTTTCTTTGGGCCTGGGCCGCGGAAACGGCCATGGCGCCTGCGAGGAATGTTCTGCGAGTCGTCAACACAGCCGGTGATGATAACATGTCCAATTACCCCCCATCATGGCCGAAAAACCAAGAATTCAGACAACAACAGTGGGATCGTATCCCGTTCCCGAGTGGCTGGCGGCTTTGCCAAGCGAGCAAGCACGGCTGGATGCAACGAGAGTGATCTTCGATATCCAACGGCAAGCAGGCATCGACCTGCCCACTGACGGCGAACTCTACCGCTTCGACGTCAACCATCCGGATACCAATGGCATGATTGAGTACTTTATCAAGCCGATGGCGGGTATCCGCACGCAACTCGGACGCAGCGAACTCGAGGCGTTTGCGAAAAAGGACACGATGCGGTTCCGACGCAAGCCCGCAGGCGTTGTCGAGGGTCCTGTCGGTGAAGGATCGCTGAACCTGCTCTCCGATTGCGAAGCTGCGGCGTCGGTCGCTCAGGGTCCCTTCAAATTCACCGTTACCAGCCCTTACATGCTGGCTAGAACACTGCTGGACAACTTCTATCACGACTTTGAGTCGCTCATCTTCGCAATCGCCGAAGTGCTCGCCGCCCAAGTGAAAGGCTTACCTTGCGCAGCGGTGCAGGTGGACGAAGCGAACATACCCGGCAATCCGGAGGACTCGCAATTGGCGGCGCGCGCGATGAACGTCGTGCTCGACCGTATGGATCGGGCGAAGTGCCAGCGCGCTGTGCACCTGTGCTTCGGCAACTACGGCGGACAGGTGATTCAGAAGGGCGAATGGAAGAAGCTCATCGGATTCCTCAATGCGCTGCATGCCGATCATTTAGTGCTGGAACTGGCCCATCGTCCAGGGCAGGATCTGGAATCGCTGAAGGATGTAGATCCGAAGATCGGCCTTGGTATCGGCGTGGTGGATGTGAAGGTCAACCATATCGAGACAGCCGACCAGGTGGCGTCTCGAATCGAAGCCGCGGAAAAAATCCTGGGCGTGGGACGTGTGAAGTGGATCCACCCGGATTGCGGATTCTGGATGCTGAAGCGTTCGATTTCCGATCGCAAGATCGCGGCACTCACCGGGGGACGCGACAAGTATCTCGGACTCAAAAGCTCTTGAGCAGGGACTGCTTGTCCGGAAGCCAGCGATGGAACGCCTCGTCGGCCCCTCCTGCTCTTGAGGAGCCAACCTGGAACGGATCGTTTCTCGCAAGTTTCGTCGCGCAACACGCCGTTTCCACTTCATGAGTGTTTTCGGGGATTGCCTGGATTGCGACAAGTCTTTTTGAGTCGCGAGGGTCACGGATGGGAAGGTTGTCGACCGCTTCAGAAGCTCTGAAAATGCTTTAAGTTGACGCGGGTGCCAGAGGCTGCGTATTCTCTCGATTGCGATCACGATTCTCTTGATCGCGATCAAGTTTTAGAGCACCACAAGAATCGGCATCGGAGCGAAGCGACGCTGGCCCTCTCAGTGTGCGCCAGTTTTGATCG
>Ga0163144_10009221_pt1 | contig 21217 bp, 17 predicted proteins | sample OliLak19BULKMAT1_FD_123175 | JGI IMG/M metagenome (GOLD analysis project Ga0163144, IMG submission 123175) | Freshwater microbial mat bacterial communities from Lake Vanda, McMurdo Dry Valleys, Antarctica - Oligotrophic Lake LV.19.BULKMAT1 | ecosystem: Environmental > Aquatic > Freshwater >... | reverse complement strand
GTTTCGTCCGGTCCAAAGACCATAACCGTTGCCTTCTTGGGATCCCGACGCTTAATTTCGCCAGTCATCGCCTCTTCAATAACTACACTCGTACTGTTATTAAATAGATCTGCCAACTCTTGTGCACTTTTTCGAATATCAGCGTGATCAGCATTTTCACCTGCTTCGGGCTTGTCGAGAGTTTCTCGAACCAACGGAATAATGTCCCAACGTGCAATGTTCTCGTCCGTGCTCAATCGCTTCGAGTTTCGTGACCACCAATCATTAATGACCGGCAGCGCGCGAGGATCATTAAAGCGTGTGAGTGCATAGAAGTAGTGAACTTTGTTCCAATGTTCGTCCGTATCAAAATAAAGCCGAACTAAAACAGGAACCACTTCATTTGCTTTATGCGCTGCCAAAACTTCAGCAACCGGAACGATTGGAGAAACGTATTGTCCCTTGCGCATAATCTTTTTGGTAGTTCGTGCTAAGCTTTCTTCAGTGCCAGCGTACTCTTTCAGCTTATTTAGAACCTGCTTCCATTCTTGTTCGGTATAATACGGAAAGGGATTCCATTCGTTTGGCTCATCGGTTCCACGCAACATAATAGTCAAAATCGCTTTTGTTTGGGTGTTTAGAAGCTCGGCTCTTTGCATACGCTCCAAAGAGTCACTCGCAAGCCGTGCCCAGCTTCGATAGTTTTCGCCAAAGCTAAAAGTGCTGGTTTCGATTGTATTCTTTAAAAGCTGAGATTGAGAGAATTTATCAGCTCTTTTTGTAGGCTCAGCTGTGGTTACTTGAACCGAAGCCATCGCCATCACGAATGCCAACCCGAGTTGGAAAATTCTATTTCTAGTGTTCATCATTTACTCCTTAGGTATATTTTTTTTACTGGGGAGTTAAATGAAACTTATTTACACAGAAGTCACTAGAATAAGTGTTGTGCTTTCGCCACTCTAGCGAATTAACTCTCGACTTTAGTTAGGTCGCATTTCAAACAAAGATATTCCTTAGTCTATTCGAGGTTTTAATCTAAAATAAGAAAGTGCTTTTCGATTATAAAACTTATCGTGTGACCGCTACGACTTCAATTTTGGCGGGCACTGACTCAATTTCACGTCCGATAAACTTGTTTTTTTCTCGCTCACCGAACTCAACATTAAAAAACCAGTCTTCGCGAATAATTTTGCTTTTAAATCGCACTTCGAACTTTAATCGCATGGCCCGCCAAAGGTTCTTATTTTGATGTTGTGTTATTAATGAATCAGAAGTTCGGACGGTAAAATCAGGCGCAAGTTTAATGACGGCCGGCTCTAACAAGCCAATCTTTATGATCTCTGCCTCCACCTCATCGATTCGAGGATCATTAATCGAGATCAATACACGTCCCGTCATCAAATCGTTGACAAACTGAGTCGTCACGCTCCGTGCAGACTTCTTCGTAGGGCCAACCTTAGAAGCGGCTACTCGAACGTAATCCACAGCCCCCAAAGCCTTGACGCACCGATGTGTCGTTGTAGCGGCATCCACGAAAAACAGTTTCGAAGAAATTAAGAAGAATAAACTTACCAGCAACCAAGCCCGCACAACGTTCAACATAGGGCTCGACTATCATGGAAGACTTTGGATTTCAAGTTCGTGAGCTTGATTGGCTTGAGGACCGAACTTCTGGACCAATTCTAGAGCTCTAAAGAAGCTCTTGGTGGAAATTCTCCCTTTAACCCTCTTTTTGCTAGTCATTAAAGTCAAAAAACCCTTAATATTTCAAGAGTTTAGAAAACGAAATCTATGAAAATAAAATTTATGAAAACAAGACAAATCAAATCACTGCTTTTTAGCCTCGCCGGTGTAATGACCGTCGGATCTCTTTACGCAGAAGTCAAAGCTCCCAAAATCTCAGGATTCTTGGATGCTCAATATCAATATAAAAAGAAAGCGATCGATCCGGGCTTTATTTTGAACGACGGAGCTTTGTATTTTTCGGCCGAATTCGATTCGGTTAAGGGAATGATCGATTTGCCTTTCAAAGGGGCGGTCGGCGAAAACAGTAGCTTTGATTTTGCTAAAGGCAAGGCTCAAGCTTACCTCACCTGGACAGCCATGGAAGGTCTTGAAATCTCGGCCGGGCAGTTTGATACCATTTTCGGTTTTGAACTAAACGACAGCAAAGATCTTACTTTCACAGCTCCAGGAGCTGTGTCTGCTTATCTTTTGCCGGTTACTCATTTGGGTGGAATGTTTGCCTACAGCAGCGATGGCTTAAGCTTGAAGGCTTTAATTTCTAACTCCGGCAATAAGAGCCAACTCTACAATACAGATCCTAATCAGAAATCGGAATTCCCTGAAGTTGGAGCTCAGTTAGGATATTCAACTGATATGCTCAGAGCTTCGGTCGGAATGCTTCATCATCAACAAAAAGGATCTCCTGGGGCGTCTAATTTCTATAGCGTGCTTTTGGGAGCTACTTTTGATCCCATTACCGTTGACGCTGAGTTAGATGCGAAGAAAATTGGCTCAACTGCCGTGGGTTATGGTGGATTGCTAAATGCAGTGGCTAAAGCATCAGACGAACTCTCAGTGGGCGCTCGATTCGAATGGCTTCGCAAAGTGCCTGTTGCCGGGTACGAAGTGATCAATGCCACTTTCGGACCTCAGTATGCCTTTAACGAGAACTTAAAATTCAAAGGTGACTACACTTGGACAGGAGTCAAACCGTTGAAAGGCAATAAGCGTCAGAACGAGCAATCGGTCAACGCAGCCGCATTGTTCATGTTCTAAGGTTTTTTTAATTTTGAGATTGATTTAGCCCTCGAGCTCGAAAGACTCGGGGGCTTTTATTTTTTAACCCCATCAAAGACACCCGCTTAAGCCCTCAGAAACACCTACTTTTCTTCGTTAAGATAATTCGCGCAGATTCTCTGATTTCTGCTAAATCCCTCCCATGCAATTTCGTCACTGGGGCTTTGCCTTTCTTTTTATGAACCCTTTGAATTTGGAAGATCGCTCGTGCCTCAAGAATTTTGATAATATTTATAAGCTAGAAACCAGAAACGGTGTCTATCTCAGTGCCCTTCACCCCTCAGAAGATAAAAAAAACATCACTTACTCCTACACCGAAGTGGTCATCAGCACTCAAAACGAATGGCTCTATACTAGCCCGCGCAAAACAAAACTTGAATTGGGAGAAAGTCTTTACGAGCCTCACTCTGGTAGACAAGAGTGGGTGGCGGTCACTTGCGCCGGTGACAATCGATTGGTTCAGAGACGAGTCTATAGAGACACCGCAGGCGTTCGCAATGAAAAGTATGGCCGCCCCAGCTTGATCGCCCAGTATATCGTTTGGGATTATTTCGAAAAAGATAGACGAGTCAGTCGCAGCACTCAAAGTGAGCATTACTATTCTCCTAAAAGAAAAGGTGAGATCGAAGCTAACCAACTGGCTGTATTACAGGGCGGCTCAGAAAACGGCAGTGCCAAGCAATTTTGTACAAGTAAATCGGTGCGCGTTAATCGCCACGTTCCGCCAAGCATCGAAGCAAAGGATCCCGATCGACATACTTGTTATATCGGCGTGATCGATCGCTTAGACTCAGCAGAAGAATGGAGGAAGAAGGGTGTCGGGCCTTATTCTACCAATGAATTTCCCATTGAACTTACGCAGCCAGGGGCCAATGACTTTGAATTCAGGGCGGATGCGCTTCTAAGAAGTTACGAATCTAAGATTCGATATCGACGTTAGGCATTCCTTATCGAATTTATAAAGTTGTACTCATGAAAAATTTTAAATCTAAAATTATACGGTGTGGGTGGTGCGGTACGGATCCGCTTTACGTAAAGTATCATGATGAAGAATGGGGAAGGCCGACCTTCGACGACCAAACCTTGTTTGAGTTCATCGTGCTTGAAAGCGCGCAAGCCGGGCTCAGCTGGATTACGGTGCTTCGAAAGCGCGAAAACTATCGCGACGTCTTTGATAACTTTGATGTCGAAAAAGTCTCAAGATTTGATTCTGCCGACGTCGATAGGCTCGTGCAAAACCCTGGCATCATTCGCAATCGTGCCAAGATCGAAGCTACGATCACTAACGCACTGGCTTTTATTGCAGTACAAGACGAGTTCGGCAGTTTTGCACGCTACCTTTGGAGTTTTGTGGGCGGCCAACCTGTGGCAGGCAATCGAAAAACTCTAAAAGACCTTCCGCCCTTCACTCCCCTCTCAGAAGCTATCGCAAAAGATCTTAAGAAAAGAGGCTTCAAATTTTTAGGGCCCACCGTGATCTATGCCCATATGCAAGCGACGGGAATGGTGAATGATCATTTGCAAAGCTGCTTTAGACACGCTCCAGTAAGAGAATATTTGGGCTGACAGTATTTGGGCTGATAGTATTCAAAGCAGAATTAACTATCCGAAACAGCCGGTCACATATTGTTCTGTTAGTTTTTGAGTCGGATTGGTAAATATTTTTGAAGTGCGATCGAATTCTACTAACTCACCCAAATACATAAAAGCGGTATAGTCAGCGACTCGCCCCGCCTGTTGCATATTATGAGTGACGATAATAATCGTCACTCTCGACTTGAGTTCATCAATCAACTCTTCGATTCGAGCGGTAGCAATCGGATCTAAAGCACTCGTCGGCTCATCAAACAACATGATGTCGGGGTCTGTTGCAAGAGAACGCGCCATACACAGTCTTTGTTGTTGGCCCCCTGATAAGCTAGACGCTGAACTGTGCAATCTTTCTTTCACTTCATCCCAAAGCGCCGCATCACGAAGCGCTGCCTCGACCTTACCGTCAATATACGAGGCCACCTTCTCCCCTCGAATTCGCAAACCATAGGCCACATTCTCAAAAATTGATTTAGGAAAAGGATTGGGCTTCTGAAAAACCATCCCGATCTTCATCCGCAATTCGATGGGGTCTACTTTCTTGCTGAGAATATCTAATCCACTAGGCTCTAAAAAAATACGCCCCGTCGACCGCATATTTGCATAAAGATCGTGCATTCGATTGAAGCAGCGAAGCAAAGTAGTCTTCCCACAACCCGAAGGCCCAATTAAAGCGACAACCTTCTTATCGGGAACAAAAAAATTCACATCTTTTAGAGCCTGAGTTTCACCATAGAAAAAATTTAAACTATCCACTCGGGCTTTAATTCTCTCTTCAGCAAAAAGAGGCGCCACTGCTACCATCTTGTTCTCCTTCGAAATTGCACTCTTAAGAAGATCGCAATGGCATTCATGCTGACGGTAATAATCAAAAGAACCAAGCCTGCAGCGGCAGCATTTTTATGAAACTCAGGGTCTGGCCGAGAGACCCAATTGAACATTTGAATCGGCAATACGGTAAAGGGAGAATTTAACCAGTCAAAATTAATAAATGGGGCCGTCGTCTGCACCGGGCTAGGTGGCAAAAAGGCAATAAAAGTAAGTGCCCCAATCGTTACTAGCGGTGCGGTTTCTCCGATAGCGCGCGACATCGCGATAATGATCCCGGTTAGCACTCCACCTAACGAATAAGGAAGAACATGATCCTTCGTCACCTGCCATTTTGTAGCGCCCAATGCATAAGCGGCTTCTCGAATTGAAAGCGGGATCGCGCGAATGGCTTCTCGAGTGGTCACAATAATAATGGGGAGAATCAAAAGAGCAAGTGTTAAGCCGGCCGTTAATACGCTTTGGCCAAGAGCGAATTTATAAACGAAGATTCCTAATGCCATCAAACCAAAAACGATTGAGGGAACTCCCGCTAAATTTGAAATATTTATTTCAATTAATGTCGTAATCCGATTTTTGGGAGCATATTCTTCGAGGTAAATTCCGGCTGCTACTCCTAAAGGAATGGCCGCCAAACAAGTGACCAGCATTACCAGAAGCGTTCCCACCCACGCCGAGAGAATCCCCGCCTTCTCTGGAAATCGTGATGGAAAGTTAGAGAACAAATTCCAAGAAATTCGACTTGTTCCCGATTGTGCCAAGTCTAAAAGAAGGGCTCCTAATACCAGCCCAGAACAAATCAGAAAGAATACGCTGACTACCAAAAATATTTTCTCGTAGATCTTTTGACGTAAGATCCAAGTGCTACGATCGTGGCTCATGCATAGACCTCTCGAAATCGCTTTCTTAACCAATGCCCAAATAAATTGAAGCTCAAAGTGAAAACCAAAAGAGTGAGCCCCGCCACAAAAATGCTTTGGTATCCTAGAGACCCATGAGGAAGATCTCCCAAACTCACTTGAACAATAAATGCGGTGATCGTCGAGGCCGGTTGCAAGGGGTTGAGTGTGAGAGTCGGTTGCATACCCGCGGCAATGGCGACAATCATGGTCTCCCCTACGGCTCGAGAAATCGCCAAAGTGTAGGCCGCGGTAATGCCCGAAAAAGCCGAAGGTACTACGACTTTAATAGCGGTCTGAAATCGGGTGGCGCCTAAAGCAAAACTCGCTTCTCGCAAATACATGGGCACCGCTCGCATGGCATCTTCGCTCAGCGAACTCACGTACGGAATAATCATGATGCCCATCACCAAGCCGGCACTCAACATGCTAAAACCCGAGATCAAGGGATCACCAAAGATTAGGCTAAACACTTTTTGTAAAAATGGAGCGACCACCAAAAGCGCAAAATACCCATAAACGACTGTGGGGATAGCGCTCAAAAGCTCTAAAGCCGGCTTCACCCATTCTCTTAATTTTGCAGGGGCGTACTCACTTAAAAAAATAGCGATCATGGATCCGACCGGAATGGCGACAAACAAAGCGACTAAAGTAGTGACGAGAGTTCCGGCCACCAAAGAGCCAATGCCATAACGAGGATTCGAAAAGAGAGGGGTCCAATATGGATCAAAAAGAAAATTGGTTAAAGGCACGCTCTTAAAAAAAGGAATACTCTCCAAAATTAAAATGAAAACGATTCCAAGTGTCACCAACACCGAAGAAAGTGCGGCCAATAATAATATCTTTTCAATCAACCATTCACGAAGGTGCTGAAAAGACTTCTGACGCTTTAACAAAGAAAGAGAGCTCCCTCGTTTGAAAGAGCTCTCTTTAGAAAAATGGCTTCTTAAATGAGACCGAATTTAGAGTTGTCCTTCTCGCTTTAAGAGATCTTGAATCTTAATCCCTACTTCAGACTTACCCCCAAAAGCGGTGCCCAATTTGCCTTGCCGAAAATTATTGAGACCTAACTGATAAGAATCGGCGGTCAGAGGAACATATTTCGCTTCTTTTACGAGCTTCAAAGCGTTGTCTAAGAAGAACTCGATGAAGGCTTTTACTTCGGGCTTCTGAGCAGAAGTCGCATTGATGTAGATAAAAACCGGACGCGAAAGAGGAAAGTACGAGCCGGCTACGACCGCTTCGTCGGTCGGCAGTACAGCTTTTCCTTTAAGAGGCGCTTTTTCGTGATTCGAAATAATGCCCAGAGCTTTTAACTTTTCATTTCCTTTTGCGTCTTTTTTATTTTGCTCATAATAAGAGTGAGGAATATACCCCAATGCGTTCTCATTATTGGCAATTCCTTGAACCAAAGAATTATCATCTTCGCTCGCCGTATAGTCCCCGCGACTTGCTTTGGCTTTGCCGTTCACTGCTTCAGTGAAATAATCAAAAGTACCCGAGTCTGAGCCCGCGCCAAAAAGCTTAATTTCGACGTTGGGCCATTCTTTTCGAACTTGATTCCACTTCGTAACTTTACCCTGTGCGGATGGCTCCCAAATCTTTTTTAAATCTTCGATCGTGATTTCAGAAAGCCAAGTATTCTTAGGATTCACCACCACCGAAATCGCATCAAAGGCTACCGGAAGCTCAAAGTAAGAAACGGAGTTCGCTTTGCACTTTGCCATCTCTTCAGTCGAGATCGGACGAGAAGCATTTTGAATATCAGTTTGCACTGCAGCTTTCGATTCGCAAAATTTCTTAAACCCGCCGCCGGTACCCGAGATTCCAACGGTGACTTGAATCTTCTTTAGCTTTTGAAATTCTTCGGCCACAGCCTCTGTAATGGGGTAAACCGTGCTAGAACCATCAATCTTAATAATCTTAGTGGCAGCTCGTAAGCCCGAATTTGAACCAAAATTTGAACCCAATAGAGCGATCAAGCCAAAGCTAAATAAGCCTGCTTTCAGTAATTTTTGTGTATGTTTCATAGAGGTCCTTTCTGAGGTACTTTCTAGCTTGAATCGCCATAGATTGGGCAATGAAGCTTTATTCAACTTGCACAACAACCAGCAAAGACTTGGTTAAGAATGCGTTAGCTTTTAGACCTGGGGTTAATGCCGAAATCTGGCGATTCAGAACCCGTAAGAGCCACTCGGGCTTAGGATTTTCGGCTTAGGATTTGATCCCTTTATAGAACATTCGTTCTATAAAATTGAAACGACAGGTCTATTATTTTTTTGGAGTGCAAGGATACAATAGGTTGTGAGTTCTAAGAAGCGGCCCTCCGCAAAAACTAAAAATGCTCCTATAGATCCAAAGCTTTTAAAAATGTTTTCAACCGGGATTGGGAAGGCCGAACTCCGAAGAGCGGCTATTATTCAAGTGGCGATTCGAATCATCGATCAAGAAGGCCTCGAAAAATTGAGTTTTGAGAAAATTGGCAATGCGGTAGGCATCGCTAAGTCTCACGTCGTATATTATTTTTCACAGAAAGATGAAATTCTTGCCCGATGTGCAGAATACAGCACGATCGTTGGCCAGTCGTACGTGGTTCCGGCGGTCGCCGCCGCCAAAGCGGGAGGTCCTCGTCTTCAAGCGTATATAGAAGCTAATTTTGAATGGATCAAAAACCACCCCGATCAAGCGAGGGTTTTCATTCTGCTCATCGCCAACTGTAGTCTCAATGCAAGAATGAGTGCTTTTTATCACGAGGTAAGAAGCACGTCTTTGCCGAGAATCAGTGCTATTCTTGAAGAAATGGGCTTCAAAGATTCTCCAAAAAAGAAGGCCATCGCTCTCGCGATCTTAGATCTCATTACGGGCTCGATCGTCGCACTCATGACCAGAACCGGAAAAGACTTTGCCAAAGAGTGGGTTATTAGTCGTGAAAGTGTGATCAAAGCCTGCGGCGAGATCGCCTCACGACCGGGCTAAATCGCTTCGCGTCTTTGGCGCTCGCGGAGACTAAATCGTTGAAAAGTCATCTAAAATTTAACCTACGCTTAGGCTCGTTAATTGCTCATATCTTGAAAATGGCTCGCTCCTTTTAAATGCCGGATGTTTTTTATCGGCTTTTTTCTAGGGCTCTCGAATCTTGAAGCGGCCAGCGACTCGAAGCGGCGATGTTTATTCAGCCATTAGAATGAAAGGAAGCATTTCATCGCAAAAAGAAAACTTTAAGTCTTTATACCCTTACGAAATCGAAAGGTTAATCGATCATGACAAAGAAAGGGGCCCTACCTGGGCCCCTTTCTTATAAGATAACACCCGAAAATCTAGTTAGAACTTCCACTGATAGTCAAACACGCCTGTCACGGTCTGGCCGGTATACTTTCCGGTATAACTTTGAGACTGGTTGATCGAAGCATCGAGCGTATCTACCTTCTTATTGTTGTCATAAAAAGTAGCTCCCAAACCAAACTCATGAGGTCCTCGAAGCCAACTTGCACCAAGACCATAAATCACACCGACGTTAGCAGGTTGCAAAACAGGACTTGCAAGACTCTCGGTGGTAAAAGTCAAATCAACGCCCGCACCAGCCCCCACTCTAAATCGATCTCCGTTTTCTGGATGAAAAGTATACTCTGCCCCACCATGAAAGGTCTGGCCGTCTTTGTAGCCAAGCTTTCGAGACACACGATCTGCCTGAAAGCCAAGAGCGCTTGAGCCCTTAAGAATCGCCTCATCTTTTTTCAACACGCTATTGAAAGTGTATTGATAAGCGAAGTGAGTGAGGAAGGTATCAGGCACCCATTCGTAAGCGATAGAGGCTTCAAATTGCCCTGGCAAAGTTAGGCTTTGAGTCGTATCAAATTTTGTGGGCCCAAGCGCCGTTGTGACTGTCGTTGACCCCTTCATTTTCAACTTCACCGGAATTCGATAAGCAATCGCCCCCGAAAGACCTTTGTACTTTCCGAAATGTGCGCTGACTTTTGCGCCCTTGAAATCCCACTGCTTCACCTTCGAAGAAAGATGAAAAGACGCTGGTGGATTAAGAGGATTGCTCACCCCCGTCTCTTTTTTATACTCGTTGTAGGCAATATTATAAGACGCTCCCAAAGAAAAATAGTCGTTCACTTTGAATGCGATCGAAGGCCCTATCACTATTCGAGCAAGACTAACCGACACATCTTTATCCGTAACCAATCCAAAATTCTGGCCCGAGTACTTACCACCTTGCAAGGCAGTCGGATAAGCTGCCAAGCCCACCGCCCAACGATCTCCAAGTTTATAGGCACCTCCCACATAGAACAAGGGTCCAAAAACCCAATCGCCAGTCTTTTGCGCATTGTTGGCGCCCATCGGAGCTTTGTATCGATTGAAGAGAGGCACAAAGTTAATCGCCGTCGCCGCTTTTTCGATTTTGGTCATTGAGGCCGGGTTGTAAAATGGCGCATAGCCATCGGTCGCAGTCGCCAAAGCTGCGCCGCCCAATCCGGTCGATCGAGTTCCGTAATACATGATGAGATCTAGTCCGCTGGCAAAGCTTGAACCGGAGATCATGCTAAAGCTGATCATCCCGAGCAAAGTCCGAAATATAAATCTGGTTTTAGTACCTTGGCAGAAAGAAAGAAATCGCAATGAAATTCGCATGTTCGAAGGATGACGCATGGTTGAATCTAAGAAAAGCGTTTTTTGACGAAGAACTAAAATTCTAACGCGCGCATTAACCCCGGAGATCCTTGCCGAGTGATAAAATGAATCTGGAATCCAACTGCCTTGGATTCCCGCTTTTTTATGGGGGAAAAGTGGACGCGGGGAAAAAAAGCAATTTAGAGCCTAAAGATATCGATGGTCGACCAGCAGCTGTCGGCCTTTATTCTCATTTTATTCCCTTTCAGTATCGTGAACCTCATTATAGTACAAAAATCTGGCGCTCTTACTTCAACTATCTAGACCGATACTACAACAAGAGCGTGTTTCACGAGATCTGCGACGAGCTGAAGATGCCGCCTGAGTACGTCATGCGAGATGATAACTGGGTTTCAAGGGACTTTGCCCAAGATTTCGTCGACCTCATGATCGAAAAGACTGGAAACCCTCAAGCCAACTACGAAGCCGGAAAAGATCTTCTCCGACCTGAGAATCTAGGCTTTATCGATTACGAACTAATTCGCATCTTGGGGTTTCCCGCCCTTTTCTTCTGGCTACTTCCTAAACAAATCCAGTGGATCAATCGTCTTATGAAAGTAAAGCAGATTAAGGTCGGCTGGGGTCGTGCCCACTTTCAACTAGAACCTCGCGGTGAAATCTTCCCCTCTCCTCAGACCTGTGAAAACATTCGGGGCGGCTCCGAGAGTGTCGCCACTCTCTATGAACTCGATAAAATCGAAGTCAATCATAGCCAATGCATTCACCGAGGCGATCCGACCTGCGCTTACGATATAAAATACTCTGCGAAAACACTTTGGCAAAAAAGAATTCGCGATCTGTTGATCATAGTGTCCCTTTTGGTCGGGGGACCTTTTCTCATTCGCTTCGTGGCTAGCTTCTTTAGCCTTTCCAACAATCTTATCGCCAACATTCTGGCTGCCGTTTGCTCGGCCCTGATTTTAGGCACCGGAATTCTGATTCATAGATATTTACGAATTCGCAATCGGGTTCAACAATATCACGATCAGTCGCACACCAAGTCACAAACTATTTACGAGAGCTACCAAAAGCTCGATCGTCGTTACCGAGAGAGCAAGCTCTTGAATGAACTCTCCAACTCCTTAATTCGAGAATCCGACACTCAATCTGTCATTTCGCGCTGTCTTGACTCGTTGGTACGGTCGTTTAACTATTCTCGTAGTATCGTGATGCTGCTTAATTCTGATGAAAACTCTTTAGAAACCAAAGCCATTCGTGGATTTGAAGACGGACCTCCGCAACTACACGATCTACGAGTGAAGTATGGCAAAGATGTGAAGCCAGGACTTTTCGCAGCCATCTTGAGTATTGGAAAAAGCCAAAAGATTTTTGACATTGAGACATTTAGAGAAAGTCTAAAGCCGGAGAATCGGGAGCTGCTTGATCAACTCAAGGTAAACAAATTAATTGCCTGCCCGCTCCAAGATGACGACTACAAGTTTGGATTATTGATTGTAGGATCAAGAGCCGCAGACCACAGCTTACGAGAAGAAGATGCTTTTTTCTTGGAACATATTTCAAAGCTGCTTTCGCTTTACTTACGAAGCATTCGCAACCTCGAGAATGAGAGAAATTTAAGAAACCTTTTCGAACAGTATGTTCCGCCTCCGGTGCTTCAAGGGATCAAGAACTTCAATCTTGAACATGCGGTTTCACTAGCTCCTCGGGACGTTGAACTCACGTCTTTCTTCTTGGACATCCGGGGATTCACTACCATCAGCGAGCACCTCTCGGCCGAACGCATTGTCGAGTTCGTAAATATCTGCCTGCAGTTTGTCTCGGAACGCATCAACGCGGAGGGTGGAATCATTGACAAGTATGTAGGCGATGAAGTGGTGGCCTTCTTTTTGCCACTCGCTGGAAATCCCAACCACTCCTCACGTGCCGCCATGCAAGCCGCCTATCGCATTCGTTTTGAACATCACATCTTGGATCGCCAGTTAGAAGCCAGAGGATTTCCCTCTGTGCGAATGGGTATAGGACTCCAATCTGGCCCCGCCGTGCTAGGCAGTATGGGTGGAAGCTTTCGACTCAGCTATACTGCGGTGGGCGATACCATTAACGTCGCATCTCGATTACAAGCACTCACCAAAGAGTACTTCGAACAGTTTCCGGAGAGCCGAATTCTTATCTGCACTTCTAAGAACACGTTCCAAAGAGCCGGGCTCGATATCGTCGGCCTGGAAGTAGGCAGTGTTTCGTTGCGAGGAAGAACTGGACAACTTGAGGTCGTACTTGCTGGCCATATCGAAGGAAGAATTGAGCAAGAAGAAAGAGGCTCTTCATGATGAAGGACCTTCGCCCCGAAAGTATTCGGGTTCGGCGTCGCATCGAAAGACTGGTGAATGGTCCAGAAGTTGGCTTGCGAACCTATTTAAAATTTAATGGGCAAGAGGATGAAGTTGAAGTTGAAATGAAGAACTTCTCTTCTACCGGAGCACTAGTAAAACTTCCGGTAGATATTCAAGAACCCGGAGTTATCGACCACTTAAGAATTCAACTGGGTTTTAAGACTTTGGGTCGAGTGACCCGCCTACTGCCCGTACGCTGGAACGGAGAAAGCCAAGAACTTGGTTTAGAATTTAGAGACTATATTCCTAGTGAAGGTATTCGAAGAAATAAGCGAATGCGCCTACGCCAGGATCACCCGTTGAAGGCTCAGCTTTTTACGCGTGATCCTTTTTATCCGGGAGATCATCTTTACTTTCATATTCTAGACGTCTCACTCGGAGGCATGCTTTTGGAGTGCTCTTTACGCAATCGATATTTAGTTCCCGAGATGATACTTTCGAACTCTAAAATCTTATTCCCAGGATTAGAATTTGAAGAACTCCAATTGATAATCCGCCACATTGCGGTTGTTGGTGAACGCTTGCACCTAGGAATAGAGTTTCAAAATGCCTCCGCTAAAACGAAAGAAGGTGTGGCTCGCTTGGCACTCCTCCTCCACGATTATCCACTCGAAGCCGAACTAGAATCGGTGCTCGATAAATTAAATGAGTCTGGATTAAAAACTAAAAATCTTTCGAAGATCGCCAAAGTAGATATCGTCACCACTCCCGAGGACTACCAAGCTGTTTTAGAAGTTCGACTAAAAGCATTTCTATTGGCCGGGAAGGTCACCGAAGGTACCACCATTTGGGATATGTCGGACATCTACGATCAAAGAAGTATTATATTTTGCCTACGCTTAAATGGTCGAATCATGGCCACCATTCGACTAGTTCGATGCCTGACTCCCGATGATCGATTTCCATTCGAAGAATATTTCGAACTCTCTGATTTAGATTTTGAACGTCGCCGGAAAGCCGGCGAATCAAGTCGCATGGCGACGGACCCCAGCACCAAAGGCTCTGATTTGCCAGGAGCGCTGTTGACTCGGCTTTTTGATTTTGCGCTTCGCGCCCAATTCGAAGAAATCTTTGGAATTGCCACCGACTCCATTCGACCGATCTACAAGGGACTCGGTTTTCGCGACACCAAAAGAAGAGTTCCCCATCCAGTGCTTACCGGCGCGACTCTTGGACTAGTGATCGGAAAAACCAAGAACCTGATCTTAAGCAATAAAATGCCAGCCTTGGTATGGGATAAACTTTGCAAAGAGGTGGTTGATTACCACAACCTCATGGGAGTTACCGCTTATCGACCCAACTCTATTTGGCATCTTCTTAAAAAACTTTATGAGCTCCCTCTTTACCTGTTGAGTCAAAAACTAAGGTCCAGAAAAAAGAAATTGGTCGCTACTGCTAAGCGTTAGTTGATATTCTATCGTATATATGTCTGAAAGATCTTCCTCTACTTTACGCCCTAAGGAGCCAACGAAGAACTTGTCAAACTCATCACCAGAACAAGTAGAACGCGCACGATTTCTAAAGATTGTCGAAAAGTACGTTAGCACTTTTACAGAGACAAAAGTGATCAAGAAGATTTTTGAGAATAAGTTAACCATCGATGACTACCATCGGATGCTGCTTAATATTTTCCACCAATCAAGACGCGGGCCTCTCACTTTTGCTTTGGCAGGAACGAGAGTAGATTTGAAACATTGGGGTATTCAATCTTACCTTCTCCATCACGCCGAAGAAGAAAAGAGTCATTGGGAATGGACCATTAATGATTTAACGAAAACAAATTACTCAGGGGAACATCCTGAAAAGCTTTACCCCACTCCAGCGACCAGTGCGTACGTCGCCTTCAATTATCATATTGCTTTGAATATGCCCTTAGCTAGACTTGGCATTGCTCTACTGCTCGAAAATCTGGGCGCGAATTACGGTCGGCGAGTGGCTGAAACCCTCATGAAGAATTTAAATCTCAAATCCGATCAAATAGTTTTTATTTTTGGTCATGGCGACACCGACGTGGGTCATTCCGAAGAAATCCTAAAGATTCTCGACCAAGCTGCATTGGGAGTTAAAGACTGGCAAGACTTGGCTTACGCGGCCGAGACGGCTGGACATCTTTATTGCGAAATGTACAACGAGTAAGCTCATGGCAGCCACTTTACTTGCCACCCTCAACTTGATTCTTGCGTGTTTAAATTTTGTAGTTTTTGTTTGGGCAATCCGATCGCATTTTCGACGGCCAGAGAATGGCGAACTCCCCAGCAAAATGAAATTCGTCTCCAGGATTTTCACCATTCTAGCTGTAGTTTTTTTTACCGCCCTGATCATCCATCCTTCAGGTCGAGTACCTTTTTTAATTGCCGGAGCCATATTGCTAGCAATCTCTCAACTAGTTTTTCAATCGGCAGTTTTAGTGAATCGTCGAGAACCCTTGCCCATCGCTTTTAGCGATCAAAAACCTGCTTATGTAAGAAAGCTTGGCCCTTACCGCTGGGTACGACATCCCTTTTATCTTTCGTATTCATGTACGTGGATCGCAGTTCCAGTTGCGACCGAGTACTGGTGGCTACTTTTGGCGAGTGTTCCCATGGTGGTGGGTTACTATCGTACCGCAAAAGCTGAAGAAGCATTTCTAATGCGAGGCGATCTCGGCAGTGAGTACCGCGACTACCGTGGCAAAACCGGCATGCTCCTTCCTAACCTCTTCAAACTAAGACTTTAATTATCTAATCGCCTAGATCGTTTTGCGGCTGCATACCAAGCCCCTATTCCGAGCGCAATCACTGCTCCGGGAGCGGGGATCGAAGATCTCCCGAAGGTCTCTCGATTTAGATCTTGGTACAGATCGTACCAATCTAAGAAAGAAACGTTTTCCCAAGCAAAATGCGTCACCCGAATTTTAAAAGGCCAATTCGTCCAATCGACGGTCGTAAACTGATAGAGGTTAGGCGTATTGTTTAACGAATCGTAGATGACTTGAGTTCCAAAAATTCCCAAGGGCGGTTCAGGCAAACTCTTAGTGAGTGAAATCGAATTCCAAGCTCCAGAACTCTGAACCCAGACGTCTCCAATACGAGTCGGAAGAAATCGATCGTTTGAAAAAAAATTTACATTATAAACCGAATCTACCCCGTCAAAAAAAACAGAGTCGCGGTAGCGTTTGTGCGCGTCTTTGACTTGATTCTGCAGAGTTGGAGCCGTAATCGTGGATCTCATCCCAAGCGTACCCAAATCTAATTTCTCGTATGGCCAACGCAGCACTTCTTGAGTGGGCGGCAAAATAGGCCCTCCCAAAGCACTGGTCGACAAACTTAAAACAGCTTTAACTAATAAATATTTGCACAACATCCCCTATACCCACCCTGAACCTACAAAAGCCCAGTTGTGCCCCGCGGTCAATTAAACAGATTTTGAGGGATTCTATTTAGTTATTAGTCCGAGACCTTCTTTTGTAGTGAATGGCCATCGCCAAAATCAGAAAGCAAAATATCAAAGTGAAAGCATTTGCAAATATCAGCGGCCAGCTTTTGCTTAAAATTCCGTACCAAAGCCAAAGACAAACCCCTGTTGAGAAAATCAAAAACATGCCCATCGATAAATCATCTGCAGATTGAGTTTTATAAATCTTAAAAACCTGGGGAAGAAAAGCGATGCTCGTTAGGGTGCCGCCCAGAAACCCAAGCAGCTCGAGGGACAGAAAATTTTCTAACATTCATTCATAAAAACGGATTTCTCAGATTTTTGCCACTCCGCATAAGGGCTTAAACTCATTGGGTTTGACGCGGGGCGGAATGCAGAAAGGTTTTAGAATTGCTATTCTACAAAGGTGCAGGGAGGCATAAGCGTGATGAGTGCAAAGCTATTGATTCGCTTCAGTATTTTAGCCTTGGTTATCGTTGGATGCGGCGGGACAACCCCGCCTGTCAAAGCGCCTCGAATTACTCCGCATGGCGAAGCCACTCCCTTGAATCCGAGCGACTCATCCGAAGACGTGAACGCAGGAATTCAATTTTTAAGCTTAGCCTCCGTGAAGCCTCTTGAATCCGAAGATGGCTTCGAAATGCAAGCCACTAACTTCGCCTTCTCTAAAGAGTTCGTCGTCGTTTCTTATAATCGAGCTGGCAACGAAGTTCGGGGTGCGATTGAAGTCTTCGATCTTTCGAATCCTAAAAAACCAAAGATCGTTGGAAGCCTTCAATACAAAGATGCTGAGTTTTCAGACGTGAAAATCAAAGATCAACTCGCCTATGCCGTCGGTAGCGACGGAGTAAACGGAGCCGTTCTTAAAGTCATATCGCTTGAGAATCCAGAGGCTCCTACCGAAAAGGCAAGCGTTCCACTAGAAGGATTCTATGCCACCAGCGTGTCTATTCAAGGGGACTCTCTTTTTATTACCTCTGGCGACAATCGCGGTCTCATCGAGCTTTCGACCGAGTCTTTTGAAAGAAAAAACGAATGGAAGCTCCCTTCTGCTACTTTCGTTTTTGCTAGCGAAAATTCAGTGCTGCTTGCCGGCGGAGACCCCTACTCGTTTTATCAAATCGCAAACGATGAACTCTTCGAAGTGACTCGATTCAGCGAGAAAGCCTCGGAGGCTCCCTCCCGATTTGCAGTTTCTGCCGATTACTTGGTAGCAAACCCGACCAACGAAGGATTGTTAGTTTATAAGTTTAACGAAAAAGCGTCTGTGGCCAAACTAATCAGCCAAACTCCTGTTAAAGGTACTGGCAACGGCATCGACCTCTATAAAAATTATGTATTTATGGCTCAAGGAGACGCTGGAGTTCGCATCTATAATTTGGATCAAGCCGATGAACCCAAGTATGTGGGGCTTTTAGACTACTCGAATCGAGGCAGCGCAAATCAAGTGAAGTACGGTAATGTTTTAAATTCTAAAGAGAATTGGAACTGTCTATTGGTTGCAGATGGCGCAGGCGGCTTCGAGGTTCTCAAATTCGAATTAAAAAATTAAAATTAAAATAACAACTCTTCGCCCATCACTTCTCTCTAAATCATTATCTCTGAACCATCCTAAACGCGCGCATGGGACTCATGGTCGTAAAGACTTGGGGCGTATCTGAAACAGGAAAGGCCGGAGGCGTAATCGAATTTCGAAGTCTGGTATCATAAGCCCATCGAGACGAATAACCCCTCAGCGGACTAGAAAGCACTCCCGTCGTTTGATCGCGATATTCAGAAAGCCCGCCATAGAATTTTAAAGTTCCCATTCCCGTTCGGGTGTTCCAGCCTTCGTATCCAAATCCACAACCATTTCTATTGACTGCGTTAATTCCGCAACCGAGGCCCCCAACTTCAAAGGCGCTGTTGCCTGCAAAGATTGAAGCATGAATATTGATATTGGCAGGAGCTCCATCACGAATGAGAACATTTCTTTTGGCCGATAAAATTCCTAAAACGGTGCGAGAATCTGGCTCCATCTTGGCAGCGAGATCTGCGGCCGTAGGCTGAATACCTGAGCCTCCCAACGGGCCATAGGCATTGGCCACAGCCGTCGTTCCAACCACGCCCGAAGCGCTCATCGAAACATAAGTCGCATCTTCGTACTGAATATCATTATCGATTCGCACATCTCTGAGTGCTGAGATCGTAAAACCAAAGTCTCTGGCAATTGCGGGACGAGTACGAGACTCCCCGCCTAGGCGCTGAATACTGCCATCCACATGAATATTTCCATTAATTCGCGCGGTCAGAACCTGAGGAGCCGTGCTGGGTGAAGCAAAATTGAAAACGTAAGTTTTATTGCAAGGCTCGTCGGCTACAAAAATATCTCGGCGAGCAACTCCTGCCGTTAAATGGTTAATATTGATTTTTTGAAACTTACAAGCTCTGTCGGCCACCGCAATATTTGCCCAATAGCTAGCGCCGAAATCAGCACTCCCTTGCACTACGTTTAGTTTAATTTCAGCATCCCCTTTTACAAAGATGCCGCCCGTGGGACTGGTTCGCGAACTGTTAGTCGGAATGTAGATTCCCGCAGCTACAGTAGATCCTCCAATGGTGCCGGTAGCATGATTTGCTAAGAAGCCTGCAAGTTGTGCTTCAGTGACTGTCGTATTATTTGTGGCTGCAGTCGTACTGGGATCGCCCGCCGCTAATCTTAAAGTATTAAAAATCTCGGTCGGCAGTGAAACCGCGGGGACAGATCCGATTTTACCTTCTTGAAAAGTGGGGCATCGAGTCGGGCAACCCGTGTAATTTGCATTACTAAAATAAGTCCAAGGCTCCGCTTGCGCCGAGGTAAAGAGATCTAGAAAGGCTGGGTGGCCATAAAACGCCGGGCGTTCATTAACATGCACGGGCCCGCCATAAACTTCTTGAGCTTCGTTCGAAGTGTTACCCCCGGCAAAAACCAACTGACTTCCGTTTTGGTTTCTCATCGAGTGCATCAAAAGAACCCACTGAGAAAATGGCCGCCCCGCCAACCGCATATTGAAAGTGCCTCGATCGAGAGCCTCGGTTTTTGAATACTGAGTGCCTCCATAAGCTCTGACCTCAACGCGATACGAATAATCAAAAATAATCTGTTGCGGGCTCACCGTCAGTTGCGGTTGCACGGCTTCAAAAGTATATCGATATTCATAAAAATTATTGTCGGTAGGATTGGGGTCGGTCCAAGCGACAGGAAAGGCCGTCGCAAAAGATCTAAACTCATGAGTCGCGCTTTGAACACCCGCAGCGCTATAAGATTGTGCCTCGAACGAATCTCGAAGAAACTCCATCGCTGTATTCGTATTGGTAGCATAAGCATTTGATAAATTATTGAAGGTCTCTAAGACAGGGCCCCCAACATAGCGGAGCCTCCCAATGAGATCGGTCTCTTCTAGAGCGCGCTCTAACTTCGCAACGGCCAGCGAATGGGCGGCCTCCAAATCGTATTGCGCATCTTTATTATCTAGATAGTCAGAGGTTTGGCCCATACGGCTCGATGACTTCTTAAAAAAGACAATCGAGAGCCCCATCATCATCGCGATAAAGATCGTTACCAATACGACTGCATTTCCACGGCGGATTCTACAAAACTTGATACCGCGGTGGCTTCTATACTGAAACCCCAACATTCTCATTCTCCCAAGAAAGAGCGAATGAACGCTCTCGTTTCACTCGAGGCGCTCACTGGCGTATTCTAAAAAATTATTCATCAAAGATGGGACAATCGGTCGGCTCGCCTAGACTACCATCCGTCGATGTTTCGCACGGAGTGATTGGATGCGCGACCGTTACCCAACCAGCAAATAGAACGCTTAGTACTAAAAAAGTTTTTGTTTTCATAAGCCCAATTACTCCTCTTAATTCGATCAAGAATGATGCGGGGCATCAATTCATGACTCATTGTGGAGGACTTCTAAGTTCGCGTATAGATACAGAGTTTTGTCGCCTCGCAAATTTTAGGGACTAAACTTTTTGCATGATCAAAGACAAGACAGCAAAACTGCTAAGAATTTGGGGTAAGAAAAGTTGTCGGTCATCACTGCCCCATCGAATCTCAATAAAAAATCTCGATAAATAAATGGGCGCGGTCTCGAAAATTTAACTCAACCAGCCAAAGCTAGCCGCAAAAGCGACGCAGGCTGCAACCAGAGTATAGAGTGCAAATGGCCATAGAGAAAGTTTGGTCAGCATCAAAATCAAAAGCCGAATCGCAAAGAAGCCGGTTATAAAGCTTACTAATACTCCTAAGCCCATGAGCCCCAAATTATCGATAGGTTCATAAAATATTTTTCTAAACTCATAGAGCGAAGCTAAAAAAATAATCGGAATCGCCCCTACGAAACTAAACTTCCCAGCCTGATCCCGGCGAGTTCCTAAAATAAGCGCCAGACAGATCGTTGATCCCGAACGAGAAACTCCTGGCAAAAGGGCTAAGCCCTGGATCAACCCCAAAACGATTGGAAAATAAATCGGCATGTCTTTAACCGCTTTCGTAGCCTTTCGGGCATAGATCGTGGCGCCGACCAAAAATCCACAGGTGATCAAAAAGCCAATCCCGGTTGCGAACAAATTGGTGGCAAGATTCTCAACGGTTTTCTCCGTCAAGATCCCGCTGACCCCCGTCACAAAAGTCATGATCCATATGTAAAG
>Ga0163144_10009220_pt1 | contig 21218 bp, 20 predicted proteins | sample OliLak19BULKMAT1_FD_123175 | JGI IMG/M metagenome (GOLD analysis project Ga0163144, IMG submission 123175) | Freshwater microbial mat bacterial communities from Lake Vanda, McMurdo Dry Valleys, Antarctica - Oligotrophic Lake LV.19.BULKMAT1 | ecosystem: Environmental > Aquatic > Freshwater >... | reverse complement strand
GGGCACAAATTCGGGGCACAAATTCGGGGCACAAATTCGGGGCACAAATTCGGGGCACAAATCCGGGGCACAAATCCGGGGCACAAATCCGGGGCACAAATCCGGGGCACCTGGGCGGTCGCCGTGACAAAGTGCTTCGCAGACGTGATGAAGCTGTCAAGTTGATTGTTCCGGCCCCGAGCGATCAAGTAGACTTCGCCACCTACGCCGAAACGATAGCAGCGTTAGGGCTGGTTCTCGGAGTGCTCGTATTGCATTCGAACACTTGCTGATTTCGCGGGCAAGTGATTGTTTCTTATTGTAATTGCCAGAGGAATTTATGGCTGATCAACCGGTAGATCCGGGTCGTCGACGTTTCTTGACTGCGACTACTGCGGTGGTGGGGGCTGTTGGCGGCATCTTCGCCGCAGTGCCGTTCTATAGCGCCTTCAAGCCAAGTGCCCGAGCCGTCTCGGCCGGCGGGCCCATCGAGGTCGATATTTCGAAACTTGAAGAGGGGGCTCAGGTCACCCGCAAATGGCGCAAGCGTCCAGTGTGGGTCATTCGGCGCTCAAAGGTCTCGCTGGATGCACTCGCCGGAGAGCACGATCGCTTGCGCGATCCGGATTCGACGAACCAGGAACAGCAGCCCAAGTACGTTGATCCCATCACGCGCTCAATCAAGCCGGATGTGTTGGTGCTGGTGGGCTCTTGCACGCATCTTGGATGCGCGCCCAAGTACCACCCAGAAATGCAGCCAACGCCTTGGGATGCGCAATGGAAAGGGGGTTTCTACTGCCCCTGCCATAACTCGCGTTTTGATATGTCGGGACGCGTTTATAACGGATCTCCCGCGCCAACCAATCTCGTCGTGCCGCCGTATCGGTTTGTCGGCGAGAATGTCTTGGTCATTGGCGAAGATCAACAGGGGGCAGCGTAATGGCGCGGGCAACACCTTCACAAGCAACGGGACTTCTTGGGTGGATTGACCAGCGCTTGCCGGTCATTGATTTCTGGAACCAGCACATTGGGAAGTACTACGCACCGAAGAATTTCAATTTTTGGTATTACTTTGGCTCGTTGGCGATGTTGGTGCTTGCCAATCAGATCATCACCGGCATTTTTCTTACCATGCATTACAAGCCGAGTGAGGCGGAAGCATTTGCCTCGGTTGAATACATTATGCGTGAAGTTGAGTGGGGTTGGCTGATTCGCTATATGCATTCCACTGGGGCCTCGCTGTTCTTCGTCGTGGTTTATCTGCACATGTTCCGCGCCCTGATTTACGGATCATACAAAAAGCCTCGCGAACTGATCTGGGTGCTTGGCGTGGTCATTTTCTTGCTGCTCATGGCGGAAGCGTTTCTGGGCTACGTGCTGCCCTGGGGGCAGATGTCGTTTTGGGGTGCGCAGGTAATTATTTCTTTGTTCGGCGCGATTCCGTGGATTGGTCCAGATCTGGTGATTTGGATTCAGGGGGACTTTATTCCGGGCGACGCAACGCTCAACCGTTTCTTCGCGCTGCACGTGATTGCGCTACCGCTTGCAATCCTTCTGCTGGTTGTTTTGCATATCGCAGCTTTGCATGAAGTGGGTTCCAATAACCCTGATGGCGTGGACATCAAGAAAATCAAGGACGCGGACGGCAAGCCGCTGGACGGCATACCGTTCCATCCCTATTACACGGTCAAGGATATTTTCGGGGCGGCCTGTTTCCTCATCCTGTTCTTTTCGATCATTTTCTTCCAGCCGACGTTCGGGAACCTTTTTCTGGAACGCGAGAATTTCATGATCGCCGATCCTCTGGTTACGCCTGCCCACATCAAGCCCGTTTGGTACTTTACGCCCTATTACGCGATGCTGCGCGCTATTCCAGATAAGCTGTTTGGGGTTGCAGTGATGGGCGGCGCGGTCTTGATTCTGTTTTTGCTGCCCTGGCTGGATCGCAGTGCCGTGAGGTCGATACGCTATCGTGGCCCACTGACCAAGGCTGCGCTCACGATCTTCATCATCGCCTTCTTGATTCTGGGATACTTGGGTATGCAGCCGGGGTCAGATCTTCAAACGCTAATTGCCCGGATCTGTACCGCAATCTACTTTGGGTTCTTTTTTGCCCTGCCATTAATTAGCTCAATGGATTCCAGCAAACCAGTTCCTGAGCGGGTGACCATGCATGATTAAGACCTACTTGACCAAGGCTGCTGCGGCGCTCGCTCTCGCGCTGGCCAGTGCGTGTACGCTGGCTGCGGGTGGCGGCGGCACTATTTATACACTGCAGACTGAAGTTACAGATCGGGCAACGCTACAAACCGGCGCGCAGGTGTATTTTAACTATTGCGCCGGCTGTCACTCGTTGCAGTACATGCGTTATTCGCAGCTGGGTGCAGATTTAGGGCTCACCGAAGATCAGGTGATGGAAAACCTAAATTTCACCGGCGCTAAGTACACCGACTACATCATCGCAGCGATGCCTGTGGGCGATGCCGAGTTGGGTACGGGCGGTACTGGCTGGTTTACTAAAGCACCGCCTGATCTCTCGCTGGTTGGGCGCTCGCGCGGTGCAGACTGGATCTACAGCTACTTGATGACATTTTACCCGGATCCTTCGCGCCCGCTGGGCTGGAACAATGTCCAGTTCCCCAACGCCAGCATGCCGAATCCACTCTGGCAGATGCAGGGCATTCAAAATGCCGAGTTTCATGCCAAGAAGAAGGACGCAGCGGGTAAAGAACTGCCATGCCATGCGCTGGAGATCAACGGTCAATGCTTCGTCAAGCTTGAGCCGGCGGTGGGTGGACGCATGTCGGCGCAGGAATACAAAGATTCGATGCGGGCACTGACGACGTTTCTCGATTATGTGGGCGAGCCTGCAGCGTTGAAACGGGATCAGTACGGGGTGTGGGTGCTGCTTTATTTGATTCTGCTCGCTGGCGTCACCTACCTGCTTAAACACGAGTACTGGAAGGACGTGCATTGAAAGGGGCGCCAACCATTCAAACCACGTCGCGTCGCCCGTATCTGATTCGCGCCATGTACGATTGGGTGCTGGATAATGGCTTGACGCCGCACGTCCTGGTAGACGCCACATTTGCGGACGTCCGCGTGCCTTTGAACGCGGTCAAGGATGGTCATATCGTGCTCAATGTTGCGCCGCGCGCTGTGTCGCAACTAGAGCTTGGCAATCAGCTGATTCGTTTTATGGCGCGTTTTGGTGGCGTGAGCCATTCGGTACAGTTTTCCGTGGATGCGGTGCAGGCCATCTATGCGCATGAGAACGGCGACGGCATGGTGTTTCCACCCGAGCCGCGCGCTGAAGCTGCCGCCAGTGAAGGGCCGGGCGCTGCGACTGGATTGCTTTGCGTTGCCGCATCCCAGCCACTGTCCGAGGAAGCCGGCTCAGAGCGTGGTTTGCCCGACGGCACTGCGCCGCCCAAGGGGAGGCCGAGTCTGCGCGTGGTGAAGTAGGGAGCCCTGAGCAGTTAGGCTGGTACGAGCGCTGCGTTTGCTTGCATCTTTAAGTGAGCGGTCAGTCGTTTACGTTCGATTGCAGCGTAACTGCGTGGTTCAGCCCGGCCCCAGATCGGCCCTGGCCAAGCGGGATCAGCTTGCCAGCGACCGACCACGTGAATGTGCAGCTGGGGCACCAAGTTGCCAAGGCAGGCAATATTGATCTTGCTCACCGGTGACCACGCAAGCAGGCGTGCACTGATGTCGCCAATACTGGCCCAAAGCTGCTTGGCGGCGTGCGCACTGAGCTCCGTCAGTTCGCGATAAGCATCGTCGCTCGGCACCAGAATCACCCACGGCCAGCGCGCGTCGTTGTGCAAGCGGATCTGCAGGCTGCCTCTGCGCTCAACAAGGGTGCTGTCCGCCCTGAGCTTGGCATGCAGCCGAAAGCTCATGACGCCATGAAGCCACTCAAGAAATTCAAGGTTCGGTGCAGCGCAAGTTCTGCGCTCACCGCGTGAAACTCGGCATGCCCCTTGCGATTGAAGCCGTGCCCTGCGTGGTACAGATGACATTGGGCCGGTGCGCATTCGGCTTGAATCTGCGCCACTGCGGACGCCGGAAGGCTGGCGTCATGCTCACCAAAGTGCAGCATCACGGGTGCCTGGGGACGTTCATGCAGAAACTGAGGTATCCGCGAGCCGTAGTAGCCAACCGCTGGAAGTCCCAGTCGGGTGGCAGTCAAGAATGCCACCGTCCCGCCCCAGCAATATCCGACGACGCCGACCGCGCCGTACTGGCGCAGATGCTGCGCCGCTGCATGGACGTCGCGCAGCGCGTTGTCGAACCCAATTTCGCTCACGATGCGGCGGCCTTCGGCGATGCCCGCCTCGCTGTAGTCCAGTTGGATGTCGGTGCCGGCACGGTCAAAAAAGCGCGGCGCAATGACATGGAATCCGAGATGAGAAAACTGCTCGCACATCTGCGCAATGTGCGCGTTCACGCCAAAGATTTCCTGCACCACGATCAGGCTTCCGCGCGCAACCGATAGCGGCGCAAAATAGCGTGCGCTAATGCATTTCCCGTCCATGCTCTGCAACTCAAGTTCACAGTCCTTCATGCTTGGCTCCCCTTCAAGGTTGCATGCATCATAGTGCGTTGAGAGCTTTGGTTCGCCGGTGGCACTCAAAAACTTGGGCGCGTCGTTTCTCTCGACATTTAACCGCGCGGATCCTTACACTGAGGCAAGAGATGCTCACGGTCGTTGTTGACAATCGGATTTGTCGTCCGACCGCGAGCTGCATACAGGGGCAAATCTCATGTTGGCCATGATTACTGCACTTTGCGCGGCGGCGGCTTTGCTGCTGCTGCTGTTGAGATTTGCGGCACCGCTGGGCTTGCTGGATGAGCCGGACGCACGCAAGGTCCATGCGCACGCGACGCCATTGATCGGCGGCCTGGCTTGGATCGGCGGAACACTTATTGCCGCTTTGATTTTCAGCGACGCACCGCAGCAGGCGGGTTTGCTGAGCGCGCTGTGTGCGATGGCGCTGCTCGGAGCGCTTGATGATCGCTTCCACTTGCCATCGATTCCGAGACTGATCATCCAGGTCGTGATCGTGGCGTGCGTGACCCAGTTCGACGGCGTGCTGCTGGTGGACTTGGGGTCGATCTTCGGTACCGAGCAGCTGCATTTGCGTGAGTTTAGCTGGGCGTTCACGGTTTTTGCCTTAGTCGGCGTGATTAACGCGATGAATATGATCGACGGCGTGGACGGCCTCTCAGGCAGTCTGGCGCTCTTGATTCTGGCCACGCTGTCAATTCTTTCCTGGCAATCAAACTTCGCGCTCGCCCTGCTCTTGGCCATGAGTGCAGCCGCTCTGCTCCCGTTTCTAGCCCTTAACTTGCGCCTACCTTGGCGGTCTCGGGCAAGCGTCTTCCTCGGTGATGCTGGCAGCATGGCTTTGGGATTGTTGATTGGCTACAGCATGGTGGTGCTTTCGCAAGGCAAAGACGCTGCTTTTCCGCCTTCCGCTGCGCTTTGGCTCTTTGCGGTTCCGCTGATCGATACTGTTTCGGTCATGCTGCGCCGCTTGGCGCAGCGCAAGTCTCCCTTCCAGCCGGATCAACAGCATGTCCATCATTTGTTACTGCGCGCGGGTTTTTCGGTGACGCATGTGGTTTTGTTGCTGTTCGTGGCCCAGGCTGTGTGCCTTGGTTTCGGTGTGCTCGGCCCTAGTCTCGGTATCCCGGATTACCTGCAAGTGCTTATTTTTGTTACAGTTGGACTTTGCTATCACGGACTGGTTGGGCGCGCTTTGCGGAGCGGTCGTCTGCTCGGGCGCGTCTTGCTGGCACAGTTGCAACGTGCCTGATGGTTTCCAGACGCCGTACCAGCCGACTGGGATTCGTTCGACATCTAAGCGTCGATCGCATTGCGCTGGTGGGTTTTGTGCTTCTGGTGGTCTTTTTCCCCTTGTTCTTTGGCGGCAATCGCCCATGGGTTTGGGGCGCGTTTGCCGCAGCCCTCGGCTTACTCGCAATGAGCATCGGATTCACGCTGCTTGCCGGGCGATCGAAGCCGAGCGCGCCAGTTTTGGCTGCATTCTGGCCAACCGTGCTGATCACCGGGTGGTTGCTGGTAGGTCTTCTACAGTGGCTGCCGATGCTGCTGATCTCAGACGCAAACCCGATAGCAGGCGGCTTTGGCCCACTCAGTAGCGATCCAGGCGCCTCGCTTGCGGCATGGGTCAGACAAACCTCCTATGCACTGGTTTTCCTGCTTGCGATACAGCTTTTGCGCGGACACCGTCGGATCAAGCTCATGCTTTACGCGGTGATTGCGATGGGCTTGTTTGAAGCTTCCAGCGGCGCTTTCGCAGTCCTGTTTGACTATGGCCATCGCTCAACCTGGTTCTTTCTCGGACAACAAGAGGCGGCCAGCGGCACCTTTGTCAATCGCAATCACCTGGCCGGTTACCTCCTGATGAGCATTGCTTTGGGCATGGGACTTATCGTGAGCCAATTGAAGAACGAAGTGGACTACACCAGTTGGCGTCAGCGCGTGCGCGATTGGGTGCAGCTCGCACTCTCGGCCAAAGTGCGGCTGCGGCTGGTGTTGGTGGTCATGGTCATCGGCTTGGTGCTGACCCGTTCGCGGATGGGAAATCTCGCATTCTTCGTCTCGCTTCTAGTCAGCGGCGTGCTTGCGTTGTGGCTGCTGCGCAAGCCGCCGCGCATGCTTGCTTGGTTCATCGCCTCAGTGGTTGCGATTGACCTTATCGTGGTCGGAAGCTGGTTCGGACTGGATCAGGTGGTTGAACGCCTTAACCAAACGCGCTTGGTGCAGAGCACTGCGGCGCCCTTGACTAGCTTAAATATCGATATGCAGCCGATGTCGACGGTGCAATCCTCGGCGGCCGCGCTGGTGGAGACCGACCGCGTCGAGGTCGCGCTGGCTACGTTAACCATGTGGCAGAGCGCGCCGTGGATGGGCGTCGGTGGCGGTGCATTTCGTTCCGCGTTTCCGCCCTTGAGAAGCGAGTCGACTTCAAATGCCTTTTACGATCATGCTCATAACGACTGGGTGCAAACGCTCGCCGAGTATGGGGTGCTGGGTGCCGGCTGTTTCTTCGCGTTGGTCTTTGCCAGCCTGTGGGCGGCGTTGTTTTCGCTTCGACGACGTCACGATCGCTTTCAGCATGGCTTGGCCTTTGGCGCGCTGATGGGAATCACGGCCCTGATGATCCATGCCGCTGCGGATTTCAATTTGCAGATTCCTGCCAACGCAGCATTGTTCTGGCTGTTGATGGCATTGGCGTGGATTTCCGTGTTTGACAATCAACGCCCGTCGCACACAAGGCGCACCGGGATGCACAAGCTGCCCCTGGCATTTGCCGCAATGCTTGCGACCGCCTCGGCACATGCAAGCGTGCCGTCCTGCGAATTCAACGGCTCCAGCTACTTGTTACCCAAAGCGGACGTGTTTGCGTTGGGCAGCGATATCGCTCGGCTGAGGGCGCGGTTGGGCAACGCCACGACGCCCAAAGCAGAGCAAGAGCAGATCCGCGACACGCTTGCCAAGATCGCGCTGCATGCGCTGCTCGCAGCGGATCGCCAAGACGCCGTGGGGAACTCTGACGCGGCGCTTGCGAGCAGAAAGCAAATCGCGCTCGCGCTTGGAGACACGAAGTGGCGAATCACTGGCTGGGCACAGCGCGGGGATCGGGATGCCATTCGCGCTGCCGCCGAGTTTGTCCGCCACGGTCTCGGGTCCGCTGTGGATGAACGCGCGGCATGCGCTTGGGTGAAGCAGCTTCCGGCACCCTTCAATGCCGATGAAGCCTATCGTTTGGCACAGTGCTTACGCTCCGAGGATCCTGCAGGCGCGCTGAAGTACATGCAGTTGGCGGCCAAAAATGCGCATCCGGCGGCGGCGGAGACGCTTGGTCTGCTTTGTTTGCGCGCAGATCAATCCGATGTTGAGTGCGCCCTGAATTGGCTTTGCCGCGCCGGCGCGGCAGGTCGCATCGGTGCTTCCGCCTATGCCGCTTTCCTGCTCACCGACGAGCGCCTGCGTACGCCCGACTACGTGATGGCGGAGCGATTGTATCGAAGCGCCGCAGAGGCCGGCGATGTCGCGAGCCAAAACAATCTGGGCGAGCTTTACGAGCATGGCCGAACCGGTGTGGCCGATATCGGGCGAGCTGAACTTTGGTACACGCGTGCGGCAGAGACCGGCAACGCCCGCGCGCAGCTCAACCTTGCTCGTGTCATGCTCTCGCAGCTGACTGTAAAGCCCTGGAAGCGAAAAGATGCTATTTACTGGCTGCGCGCTGCCGCAGTGGAGTTTCCCGCGGAGGTTGCGGTGCTTGAAGAGCGTTTCGATCTGAGAATCCCTTAGCTTGCCGCTGGCATTCGAGGGTAGTATTTGTGTAAAGTGTGAACTGGTTAACGATCTGCGGCGGTCAGTGTCCTAGTCTCTGGGCTGACGGCATCTTAGGAGAAAAAATGAATACGCGCCCACGAACACTCGTACTGCTCATCGGAGCCATCCTCGCAACTTCAGCGTCGTATGCTGAGCGCGGAAACGGCTTTCAGGCGGGCAGCTCTCGAATCATTCCTACGTTGGGCGTGACGCTTAGCTACGACGACAACGTCACGGCTGCCAGCGACAATGAAATCGACAGCTTTGTGACCGTGATTTCGCCCGGAATCAAGCTAGAGAACGGTGATGAGGCGAGGAATTTTTCCTTTAGTTATCAGGCGGATATCGGACGCTACAATGATTCCAGCACCGACAACTATGACAATCATAGTTTAAACGCCGGGGCCATATTTTCGCCCAGTTCGCGCACGCGCTTGGCGCTTGGCGCCGCCTACCAAAGGAAGACTGAGAGTCGCGGGACCGGTGCTCGGCAGGGGCAGTTCATTGACCTTCAGGGGCGCGATCCAGACGAGTATGGCGCGACCAGCTTCAACGGTGCCTTTGATTACGGCGGCGAGGGATCGCAGGCTGGCCTCGGGGTCGACATCGGGACTTCGGATCGCCAATACAAGAACAACGGAGACTACACGCAGTTTCGTGATTTTTCCGAGAACTTCTATGGTGGGTACTTCCGCTATCGCGTCGCGTCGAAGACGTCCGCAAAGCTAAGCGTGCGGCAAACCGAGGTCCAGTTTGACAACCTCCGCCGCATCGGTAGGAGCGACGTATCCTTTGATTCCACCGAACGCAGTCTGTTCCTTGGTCTGGAGTTTGACGCCACGGCAAAGGTCACCGGAAGCATCAACGCCGGCCGGATCGAAAAGGATTTCGACGACGTTCGGCTGGATGATTTCAGCGGCTTCGGCTGGAAAGCCGGGGTGCAATTTCGGCCGCGCACGTATTCAACGATCGACGTCACGACGTCACGAATGACCGACGAGGCTGACGATGTGCTCCTGAACGCAGCGCTCGGCCAAGTGAGTTCCTTCATCATCCGACGCGACATCACGGTAGCCTGGACGCACGGCTGGACGGATCGATTCCAAACCGGGGTCGATCTGGTGAGCGGCACAGACGAGTATCGGTCCGCGCTGGATGAATCGACCACGCGCCGCGATGACGATTTCAGCGGTTTCGGTGTGTCTGCTGACTACGTGTTCCGCCCGTGGTTGAGCGTTGGCGCTAGCTTCAAGCGTTACAGTCGTGACTCGACCAGTCGCGTCTTTGAATATGACAAGAATCTGTTCCTGCTTTCTTTCGAAGCGACGCTCTAAGCCAGCCTTGATTGTGGCCGGTGCGTGAAGACGGGGCCTGTGTGCCCCGTGTTGCTCGCTTCCCGGTGGTATCAGGGCTAGTTCATGCCTGCACAAGTAGCCTATCTACTTAGTCTGGGGGCGAGAAGTATTCATGATGAAAGGCTGGTTGAAGTTTTGCGTCATTTCTGCGTGTTTGCTGGTCGCTTCAACGCTGCTGGCGGCATCGCCGGCAGCTCCCGGTGGCGCTGATAAGAACTCAAGCACGGTGCAAAAGGCACTTAAAGGCTACCGCGTCAGCCCCGGCGACGTGCTCTCAGTGCAGGTTTTTGGTGAGCCAACGCTCTCGGACAACGAGCTCAATATCAGTGCGGGTGGGGACATCGCTTTGCCGTTGTTGGGGGAAGTCAATGTTGTCGGCAAGACCGCTGCGGAGATTGAGGCAGGCCTGCTGGCTCAGCTGCGGGGAGGCTATTTGGTCGATCCCAAGGTTTCGGTCACGATTCGACGCTACCGCGCGGTGTACGTGAACGGCCAAGTCAAGACGCCAAGCAGCTTTCCATTTGAGCCGGGCTTGACTGTACGCAAAGCAGTGTCCAAGGCTGGCGGCCTTACCGAGCGCGCGTCGACGCGCAAGATTTACGTTATTTCCGAAGGTCGTGAAACGCCACGAAAAGTGAAGTTTGATTCGCTCCTGCGACCGGGCGACATTGTCACGATCGAAGAGAGCTTTTTCTGATGAATGCGCCAGTACAGATCGAAACGCCCGACCTCAAAGCCTCAAAGCCGCAAGAGTCCTTTCATGAGTATCTGCGGATTGTTGGAAGGCATCGGCTAAGCATCATTGCGATAACGCTGCTGTTCTCACTTTTTGGCGTGCTTTACTCCGCCATCCAGACGCCGGTCTATGTGGCGTCCGCCATGCTTCAGATCGAGCGCGAGGCGCCTCGCTACATCGAAGTGAGTAACCTTTATGGCGGTGGTGGGCAGAGCTTTGAGTACTACCAGACCCAGTACGTAATTTTGCGCACGCGGCCGCTTGCGGCCCGCGTCGTTGATGCCGTGGGCGCGCGCAAGATCGTGGATGCGATGAACAGCGTCGAGCGTTTTTCGCTCCGTAAGTATTTGCCTTTCCTGCCTGCCCCTGATGTTCCAAAGCCACTGACCGATGAACAGGCACGCGATACTGCGATTGGCATCGTGCAGGGCGGGGTGGACATCGAACCGGTGCGTAACAGCCAGTTGGTGTGGGTGAATATCGCATTGACCAACAAGGAAATGGCCGCCGTGCTCGCAAACGCGCTAGCGCAAACCTATGTTGAGAACGTCTTGGAGGCGCGGGTTGGACAAGTGAGCGATGCGGCGCAATGGCTCAGCGGTAAGCTTGGGGAGCTCAAAACCAACGTCAGCGGGGCCGAAGACAATCTCCAAAAGTTCATGGAAAAGGAAGGCTTAGTTGACCTGCGCGGGATTGACTCGCTGGCCAATCAGCAGGTGACCAGTCTGAGCGCTGACCTGGCTACTGCGCGCGGCGAACGCATGGCGCGCGAGAACGTCTATCAGCAGGTTCAGGCCGCACGGAGTTCTGGGCGGCTTGCCGATGTGCCCTCACTGCTTGTCAACCCCTTGGTTGCGCAAGGTCGAGCCAAGATGCTCGACAAGGAAAAGGATGTTGATGAACTGCGCGCCAAGTACGGGCCGAAGATGCCGCTGCTGGTTGAGGCAGAAAGCCAGCTGCTGGTGGCAAGGCGAGCCTTTGAACAACAGCTGGAGCAGGCCGCCAACGCAATTGAGTTGGAGTATCAGGGTACGGTCGCGGTTGAGCGTCAGTTTTCTTCGCAGCTAAGCGGTGCGACTCAGGAAGCCAGGAACATTGGCGGAAAGTCCGTAGAGTTCAACCGCTTGTCGCGCGAAGCTGAAGCCTCACGTCAGGTGTATGAAAAGTTCAAGACCCAGTTCAACCAGACCGAAGCGTCGAAGGAAATGCCGACCTCGAACGCAAGAGTGGTTGAAGCGGCGCTGCTGCCAACCTTTAGAACTAGCCCAAACACGCGGCGCACCGTGATTGCCGCAACGCTGATTGGCTTTGCGCTGGCGATCCTGCTCGCATTCTTGCTTGAGCATCTTGATAGCACGATCAAGACTGCCGAAGATGTGGAGCGCTTGCTGGAAGTGCCGGTGCTGGGTTTGATGCCTAATATCAAGGGCACGACACGCGGCGACGGTCAGCTCCTAAAGTACTTCAGTGAACACTCAAAATCTCAGTTCGCAGAGTCGGTAAGAACTGTGCGCACCAATGTGCTGCTTTCGGGTATTGACCGGCAGCGTAAGCGCATTTTAGTCACGTCTTCGGTTCCGGGCGAGGGCAAGACCACTATGTCGCTCAACTTGGCGCAAAGCTTGGGTCAAATGAACAAGGTTTTGCTGATTGATGCGGATATGCGCCGCCCCACAGTTGCCCGCATCTTCGGCAATGCGCAGCCCACGGTGGGCCTGTCGCAGTTCATTTCCGGCGAAGCGAAGATTTCTGACTGCGTGCATCAGCTGGAGAACAGCAATACTTTCATCATGACCGCGGGTGTGATTCCGCCGAATCCGCTTGAGCTACTCTCGTCGCAGAAGTTCAGTGAGGCGCTGTCCAATCTTAATAAAGTTTTCGAGTACATCATTATTGACTGCGCCCCCGCACTTGCAGTCAGCGATGCTCTGGTGCTCTCGCGCTTGGTGGATGGCGTGATCTACGTGATCAAGTGCGATGCAACGCCGCATCAGGCCGCCGCTTCCGGAATCAAGCGCTTGCGCCGCGTTGATGCACCGTTGCTTGGTGTAGTGCTCAATCGCGTGGGTGAGCGTTCGCACGGCTATGGCTATGGTCGCTATGCCTACTATGCGGACGGGTATTACGCGCATTACGGCTACTACCAGCAGAACGAGAAGTCGTCCCGCAAGAAGGGTTAGGATTCGTGGCGCGGGCGATTGGGCTGCTGCTCATCCTGCTTGGCGCGGTGTCAGCAGTGCTGGGTGCGTTGATTGCTGTAGCGGGTTTTAAAGAGCGCCTGCTGGAGCGAGACTTCGCGGATTTGCAGCGCAACTTCGACGCCGACGCCTGGGCGGGTGTGCTGACCCGGAGCGACGCGCTGCCGAGCCTGACGCCATGGAATGCCGATTTACACGAGCTATCCGGGCGCGTCCATGCCTTTGCCGCAGAGCGCGTTGCCAGCAGTCCACGAGCGCAGATCATGCACCTGCGTGCTGCCGAAGCGCGCTTTGAGCGCAGCGTGAGCTGGCGCCCAAGTGGGGTGTTCGGCTGGCTCAATCTGGCCGATATTCGCTATCAATTGAATCCGCAGAGCGAGCAATGGCGGCTTGCGTTCGAGCGCGCCATTTCCCTTGGCGTGCGAGGTAATTCGATCCAGTTCAGGCTGTTGGCCTTGCGTGAGCGCTTCGACTCGGTGCGCGATCCGGCATTGCTACAAGCCTTTGAGCAGGCACTGCTGCTTGGCTTGAACGATGATGCGTGGCCGCTGTTGGGCTATCTTTCCCTGCGCAGTCGTCTGCAATGGGCCTGCGATTTGGCTAAGCTGCCGGAGCAGGCAGCGACAATTTGTCGTGAGCAATACCGATGGCAGCGGCCGTAAATTCCGGGCACGCGCGCCAATTGCAGTTGAACCAAAGCACAGCCAGTTAAGGCGATCCAGCCGTCCATGCGGCTTTACCTACTATCGACCACGATTTCCGATGATGAATGCGTTGAAAGAGCAATTGTTGAAGGCAGGGTTTCAGGTCAAGCCGGCCGAAGCCAAGATGCCGAGTCAGCCGGCCGCAAAGCACGCTCAGGCGCCAAAGCCGAAGCCAAAAACGCCTGCGCCGCGCGCCGATGAAATTTCATTGGCGAGCGCTTACAGCGTGCGCGCGGATACCGAGCGGCGCGAGAAAGAGGCGAAGCAAAGGCGCGAAGCCGAGGTCGCTGCGCGCAGAAAGGCAGCACGCGTGCGCATCCAGGAGCTAATCCAGAGCGACGCTATTGCCACTCAGGGCGCCGAGCGCTGCCGCCACTTTCGATACGGGAAGAAGATCAAGCGGATCTATTTGACTGCCGCGCAAAACACGGCCGTGAATGAAGCCAATTTGGGCATCGTGCAGTTGGATGGCCGCTTTCACCTGCTGCCGGCGCAGGCCATGGCCGAGATTCTCACTCTGGGGGCCGAGTTTGTTGCCGTGTTTGATCCCAAAGAGCCCAGTGAGCTCTCGAACGCAAACGACTCAAACTACGCTGATCCGCGCTTCCAGGTGCCTGACGATCTGGTCTGGTAGCCGCGTCAGCTTTGGCTTTGGCGCTGCAATTGGTCGTCCGTGGGCAGCGCCTGTCCGGTAAAAGCGTGCAGAAAAGCTTCGGTGAGCAGCTCGCTGATCGTGGCATGCCGAAGGTTGGCCACCTGCCGCCTTGAGCGCTCTGCCAGCAGCAGCTTGAGCACGTGCGTGGGCACCGTGACGGTGATTTTTTTCGTGGATTCGGCACGCTTGCCGCGCTCGACGTACGGATTGACGAAGCTCTTCTTGCTCATTTCGGTCTCGATGAGGACGGACAGTGGCAGCGGTCTGAAGCAGAGTCGGTGCCTGCGAAGGTAGCGCTTTGGTGGTTCACACCGACCAAACGCGTGCCCCAATCTTGAACCAGAGTAGTTCCTACGTAAAGACTTCCAGAACAATTGCTTTATAGACGTCTAGACGTCTGCAATTCGACGCGTTATCCTGCCCGCCCCAAAGACGTCTAGACGTCTAGACGTTTGGGCATCTAAACCACCGCGCATCGGAGTCACCCCATGAGTCAGAACCTTCGCTTCGAGACCTTGCAACTGCACGCAGGTCAAACTCCAGCCCCGGGCACCAATGCCCGTGCCGTGCCGATTTACCAGACCACTTCCTACACCTTTGATTCGGCCGAACACGGCGCCGAGCTCTTTGCCTTGCGGCAGTTCGGCAACATCTATACCCGGATCATGAATCCCACCACCGACGTGTTTGAACAGCGCGTGGCAGCGCTGGAAGGCGGCGTCGCTGCACTCGCCACCAGTTCTGGACAAGCAGCCCAGCTGCTGTGCATCGCCACCCTGGCGCAGGCGGGAGACAACATCGTTTCCACCAGCTTCCTCTACGGTGGCACCTACAACCAGTTCAAGGTCTCACTGCCACGCCTCGGTATTGACGTCCGATTTGCCGACGGCGACGCGCCTGAGTCGTTTGCCAAGCTAATCGATGAGAACACCAAAGCGCTTTATGTGGAAACCATCGGCAATCCTGGCGGCAACGTGCCAGATTTCGAGCGCTTGTCAAAACTTGCGCATGAGCACGGTATTGCGCTCATCGTTGACAATACTTTCGGCGCCGGCGGCTATCTTTGCCGTCCCATCGAGCACGGCGCTGACCTTATCGTGGCATCGGCGACCAAATGGATTGGTGGCCATGGCACGGCGATCGGCGGCGTGATCGTGGATGCTGGGCGCTTCGACTGGGGCAACGGCAAGCACCCTTTGTTCTCGCAGCCGGCGCCGGGCTATCACGGACTGGTGTTCAGCGATGTTTTCGGCAGGGACTCGCAGTTTGGCAACATCGCTTTCATCATTCGCGCCCGGGTCGAGAGCCTGCGTGACTTTGGTGCCTGCCAAGCGCCGTTCAACAGCTTCCTGCTGCTGCAGGGTTTGGAGACCCTGAGCCTGCGGGTTGAGCGTCACAACACCAATTCGCACACGCTGGCGCACTGGCTGCGCGCGCACCCGTTGATCGGCGGGGTGAATTATTTGGGCTTTACCGATCATCCCTATCATCTGCGCGCCAAGCGCTATCTGCGGCATGGCTATGGCTCGGTTTTCACTTTCGATGTCCTGGGCGGTGTCGAGGCTGGCAAGACGTTTATCAACAGTTTGAAACTCGCCAGCCATTTGGCTAATGTGGGAGACGCCAAGACGCTGGTGATCCATCCCGCCAGCACTACGCATCAGCAGCTGTCGCTCGACGCCCAGCGCGCCGCTGGTGTGAGCGCCGGGCTGATTCGGGTTTCGGTGGGGATCGAACACGTGGAAGACATCATTGGCGATTTCTCCGCCGCGCTGGACGCAGTAGGGCGTGCGCATGGCCTGCGGAGGAGCGCGTGAGCGGTTCGCAGAGCGTGGCCGGATTGCGTGCCCATTGGCCGGCCGAGCTGTTGATTCATACGCCAGCGCAGCCGCTCAGGCTGGAAAGCGGTGATGCGTTGCCAAGCCCCAGTATTGGCTATCAGACCTGGGGCAAATTGAATTCAGAGCGCGACAACGTGGTCTGGATCTGCCATGCCCTGAGCGGCTCCAGCGATGCCGCGCAGTGGTGGTCCGGACTGCTCGGGCGCGGCAAAGCAATCGACCCGGAGTGCCATTTCATCGTGTGTGCCAATGTGCTTGGCGGATGCTATGGCTCGCTCGGACCCCAGTCGCTGGCTGCGAATGGTCAGCCCTACGGCGGGGCATTCCCGGCCATCACCATTGGCGACATGGTTGAGCATCAAAAGCTGCTGGCCGAGCACTTGGGTATCCGCGCTATTGAACTGGTGATTGGCGGCTCGATGGGGGGATTTCAGGCTTTGGAGTGGGCGGTTCGGGCGCCGGAGCTGGTGCGCCGAGTTGCGCTGCTTGCCACCAGCTGGCGGCAGCCCGCGCATGCGGTGGCGTTGGGCGAGCTGCAGTGTCGGTTCATTGAAAACGATCCGAAGTTTGCGGGTGGCAGCTACCCACTCGACGATCCGCCGGTGCAGGGATTGTCATACGCGCGCCAGCTTGGTCATCTGAGTTATCGGACTGCGGCTGAGCTCGATCAGCGTTTTGCGCGTGAGCGGCGGCAAGACGGGCGACTGCAGGTGCTGAGCTATCTTGAACATCAGGGCGACAAGCTTTGCGCGCGCTTTGATGCGCTGAGCTATCTGGCGATCACCAGAGCGCTCAATGCCTACGACTTCAGTGACCAACGCGGCGAGCCGCGGCTGGCGTTAAAGCGCCTAAAGCAGCCGACGCTGGTGGTAGGCGTGCTCAGCGATGCTCTGTATCCGCCCAGTGAATCGTCCCGACTTGCTCAGCTGCTGAGCCATGCCGAGTTGAAATGGGTCGATAGCCTACAGGGGCATGATGGTTTCCTATTGGAGTCGGAGTCCATTGCGCCCCTGGTGTCACGGTTTCTTGGACGATGCGATGGCCACGGCGCCCGACGTGCCGGTTTAGCGTCAGCGTGAAACGTGCGGGTTTGTCAGTGTGATTTGTGTCATCGAAGTTCAGTGCCTGAAGACGAATCGACGCCTGTAGGCTAGCGGCTGCGCGCAGAACGACGGTTGGCGGGTATGTCATTTGGAGTCTACGCGGCGGCCCCGAGGAGGACCGGTTCACGCTGCAGACGTAGCGAGAACTTTTCCAGGACGCATGCCACCACGTGGTCCTGCAAGCGCAGCAGGGCGGCGCAATCGCCGCCTTCATTGATCAGCACCAGCGCATGTTGCTGGGAAACGCGGCACGGGCCCAGGCGGTATCCCTTGAGGCCAGAGTGTTCGATCAGCCATGCAGCAGAAACTTTGTGCGATCCGTCGCGCTGTGGCCAATGAGGTAATGCGGAATACTCAGCCAGCAAGCGATTGGCCCCAGCCGCAGACAGCACCGGATTCTGGAAGTAGGAGCCTGCATTTGGCTCGCGCGCCGGGTCAGGCAGTTTGCGCTGCCGCAAGCGCATCACCGCCCGCATCACGTGCCCCGCGCTCAGCGCATCGGGCGGGATGTCAGCAAGCTCGGACGCAAGTCCACTGTAGTGCGTACGCAGGGCGCGATCACGATGTAAACGCAGCAATAGACGCGTGATCAGCCACCGCCGCTGGGTGTGCTTAAACACGCTGTCGCGATAGCCGAGCTTGAGCTCGGCCGGCCCGAGCCACGATGTCTGGCCGCTATCCAGATCGAAAATCTCCACTTCCTCGAGGCTCTCGCAAAGCTCGCTGCCGTAGGCGCCAATGTTCTGAATCGGTGCCGCGCCGCAGTGGCCAGGAATCAGCGCCAGATTCTCCAGGCCGCGCCAGCCTTCGGAAACGCTGCGCAACACCAAGTCGTGCCACTGCATGCCGGCCTCGACGCAAAACAGCGCGCTGTGATCCGCCTGAGGCTTGATCACCAGTTCCGCGAAGCAGGGTTGGATCACAATCCCAGCGATGCTGGGCGCCAGCAGCACGTTGCTGCCGCCGCCGAGTATCCAGCTTGCTTGGGTCTTGAAGCGGGAGTCTGCGCATAGTGCGCTCAGCGCGGTGCGCGAGCGCACGCGCACCTGCCAGCGTGCGTGCGAGCTCAGCCGTAGCGTGCTTTGCGCACTTAGATCGGCATCCGCAAGCCACTCAAGTTCGTTCACGGGACGCCCGGATTCTTGGCCCGGATTCGCCGCGTAGCGCGGCGCGTTGGATCTGCTGGCTTGAGATTCCAGGCCGCCACGCACTCGCGGATCAAGGCCGGCCCTCGATACACAAAGCCGGTATAGAACTGCACCGCATCAGCGCCTGCGGTGCGCTTTTCAAGCGCGTCAGCGCCAGCAAGGATGCCGCCGACACCGATCAGCGAAAGCTTGTCGCCGACCAGCTCGCGGAACTGTTTCAAGGTCGCGGTGGCGCGCGCGAACAGGGGTCTGCCGCTCAAGCCTCCGGCCTCTTGCGCACGTTTATGCGTTTCAACACCCACTCGGGAAAGTGTTGTGTTGCTCAAGATTGCGCCCTGAAAGCCGCTGGCGAGCACAATGTGGGCACTTGCCGCCAGCTCCGCTGCACTGAGGTCGGGCGCCAGCTTGACCAGCAGCGGCACTTGCTTGGCATGCTGGCCGGAGAGCTGCTGAGCGCGCTCATAAAGGCCATCGAGCAGGCCCTTCAGCGCATCACCGAGCTGTAACTCGCGCAGCCCTTGCGTGTTGGGTGACGAGATGTTGACCGTGATGTAGCTGGCGTGTGGAAACACGCGTTCCAAGCAGAGCAGGTAGTCTTGCAGGGCGTGCTTGTTGTCGGTGTCTTTATTTTTGCCGATGTTGATGCCCAGCACGCCGCGGTAGCGAGCACGCGCGACGTTGTTCAAAAGCGCATCTATCCCGGCATTGTTGAAGCCCAGGCGATTGATCACGGCCTCATGCTCAGGCAAGCGGAAAACCCGCGGCTTGGGATTGCCGGCCTGCGGCTTGGGCGTCACGGTGCCAATCTCAATAAAACCAAAGCCAAGTGCGGCAAGCGCGTCGATGCATTCGCCGTTCTTGTCAAAGCCGGGCGCAATGCCGACCGGGTTTTTCAACGCAAGTCCGCAAAGCAGGGCCGGCTGTGCGGGCACCGGGGGCGCAAGCAGCCCTAAGGTACCCGTTTGTTCAGCGAGGCGAAGCGCCCTCAGGCTAAGCGTATGTGCCTGCTCGGCATCCAGACACTGCAGCGCGTTGCGTGCGCCGGAAAAGAACCAGTCTCTCAGTATCACAGTTTCGCCTGCAACAAATCACGTCCCTTGATCCAGGCCAGGGCGCCCGCCGCAAAGGTCAAACTTGCACCGGCAAGGACCGACGGCACCAAGCCCATCAGCTTGGCGCCGGCGCCAGAAACAAAGGCGCCAAGCTCATTGGATGAGGTGACAAAAATGCTGTTCACCGATAGCACGCGTCCACGCAAATGCTCCGGTGGCACCACCTGCAACAGATACTGGCGAACCACCACGCTGATGCTGTCAAATGCTCCGGCCAAAAACAGCATGGCCATACTGAGCCAGATATTGCTGGAGAGCGCGAAGCCCACGGTTGCTGCGCCAAAACCAAACACGGCCAGCAGCATATTGCGCCACAGGTGCCTAGTTGGGCTGTGGCGGGTCAAAAACACCAGCATGAGCACGGCTCCCACGGAAGGGGCCGCGCGCAACCAGCCCACCCACTCCGGGCCAATTTGGAGTACGTCTTTGGCAAACGCGGGCAGGATTGCCATCACGCCGCCAAACAGCACCGCAACCAAATCCAGGGAAATCGTGTACAGCAAGAGCCGGCTGTTCCACACAAAATGAAAGCCTTCTGCGATCGAACGCCACATCGGCTCTTTGGGCGGCGTTGGACGCGCCGCCGGTGAGCGCACCAAGCCAATCAGCAGCAAACTTACCAGCATGATCACGATCACCACGATCAGCGTGTGCTTGAGCCCAATCCAGGCATAAAGAAAGCCGCCCAGCACAGGCCCAACCACGGCGCCGGTTTGCCAGAAGTTGCTTGCCCAAGCCGAAGCGTTGGCATACAGGTCGCGCGGTGTGACCTCGGCGCGCAAGGCCGATAAGGCCGGCGAATAGAAGCCACGCGCCAATCCGATCCACGCAATGCTCAAATAGACCATCCAGAGCAGGGATGTTTGTTCCAACTGGTCACTGGCGCGCATCACCAGCTCAAGCGCCACCGAGCCGAGCAAAATCATCACCAGCGCCAACAGGGCGATCTTTTTGCGCGGATAGCGGTCCGCAATTGCGCCGCCAAACAAGGCGACCGCAATGAAAGGAATCGCTTCCGCGAGGCCGATCAAACCCAGCGTCAGTGGGTCACCCGTTAGCTCGTAAAGGGCAATGCCAAGCGCTACTTCCTGAGCCAGGATCGCCACCGTCAGCAAGAACGATCCGCCAACCACAATCAGCGAGAAATCCCGCTGTTTCAGGGCGGCAAAGCCGCGTCCGCCGTCGCTGGTTTCACTCATTCTGGAGCGCCCCTTCAGGCGCGCGGCAGCGTGACACCGAGCTGCCCTTGGTACTTCCCGCCGCGATCGCGATAGCTCACGGCGCAAGCCTCGTCCGATTGCAGGAACAGCATCTGCGCCACACCCTCATTGGCATAGATGCGCGCGGGCAGCGGCGTGGTGTTGGAAAACTCCAGCGTGACGTGGCCCTCCCATTCGGGCTCCAGCGGCGTCACGTTCACGATGATTCCGCAGCGCGCGTAGGTGCTTTTGCCAAGGCAGATGGTCAGCACATCGCGCGGGATCCGGAAGTACTCCACCGTGCGCGCAAGACAGAACGAATTGGGCGGAATGATGCAGGTGTCGCTCTGCATGTCGACAAAGCTCTTGGCATCAAACGCTTTCGGATCCACGATGGTCGAGTACACGTTGGTGAAAATCTTGAACTCGTCCGCGCAGCGAACGTCATAGCCGTAGCTGGAAACGCCGTAGGAGATAGTGCGTTGGCCGTCGGCGGAGTAACGCACTTGCTGGGGTGAAAATGGTTCGATCATCGCGTGCTCGCGCGCCATGCGCTCGATCCAGCGGTCGCTCTTGATGGTCATGGCTAGCTCGCGGCAGGGAAGGGCGCCAAAGGTGCGTGGCCCCGGGCTTTAAATCAAGCCCCATGCCGCGTCCCGCAACCTGTGATTCACTTAGCAGCCGCGCCCGCTAAGGCGTGCAGCTGGTGCCTTTCACGTCCGTAAGCCGGTTCAAGGTCATGAATCCACTGCCAAATCGGGAATCTAGCGCGTAGTCCACGCGGCCGGTATTGCAGCCGCTCATAGTCAACGTC
>Ga0163144_10009219_pt1 | contig 21218 bp, 17 predicted proteins | sample OliLak19BULKMAT1_FD_123175 | JGI IMG/M metagenome (GOLD analysis project Ga0163144, IMG submission 123175) | Freshwater microbial mat bacterial communities from Lake Vanda, McMurdo Dry Valleys, Antarctica - Oligotrophic Lake LV.19.BULKMAT1 | ecosystem: Environmental > Aquatic > Freshwater >... | reverse complement strand
TCTATACGTAGATGAGTTCCAGTCTTTTGCTAATGAATCTTTTGCTGATATTTTGTCTGAAGCAAGAAAGTATAAGCTCAATTTAACTATTGCTCATCAGTACATTGAGCAAATGGAAGAAGAAGTAAGAGACGCTGTGTTCGGTAACGTAGGAACTATGGTTTCATTTCGAGTAGGCGCACTCGACGCTGAGCTTCTAGAAAAAGAGTTTGCACCACAGTTTACTGCTGAAGATATGGTTAATCTCGGTTTGTATCAGATGTATTTGAAACTCATGATTGACGGCATGTCCTCACCTCCATTTTCTGCACGTACACTACCGCCAATCAAAGAACCAGAAATTTCTTTTAAAGATAGTGTGATTCAAACATCCCGTGATCAGTTTGCGACTCCTCGAGCACAGGTTGAGAAAAAAATTGCCGACTGGCATTTATTAGATACTATTAAGAGTAGTGCGTCCAGTCCAAAGAAAGAAAACAAACTTTTTCCTAAAAAAGAAAATAAAACTTTTTCTCAACCTAAAGAAGAATATAAAGATTCTTCTCCGTCAGTATCTAAAGAGAGTAAATATATTCCTCCAAAACCAATTCAAGAAAGTGTTCAACAGCCTCCTGTTCCTAAAAAGGTAGAGGAAAAACCTGAGGTAATAAAACAAATTCCAATTGTTGAAGACAAGCAAGATGGTTTTGTATCACTCAAAGATTTAAAAAAAGATCCAAAGAAGGATAATAAAGGTCCTTCTCAAAAAAACATGTCTGATTTAAGGTCAGTTTTAGAAGGTGTTTTGAAAAAAGAACCTCAAAAAGAGGCTTTTAAAAAAGAAGAACCAAAAATACATCAAAATAATCCTAAGCCAAAACAAGAACCAATTCCTAGTACACAATATAAATCCCCTAGACAAGAGATTCCTGAGGACGAACTTAAGAAAATGTTAGATATAAAATAACATTATGAAAAAGACACTTCTCACACTTACCATATTTCTTATCTCTCCTGTGGTGGTGAATGCAGAAGTTTCTAAGTTTGTCTTTACTTCAGCGAGTAATTTAGAGGTTGGGAGCAGGCAAACTATAAGTATTCAATCTCAAAATTCTTCTGCTGAAAAAGAAAATATCGCCCAAACTGCCTGTGTAGAAGTTACAACAAATTCTTCTGGAAAGTTTTTCAGCAGTTCTACGAGTGTTGATCCACTTTCTGTTCTTGTGGTTACGATGAGTAAAAATTCAGCAAATAGAAATTTTTATTATGAAAATTCTGTTTCTGGTTCGTATGTATTTTCTCTCAAGGTTGCGTATCGACCAGAAGGGGAAAGTTGTGGTTCTGATTGGTCAACAAAAGGTTGGGCACCTTTGTGGAGTGCAGTTCAGTCGTATACGATTGGTACTGTTGAAAATAATACTACTAATAATTCAGATTCAGGTTCTACTAATTCAGAAAATCAAACTCAGACAAATTCTGGTTCGAGTAATGTAAGTACTTTTCCTGTCGATCCGAAAGTTTTTGCAGAAATTAAATTATCTTCAAAAACTTTAATTACAGGAGCTCAGTTTTTTATTGGAGGAGAAGGGTATGGTTTAGAGAAAAAGCCGCTTTCAAATGCTCGTTTTGTGTGGAATTTTGGTGACGGAACAGTTGCACAAGGACGTTCGGTTGCTTATACGTATAGAAACCCAGGCGAATACGTAATTGTACTTGATATTTCTTCTGGAAAATTTTCCGGTACAGCTCGAGAAGTTGTTTCTGTTATTGAAAGTCCTTTAGATATACGTGTTGAAAAAGTTGGCTTTGATGGAAGTGTGACAATAAAAAATAATTCTAATTTTGAATTTGATCTTTCTGGTTGGTTTATAGAATCAGGCGACTATAAATTTATCATTCCACTTCATACAATTCTTTTACCACAAAAAAGCCTTTCATTTCATGGAGAGGTAGTTGGTCTTCCAGTATTGCAACATGTGTCACTTCTGTATCCGAATGGCAGAATTGCAAGCACAGGATTTCTAAAGCAAGCGGTTGTGCAGGCAAGTAACAAGGTTGCTTTTGTGCCCCAAGCTTCTTCTGTTGTTCAAAAACCTGTACATATAGAAATTCCTAATCAAACCGCAAGCGCTATCTCTGCTGTTAATGAGAGTGATGAGGTTTTGTATGAAGATAGTGAGCAGAAAGGCTCAAAATGGCTTTGGATAGGAGCTTTCGTGCTTCTTTTAGGTATAGCAACAAGTTCTGTTTTTCTTATTAAACGACCCGTGTATAATCAAGCAGATGACTTCACTATCGAAGAACAGTGATATTAAGAAGGTTTTAATCTTCTCACTTACGCATAAGCCTTTTGTGGGCGGTGCTGAAATTGCAGTTGAAGAAATTACTGAGCGTCTTCCTCAGTATGAATTCGATATGATAACGCTTCGTTTTGATAAGACATTACCCAAAGAAGAAAAAATTGGGAATGTTCGAGTTCATAGGATCGGCTTTGTTGGACGTAAACCATTAAAGTCGAGGTCACGTATACTTTTCCCAGTATCTCTTAATAAATTTCTATTTCCAGTCCTGGCTTTTTTCAAAGCAGTCAGTCTTAATAGAAAAAGAAAGTACGATGCTATCTGGGCTATCATGGCTGCTTATGCAGGGTTCGGTGCTTTGTTTTTTAAATTATTTCATCCAAGTATTCCTTATGTTCTAACCTTGCAAGAGGGAGATCCGGCACATCATATTCGTCGCAAGGTTCGTTTTGTGCATCCACTATGGCGTTTAATTTTTATTAAAGCTAATTCGATTCAAGCTATTTCTACATATCTTGCTTCTTTTGCTCATGATGTTGGATATATAAAAGAAGTTGAAGTTATACCAAACGGTGTTGATTTAACACTTTTTTGCAAGGATTGTCGTCCATACGAGACTGGACACATGAAAAATAAACTTGGTAAAAAAACATATCTTTCACAAAGTGATGATGTGCATACTGTAGATGATGTTTTTTTGGTTACTGCTTCACGCTTGGTTCCTAAAAATGGTATTGAAGATATTATTAATTCTCTTATTTATTTACCAAAACATATTTCTCTTATTGTCATTGGAGACGGTCCACTTATGCTTCGTCTTAAGTTTGTTGTTGAAGAAAAAAATCTTGCTGAGAGAGTTACATTTTTAGGTTTAATCCCACACGAAGAATTACCTGCATACTTTGATATATGTGACATTTTTATACGACCTTCTCTTTCTGAAGGTTTTGGCAATTCTTTTATAGAGGCTATGGCAATGAAAATTCCTGTTATTGCAACCCCCGTTGGAGGCATAACAGATTTTGTGTTTGATCCGTACCAGAATCCAAATCGAGAACCAACGGGTATTTTTTGTGCTGTTAATAATCCAAAAAGTATTGCATATAGCGTGAGATTGCTACTTTCAGATAAAAAAACACACGATAGGATTATTTCTAATGCTCATAAAATGGTAGAAGAGAAATATGACTGGAATCTTATTGCTCAAGACATGAATGAGCGTGTTTTTAAAAAAGTGCTAGGATAGTTTCATATGAAGATTCTTATCGCTACAGGGATATATCCTCCTTCTATTGGTGGTCCCGCAACTTATTCTAAATTACTTTTTAGTGAACTTCCTAAACGAGGTATTGATGTTTCAGTTGTATCCTTTGATGAAGTAAGGAGGTTTCCGAAGATTTTTCGACATGTTATTTATTTTTTTAAAGTTCTATTTCGTTCTCGTGGCAACGACATTGTATATGTTCAGGATCCAGTAAGTGTTGGTTTCCCGGCTCTTGTAGCATCTAAAATATCAGGTAAAAAAACCATACTCAAATTGGTAGGGGATTATGCGTGGGAACAAGGAGTGCAGAGGTTCGGTGTAACAGATTCGCTAGATGTATTTTGTCAAAAGCGCAGTGGGTATGGTTTTAGGGTTCGTGTGCTGAAGTGGATACAGAAATTTGTAGCAAAACACGTAAATAAAATCATAGTTCCCAGTGAATATTTAAAAGGAGTTGTAACAGCATGGGGTGTTAATCCAAGTAAAATTTCTGTTATTTATAATGCTTTTAATGTACCTAAGGGTATTTCGCATACAAATTTTTCTAAATTAAACAACTTATTTTCTAAAAAAATTATTTTGAGCGTTGGACGTCTTGTTCCTTGGAAAGGTTTTGAAACTTTGATCTTACTTATGCCAGAAATTTTAAAAAAAATCTCGGATGTTTCTTTGGTTATTGTTGGAGATGGGCCGGATTACGAAAAACTTTCTTTTTTAATTAAAGAAAAAAAACTCGAAGATACCGTTAATTTGATAGGAAGATTGGAACATGAGACCTTGCTTTTGTATATTAAAGCATCAACAATATTTGTTTTAAATACTGGTTATGAAGGTTTTTCACATCAATTACTTGAAGTTATGGCTTCTGGCACTCCTATAATTACTACATCTGTTGGTGGAAATAAGGAGATTATTACACATGGAGAAAATGGTATTTTGGTAGGGTATGATAACAAGGAAGAGCTTCTTTCTAATATAATAAGATTATTAAACCACTCATCAAATCGGGAAAAGTTAATCAAGGCAGGCCTTCAAAGAGTTGATGATTTTAATACTGAGAAAATGTTTTCTAAACTTATTGAAACACTTACATTTTAAACTATGTACGTACTTAGTATAAGCACAGATAGAAGTATATTTAAAAATGGAAGCGCTGTACGCACGCGTGTTTTAAAGCAGGCGCAGTATGTAAAAGAACTACATATCATTGTTTTTTCAAATATCTTTAAACATAAGAATCTTCAACGAATAAAAATTACTGACAACATATGGCTCTACCCAACATATTCTTGGAGTCGATTGTTATATATAAGAGATGCTTTTAAAATTGCCAAAAAGCTTATTGGAACCCGCCTGTCGGCGAGGCAGGATTCGTTATTGGAAATTGGAAATTCTCGTAACGACATAGTTATTACTTGTCAGGACCCTTTTGAGTCTGGTTATGTGGGTATGAAATTAAAAAAAATATTTAATACCATTCCTTTACAAATTCAGGTCCATACTGATTTTCTAAGTCCTCATTTTACACATACATTTTTAAATAAAATTCGAGTGAATATAGCAAGAAAGGTTTTGGGATATGCCCAAGGTATTCGAGTTGTAAGTAAAAGAATTGCTGATTCTCTTGTGGAGGATTTTAAAATTTCAAGAGATAATATTTCTATATTGCCGGTCTTTGTAGATATACAAAAAATTATAGATGCGCCCATTGTTTTTGACCTTCATAAAAAATATCCACAATTCAATTTTATTGCTCTGATGGCTTCCCGTATTACAAAAGAAAAAAATATTGATCTAGCTATAAAATCTTTTTCAAGGGTTTTAAAATTGTTTCCTAAGGCGGGACTTGTAATTGTGGGTGATGGACCAGAGCTTTCTAATGTAAAGAAACTAACTAAGGCTCTCGGGATTAGTAGGTCTGTTATTTTTGAGAACTGGAACAACGACCTTTCCTCTTATTATAAAACCGCTAACCTCTTTATTTTGACTTCGCTCTATGAAGGTTTTTCCATGACCTTAATCGAGGCCGCTGCCTCAGGGTGTCCAATTGTAACTTCAAATGTTGGTATTGTGGGAGATATACTAACAGATGAACATGTGATAATTTGTTCAGTTCACAGCGAAACTTGTTTTACAGAAAATATAAATTTAATTATTGGAAATAATCAGAAAAGAGAATTGTTAAAACAGTCAGCACGAGTATGTGTGATTGAAACATGTGATATTTCTGTAGATGCATATTTTATAAAGTATATTGATATATTAAATAAAACAATGAAGTAAGTGTATGAAACTACTTATAATCACTCAGAAGGTTGATATTCAAGATGATATTCTCGGTTTTTTTCATCGATGGATACTTGAATTTGCGCGCATATGTGAACATGTTACGGTGATTTGTTTAGAAAAAGGTGAGTATCATCTACCTTCAAATATAAAAATAATCTCTCTTGGGAAGGAAAAAAAACCTTCACGTTTTTCGTATGTTTTACGTTTCTATCAGACTATATGGAAAGAGCGGAACAATTATGATGTTGTATTTGTGCATATGAATCCAATCTACATTATTCTCGCTGGATGTCTATGGAGGATGATGGGTAAAAAAGTTAGCCTTTGGTACACACATAAACAAGTTAATTTGAAGCTTCGCGTTGCTACATATTTGTCCCATATGATATTTACTGCTTCAAGACAGAGTTTTGGTTTGAGAAGTAAAAAAGTAAACATTGTTGGTCATGGAATAGATCTCGACCAGTTTCAAGGTGTGTTCCAAGAGTCGAGAGACACTTTTAACCTTGTTCATATTGGAAGAATAACCAGGATTAAAAATTGTAGTACATTAATTATGGCGGCAAATTTGTTAAAGGTAAGTATAAGAAATCTCAAAGTAATCTTTGTAGGTTCACCTGTTACTCTTGATGATATTAAATATAAAAAAGAGTTAGATGAACTTGTTGTCTTGCACGGTCTCCAGTCTGTTGTTAATTTTGTAGACAGTGTTCCACATGTGTACATTAAGAAATACTATGAAAAAGCTGATATTACTGTAAATATGACACCAACAGGAGGTGTCGATAAGGTTGTTTTAGAATCTATGGCTTCGTCAGTTATTTCTATTTCTTCAAATGAGAGTTTTACTCCTTATTTCGGTATGTTTGATCCAGACTTACGATTTACTTACGGAGATTATAAGGATTTATCAAGTAAAATAGATGCACTTACACAAAAATCACAGACTGAAATAAAAACAATAAGTATGTATCTAAAAGATAAGGTTTCCGAAAGGTCTAGTCTAAAGAATTTGATTGGTACTATAATCAAGTCATTACAAATTAAATCTCAGATTTTTTAATGTATGTGCAGCATAAATGGTTTTAATTTTAAGGATGAAGATCTTGTTAAAAAAATGAACAAGCTTACTCAGCATCGTGGGCCAGATGGTACGGGTGTTTTTACTGATGAAGGCGTCTCTTTTGGACATAATCGTTTGAGTATTATTGATTTAAGTGAAAAAGCTGCACAGCCAATGAAGAGTAATGATGGTAACTTGATAATCATTTTTAATGGCGAGATATATAATTACCAAGAATTAAAAAAAGAACTTCAGGATGAGTATGTATTTAATTCAGAAAGTGATACAGAAGTTATTTTGGCTGCATATAAAAAATGGGGAGAATCTTGCGTTCTTAGACTGAATGGTATTTTTGCTTTTGCAATATGGGACAGAAACAAAAAAGAAATGTTTCTAGCTCGAGACCATGTTGGAGTAAAGCCACTTTATTATTATTTTGAGAAAGGAAAATTTATTTTCTCTTCAGAAATAAAGGCTATTTTAGAGCACGGTATGTCAAGATTTTTAAATATAGAAGCTTTTAATCATTACATTCGAGTGCTCTATGTTCCTGAACCGATCACCATGTTTAAGGGAATACATAAATTACCTCCAGGATCATATCTTAAAATAAAAAATAAAAATTTTGAGGTTAAAACATATTGGAATCCCGACCTGACTAAAACAAAAGGTGTGGTTTCAAAGATAGATATACGGGAGAGGGTTTTAAAATCAGTAGAAAAACAATTGATATCAGATAGACCTGTGGGGGTGTACTTATCAGGAGGTATTGATTCGAGTATTATTCTTGGGTCAATAAAAAAAGTTACTTCAAACATCAAAACATTCTCAATTGGTTTTGATATTAAAGATCCAGTACAGAAAGAAAAATTTAATAAAGATTTTAACTTGGCTCGAAAGACGGCGCTGTTTTACAAAACAGAACATCACGAGCTTTTAATAAAGCCGGAAGAGGTATGGAAAAACTTAGAAGAGGCAATATATCATCTCGATGAACCCATTTCAAATCCTACAATTGTTCCAATGTATATCTTGTCAAAGTTTGCTAAAGAGAAGGTTGCTGTAGTACTTTCAGGTGATGGAGGTGATGAGTTATTTGGCGGATACGAAAGATATCAATTGAGTTTAGCTCAAGACAGGTACAGAAAAATACCTTTCTTTATAAGAAAAATATTAAATATTTTCTCAAGATTAAGAAAACTTAACATAGAAAATGATATTGATCGATTTTCATTATTTATGTTTCAGAAAGATGAACTTCTCACTAGGGTTGTTAGTGATACATATTTGAATCAAGGAGTAACAAAAGCATGTTTTGATGCAAAGTATTTACAAAAAATAAGACATGAAAATTTTACAGATCTTTTTATGAAGACCGATAGAAGAAGTTGGCTTGTTGACGAAGATTTAATGAGAGCTGATAAAATGTCTATGGCACACGGTCTAGAAGTCAGGGTGCCTTTTTTAGATAAGGATCTCGTAGAGTTTGCTGAAAAAATGTCTACACAAGATAAAGTAAGTATGGTAAATACTAAAATAAGTCTCAAGGATGCTTTTAAAGATACGCTTCCAGAATATTTATTTCGAGAACCAAAAAGAGGATGGTTTTCTCCGGGGGCAAAGTGGTTGAGAGATGATGGTATGTATGAGAAAGTGAAAAAAGTATTATCTGCTGAGTATTATAAAGAAACTCAAGACATGTTTAATTGGAGCTCTTTACAGCAGATTTTGGACGATCATAAATCAAAAAAAGACTACAACTTGACTCTTCTCTGGTCTATTATGACTTTTCAAATATGGGCTAAAAGATATGGTGTTATTACTTCTCGTGTTTAACCGAAGGATTAATAGTGAAATTATTTGATTATAGAGCGTGTGTACGTCAGTATGTTTCATGATATGTAATCTATGTATGAAGACTCCAATGTTACTAAAACTTAAGACACTTTCAAAAGATCTCGGCACCTCTCGGTCTGAGTTTTTAATGCAGCACTATAAACCAGTAAAAATTCTTGATCTTGGTAATTTGGGAGGAGTGTATGAGGGTGGTGTATCTAATTCATTTAATCAAGAGTTTAGAAAAAAAGTTGAGAAAGACAGCTGTGTGTATGGTTTTGATCTATTTTTTCCTCAAAACCCTACTGAATATCCGTATCAAAAAAAAGGAAATATTGATAAAGGTCTACTGTATACAGATAAATTCTTTGGTACTATTTACATGGAACAACTTATTGAGTATTTAGAAAATCCTGGAAAAGCACTTCGAGAAGTATGTCGCGTACTAAAAGATGATGGAGTCTTTATATTAGATACACCAAATGCATATAATTTTAAGAGATATGCACGTTTTGTAGTAAAACAAGAAGTGCGCTTGGGAGATCTTACGCATTTAATTATGTTTACTCAGGGTTCTATACGAGCGTTGCTTATGCGTTGTGGTTTTGTTGTTTTTTACTTTACAATGAAATACTCGAAGTGGTGGAGGTGGTTAAGGCGACATCTCGTTTTTATTCGAGGATTGGGGTCGACAAGTATACTTGTAGCAAGAAAAAAACTATCGTAATATTTATTTAAAATTTGAATTTAGCAGAAAACACAAAACCCAAGCTTACTCGGGTATATATAGTAAAAGTAGACAAGTTAAAATACTCGCATATATTTTTTTTGTATCCCAATTTAGGCTATATACACAAAAGTACGTTGTTGTTTATAAACGAAGCAGCAAAACAAATAAAACCAATTTTTGAAATTATAGATACGCCAGAAAAAGCTGATTTTATTTTAGCACCATATAACTATTTACATTTTAAAGACAATATAAGTTATATAGATGCTCTTATTAAAATATCTAAAACATATAATAAAAAAATATTAATTTTTGACTTAAGTGACTATGACTATGTTATTGATATTCCAAATTCGATAGTCTTAAGAACATCTCAATATGCATACAAGAAGAAAAAGAATGAATATATTATCCCACCAATTGTTGAAGATTTAAGTGTGGGTCGGGAAATTGTTTGGAGGAGAAAGAGTAATAAGTCGACTGTTGGTTTTGCGGGCTGGGCTGATTTTCCAAACATTCGTTCTAAATTCAAATATAAATTTAAAAATTCTATATGGGGAGTAAGGTCTTTATGGAATCCTCATGCTAAAGTACACACTCAGGGAATTTATTTTCGTAGAAAATCAATAGAAGTTTTGAGAAAAAGTAGCTTGGTTGAGACAAAATTTATCTTGAGAAAATCATATTCTGCGCACGTTACTACTATAGAAATGAATGCAGAAAAAGCCAGGAAAGAATATGTGCAAAATATAATAGATTCTGATTTTGTACTTGCCCCGAAAGGGGATGGTAACTACTCTGCTCGATTTTACGAAATTTTGAGTTTAGGGAGGATTCCTGTTCTTATAGACACAGAGACAGTGTTACCTTCAGAGGATATTATTAAGTATAAAGAATTTATTTTGAGAGTTCCTTACCAAGAAATAGATAGAATAGATCTATATATTGCTGATATGTATGCTAATTTGACTAATGAACAATTTATAGATATGCAACAAAAAGCTCGACATGCTTATACTACTCAGTTATGCTCGGATGTGTTTCTACGTAATTTTTTAAATGTGGAAAATCTGAGCAAAAATATTATATAAAGATTTAATTCTTAATTAAGGTGATACAGGAAAAAAACACAGCATCATATGATATTTTGTCGGATAGTTTTAGTGCCAATATGTACCTGAGGTCAGATGAGAAAAATGCGGTATTGAAATACTTTATCGATAAAACTGCCCCGTTACTTGTTGTGGGTTGTGGAGCGGGAAGGGTGCCTTTTTATTTGCACAAAATGGGTTATGAAAACATTACAGCTGTAGATATTTCAAGTAGTATGGTTGAAAAGGCTAAGATTAAATTAAAGAATTTAAAAGGTGTGAGAGTGTTAAAAGCTGATGCGCTTGAGCTACCCTTTGATCAGGAATCATTTAATCATGTGTTTTTTCCTTTTCATGGGATTGATTATGTTACAGAAAGAAAAAAGGTAATTGTAGAACTGAAAAGAGTTCTTAAGGTAGGAGGAAATATGGTCTTTACGTCACATAATTTATTATTTCCCAGAAGCTTTAAGAAGTTTGTTTTTGGAAAGCGTACCGGAAAATATTTACATTTAGAAGAAAAGGGAAACGTATTACGTACGTACCATACTACTGTTGCTGAAATATTTTCCTTAAAGAAAATATTCCAGCAGGCAAGTGTGCATGGAAGAGTTTATTTACAAGGCGGTATTAACTTGAGTATTAAGGATAAGATTTTTTACAGGCTCCCATTTCTGGATAAGTCTCTTTATTTTGTAGTTTGGAAATAAAAATTTATTTCTACCACCCTATCTTTCTTATTAAAAACCTACATCAAAGGGTTATTTGTATGTTAAGTTAATTCTTGTAACTTTGATAGTATGTAAGATGTATTGTATTTAGGAATAATAATTAAACAACATGAAGGTATTGTATCTTTACTCAGGGTCAAGAAAAGAAGGATTTAAAGGAAGAATTGGTATAGATTACCCTGATACTCAATTTTATGGACTGAATCATTTGAGCTCTTTTGCTATTGAGGCAGAGTATAAAGAACCTGAAGATGTTATCAAAAATGCATTTCTGAGAAGGATTCTTGGGTGGCGACTTAAGCATTTTCTTATGTTTTTTACAGCACGACAGTATGATGTTGTTTTTGGTATTTCAATTATATATATGATGTTTTGGCGTAAGGTGATTTCCGCACGTAAAACTAAATTTATTCTTTATAATTCTGTTTTAAAACGTTTACTTATGGTGAATGAAAATAAACCTATTAAACTTTTTCTTTTAAAATTTTTACTGAAAGAATTGGATGGTGTGATTACTCTTTCTCTTGTCCAGCAAAGATATCTTGAAGAAAATTTACCTTTTTTAAAAGGTAAGATTTGGAGCGTGCCGATTGGTGTTGATATTGATTATTATAAATATACCGAAACCAGAAAAAATTATTACCTGAGTGTCGGTAGGGATTCAAGTAGGGATTACGAAACAATTATAGAGGTGGCTCGAGAAATGCCAGATCGTGAATTTCACTTTGTGTGTTTACCAAGAAATGTGAGTAAGATTAAAGATCTTCCAAGTAATATAAAAGTTTTTTTCAATTTATCTTTTCCTGACCTTCGAAAAAAATTAGAAGAGGCAAAAGCTATATTACTTATTACTCATGATGAAAATCACTTTGAAGGGTCGGGTGAGGCTTCGGGTGTGACTGTGCTTGTTGAGGCCATGGCTGTGGGTATTCCAATTATTGCGACTCATAAAAATTACATTGATGAATATGTTGAAAATAATAAGGATGCTCTTCTTGTGGATACGTATTCTAAAGATCAAATTAAAGATAAGATACTAGAACTTGATAATTCTGAGATGGCACGCCGATTAACTTTACATGCGCGAAAAAGGGCAGAGATGGAATTTTCAACTCATATAATGGCAGGTAAATTTGCAGATATATTTAAGAGAATACAATGATAAAATTTACTCGTAAACCAAATATTCTCATTGATGGCCTACCTACTTTTTCTCAAGATGTGTATTGGGGTAAGCTTTCTGGTGAGCAGATGGAAGATGCCCTTGACCTTATCGATGAAAAGGGTTGGGAAGCTTTCAATTTAAAATACAAACGCATGTTTGATTTTACCTATGAAGAAGATAGAGCAGATTGGCATTTTACTATCCCTATCACTAAAGATTCTGTTGTTTTAGATATAGGTGCAGGCATGGGTCGTTCGAGTATTCCTCTTGCTCGTATTGCAAAAGAAGTGATTGTTTTTGATCAATCTTCTCTTCGAATGCGTTTCCTTAAAAGACGTGCAGCAGAAGTGAAACTTAAAAATATAAGTATTTTTATAGGCGATCTTTTTGATCTACCTTTGCCAGAGGCAAGTGTTGATGTGATAGCTATGAATGGAATTCTTGAATGGGTTGGTAAAAATCATACCTATGCTAATCCTCGATTAGCACAAATTGAAGCACTTAAGATTTGTAAAAAATTATTAAAACCGGGTGGCTATTTGTATGTTGGAATTGAGAATCGTTTCGCTCTCGCATACCTTAAAGGAATTGATCATAGTGGTCTACGCTTTACGAGTTACATGCCTCGTTTTTTAGCAAATTGGTATATGAAGTTACGTAAAGGTGAGGTGTACGATACCTATACGTATAATAAAAATAATTTACTACATTTATTTGAAGTAGTGGGTTTTAGTTCTATCGATGTGTACTTACCGTACCCTGGTTATAATTTACCACGCTTACTTATTCCGTATGATAATATTGCTGTCTTAAGGTATGTTATTCAAAAATTAATGAAAGGAAACACTTTACCAAGAAAGTTTGTTAAGTTCATATCACGGTCAAATACACTTATAAAGCTGTATCGTTATTTCTTTTTTAGTTTTAATGTAATTGCTAAAAAATAAATCATGATAAAACTTATAGAAAGTGTAATACATAATAATCTCAGCTATTTTCCTCAGGTAAAAGATTCGAGATTAAGTTTTTTAAAATATAATACTTCAAGTACGCATGGTAGCTTGGATGGTAAAGTTCTATTCTTTGTTTTCCTTGAAGGAGCTAAACAACCAATTTTTGTAGTAAAAACTATTCGTACATATGAATCAAAATATGTTGTAGAAAATGCATATAATCGACTGGTTAAACTTCAGACTCTTGTGAAGGGAAGTGTGTACGAAAAAATGTTTCCTAAACCTTTGTATGTATATGATGACGGAAGAGAATTTGTATTTAGTATAGAAACCTATATAGACGGTATTGCTGTTAAGAATAGCAAGAAAGTAATAGAATCTTTTTCTAAAGAATACTCAAATTTTAATAAAAGTATATATAAACATGAATTCTTTGATTCATTTTATGTCTATGCACAAGATCTGGTTCAAAAAATTGGACTTAATGAAAAAGAAGAAAATGTTCTCATGGGATATGTGAAAAAACTTGCAGTAACAGATTTTAAGGTTGCTCGACTACCTCAACATGGTGACTTAACTTTAGATAATATATTACTTGAAAATAATGAGTTTAGGATAATTGATTGCGACAGTTTCGGTACTGTAGAGCTTGCTGGGTATGATATGTATCGTCTAGTGGTCCGGAGTGATCATGCGAAGCTTTTTTCTTCACTTGATCTTTATTTCAAGCGATTAGGTTTGAAAATGAAAGCTTCAAAAGCTCTTCTTTTTATGTATTATTTACATGACTTGGTTTATAAAAAAAACTACATACTAAAAAATAAGGGGGTGAACGATATTGTTTTCGATTTTGAAGCTTTGATAGAGCAATCAAGTCTTCGAATTTTACATATTACACGAATGAATTATTTTTCTAATAAGTCACATGTGTACACCACATCAAAGACTGTTGAGGCAATGAATGGTGTCGATGGTACAAGGTGTTTTCTGGTCAGTACAGATGATTCTCTTTTAGAAGAAAGTAAAAAAATGACATTCTTAAAAAGTTTAAATTTATCAAATTTTCAAGTGCGATCTCTTTCTTCTTTGGGTAAGTTTACTAAAAATAGCTCTTTGAGGGTTTTTAATTGGCTTGAAACATTTTTTTCAAATATAAGAATGGCTTTCTTTGTGGTGTCACAAAGAAAAAACTTCGATGTACTTTATTTTCGTGACTCCACCTTGTTTCTACCTATTATGATAACTAAATATATATTTCGTAAACCTATTTTTATGGAATCTCACGCTGTCCTCCACGCTGTACTTAAAAGAAATTTAACAGAGTTTATTGCAAAAAGATCAGATGGAATTATTTCTATTAGCGCTGGATTAAAGGAATATAACGATAAGATTAACAAAAAAGGTATTGTTTCTTTTTGTAGTGCGAGTGATCCTGTGCAATTTAAAGATATTGTTTCGTCGCAAATTTATTTACGTAATAAGTACGGTTTACCACAAGATAATATAATTTTAGGATATGTGGGGAATCTGTCCTTTACCGGCAATCATGATTCATATGGTTTTGAGGATGTTATACAGGCATTACCACTCCTTGATCAGAAAATAATCTTGGTTGGTGTTGGTGAAAAAAACAATACTGAAACAAAGCATTTAAGGGATCTTGCCTTGAAAATCGGGGTTTCTGAAAGGGTTATCTTTCTTCCTCGGGTACCAAAACATGAAGTCGCATCTTACCTTAAGGCTTTTGATGTTTTGATTCATCCAAAAGCTGGTGCTCAGATCGGTAATTCTCCCGCAAAGTTATTTGAGTGGTTGCTTTCTGGTCGTCCAATTGTTGCTGCGCATACAGGGGCAATTGCTGAAATACTTTTCAATGATATTAATGCACTTTTGGTAGAGTATAAAGATCCTGAGTCGTGGAAAAATGCGATTGAAAAGATTTTGAATGACAAATTAGTAGCTAACGGTCTTGTGAAAGGAGCTTTACTTTCTGCTAAAAACTACACATGGGAAGATCGCGGTCGAACTATTACTGATTTTATTAGAACTACTCTTTTAAATCATGAATAAAATCTTTTCTTGGTTTCTTCAGTATGTAGGAGTAAACGCCTGTACTCGTTTATTTCTTGATAAGAAAATTTTTGTTCTTAATTATCACAGTGTTTCATCGGAAGTAAATAAAGAGCAATTTCAATCAGACCTTTATCCTCATTTATCTATAGACGTAAGTCTGTTTGAAAAACATATACAATTACTTTTGAAAAATGGACATACTTTTATAACACCAAAGGATCTTCTGGTTTTAAACATCACTAAATTACACAAGCCTACAATTATATATTTTGATGATGGGTACAAAGATAATTTAGTAAATGCTCTTCCTGTCTTGAAAAAAAATAATATAAAGGCTACAGTTTTTGTAACGTCAGGACTTGCTGTTCGAAGTCATATGTTATGGACTATTAAACACAGAGCCTTTCTTTTAAAGCAAAATATTAATTCACAAGAGAGGGAGAAAGTAATTTCATCTTTAAAAACACTTTCAAAAAATGAAAGAGAAAATTTTTTAAGGACTACCTATGAAAACGCACAGTTTGTTTGGCAACAAGAAGATCAAAATATTTTTTTGGACTGGAAAGATCTCACTGTTCTTATAGAGGAAGGTTGGGAAATAGGTTCGCATAGTGTGTCACATTCAAATTTGCAAGAACTTACAAAAGAGAAATTAAGAATTGAATTAGTAGAATCAAAAAATAAAATTGAGGAAAAATTGAAAGTAAGTGTGATTAGCTTTTCATATCCACATGGACAATGGAATCTTACTGTTAACAAAGCTCTAGAAGAGGCTGGTTACAGAATTGTTGTATCTATAGGGGCTGGCCTCAATCAAAATAATCTTTCTGATTCAAAAAATTTACTTAGTTGCTTTAAGACGGTACCTGTTAAAATTAAAGATACAGAGTATGAATTCTCTTCTAAGTTGTACAGTCGTCATTTTTTACGATCATGATTTTAGAAACAAAAAAACTTTTTTTTAAGAAACTAAATATTGTTCTTGAAGATGTTTATTTCGATCAAATTATTCGAGAAAAAGAGTATAAGAAATACGGCTCTGTTGTGGCTGTTACGTATCGATTTTTATCTTTACCCGAATTTTCTTGTGTAGAGAAATTTACAGCAATCATAGATCTTACTCAGTCTGAAGAGGGAATTTTTCGAGGTATGAGTTCTTCTACTCGTAATGAAATACACCGAACAGAAAAAGATTCAGATTTTGTATTTAAGTATTCTAATTCTCCAACAAAAGATTCTTACGAGTTATATTCGTCATTTGAGTATACTCAAGGGCGTATTCCTCGTCCGATTTTGGAATTAAAACAATCTCATTTCTTTGGAATGTGGTATCAAGGAGTGTTTATTTCAGGTATGTATGTAATGGTGAGTTTTGAATATATGAGAAGTCGTTCAATATTCTCTAAAAGACTTTCTCTTGAGAGTAAGGACATGAGAAGACGTGCAAGTAATGCATCTCGAAGACTTATGTGGGAAATGTGTATTTGGGGAAAGAAAAATGGATATAAAGGTCTTGATCTTGGATCTGTAAATAAAAATAATCCAAAAACACGAAGTATTGCAGATTTTAAACTTTCTTTTGGTGGAAATTTAGTTAAAGAATATGCCTATATATATAAATCAAAATCGTTTCAATTTTTTGAACGTTTCGTTCATCTCAAACATTTTTTCGTTAGACTTTTAAGAAGAGGTTTCTAACTCTCTAAACACTTAGGGTCAATCCAGTTTGGTCTGATGTGGGCTTCCGCGATATTATACTTTAGATTCTTTTTTGCAACTATCCATACATAAGGTCCGAAACGAGAAGTGATTGGATTAAGAAGTGTGTTCAGCCAACGGGGTAAGCTTCGGATATAGCCAAAGTATTTTTCAACAGTAAAACCAGCATGTTCAATTGAATGAGTAAGAGTTTTTTTATTGAAGGTATAGAAATGCCCAATAAAAACATCTTCTTTAAAGAAGAGGGACGACTGTGGAATCATAATAACCAGCTTACCATCGTCTTTGAGGTGTCGACGAGCTTCTAAAAGCATTTTAAATGGCGAACAGAGATGAATAATGCAGTCAGCAGAGAAAACAGCATCAAATTTTCCGAGATCTTTTGGCCACATTTCATCAATATTAAATTTTTTAAAATTCAAATGATATTTTTCTTTTACATAAGCAAGAGATTCATCGTTGGCATATGTAATACCAATAGATTGGGGTGAAAAGTATCTTAAGTTTTGACCAATGCCACAACCAACATCTAGTACGCGCTTATTTTTTCCATGGAGACCATATCTGTCAAAAATATAACTATAATCATATTTTTTATGATTAAAAAATTTTGTATCTATTCGATTTTGTTCTATTTTATCCATAAGATATATAGTATCGTATTTTATAGAGTGACTCAATTTTTATGATATTGGAACAAAGAAGGTTCTTTGTTAGTATCTTTCTAAGATCTTATGTATTAAGTAGGTTTATTTAGAGATATTTCATTTTAGTTAAAAACTTCATGAATAAAATTTTAATTATTACTATACGGTCACATGGTTCTGGTGGCTTAGATTCTGTAAGTAAAGAGATGGTTAAGGCCTTATATGAGATTGGGGTACAGACTACTGTGTATGGAGTTGCGCCAACGCGATCCTTTTTAGGTTTTTTGAGTGATGTTTTAAAAATTCGCAAACTTGCACGGTCGTTTGATATTATCCACGCTCTCGATGGCTGGCCTCTTGGTGTATATGGATGGTGGGCTGTTGTAGGTACTCAGAAGAAACTATTTATTAATGGTCTCGGTAGCTACACCATATCTCCTCTTTATCAGAAATTTAAAAAGTATTGGCTTAGACGAGCATATGAAAGAGCTCGAAAGATATTTTGCGTGAGTCATTATACCGAAGTAAGAATACTCGAAAGGCTCCCATATCTTAAAAATACACTCGTTGTTTATATGGGCACTAACTTTATTCCTAAGGTAAGTCCCAAGGATGTTGCTCGAGTTAGGACAGAGTTTAATTTAGAGAATGTTAAAAAGGCAATGATAACAGTTGGGGATATAAAGTATCGCAAAGGCCAGCTTGATGCTCTTAAGGCTATGAATCTTCTTAAGACCAAGTATCCTGATATTCATTATCTTATAGTTGGCAATGATGAGGACAGAGAATATGTTAAAAGTATTAAGGATTTTGCAGAAAGTAACGATCTCTCGGATAGGGTTCACATTCTTTCGAATGTGAGAAGTGTCAATGATTTGTCAGCTCTCTATTTACTTTCTGATTTTTATATTATGATTTCAAATAATTATGGTTTGTTCGGAGAATATTTTGAAGGTTTTGGTTTAGTTTTTCTTGAAGCGGCATCTCTCGGACTTCCTGTTTTAGGTAGTTCTGACTGCGGTATTGAAGATGCTTTAAGGGATGGTTACAATGGTCATCTTGCTAAACAGGGAGATATTGCCGATATTTCTCTTGCTATTGAAAAAATATACCAGAGTAACAGAGGTGTACTATCTTCAAATTCTAAAAAATTTGCAGGAGAATTTTCATGGCAAAAAATGGCACTGGAGTTTAAAAAGCAGTATTTAGAGTAATGCTTTTTGTTATTAGTATTGATTCAAGGTTAGGTGCTGATTATTTCAAATTGAGGGCAAGGAACAATAAACTTACCTCCTGATTCTAAAAACTTCTGCTCTCTCTTTTTGAATTCATTGATAAAGTGCCAAGGTAGCACAAGTAGGTAGTCAGGCTTTGCTTTTCGCATCTCTTCTTCTGATTTAATCGGAATATTACTCCCAGCTGTTTTAAGTCCGAATTTTGCTGGAGAACGCTCGGCGATTGCGTCAATAAGAGTCTCGTCAAGTCCAAACCATTGCAAGAGGGTATTACCCTTTGTTGACGCTCCATAGCCCCATATTTTTTTACCTCGCGCTCTTTCCTTTTTTATAAAATCAACTGTTTGTTTTTTTAATACTTGAATATCTTTATAGAATTTAAGATAAGTACTTTTCTTTCGAAGATTAAGTGTTTTCTCATATTCTAAAATTGATTCAACTCTCATTCTGGCAACATCTCGATAAGGTGCTGTGGCAAAGGTTGTAGGGTCAGCATCCTTATTACGAATGTAAATACGAAAACTTCCACCGTTGATATCGTTCAATTCACAGTCAACAATATCCATTCCGTTACTATCTAAAAGATATTTTAAGGCCTCCAAACTATAGTACGTCAGGTGTTCGTGGCAAATGTTATCAAAAGCAAGCTGTTTTAGCATAAGAGGAAGGTAGCTCATCTGGATAATCCATAAGCCATTCTTGTCTAAAGTTTTTTTTACATCTTGAACAAAATCATGTGGGTTATCAAGATCGTAAAACATTGCGATTGAAGTAATGATTTTTACTTTCTTGTCTTTATAAGTTGTTTTTTGAAATTCTTTCCAACTAAAATAATTATTTACAATTAAGTTAGCATGCACACTTGATTCAGCGCTAAAATCATTAGGATCGAATCCTATGCGAATAAAATTTTTTCCAACAAATTTTAGTAATGTACCGTCATTGCATCCGATATCAAGAAATATGTCTTGTGGTTTTAGTTGGATAATTTTCTGAGCTTTTTCAGCAATTTCCATAAGCTCGTTTGCCATGGTTGCATTAGTCCCAGATTTGTACCAATACTTTTTATACATAATATCTCCAGGGACCGTGTGGGCAAGTTGTACTAAACCGGAACGAGGGGCGAGACATATCTTCATTTCAACAGGTTCATATTTGGGGTTTTCGTTTTGTTCGATAAAATCAGATAAATAAAGTTTACCTAAAGAGAATAACGGTATAAGTTTTTCTCTTGATATTCGACAGGTGGCACGTTGATTTTCTTTAGGGTTTTTTAACATATAGTTACAATGATAACGACCAGTTTAACATATCTTATTTCAGATTTACATATCAAGTGACATACCTATAAGTTGGTGTTACGATATGTCTTATGTCTAAAAAACGAGCTCTTATAACAGGTGTGACAGGTCAAGACGGGTCGTATCTCGCTGAGTTTTTAAGTGATAAGGGATATGAAGTTTTCGGACTTGTCAGGCGCGTCAGTACGGACCCATTTGTTCGCATTGAGGAACTTACTGAGAAAGGGAAGATTCAAGTTATTTACGGGAACATGCGTGATGTGGCAACACTTACAAATGCACTTGAAATTTCAAAGCCGGATGAAATATACAATCTTGCTGCTCAGTCCCATGTCGGGGTTTCTTTTATTTGTCCTGATGAAACAATGGATATAAATTATCAAGGTCTCAAACGTCTTGCTACAGAAGCTTTTCACCTGAATCCAAAAGTAAAAATTTACCAAGCATCAACGAGTGAAATGTATGGCAATACTCTTCCGCCTCAAAATGAAGAAAGTGTTTTTGCTCCTGTGAGTCCGTATGGAGAATCAAAATTTTTGGCGCATGAAAAAGTGGTGGTGCCATTTCGAAATAAAGGTTTTTTCATCTGTTCGGGTATTCTTTTTAACCACGAATCACCAAAAAGAGGAAAGCATTTTGTTACAAGAAAGGTCAGTCACTCAATGGTTAAAATAAAGTTTGGTCTACAAAAAACTCTTGTGATTGGAAATCTTGAATCTAAACGTGACTGGGGTTTTGCAGGTGATTATGTGGAGGCAATGTGGTTAATGCTTCAGCAAGATACACCAGAAGATTTTGTTATTGCAACAGGGGAAAATCATTCTGTGCGAGAGTTTGTTGAG
>Ga0163144_10009218_pt1 | contig 21221 bp, 15 predicted proteins | sample OliLak19BULKMAT1_FD_123175 | JGI IMG/M metagenome (GOLD analysis project Ga0163144, IMG submission 123175) | Freshwater microbial mat bacterial communities from Lake Vanda, McMurdo Dry Valleys, Antarctica - Oligotrophic Lake LV.19.BULKMAT1 | ecosystem: Environmental > Aquatic > Freshwater >... | reverse complement strand
GGAGAGGGGCGTATAAGGCGCTCATACGGTCAATCGCTCCCTTCTCCCTGGCGATGGGAGAAGGGGTTGGGGGATGAGGGCGCTCAGGCGTCTGAGGATGGACATCTAACGTGAAATGGGGTAGAGACGCTCCGCTGGAGCGTCTACTGCTTTACATACAAGGAGATCTTAGTGACCCAAGAGCAGATCATTCGTTGGGGTATTCTTGGCCCTGGTTCAATTGCCCATAAATTTGCAACTGGTTTACAATCGCTGGATGATGCAAAACTGGTTGCTGTTGGCTCGCGGGCGCTAGAATCGGCCAATGCGTTTGCTGATCGATATGGTGCCACAAACCGGCACGCTGGCTACGAGGCACTGGTCAATGATCCAGATGTCGATGCGATCTACGTGGCAACACCGCATTCGTTTCATCAGGAACATACCGAACTGTGTTTGCGGGCTGGCAAGGCAGTGTTGTGCGAGAAGCCATTTGCGATCAATCGAACACAGGCGGAATCGATGGTTGCGACGGCTCGTTCGACTGGCGTATTTCTTATGGAAGCGATGTGGACGCGCTTCCTGCCGTTACTCCTGCGGGTGGGTGAGCTTGTGGCGGCTGGTGAGATCGGCGACATTCGTATGCTCTGGTCGGACTTTGGGTTTCGTACGAACGTCAACCCGCAGAGCCGCCTGTTCGACATGAACCTTGGTGGTGGTGGCCTGCTTGATGTTGGGATCTACCCTGTTTCGCTGGCATCGCTGTTGCTTGGCCAGCCGAATCGCATTGCAACGATGGCCGATCTTGGCGAAACGGGAGTCGATGAACAGGCTGGGATCATTCTTGGCTACCCTGGTACACAGATGGCACTGCTCGCAACAGCGGTGCGCACAAGTACGCCAATGGAAACAACGATTCTGGGGACATTAGGACAGATCCGCATTCATAGCCCATCGTGGTGCCCAACCAAAATGACGCTGACGAATGTGAAGGGAACCTCGGAACTGATCGATGTGCCGTTTCTTGGCAATGGCTATAACTATGAGGCAGCCGAGGTTGGCCGCTGTTTGCGTGCAGGGCTGAAGGAAAGCCCGCATATGCCACTTGACGAGACGCTGGCCGTGATGGGAACATTGGATGCCATTCGGGCGCAATGGGGCCTGCGCTACCCAATGGAGTAATATCTATACAAAGGAGTATCCTAACTATGCAATACGGACAAGTTGTTGGTATTGAGAAGCCGATTTCGCGGTTGGTGCAGGGTTCGATGATGATCGGCACCAAAGAATATGAGCGCAGTGCAGAACTGCTTGATGAGATCTTCGCGATGGGCTGCAATTGTTTTGATACCGCCCATGTGTATGGCAATGGCGATGTTGAACGGGCATTTGGGCGCTGGGTGAAGGAGCGCGGCAATCGCGATAAGCTGGTGATTCTTGGCAAGGGTGCCCACCACAACCAGGATCGTAAACGAGTTACTCCCTTCGATATCACCGCCGATATTTTTGATACCCTGGCCCGCATGCAGGTTGATAGCATTGATCTGTATCTGCTGCATCGCGATGACCCGGACCTGCCAGTTGGCCCGATTGTTGAGGTTCTGAACGAACATAAGGCGGCTGGTCGTATTCGCGCCTTTGGTGGATCGAACTGGGCGCATCAGCGTATCCAGGAAGCGAATACCTATGCGGCTGCGCATGGCCTAACGCCCTTTGCGGCAAGCAGCCCCAATTTTAGCCTGGCCGATCAGCTGAACCCACCATGGGAGGGCTGTATCAGCATTAGTGGCCCCAGCCGACAGTCGGCCCGCGATTATTATCGTGATATTCAGATCCCATTGTTTACGTGGTCGAGCCTGGCTGGTGGATTCTTCTCGGGTCGCTTACGACGCGATAATATCGATACCTTCGAGACCTACCTGGATAAACTGGCTGTCTCTTCGTATGCCGGCGAGGATAACTTTAAGCGCCTTGAGCGTGTGCAGCAGTTGGCCGATGAGAAGGGCTTGAGCATCCCACAGATCGCCATGGCCTATGTGATGAGCCAACCACTCAATATTTTTGCACTGGTTGGTTGCCATATCGCAGCCGAATTCAAGGCCAATCTCGAAGCCTCAGAACTAAAACTAACGCCAGAGGAATCGGCCTGGTTGGATCTGCGCGGCGAGCGGTAATCTCGCGGAGACACGAGCTAGTTTGTCTGTCGGTCATGGCGCAGCCCCAGATTCATTTGGTTTGCATCGCTCACAACATGGGGTTCGGGGGCTATGCCCCCGAGTATTTCTTTTCTCGTACGGGGCGGCTACACTGCCCCGTACGAGAAATTAAAGGAATCTCATGAATAGCGAGCCATTCCGCCTATATGATCGCATCTACCTTGTGGTCGAGCAGATCCCACATGGCCGCGTGAGTACCTATGGCGATGTTGCCCTGATTGTTGGCGGTGGATGTGAGGCGCGGGTTGTTGGTGATGCGCTTGGTGCCATTCCACGCGAACGAATTGATCGCGTGCCCTGGCAGCGGGTGGTCAATCGCGAGGGTGGAATCAGTACCCGTGGCCTGCAGCAGCGCGATATCCTGGAACAAGAAGGAGTCGCATTCGATGCACAGGGTTGTGTTGTGCTGGCTCGTTACCGCTGGGATGGCCCTGATGCGGATTGGGCACAAACACATGGCTTCCAGTTACTGCCACCCCGCGATAATGCCGAGCAATTAAGTCTATTTTGAGTAGCATTCAGCATTCAGCATTCAGCTTCAAGAACAATTGAACAAAGCAACAATCGAACAATGGTTGTGTCGATTCTTGTCCTTTTGTTCTTAGTTCTCGGTTCTCAGTTCTGTAGTTCTTGGTTCTCTGTAGTTCTTGGTTCTCGGTTGCGTATTCTGACTCCTGACTTCTGACTCCTGAATACTTGGTTCTCGGTTGCGTATTCTGACTTCTGACTTCTGACTCCTGAATACTTGGTTCTTGGTTCTCACCTACTCCTGTTCGATAAAAATACGATAATTAAGCTGCGGAAATGGATTATCCAACTCTTCGATTTCCGCGATCTGATGGCTATATTCGGCAACTGCTGGATCAGCGGCCATATCGCATAGCTGGTGAAAGCGTGTGAGGTGCAGATCTACTCGCCGCTGGGCTTCTTCAAGCAACCCCTGGCCTGCTAGGAACAGCCAATCGCTGGATTGGGCTAGCAATAGTTCGCGCAATGCCTGGTTGAGCGCACGCTCTTGGGTTCCTTCGGCGCGCGGGAATGCCTGGGCGATGGTTGCCATGCGCCTTTCTGCCTGAGCAATATGTTCCTGCAGGATGTTTGCTTCCACCGATGACCAAGCCCGATGATCGCCACCAGGCCCCCACGAGCCATCGCGCAATCCCACCGTTTGCCGTGATCGATAGGCTCGCAGATACTCGATTGGTGCTGCAAGCGCTGGGCCTTCACCACGCATGGCCCGTTCGAGAACGGCGCGCAGCCAGATCGGCCCCTCGAACCAGCGCCGCCCTAGTAATTCGAGGTTGATCGGGACAACGGCAACGCCAGGCCGATCATAACCAGCATCAGCGACAGATAATGATGCGCCAACTGAGCTCAGAAAGTGGCTGGCATGTTCAGCGGCCCGCCGATAGGCATCGTATGGATCATAGAGATCGATTGGCGTATTACTCATACCATTGCGCCACAATTCCATCCCCGAACGTGGATCGCGCTTTGGTGAACGATAGACGGGATCGCCTGGATACCCAAGATCTGTTGACCAGACTAATTCGGCGGCGGCGACATCACGCACAAGCACCTGTAGCCGCCCAGGAACCGCCCAGTGCGGGCGTTGGTGCAGGTTCAGCTCTCCCACACTAGATGGATCGGCAATCACATAACGCATCTCACTACTGCGTAGAGCGGGCATTAAGCGTGGATCGAAGCCACATTCTGGCAGCCATACTCCATCTGGCATGCGCCCAAGATGCTGCGCGGTTGTCATCAGCCCGGTATGGATCTGTGCATGCCGCGAGCCTGGATGCTGCAGCATTGGCAGGTAGGCATGCGATGCTGCACCACTCAGTGGTTCGGCCAGGCCAGCACAGAGTTTCCGCAATGCGCTGGGTATATCGCGATTGTAGCGTTCAGTAAAACTTCGCACAATGCTACGACCCCAATCGACATAGAAGCGCGCCAGGTAGCTTGCATGCGCTCCGCCCTGCCGCTCCCAGCGTGCGAGCGCATCGGTGCGAACTTCAAGCCATTCCTCCATCCAGCTCAGAAAATGCTTCTGGACAGTCGGATCGGCCAATTGTTCGAGCAAAATCGGCGAGATGGCGAGACCAACTGGTGCCTGCATGCCCGCGTCGCGCAGATCCGAAAGCACGTTGATCGTCGGAATCAGCGCGAATGCAATCGTCTCGTGCAGGGTGTCTGCGCCATGTGGGTGATGTCCAATGGTGCGCAGATATGGCACATGTGCGGTGAGGATGATGGCAAGAAAGTTGTCCATAGTATTGTTCCTTTGGGTCATCTGCGTATGCTAACGATACTACAAACGTTGGCGACACAAGTACTATAGACGTTCGTGGTCGCTCCAGGTATGATACACAACAGCGTAAGACCAATAGGAGACCTCGGCGATGACTGCTTCTCTAGCCCCGCTCGATGCAATTGCTGAGTCGATTCGTATGATCGACACACTTGAACGGCATCGTGCTGACCTACCCGCTGTCGAGAGTATGCTGCATGCTCACCGTCAGATTCATCACGACCTGACACTCTGCCATGATGCGAGTGAAGCTGCAGTCAATGCATGGCGTGCGGCTCTGGCCCGCCGCTGGGATTATGAAGTTGCTGGACGGCGCTTGTACAAGCAAGTGTTTCGTCAGATCGCAGATACGCTGGGCGAGCTTTCGCCACAGATCCAAATGCTTTCGCGGGGTGGTGCAGAAGCAAATAGCAGCCCCAGCGAGTTACTCAAGGATCTGCGCCGAATTCAGGCATGTTTGATGATTGAGGCATCCCAGCTGCCATTTGCAGCTGAACGACTTCGCCAGATCGAAGAAATTTGTTCGGCACTTGAATTGGCAATCAGCGCTGCCCAGGATTGTGAACACCGCCGCCGTAATGCCGTGCTCGATAACCGTATGGCGCGTGAATCATTTCGACGTATCTGTGAAGAGACGTTTGGGAAATTATCGGCATATTATGGCTCACGCTTTGCCGATGAGTTCCCAGAGTTTGCCGAAATCACAGCCAGCTAATCTTGCTCACCCGTGTTGCCCGTAACATACAGTAGCCCGATCCACATGCCTCGCGCCGAGCGGTAGAACATAATTGGAAAGATCACCGCAAATAACCCCAACCCCAGCAGTAGTGGCAGCAATGGTACTGCCGGATTGAGCCCCAAAACCAATGCAATTGTCATAATCGGCAGCAGTGTCGCGGTGATACTAATGCCCATCCCACCAGTGATTTCCCCAGATGCCGATTCAAAGGCTAACCCACAGTGCGAACATGTTGGGTTGATCGTAAATCCATGAGCAAACATTGTTTTGCGCCGACATTGTGGGCATCGCAACAGGAAGCCATCAAGCAGCGCACGCAGGAATCGCAGCATTCGTTTCCTATTCCCTGAGTAGGGGCAGATTCGTGTCTGCCCGCAGTGACCGCGCCATCGCTGCCTATTATACTCCTGCCCTGATCGTGAAATGTGCTACAATGTCGCGGGAAATGAATGGGAAAGCAGATTGTATGCAGACCATGATCGTCGCTCGTGAGCTGACGAAGCACTATGGCGCGATTCGCGCATTGGATGGGCTCGAGCTGAATGTCGCGTCGGGCAGTATCTATGCGTTGCTTGGGCCAAATGGCGCTGGCAAGACAACAGCGATTGGTGTTCTGACAACACTTACGCCGCCGACGAGCGGTAGTGCGAGTGTTGCTGGCCATGATGTTGTTCGTGATGCCGCAATGGTTCGCACCAAAATGAGCGCAACATTTCAGGATCTGGTGCTCGATCAGGATCTGACTGGCCGACAGGTTCTTGATATTCATGGCCGCTTATATCGCCAGCCAACCGATCTGCGCCGCCGCCGAATTGCCGAATTGGTGGAGATGGTGCATCTTGCCGATGCAATTGATCGCCTGGTAAAAACCTATTCGGGCGGGATGAAGCGCCGGCTTGAACTGGCCCGCGGCCTGATGACCGATCCGCAGGTGCTGTTTCTGGATGAGCCAACGCAGGGCCTGGATCCACAGAATCGGGCGATCATCTGGGAGTATGTGCTATCCCTGAAACGTGAGCGCGGCCTGACACTGCTGCTAACAACGCACGCCATGGAAGAAGCCGAGGCGCTTGCCGATACGGTTGGCATTATCGACCATGGCCGAATGGTGGTCGAGGGTACACCAACAGGGCTTGCTGCTGCGCTTGGTGCCGATCTGATTCGTGTTGTGGGCCAGGAACAGCACGATGGCGAAACAGGCCAGAATGGTGCGCTGATTGAGCAATTGCATACACTGGCCTTTGTTGATCAGATTGATTATAATCCTGTTGAGCGCAGCCTTCAAATCGGCGTCGATAGTGGCAATCGCCGGTTGGCAGAGGTTGTTGCACGGCTGGCAGCGTATGGCTTTGTGATCGAAGAAGTGGCAGTGACTCGGCCAAGCCTGGGTGATGTATTCCTCAAATATACGGGCCGGGCGCTACGAGATTAGCCGGTTAGCTTTCAGTTCTCAACGCTAGCTGTTTGTACGAACAACAACCATTGGAGTAATAGCAAGGGCTTTCATCTGCGCCAGAAAGCTGACGGCTGACGGCTGATGGCTGATGGCTATCGGGAGCGAACGATGCATGCAACAGCGACTATCTGGTCGAAGCACATGACCAAGTTTTTTCGTAGCACTGAGGAACTGGGCGGGCTCTTGCTCCAGCCGATTCTATGGGTTGTGCTGTTTGGAGTTGGCATGGGTTCCCTGGTTGGTAGCGTTGGCGGCAGCGATTACATGTCGTTCATGCTGCCCGGTATTCTGGCACTTACGGCACTTGGTGGTGCAGTTGGCGGTGGGATGTCGCTGCTGGATGAGCGATTGCGCGGGATTATCAAGGAATATTTGATCGCGCCGATTCCACGATTAAGCATTCTTTTGGGTAATGCAGCCAGCACAATTACCAAGGCACTGTTCCAGGCAGTGGTTGTCCTGATTGTCGGGGCGCTGATGGGTGCCAAATTGAGTTTTGATCCTGTTGGATGGCTGGCGCTGATTGTTCTGTTGAGCCTGTTTACGCTGGGGTTTGCTGGCATTGCCTTGGCTGTGGCGGCCCGCTCGAAGAGCATTATGGGCTATCATGGTATGATCTTTCTGTTCAATTTGCCGCTGCTGTTTGCCTCAAATGCCCTCTACCCGTTGGTGAGTATGCCTGGTTGGGTTCGTGTGATTGCACTGATCAATCCGACGACATATTTGATCGATGCGTTACGAGCGCTGACATTTGGCGGTGTTGCGGCGCTGCCACTGCCTGTTTCGTTCATTGTGATCCTGCTGTTTGCAGCTAGTGGAACGGCGCTCGCATTCTGGTCGTTTCAACGAACGATTCGCGGCTGATTGCATGTTCTTGCGCCACACGCTACAATAGCTGCCCAACATGTGGGTTTGTAATGGCTACTGGAGCCAGCGATGACCGAATCGGCACATATTCTTGTCGTTGATGACGATTCTGGGATTCGGCGTTTGTTTCAGCAATTGCTGACGAGCAGCGGCTATCGGGTTGCTACCTCTGGCAGCGGCGAAGAGGCATTGGCGTATCTTGATCTTGTCACTCCCGATCTGATCCTGATGGATCTGAATCTGCCAGGGATTTCGGGGATCGAGGCCATTTCACGAATTAAAGCCGATACGACCAAGCCATTCATTCCAATTATGCTGGTGACTGCCCGTAGCGATCAGTCATCGAAGGTGCAGGGCCTCGATAGTGGTGCCGACGATTTTGTCGTCAAGCCGGTTGATCTCACAGAACTTCAGGCGCGGGTACGAGCGCTGTTACGGCTCCAACGCAGCCGCCGCTCCCTTCGAGCGGAGCAGCGCAAGACTGAATTGCTGCTGCATTTGACCCGTGCGCTTGGCACAACCCTTGATTTTGATCAGATGCTGTGTCACTTTCTGGATCGATTGGCCGATGCAGTTGGAGCCATTCGGGCCAGTATTATTCTGATTATCGATGAACAACCACGCCTGTATTCGAGTACGCGTAATCGTGCGGTGATCCCGCTCACCGATATTTTGCGCGATGGGATTGCTGGATGGGTGTTGCGCTATCGCCAGCCAGCGATTATTGATGATACACGCCACGATTCACGCTGGATTGCGGTTACGACAGTGCAACAACTGGTGCGTAGTGTCGCCTCCATGCCAATTATTCGGGAAGAACGGTCACTCGGTGCGATCACGATGGTCCACCATACCCCTGGCTATTTTACCGATGAGCATGTCGATCTGTTGACCTCGGTTGCGGCACAGTGCGCCTTTGCCGTTGAGAATGCCGAATTATTCCAACTGACCCGTCGCCAGAAGGATCTGCTTGAGCGGCGGGCCGAGGAACTCCAACGCATCAATCAGGTCAGCCGCCATCTGGCCGAATTGATGAGCCCGAATGAATTGCTGCCACTCGTCGTTCAGTTGGTTCACGATACCTTTGGGTATCCACGGGTGGCCATGCTATTACGCGAAGGCAACGATCTGGTGGTGCGGGCTGTCGCTGGTGATCAGATTGCCAAACAGTGGCTTGGCACACGCCAGCCCGCCGATACCGGATTTGCAGGGTGGGCAATCGCACATCAGGAATCACTATGTATTGCCGATGCACTCAATGATTCGCGTGGCGAAGTGCTTGGCGATGATGGTGCCCGCTCGGTGCTCATCGTACCAATCACCACGGCCCGCGATATCTTTGGCGCCATGGAAGTGACAAGCACGGCGGTTGGGGCATTTGGCCGAGATGATGTGCGCTTGCTTGGAACGCTGGCTGGGCAGCTTGGTGTTGCGCTGCAGAATGCCCATCTGTTTGCGACTGAGCTGCGCCGTGTACGCCAGTTGGAACGGGTCAACAATCTATCGATTGCGATTACAGCCCAACTTGATCCGACGGCCGATCTGTATCTGGTGGCCGAGGCTGTTGCAACGATTTTTGATGTGACGATGTGTGGCATCATTCTGAATGGCGCTCACTTTCGCGATCAACCACGCATGGCCATTCATAATGCCGATGCGCGCTACCAGTTTGGCAGTGATCGCTTCCCATTGGCACAGATTGCATCAATTGAGTTTGCTGCTCCAGAAATCATCAGCGATATCTGGGCCGATCCACGATTGCAGCAGATCCAACCAATGCTTGATCGGGTTGGCATTATGGCACTGGCCGTTGCTCCATTGATCTCTGGCGGACGCCAGATTGGGATGGTTGCAATCAATGCCACCGAACGAGTTGCCCAATTCGGGCATGGCGAACGGGCGCTACTGGAGACGATTGCCAGCCTTGTGACGCAGGTGCTTGAGAATGCACGCCTGTACCGTGAGGTTGAAGATGAACGCAGCACACTCAATACTGTGCTGCGTGGTGCTGCCGATCCAATTCTGCTGATTGATCGCTTTGATCGATTGTTGCTGGCGAATCGGGCAGCGGTAGAACGCTTCAAACTGGCTGAGGGTATTGGGCAGCCGATCACCTCACTGCACCTATCGCCAGATCTACGGATTGCGCTGAGTGATGGAACGGCAGTGAGCGCTGCTCCGCAGGAGGTGACGCTGCCCGATGGCTCGACATTCAGTGTCAGTGTTGCATCTGTTCAGGGTGCCGACACAACTGTGATTGGGCGTGTGGCGGTTATTCAGGATATTAGCGCGATCAAGGAGCTCGAACGGCGCGAGCAACAGCATCTGCGCGATGTCTTTCGGCGCTATGTTTCACCACAGGTTGTGGAAGAAGTGCTGGCCGGCGGCGGCAATTTTGGTGAGCCAGCCGAGCATACGGTCGTTGTCGTGTTTGCCGATATTCGTGGCTACACCACGCTTACCGAAGGGCTTCCAGCAAAAGTACTTGTTGAGCAGATCCTCAATCGTTATTTTAATGGCATGACAGAAGCGCTCTATCGTCATGATGGGACGGTCGATAAATTCCTTGGCGATGGGATTATCGGCCTGTTTGGTGTGCCGATTGCCCGCCCAGATGACATTCAGCGCTCGCTGTTTGCGACTGTCGAGATGCAGCGTGCGTTTGCTGCGCTTCAACAAACCTGGCGTGATGATCTCAAACTCGAGATTGGGATGGGCATTGGTGTTGGCTATGGGACAGCAGTTGTTGGCAATATTGGCACAGCCCAACGGCTGGATTATACGGTAATCGGCGATGTTGTGAATACGGCCAACCGCCTGAATGGGCTGGCAAAAGCAGGACAGATTGTTATCTCGCATCGCTTGGTTGAGGCGCTGAAACCAAATATGGCACTTCCAGGAATCCTGCGTGAGCGTGGGTTAGTGGTGCTGAAGGGCAAACAAGAGCCACATCTGGTGTATGATCTAGAGTACGAATAATGTCTATTCCTCTTGACCACGCGCCTGCATGATGGTATACTTCGCACGTCCGTTCCAATATATGTGTGATGCTGCCAGCCGGAAATGCGCTCCTGCGGCGGCTTCTTTTATGCTCTTCGGAAAGTGCAGCGATGTCGAAAAATAAGATTGTTATCAAGGGTGCGCGTGAGCATAACCTGAAGAACATTGATCTCGAACTCCCGCGCGATAAATTGGTAGTACTGACGGGTGTTTCGGGTTCGGGGAAGTCGTCGCTGGCCTTCGATACATTGTATGCGGAGGGGCAGCGGCGCTATGTCGAATCGCTTTCTGCGTATGCACGCCAGTTTCTTGGCCAGATGGAGAAGCCCAAGGTCGATTATATTGGTGGGCTCTCACCGGCGATTGCGATTGAGCAGAAGAGTGCCTCGAAAAACCCACGTTCGACGGTGGGAACCGTTACGGAAATCTATGATTACCTGCGCCTGCTGTATGCGCGGGTTGGCGTGCAATACTGCCACCAGTGTGGGCGTCCGGTTTCTTCGCAGAGTGCCGAACAGATGGTTAATCGCGTGCTGACGCTGGCAACCGGGGTGCGCTTTATGATTCTGGCACCGCTGGTAGCCCAACGCAAGGGTGAATATAAGGATATCTTCGCTGAGGCAAAGGCCGAGGGTTTTAGCCGCGTGCGCGTCGATGGTGAGATCCGCGAGCTTAGTGATGATATCAAACTGAACAAAAAGGTCAAGCATACAATTGAGGTTGTTGTTGATCGCCTGGTTGTGCCAGCACAAACCAGTGCAGAGCCACTCCAGCCATCTGGTGTTGGTAAGGCCGGTGCTGGCGCTGGCAGCGAATGGGATGCCTATGTCACACGGCTAACCGACAGTATCGAACAGTCGCTGAAGGTTGGCGAGGGCATGGTGCTGATCAGCATTGTTCCATCAAAGGATGAAGCAACTGGCGGCAACGCGCAGCCACAGGCAGCAGAAGAATGGCTGATGAGCGAGGAGAACACCTGCACGTTCTGTGGGATTTCGTTCCAGGAACTCTCACCGCAGATGTTTTCGTTCAATGCACCACAGGGTGCCTGCCCAACCTGTAGCGGGCTTGGTTCGCGCCTCGAAGTTGATCCACAGATGCTGGTGCCGAATGAATCGCTGACGCTCCACGAGGGTGCTGTGCCATACTGGGGTGAGCTGCGCAAAAAAGCTGATGGCTGGTCGTACCGGGCATTACAGACGATAGCGCAGCACTATACTTTTGATCTCGATACGCCATGGGAACAACTCAGCCAGCGTGCCCGCGATGTGATCCTGTTCGGCAGTGGCAAGGAACGGGTTCGCTTCACATGGAGCGATGAGAATAGTGGTTCGCGTGGTGAGTTCAATCGCACATGGGAAGGCCTGGCAAGCGAGATCCGCCGCCGCTACCATCAGACGGGCAGCGATCAGACTCGTGAATTCTATGTTTCGTTCATGAGTGAGCAGCCCTGCCCTGATTGTAAAGGTGCCCGCTTGCGCCCTGAGAGTCTGGCAGTCACCGTTGGCGGCCAGTCGATCCGTGAGGTATGTCGGCTGAATATTGCGGAGGCGCACCAATGGGCTGTAGCATTATCTGGCGAGGATCGGCAATTCACAGCAGAATCTGCCATGGTAAGTGCGGGCCAGAATGGCACATCTGGCCACGCAACAACCGTTGTCGAACAAGTATCGGGAGTACTGACGCCCTATCAGCTCGAAATTGTTTCTGATGTGCTCAAGGAGATCCGTGATCGCCTCAGTTTCTTGCTGAATGTCGGCCTGCACTACCTAACAATCAATCGTGCCGCGCCAACTCTTTCGGGTGGCGAGGCGCAGCGCATTCGGCTGGCATCGCAGATCGGTTCTGGCTTAGTGGGCGTGATGTACATCCTTGATGAACCAAGCATTGGCTTGCATCAGCGCGATAATCGCAAGCTGCTTGGCACATTGTTGACGCTGCGTGATCTTGGCAATACCGTGATTGTGGTTGAGCATGATCTCGAGACCATGCAAGCTGCCGATTGGCTTGTCGACTTCGGGCCGGGCGCTGGTGTGAAGGGTGGTCATGTTGTTGCGGCGGGAACGCCAGCGCATGTCGCCAGTGTCGCAGAATCGCAGACCGGCGCGTACCTTTCGGGCAAGCTGGAGATCACCATCCCGGAGCGACGGCGATTTAACCCGGATGGCAGCCAGGCTCCCGAACCGAAGAAGTCGCGTGGCCAGAAGCGTTCGGTTGAGGGCCAGGAGATCCGCTGGCTTGAGTTGACTGGCGCGACGATGAATAATTTGCAGAATGTGTCGGTGAAAATCCCGCTTGGGTCGTTTGTGTGTGTGACCGGCGTTTCCGGCTCAGGGAAATCCTCGTTGATCACCGAGACACTCTACCCGGCGCTGGCCAATCGACTGAATAAGGCGCAGCTCAAACCAGGGCCATTTGCCGAATTGCGCGGGCTTGAATACCTGGATAAGGTGATCGATATTGATCAGCAGCCGATTGGGCGGACGCCCCGTTCCAATCCGGCGACGTATGTGAAGCTGTTCGATCAGATCCGTGAGCTGTTTGCCAGTAGCCCGGAAGCAAAGTTGCGTGGCTATGAAGCCGGGCGCTTCTCCTTCAATTTGAAGGGCGGGCGCTGCGAGGCCTGTGAGGGTAATGGCGAGAAGCGCATCGACATGCAGTTTCTGGCCGATGTGTGGGTGCGCTGCGATGTCTGTAAGGGCAAGCGCTACAACCGTGAGACGTTGCAGGTCAAGTATAAGGGCAAGAGTATTGCTGACCTGCTTGAGATGGATGTGCAGACGGCACTCGATTTCTTTGAGAATGTCCCCCGAATTAAGCGCATTCTTGTCACACTCCATGATGTTGGCCTGGATTATATTGCGCTGGGGCAGCCAGCGACGACTCTTTCTGGTGGTGAGGCGCAACGGGTCAAGCTCTCCAAGGAACTGGCGCGGGTTGCCACCGGGCGAACGATCTACATTCTGGATGAACCAACGACGGGCCTGCATTTTGCCGATGTCCAGCGCCTCCTGCAGGTATTGCATCGGCTGGTTGATGCTGGCAACACAGTACTTGTGATTGAGCATAATCTGGATGTGATCAAGACGGCCGATTGGGTGATCGATATGGGGCCAGAGGGCGGCGATGGCGGCGGGTATATCGTCGCCGAGGGAACTCCCGAGCAGGTGTCGATGGTCGCTGAATCGCACACCGGCTATTTCTTGCAGAATATGCTGGCGGTGGCCGAGAACCGATAAAAGGTAGAGACGCTCCGCTAGAGCGTCTGAGGGAACAAGAACCGAGGATTGGCATCCTGGTAGCTGTGCTGGAGCGTCTGAGCGATGTTTGTTCTCTTTTTCTGGCGATGCACAAACAAAAAGGCCGGATAGAGCGTTTGCTCCATCCGGCCTGTCGTTGCGGTGGCGTTATTCTGCGCTAGCTGTTGGTACCGTGCGTGAGCGGGCCAGGCGGGCCTCAAATCGTTCTGGTGGAACACGCTGAACATTCCAGACCAACCCAACCTTCTCCATTGTCCAAATAATATAGGAGGAGAGATCGAATTGATACCAGCGCATCCCGTGGAAGGCTGAGCGTGGGAAGGCATGATGGTTGTTATGCCAGCCTTCGCCCATCGCCAACAGGCCAACCGCCCAGTTATTGCGGCTCTCATCCTCGGTGACGAACATTTTGTTGCCAAAGGTATGGCACACCGAGTTGACACTCCAGGTGACATGGTTCAGCAGGAAAATGCGTACAAGCCCACCCCATAGCAGGCCCGTCCAGCCACCAAGGGCATAGGGAACAATCAGGCCGATCAGAACCCAGACATACCAGGTTCGAGCAACAAACATGACGAGCGGATCTTTGAGCATCCACTTGCCATACTTCTCGAAATCTGGTTTGGGGCCAGCGACGAGCCAGCCGAGGTGGGAATGAAAAAAGCCATGCAGAGGACTGTGTGGATCATCTTCCTCATCGGTGTGGGCATGGTGCTTGATGTGATTGGAAGCCCATTCGTGGCATGGGCCTTGCAGTGACATCGAGCCAAGAGCCATGAAGATAAAGCGAACGGCTGGGTAGGCTTCAAAACTGCGGTGGGTCAGCATCCGATGGAAACCAATCGTAACGCCAAGGGCAGTGAGGACATACCCGACCAGCATAATCGTGATTTCACGCCATCCCACGATGCGCTCCCAAAGCGTCCAGATCGCGATAAATACAGCGATTAGTGGTACAACCACGCTGATGACGACGGCCGTCTTCTCAAGCGGTGTTTTTTCAAGTGAGAGTCTCTGCATGAGGCTTTAAATATTCCTTTCTATAACATGAGTCAGCGAACAACAGTGCGTCTGATTTCGAGCGCACACAAACCATTGGGACGGCTCATTCACAAAACCGTCCCCGCACTCATCATTGCAGGGCGGGGGTTGCATACGACTGAGAAAATCTCTACGCACTTGCTAGTATAGCAGGAGAGGTAAGTGATCTAGTTACAAATTGGTTGAAGGGCGCAATCGTTCGCAGAATAGCAGGGTTCCCGCAACAACACATAATGGGATGGCGAGCAGATTGATCAATGGTAGGCTGACCAGCCCCAGGCAGATCAGCCCAAATCCGGCAGTTACAGGCAGTGCCTTACGGATGGCCACCAGTTTTTCGCGGAAGCGTAGCCGCCGCCGTTCGAGGGGCGAGTCGATAAAATCGAGGCATGTGATCAGTGCGCCAAGCGCAATTTGGCCGATCAGGCCAGCAATCTGGCCAACAACAGGTAGGAAGCCCAGTAATAGGAGCGGCAGTCCGATCATGAGAACCAATGCTAGTTTCTTGAGTTCGTATAACAGCGAACGGCTGATGTCGCGCAGGATACCAAGGGCGCTCAATGGCTCGGCTGGTGGCGCTGAACCGGTTAATTGGTGCTCAAGCCGTTCGGAGAGTTGCCCATAGAATGGTGATCCAAGCACCACACCAAACCGTACAAGCAGGTAGCCAACTGCCACGAAGAGCAGAATTGCCAATAGGCCGCGTAACAGCCATGCAGTTCCCTGCGCCCATTCGGGAAGCCCGCTGATTAGCGTTTCGATCTGAGCGAATCCAGCAGTCAGCAGGCCAGCATAGAGTGCTGCTCCGACAACAATATTGATCAGAATTGGTGCAAGAATATAGAGCCACAGCCCAGTGCTGCGCTGTATTGTCCCGAGTGCTCGAAATGGGTAGGCCAAACCCGCGAAGAATGATGACAAACCTTGCTCCTTTTTGCCAATAACTACAGGGGCTAAAGCCCCGTCGCTTGCGCCTCAACCCGAAGGTTGGACACCATAGGCCGATTGACCGCGGCCCGCTCACTATTGATTGCCGCGTTGTAATCCGCAGGGGATGCGAATTGACACACCACACAACAAAATCTGGCCTGAGTCGTCCTGTTCGCCCGTTCGGTATGCCCACAGGCGATTCCGTGTCACCATATCAGGATTTAAGGGTGGGCCGATCCAATCGCAGGGCATGTAATGCGGCAGGGGTAGTGCCATGGGTTGCTGCCTCGGCCAATAATTGCCCAACCCGCATTCCAAATGGCATGCCATGGCCGCTAAACCCGCCAACAAACCAGGTGCGCTCGATGCCAGGAACCTGGTCGGCGATTGGCGTGTGATCGCGGGTAAAGGCCATTGGGCCGGACCAACGCTGCGCGACATCTAATCCGTGTAGTTGTGGAAAGAGCCTCGGGAAGACTCCCTCAATGGCTGATTGTACCGCCGGCGTTGTACCTTCTGCCAGCAACCCGACCTCGCCATCCGGTGCAATTGCGCGACATCCACCCAACACAATTGAACCATTGGGTGTCTGATGCCAGTATTCACCAGTAGAAGTAACAGCAGCGCCAATGCCAATGGGAAACACCATCGGTATTGGGGCATAGGCCAGTATCTGGCCGCGCACTGGTGTAATAACCCCCTTGAGTGACGGGATCAGCCGATCACTCCATGCGTTGATCGCCACAATTGCGGCACCAGCACTGATTGACCCAGTGTTGGTTTCGAGCCGAACTCCGCTTCCATCAGCAGTAATGTTTGTTGCTTGTGCCAGGCAGATCTGTGCGCCATGACGGCGGGCTGCTGCCAGCAGGCCCTGAACAAAAAGTGCTGGCTGCAACAGACCATCTTCATGGGCAAACAACCCACCAATAATATCCGCGCCAAGTGGTGTTTTGATCAGAGCCTGCACCTGGGCGCGGTCGAGTTGCTCGGCGGCAAATCCATCGGCGCGTAATGCGGCAATTGCTTGTGTATGGGCACCACGTTCGTCTTCGTTCAGCTCCAGGTTCAGGCGGCCTGGCTCACGATACTCACATGCAATCTGTTCCTCGGCTACTACCTGGCGCAGAAGTGAGCGGCTATCGAGGGTAATCTGGTAGATTGACTTTGCATCAGCGTGCCCAAAGTTTGCGATTGTTGTATGATAGGCCTCGCCGGTTCCGATCACATGAAAGCCACCATTCCGGCCAGTTGCGCCAAAAGCAGGGGCCGATTGTTCTAGCAATGTCACCCGAACACCATTGCGCGCTAGCCAGTAGGCCGTGCAGCAACCAAGCAACCCGCCACCAATCACCACAACATCAGCCGTTGTGGGCAGATGGTCGCTTGGCAGGCCAACGGGTGCTTGGTGCTGCCAGAATGAGAATTGCGGATTATGCCACTGTGGTGCCGTTCCCATTGCCGTTCTCCTTACACTGGAGTGCCGTCGCTCGTGTAGGACGGCTGCGCTTGACAAGAGCCTGTCAAGCCTTTATCATAATCGCGCTTGCCTAAGAACGCAAACTTGCAACCTGTCCGATGTGTACGCGAACGAGCGCATGGAAGTAGGTACATACCCGCCTCGCACACCTGGCAAGTCTGCCAAATAATGAATGATCGACTTTCGCCGTTGTCTACCAATCCCACACTGCTACCCCACAGTGGCACGTATCGCACAAGGAATCTTTTCATGCCAATAATACGAGACATAAAAGTCACTCCAAGAATTTCTATACTTGTTGCTGCGCTTGTTTTCGTGGCAATGCTTGCAGCCTGTAGCCGCCAACCCGATATTCCATTAACTGGCAAGGTGACGGATGCCTACACTGGGCAACCAATCCCAGATGCGACCATTAGTATTGGGACGACGAATTTAACCACTGATGCATCGGGTGGCTACCTGTTGCCAACCTGGGATACCAAATTAACCCTGCAGCTGAGTGCGAAGGGCTATGAGCCAACAACTGTTCAGCTTGCTGGCCAGCCACAGCTCGCCAAACCGACTCCGCCGTCTGTCACACTTGATGCGAAACTGCGCCCGAATACGCTGCGCGGTGTTATAAAAGATGGTTATACAGGCAAACCACTGGCTAGCGCACTCGTCAAGGTCAGCGAGACGATTAGTGCAACAACAACGACCGATGGTGTTTATACGCTGAGTGAGTTGCCTGAGGCATTCACATTGACGGTGAGCGCCGCAGATTATGATGTGGTTACAAGCAATGTGCAACGATCTACCAGCGCAGATATAATATTACGCCCGAACCTGCTGGCTGGCGTGATCACCGATCGATTTACCAATGTGCCGGTGGTTGGCGCAACTATTACTGCAGATACTATCAGCGCGGTAACGGATGCACAGGGCCGCTATAAGCTCAGTGGCATTGCCGAGCGCACGACCGTGCAGATTAGCGCGGATGGTTATGCCGAACTTTCGCAGCCAATCGAGCGGCAAACAACCCTTGATGTTGTGTTGCGCCCGGATACACTCAAAGCCGTGTTGGTTGATGCGAAGACCAGCAAGCCAATCACGCACGCAACGATCATCGCCACGCCAGATCTTTCTAGCAGCGATGTTGCCTTCACGCGCATCGATGAGCAGACAGATGGCGCATTTACGCTGAGTGGCGTTCCCGAGCAGGGCTATATTCAGGTACTGGCCCCAGGGTATCGCAAGTCCATTATTGAGATCAAACCAGGTGCTATTCCGGCCAAGATCGCCATGGAGCCAATTGAGACCAAAGCACTGTATGTGACAGCGGCGGTTGCTTCACGGCCCAAGTTGTTGGCCCAGTACCTTGATATGATTGATCGGACTGAGCTCAACACAATTGTGATCGATCTCAAATCGGATCTACGCGATGATCTGGGTTTGGTCTATTACGATTCGCAGGTTCCACTGGTTCAGGAGCTGAAGACCTCGCGGCCATATATGGATCTGAAGGCCATTCTGGCAGAGACCAAGAAGCGCGGCATTTATACGATTGCTCGTGTGCATATCTTCAGCCACGATAACGCACTTGCCGATGCGCGCCCTGATTGGGGAGCCAAAGATAGCAAGACGGGTGAGGTGTTTGCGGATTACCCCGGCCCTGGGATTCGCTATGCCTGGCTGGATCCATGGAACCAGAATGTCTGGGATTATAATATTCAGCTCTCGGTTGAGGCGGCGCAGATGGGCTTCGATGAGATTAACTATGATTATATTCGCTTCCCATCGCTTGAGTTTGCTGCCGATGATAAGGATCGGCTCAAGCTCTCACGCACATCGACACCCGCGGAGCGCTTTGCGAATATCGCAACCATGCTTGAGCGTTCACAACGGGCGATCAATGGTGCAGGTGCATATCTTTCTGTCGATGTGTTTGGCTATGTGGCGTTCCAGCCAATGGGGCTAATTGGCCAGAGCATTGATTCGATGGCACCGCATACCGATTATATGTGCCCAATGGTGTATCCATCACATTTCGTTCCTGGTGAGTTTGGGTTCGATAATCCTGCCAAGTATCCATATGAGATCATTCAGAAGAGTATGAAAGCCGGGATGGCACAGATCGATAATAAGCGCGCCAAGTTGCGGCCCTGGCTTCAGGATTTCACGTTGGTGTGGGTTCCAAAGGATCAGATCGTCACCTATGGACCGGATGAGGTACGAGCACAGATCAAGGCCGTTGAAGATTCTGGTAGTTCGGTTGGATGGATCCTGTATGACTCAGCGAACCAGTACGATGAGGCTGGGCTGAAACCACAACCATAGCCTCTCAGGAGAATCTATGCGCTGTCTGCGGCTGTTCGCGTTGCTGGCTTTGTGTGTTGCTGGATTGGTTCCGGTTGCTGCTCGGGCACAGAGCGCGCCGATTGGGATCGCGGAACTGAAGCTTAGCAAGGTTGAGGATTGGGAGGCTGGCACACGCACTGATTTGTTGGTAACCAATAACAATGGCGGCGAAGTACGCCTGGCCGCTGGTGCCAACAAGGGTGTGTTTGAGTCGGGCCTACTGCCGATCAACTTTCGTGCGAATGCTGTGGGCGCGTACTGGCGTGCCGTTGTGTTGCCTGGCACCCAACTGGTGTTTGAGGTGCGTGGTGGTGCTTCTGGGAGCCAGCTTGGTGCCTGGCAGCCACTCAATGCCGGTGATGCACGCTCGAAGAGCGATGATGGCGCATTTGCCATCGAGTCGGTTCGATCATTGCCATCTGACACGAATTTCCTGCAATTGCGAGCGACCTTCAGCACAACAGTTGCAAATGCCTCACCAGAACTCCAGGAACTGACGCTCAGCTACTATAATACCCAACCAGGGTTGGCCCAGATCACCAACCAATTACGGGTGCCTGCTGTTGCTGGCACAACCCCGCTTACACCAGCTCCATTGATCATTCCACGCCAGATCTGGAGTGCTGGTGCATCTGTTCCAGCCAATCCACCACGCCAGCAACCGCGTGGCTTCATTATTCACCAGATCGGCAATGATACAACCGATGCCGCGCTGCCGTTTCTGCGGGCACTGCTGAGTTATCAGGTGACGACACTTGGTTGGGATGATCTGCCATTCCATTATGTGATCGACCGCGATGGTAATATTTTTGAAGGGCGTTCTGGTGGCCCAACCAGCGCCGTCACTCGTCTTGCAGGCGGCGATACTGCCATCCATATTGCCCTGATTGGCTCATCCGCACCAACCAGTAATGCGCTCACAGCACTCCAAGGGCTGTTGGCATGGCTTGGTGATGCCTACAGCATTGCGCCACTCGGTACACATTCACTCATAACGCCCGGCAGCACGAAACCAACTGACCGCCAGAATATTGTTGCGCATGCGGATGCTGTGAGCGATGCATCCGATCCCGCAGCCGAATTGAAGGGCCAACTTCCCGCTATTCGCCAGGCCGCCGACCAAAGCACCGTTCGGTCGCGCTGGTATTTTGCGGAGGGTAATGCCCAGAACTATGCCGAACGCCTTTCGGTGCTGAACCCGACTGGTGCGAATGCGAGTGTTCGCTTCATCCTGCTGCGCCAACCAGGGCCTTCGGTTATTCGTGAGACAACCATTGCCGCTGGTGGACGCGCCGATCTGATCGTGAATGAACTGTTCAACGACACATCCGATGTTCCGGCAATTGTTGAATCAAATGCACCAGTGATTGCCGAGCGCTACATGGATTTCGGTAGCGATATTTCCATGAGCATGGGCGTCCGCCAGCCATCACGGGTATGGTATTTTGCTGAGGGTGCGACGGATGGCACCAATCGGACGTTCTTGCTGCTGTTCAATCCGCAGAATCAGCCAACCACCGCGACGATCACCTATATGCGTGATGATGGAATCGCTGCCCAGCAAACGGTGGACATTCCTGGTCGGCAGCGCAAGGTTGTTGT
>Ga0163144_10009216_pt1 | contig 21224 bp, 23 predicted proteins | sample OliLak19BULKMAT1_FD_123175 | JGI IMG/M metagenome (GOLD analysis project Ga0163144, IMG submission 123175) | Freshwater microbial mat bacterial communities from Lake Vanda, McMurdo Dry Valleys, Antarctica - Oligotrophic Lake LV.19.BULKMAT1 | ecosystem: Environmental > Aquatic > Freshwater >... | reverse complement strand
CTACGCGTGGCCGCTCGTCAACCAGGCCGCAGGGCAACAACCCGTCAAGGTTGTAACGTCGGGCGACGCTAACGGCTATTTCACCGTCAACGACCCGTGCCCACAGTTCGAGGGTGACGGTCTCTGCCTGGCAAAGACCGCCATGGCTGCATCTTCGGGCGGGATCTCGCTCTCCGAATGCGTGGGTTTGCTCGTCACCTACGACAGCGGCGACGTCCTCGCCGAGAGTTCCAGCAGGATACGGGTCGAGCGGTGCACCGTCGTCGGCATCTGGTCACCACTCGACATAATCCGCCATGCAGTGCTGCTCAAGGAAGCGGGCATGTGGGACGCCAACCTCGTCGGGGCCAACCTCGGCTGGGCCGACCTCGACAGCGTCGACCTCAGCTGGGCCAACCTCTCCGGGGCCAACCTTCACAGGGCCGACCTCACCGGCGCCAACCTCACCGGGGCCAACCTCACCGGGGCCAACCTCGCCAAAGCCCACCTCACCAACGCCAACCTCAGTGCGGCCGATCTCGCCAGGGCCAACCTGACCGGCGCCTACCTCGCCGGCGCCGACTTCTCCAACGCCATTCTCATCAGAGCTGACCTCACTGGGGCGAGTTACTCGGCGTCGACGATATGGCCCCAAGGGTTCGGCGACCCTCGTAGGGCTGGGGCGACGCCGCTACAAACGAAGAAACGATGACGCAACAACCAACGAAAGAGAAACACTATGAACCCCTACCGCTACCTCGTCCTCGAGCATGACCTGATCGATCCGATACCGATGCATACCAGCGAGAGGCTCACTTACGAGCAGATGCGTAAGCTCGTCGGTGGCACGATCGAAGCCACCTACCCGCTGCTGTGGGTCAGCGGCAAACTGCGTGAAGAAGCGGGCGACGGGCCCCTCATCTGGATGGGTGAAGAAGCACGGATGACTAACCCGTACACCAACTACACCGCTACCGCCATGAACCGAAAGAGCTACGGCTACAACATGGTCGGCGACGGAGTGGTCACTTCATCCGAAGATCGGGACGATGGGGATTTCGAAGGCATAAGCAACGACGAACTCGTCAACCTTGTGCTGATCTACCCCGAGTTGCAGGAAAGCCAGATGCCGATCATGACATTCGAAACGGTGATGGCCTACCGGAAATCCCGACGGGAAGTCAACAACACCTAACCCCAACGTGTTACATTTGTATACATTTCAAAAAGGAAAGAACCCGCATGACCATCAAACGTGACCTGTCCTCCCTCCCCTACATCGAACCGTCCGAACCCGCACCATCCGGCGTCGACCTTCACCCCACACGGGAACCCAAGCTCGGCCCTCTCATCGCCCAAGCCTGGTTCAATGCCCGCACCCACGACGACCACCTAGCTCACGCCATCCCCAACGCCGGCTGGTACCGGGGCAGCTACGCCGGGACCTGCAGCCTGGCCCTCCACTACAAAACGACCGGCGTCCCCGAATCGGATCCGAACTCGATCGCTGACCACTGGCGTATGGACATCGGATCGATGGTCCACTCCGATCTGCAGGCCGCCATCAGCCAAGCCATGCCAAGCGCTGAGCATGAAGTGACAGTCGACCTCAACCTCATCGGCGTCCCCGGCTCGATGAGGATCGACACCGTCAACTTCATGGGCGATGTCACGTGTGAGACAGTCGAGATCAAAACCATCAACGGCTTCGGCTACAAATCGGCAGCCACCAAGTTCAGAGGCCAAGGACCAAGCGGCCCCCGTGACTCAGCCGTTATCCAAGGTGCGCTCGGTGCTGTCGGCTATCAAGCAGCCAACCCCGAGCTCGACGTAACCGGCAGCCGCATCGTGTACCTGGCCCTCGAATGCCTGTCACCCGATCTAGCCAAGTACATCGGGCTCGGTGGCGAAGAAGCCCGGTTCACCGCCGAATGGTTCATCTCCTACGACGAATGTGTACGCATCGTCGAAGACGAGAAGGACCGGATCTCCAAACTGCTAGCCGACCAGGCCGACGAAGCCACCATCCTGCCTCGGGCTCTCATCCCCATCGACGTGCTCCTCCCCACCCACCACACGATCGAAGTACTCAACCCGGCCAAAGGCACCGCGGTCACCCTCGACGGCAAAGGCACCAAGACTTGGCAGTGCAGCTACTGCAACCACCAGTCGTACTGCATCGAAGCGGTAGGCCAAGCCACGCTGGGGGCTGCGTCATGAACAGCGACAGCCACGACCCTTTAGTTGAACGCAGCACCGACCCCGCGTCATCCCGCCACGGAGTCAAACGAGCTGGCCGCAACGAACTCTGCGACGCCGTACTCGAAGCCGCCTACTCGATCCCTCAACCGTTCTCCGACCATGACCTGCACCACGCGTACGAACTTCTGACTGGGTTGCGTCGTGACCGCAGCGTCATCGCCCGCACCCGGCTACGCCTCGTTCGTAACGGCCGGCTGGAACGGGTCTACATCGAAGGCAGCCACCTCGTCATGCACAAGTGGGTCTGATGAGACAACGATTCAAAGTCGAATGCAACCAACGCAAAGGCATGTGGGTCAACGCCGACACCGCCGACGACGCTGTCCGCCTGTTCGCCATGATGGCCGGCGACGCTGTCAAACCTGACGCCAAGTACTGGGTGACCAACATCGAACAGATCCCCATCGAAGGAGAGTTGACGTGAGCGTCCCGACACCGATCAAACAAGTCGGCAACCTCCCAGAACAGGGCCGCATCCGGGTAGGAGTCAAGACTGAGAAGGCGATGAAGACCATCGATACCTTCCGGTTCACCTCCGTTGACCGTGCCGCCCTCGAACAGCTAGCCGGCTTCTACGGCGGCACGGTACGGCCCTGGCATGAACCCCGGGCTAACCCCCCGCACCAGTTCGAGCTGATCTCCAAGGCGTCAGAGATCGATGTCGTCGTACAACCCAACTCGATCGACGTGGCCTACGAACTGTGGGCCGGCGGCGGACGTGAACGGTCCTGTGACGGCGAGATGTGCGAGATGCCCAGCGGCGGGCCCTACTCGTCTGACTACGAATCGGTACCGTGCCCGTGTTTCGCTGCCGGTGTCCTTGAATGCAAGGTCAAGACCAGGGTCAACGTCATCATCCCTCAGATCCATTTCAGTGGGACGTGGCGGTGGGAGTCGAACTCGGAGACAGCACGCCATACCCTGCCGTCGATGATGGAGATCATCGATCTGCTCCAGGCTCAAGCCGGCCTGGTCCCCATCCAGATGGTCATCGTCCCTCAAGAGATCGTGAAGCGGGGACAGAAACGCAAGTTCATGATCGTCCAGTTCCGCACGAAAGTCACCGTCGATCAGATGCTGTCAGGCACCGGCACCTACTCGGCGTCGATCACTACCGGCGCAGCCCCCCCGGTCGCTGCACTACATTCCTCACCGAGTGAGCAGGCACCCCCGGTACCAGAGGAACCCGCAAGGACTCTGGTACCGAGGGACGAAGAGATCGTAGATGCCGAACTGGTCGACGACGAGGACCCTGGGATCTTGACGTTCCCCATGACCGGGCTCGACCGGGCGACAGCGATGCAGCTAGGTGGCGCCCATAACCGCAGAGTTGCCAAGGAGCCAGAAGGATGGACAGTGCGATGAAACGTGAGCGGATGCAACAATCAGGAATCCGGCTGCCGGCCGAGCTGTTCGTCAAGCTCGACGCTATGGCTTTGGAGGAGCGGAGGACCCGGTCGGACATGATTAGAATTTTGTTGGAGCGGGCAGTAGACGTTGCGTACCCATAGCCACACTGAAATGCAGTGTGTTACCTTGGGGTGCAACGAAAGGAGGTTGGGATGGCGACCGAAACCATCGAATCCGATGCCTACGAGAATCCATACCGACCGTCACCCGCACAACAGGCCCTCGGGCTCGAGGAAATCAAAGCGATACGTCGACGATGCGGGCTCACGAAACCAGAAGCCCTCTATCGAAACACTGATCGAGTCGCTGACAAACAGTAAACAGTTGGAGTTCTCTTGGCCAAGCGACTGACCGAATCAGAACTCGCAGAACGAGCTCTCACCGAGCGGGACCTGCAGCGAGCCGTGGGTCGCATGTTCCGCTCGGTGGGGTTTGCCGCCGCCCACCACTACGACAGCCGGTTCAGTGACCCCGGCACGCGAGGAATGCCCGACCTGGTAGTGATCGGGCACGGGTACTTCTTCCAAGTCGAACTGAAACGGCGGGGCGGCAGGCTCTCCGACGAACAGATCGAGTGGGCCCACGAATCTGAACGGGCCGGCGTCGACTACTACGTCATCTACCCCAAAGACTGGGATGTCCTGGTGCAGCTGGCCGAGGACCGATCAGGCAAATCAGTCCCGGCCGAGCTACGCCAGTTCCCGACGCCGGCTCGCAAGCGGCGCAAGACCAAACCCAAAAGCGGAACGCCTGCAGGGTAGGGAGTTCGAAGGCCTACCCCGCAGGCGGAGCCTCATCGTAGATCGGTTTCGCTTTCCAGCCAAGAAGAAGCCCGATGTTGGGGTACTTGGCTTCGGCGAAGCGGACCGCCAGGTAGTAGGCCCCGGTGACAGCGCTCACGGCAGCCACCTGCAGCGCAGCATTGTCAAGATCCACCCCCAGAAAGACTTCGAAGCTGGTGATGGCGTTACCCACCGTGATCGGTACCACCGTCCGGATCACGCTGATGGCGTAGTTGTTCAAGTCACTCATTGGTCTTCTCCCATTGCAGCCAGATGGCTACGTCGTTGCGGCTGATGCCCCCCGTGGGAAACCCTCGCTCACCCATCAGAGTGAGCACTCCTTCCGGCTTGATTCTGCCTTGAGAGGACAGCTCCCGGATCTCGTCCTTGGTGACGGTGTCCAACGTGAGGCGCAGTAGCTCGATGCCGCCCATCAGATCCGTCACCTCGGCGTCGATTCCGGGTCGCCCTCGCGTTCCTGCAGGGTGACTACGCATTGAGTGAGCACGGCCCCTGGGTCTTCTGAGGTTCGGGCAAGATCGATCCAATACATTCTTCCTTTCAGATCCTGCGCCGGGGTGCGATGCCACCGGGCGTAGGTGAGGTCAACGTAGGCGATGATGCCGGCGAGATCGTAAACAGCTTTGGCCATGATCAGATGCTCATTCAGTAGTCGAGGGTCAAACGTGGCAGGAGGCGGAGGCGGCGGGGTAGGGGGCACCACATCGTGGATGACGCCGGGGATCTTGGCGGCGAACGTCCAACCATCCCGCTTCTCAAACACCCGGACCGGGTAGCTCGACGAGCGGGCTTCGAACGTGCGGCCATCACCAAGGGAGAAGGCGACATGGAAGATCGCTTCCCGCCCGGTCCCCGTCCCGTCACCCATGAACATGAGGGCACCATGGGTACGGCGGGCAACATCGATCGGGATAGCAAGATGCCGGGTATGAATCCACTGCCAGTACGCACCGTCAGGCATCCCCGGCTTGACCCCGACCCGCAGGCAGGCGTGCTGCACGAGCTCCGAGCAGTCAACCGGGCCGATGTAGCCCCTGCCTTGTGTGTCGATCTCGGCCCCGAACACGTACTTCTGGCCTTCGAACTTCCTGGCTGCGGCCAGCAAGTCATGGGAAGTGACCGTCACTCGATCACCCCGTCAAGACCGAGGGATTTTGATCGACTTTCGATCGGGTCGGATGACGGGGGTGCCTGCACCTGGGACTCCAGGAGGTCTAACCGATTTCGGAGCAGGGCGTTCTCCAACTCCAACCTTGTCTGCATCGACACCGACGCCAACGCTTGGTTCATTTCTTCCGGACTGAAATTCTGACTCGTCATCGTCAAACACTACTTCCGTCGGACGGAACGAACCACGCTTCGCCGGCTTGGAGAATTCCCGGTGTTCATGCATCAGCCCAACACTAGGTCAGCGACCACTACCCCACCGGCCATAGCTACCCCCCGGATCTGGCCGGCCGAATAGTAGAACGAGAAGAAGTGGGTGCCTCCGATGCCGTCATACAGGATCCCGTCCTGGAAGTTCACTTCGCCTTCGTTGTAGAACGCAGCGATCCGCACCCCGCCGGCGGCAACGTCAACTGTCGTGGTGTTGGTGGCGTAGATCCCATTGTTGGTGGCCCCGACCGACACCGACGGCAACGACACTGTCCCCGCGGGAACCTGCAATTGCCCGGAGACCACTACCGCGTCACCGAACAGGCCGATCGCCTGCGTTGTACCAGAATCGGTGGCTTCGAGCGTGATGTACGGCACCTGGCTGTCGTTGGCCTGCTCGGGGCCGACGATGAACAGTGAGCCTGAGGTCCCGTTGTCCTGAGCCAGAATGTAGGGGCGGTCACCCGTGTAGGCCACACCGTGATCGAGCAAGATCGACGCAGTGTTAGTGAACCCGATGTCGACCCGTGCCCCCGATACCCCGGTCCGGATCGTGCCCCGCGCGTTGATCGATCCGAACTCGGCTACCCCCGAACCGGTGATCTGCCAGCCCGCCGAGGCCGCCACATAGTTCCCCGACTGGAGCGTGTTGGCCACGTTGTTGGTGACCGTGTTCGTCCCGGTGTACACCCCCGCGGAGAACGAACCGGACGCTGCGACCAGGGCCCCAGCACTCGACACCTTGAACGGGGCATCAGCATAGATAGCGGCACCGAGCCACATGTTCCCGCCGATGTCGACATGGAAGCTAGTGGCGTCGGCCCCGCCGATATCGATCGTGGAAGAAAACGTTCCTGACGCACCACTGATGTCGCCCCGGAATTCCCCCGACTCGAATTCGACGTTGCCCGCTCCGTCGATCCTCCAACCACTCGTGCCCGCAACGTAGTTCTCGGAGGACAACGCCCCAGAACCGATGACGGTGGCATCCCCACCATTGCGGCCCGAGATGTTGTACGGAGTGAACTGCACTTGTTGCCCACCCGGAATGTTGTACGGCAGTTCGAGCAAGCTCATGCCGCTGGCTCCATTGTGAGGAGGCGTAACGCCCAAACGCCCTCAACCCAGTTCTGAGTCCTGGTCCAGTCAACAGCACCTACCCCCTCTATGTCGGGTCCAATAGAGATCGAGTCCACTACCACCGTCTCTGACCGGGTACCGATCGTCATCGTCACCGACGCCCGGTTCTGCACCAAACCCAACAGGTAGTCGAACTCGGCTTTCGGATCGAAGTGCACCGTCTGGTCGTTGCCGCCGGCTATGTGGCGGGCGGTCGAAGTCAGCATGACAGGCAGGATGATCTCGAACGTGCGGTACGCCATCGGCATAGCCCGCAACGTCCACCGCCGCACCACCGGGGCAAGCGACGTGGTAGTTCCCCGGGTCAACGTGATCAGGATCTCGGCTTCCTCTCCCTCGTAGGTGGCAGCTAGCGCCCCACGCTGGGATGTTGAAGTAGCTGTCGAGTTGGCGACGCCGCCGGTCTGAGAAGTACCACCTAGGCCGGCGAGCACAGCCATAGTGACCGAGCTCCCCGCCGGCAGAGCATCCCAGAACCCTTCAATTGAATGGACCGCTTTACGTTCCGGGGTGCCGTAGGTGATGGCCCCTGTCCACAGCTGCCCCGACGGGACCTTGGCTGTGGACTCGCCGTACACCCGTCCGGTTCCCGAATCGTTGAACAGCAGGTACCGCTTGCCGCCGAAACTGGCGCACGCCCGAACCTCGCCTTGGTCGGTGAACATGATGTCAGAGGCGTACGCGGGGGCCAGCGTCTCAGTGAACCTCGAAGGCCGCATCCGGCCGAGCCCGGTCGATGTCGCATCGAAGTTCGTCCACCCGAACCAGATGTCGAAGCCGTCAGTGTCGAGACATTCGACGTTGCCGATAGTGATCAGCGGGCCAGCGGTCAGAAACCCTGAGCCGTTGATAGTGGCCAGCCGGACCCCGAGGTTTGTGGCCAGGACCATGACACCACCGAAGAACAGCATGTCCCGAATGAACTCCCCGTCAGGCATGGACAGCACGGGGTAAGGGGGAGTGAGTTGGCCTGTAGCGTCGGCCACCGTAAGGAGGTAGACCACGGACCTGCTGGAATCGTTGCCACTGCAGTAAATGCCGTTTGGAGCACCAATGATCTTCTTCCAGGTGAACGTCGAATCGAAGTGAGTGTAGATGTCGACCTTCGTGCCGTCATACAACACCTCGTACAACAGGGCAGCGTCAGCGCCGACGAGGCGGCCGCCGCCAGTACCCAGCACGTCAGGGGTGAGAGCCCCGACGGTGGCCAGTGCGGTGCTGCCGATAGCGACCCGCCGTAGTGTCGTGCCGTCAGCCACATACAAGAACCCGCCGATAACGACGAGGCTGTTGATGTTGCCGCCGCCCTCGTTTGTCAGCTGCGTCAGGGTGGTCCCGTCGTAATGCACCGCGGACCCGCCCGAAGCGAAGTACACCCCAGATCCGGTCTTCGCCATCGCCCCTGTGGCCCCGCTGCCGACGCTGCCGATAAGGCTCACGTCGTTATGCAGCGTCAACTGCCGGCGGTCCCAAACGTTGACCCCTTTACTTCGACGGAACCTACGCCGATCCGACTCGTCTTCTTGGTCTAGGTAGTTTTGCCCAGAACCCAGAATGAAATCGGACTGGGTCCGTTTCCATACCCCCTGGTTGTCGAACGTCGCATCTGACGGTTCCCGACTGAGGTCTTGCATCTGGCGAATCGAGTTGAGCGGCCGATACTGCAGCCCTTTCAAATCGACCACATATCGGTGCGTACCGATCTCGACCGGCAAGTTGTCGGTAGCGGCCACCTCAGCCGCCCATCGTCATCAACACCGGGTACGTGTCATGCATCCGGTAAAGCTCTTCGACCATCCGCTTGTCCCTGATCTTCTTGAGCGCATCCGACGTTTGGGTCAGATGCGTAGGGGGAACACGCTCGGCGTCCCCCCGGGCAGTGGCGGCCTCACTGGTGCGCTGCACTTCACGAGTCGACATGGCCCGCCACATCACCCCGTACACCAAGACGTCAATGAGCCGGCGGTCGACACCGACCCCGGTCTGCAAATCGGTAGCCACCGTCGACAAGGCCGACACGTCGTAGCTGGTCAAGTAGTCGACCTGCACCGTCCGGGCTGTGGAGAACGGGGCACCGACCTGGATGGCGTAGCCGCTGGCGATCTCGTCCTCGTCCCGGTCCCGGACCAGCTTCACGTCGAGGCGGTCACGCCGGACCCGTTGAGTGCGGGAGTCGTGCATGATCTGGGCGTCAAGGAGACGGGTCACTTCAAGATTCGAAGCGACCGTCAACGCTGCCTGCACCTGGTTGACAGCGATCGTCACTTCCTCAGTGACAACCTTGCCGAGCTGCATCGGCCACGACAACAACTCTTCCTCGATGAGCTGCACGATCTCGCTCATCGCCCACCGAGGGTTGATGTAGATAATCGAGTTGTCCGCGTGGGTAGCAGCCGTCGTTGAATTCCATCCCCGCAGCATGACCACGTTGACCCCGGTGCGGGAGATGACGTACATCTGCTCGGTGTCGACCTCGATGATCGTGCCCTCAGCGATACCCGCCGACTGGAACTCGACGACGCAAGCCTCCGTGGTCGTGTCCGCCAGTGCCCCGTTCAGCCGGTCGATCATCGTGGTCTGCTCGCCAGTCAGACGCTGTGTGATCCGGTCACGGATCTGGGCAATGGTGGTCATGGACTCAGGTTACATCTTCGCTCACGATCGCTTTGAGCTTCCGGTTCTGTATCTCGAGGTCGGTGACTTCGATCTTCAAAGTGTGGATCTGGTCCCGAAGGTCTGCGATCACCTTGTCTTGCTGATCGATTCGACTCATGGCCGTGGTCAACTGCGCTTGAAAAACGGCCATGAGGTTTTGATCGATATCTGCCTTTACTTCAGCGAGGGATACCCGTCGCCCTTCGAGGGCTTCCTCAGCACCAGTTTGCCTGTTCTTGCGCCACTGCACATAACCGATGAACGCAATGAAGACAGCCTGGGCAAATGAGATGATCCCCAGAATGAGGGCAGTGGCATCAAGTTTCGGCACGAACGGTTCCTAACTAGGGAGAAGCTGGAAGGGTGAGTGCTGCCTTGGGTAGCAGCGCCCGGAGTTTGGCTTTGGCCTCGTCAAGTTCTCTCACTACATCAATCACGTTCCGCCCCGCTAACGCCTTTTGTTCGTCGTACCTTTCCTCGCAAAGTTCCCACGTCTTAACGTGCCCAGTCTTCACGCCAGTATCGACATAGACGGGGATCCCACAAGCCTGCGCTTTGAGACAGAAGGCGATGTCTTCACCGAACGGCCTACCCTCATGGCTCGCCTCAACAAACCAGGGGTAAGGATTCTCCTTGCCATTCGGGAGGGTCTTGAATGCTTTCTGCATCACTCCGAACACCGACTTGTGGACCAGCATGAACGCCGCCCCAGTAGCCCCAACCTTGATGATCGAATCCTTCGGGTAGTTGTCGACGATCTTCGTCATCGGCAAACCGTCCACTTCGATCAGCTCATACACGGTGGGGAACATCGGCCGTTCCGCCCGCCCCCCGAAGCACAAGCCGCCGACGATCAACGCATCATCGATCGAGTACGCCGTTTCGAGCAGGCGATCCAGACTGTCGGGGGCGAACGTCATGTCGGAGTCCACCATCCACAGCCACTCGCAACCCGAGTTGGTGAACTGGTCAACCACCTGACTCCGCCCTTCAGCCACGCGAGGCCCCGAGTTGACGGTGACCGTCGCCCTGATCACCGCCTCCCCCTTCTCCACAAAGTAGGAGAAGACTCCCGCCACCGAATCCATCATCTCAAGGCGGACTTCCCCCGGGGAAAGGTTTGCGAAGCACACCGTCTTGGGTATTTCTCGTCTCTTATCCATAGCTGGTAAAGGTAGCGGCCCACCTCCCGACGAGTAGGGAGGTGGGCCGCTGTTCGCCGGGGGGCGAAAGGTGGATGCCTAGTAGACGAGGGCCGACATCTGGAAGCAGTGTTGCTGCCCCTTGACTTCGAGCCCTTCCTCGCCGACAAGCATCCAGTTCTCGGCGTCGCCAACCTTGGCTAGCCGTTCGGTGAACACCGGGTCAAAGATCCGGCGACAGATCGCTTCCTTCATCACGCCGAACGCATGCAGCGGACGGATGTTCCGGTTGCGGACAATGGTGAGGTCACCGAATTCGGTGGTGACCGTCATGACAGGCTTGAAACCTCGCTGAGTTTCGACGTTGGTCACTCGGACCAGGGTGTCGTTGGCAGAGTTGAGGTTGGCCAGAGATACCGGGTTGGCCCACAACTGGTCAGGCACGCCGCCGGCATTCCAACAGTTGGCCATGTTCGTCGACAGCGAAGCGACCGACAAAATGGTGTTAGTCGTGTCGTTGTTCGTAGTCACGAACGACTTGATGCCGCCACTGGTGCGGATCTTGGTCGTGGTCGAATCCGAACGGACGCCGTAGATGAAGGACTGCTCGCGGGCAATCGCATTCTCCTTCAGGCGAAGCATCAGCTGGTGGCCGAACTCGTCGGAGATGCCGTACTTGCCGACACCCTGCTCGGTGCGGGTGATGCTGACCTTGGTCGGGCCGTAGATCTGAGTGAAGTTGTACTGCTCACTCCGATCGATCGACCGTGCGTTCTCCGGGTTCGAGCCCTCAGCGAGAGCAGTACCGATCGAGGTGACATGCACGCCCGAAGCGATGTCGCCAGCAGTGCCGGCCCATGCTCTGGTCACGTGGATCACGTCCGCCGTAGTGGCGGAGATGTCGACGACTCGCATCGTCTCGGAATGCGAAGCCTCTTGCACGACGATCACGTCACCGGTAGAGAACCGGAGCTGATGCCCGGCCTGCACAGTGAGAATGGTGGTGCCGGTAGTGGCAGCGGCAGCAAGCTGTGAACGAGGAAGCAGGGCCTCTTCGTCCATCCAGAAGAACTTGCGCTGATCGACGGGCATCTGGCTGAGGACAGCGTTGCCTGAACCGTCGACACTGGAAAGCAGTGGGGTGTCCATCGGGGAGAGGAAGAAGATCGCCTCATCCATGTTGATCTTGACGCCAACGGTCAAGTCGTAGCTGGTAATAATGCCGGTAGGCATAGTTTCAATTCACCTTCTGTTCAGGGGGCGTGTGGGGCCCGACGCAGATCGTTGATCTGTTTCTCGTAGGTACCCCGATGGTCTGCAAACTGCTTGACGGTGATCGGTGAAGCATCCTCAGCCTTCACGTAAGGGACGCCCCGATGATCTCGGGCAATCCCCTTCTCCCACTGCGGCTGCTGCATGGGTCGGATCTTGTTCGGATCCGTTTTCGTCTTCACGTCCGCTCGAGCTCCACCAATGGCGACAGAGCGCCACCTGGCTTTGCGTTCCTCGGGCGTTTCAGACCCCATGCTTGGACCGCCAGACACCCTGGTCGTAGATGGCGTCGGTGTTCCCCTTCGCAGCGGCACCGAACAGGGCGTCGAGTCCGGCCATAGCGGCACGATCCCGGGGCACCCCGTCCTTCAGCTGGGCGTCGAAAGCTTGATGCGACTGTTCACCTACGGGCCCGTCGGTCGGGTTCGGTTCTGAACCTACGCCGGCGTTGACCATCTGGAAATGCGCCTGCTCCTGGGCGTTGAGCTGAGGGGCAGGAGTTGGGATGTTCGGCTGAGGCACAGGAGTCGGGATTTGGGCTGGCCCTACCCCGTACTGGCTTGCATAGGCAAGCACTGACTCCGCGGTAACCGGCTCTTCTCCAGGCTGGAACGTGTCATAAACGAGTTTCCCTGGTCCGGCTGTGATGTCCAACCCTGCAGCACGGAATGCGTCCTGCTTATCCCGAAGCGCCAATACTGCTTCGAGCTGGTCGGCACGGTCAGCCTTCGCACGGAGCTGCGCCATGTTGGCGTTCTCTTCCTGCGTCTGATTCTCGTCTGCCATAGCAATCACCTGGTGTCTGTCCTGGCGACGGCGCACGACACCCAGCGCCGACGTGGGGGCGAAGGTGGTTGGCAGCTACACGAGCACCCTAACTCTCGAGTAACGGTTGCCTCATGCCTCAGCTCAGGACGGCTAACCCTGAACGGCGGTCACGTCCGGGCGGTGTAGCTCACGTCGGCAGACGGCCACACTCCTTGACTAGACGAGCTGACTATACAGACTAAGAGTCCACTCGTCCAGCAATGCCGGTCTGGTCAATAGCCAAACCGCCGCCGCCGGAAAGGGAACCAATTCGCTGCAGCCGCCTACGGTCAATACTGTCGGCGGTGTCTTGGTTCAAACCGAACGCCGCATCGACGCCTTCAACTTCGGCCCGCATGTCGTCAGACTCGGTGATCGACTCGTCGAACAGGGCCCGCTGCTGGTTCACTTGCTGGAAACCGGGGGACGCCGTACGCCCGTCATAGCCCATAGACGCCAGACGGGAAGCGGTCGCTTGACCGATACCGATCCCGAAGATGTCGCCGAAGCCGGCGATCTCTGCGGTCGACACCTGCTGCTCCAAGATCGGGAGCGCCTTGTCCGGGTCGAGGAACTGGGCAGCGAGAGCACTGTCACCGTTCGCCCCGAACAGTTGGGCGTAGCGGGCACGAACTTCGACCGGTGCGGTCAAGACCCGCTGATACCCCTGCTGTAGTCGGGCGCCGAGCTCAGCCGTCGACACGCCACGACCGATCAGATCAGTGAAGTCCGACAGTTGATCGTAGAAACCTTCGGGTAGGCCACTGGCCCGCATCATCCCCTGCGCTGTCCGTTCGTACTGCATGTATTCCTCGGGCGTGATCGGCGGCATCCCCGCAGCCCGCAACGCATCCAAGGCAGGGAACCGGCTCTTGAACTCTTGACGTTCGTACAGCTTGATGATCAGTTCGGCTGAGGTGACGTTGTAGTTCTGGATCTGGTCGACCGCCCACGATGACAGGGACTCGAGCCCGTAGCGGGCCAACACCAAACCGATTTCGGCTGACACGTCACGCTTGGGAATGTCGAGCGGGGGAGAGACACCGCCGCCGGTGCCGCCGCCGAGTGTCCCGCCGGGCCCGGTGCCACCCGGAGGTCCGGTCACCGGGGTTTGGCCTTGGATGGTGCGGTACTCCGGGGTGGCTTGCAGCCTGGTATTGATGGTCGACAGGTCAGGGCCGAGCTTGCCGGAAGCGATCTGACTCAGCCAGTATTCGACACCGCCGGCGTCGGCTTCACGACCAAGAGTGCTCGCGTAGGCTTCCCGGATTCGGGTACGCAGATTGTTCTGCACTTCGCCGAGACCCATCATGGCCTGATAGCTCGAAGGCTGAGTGTGGATGCCGGCGTTGATGGCGTTGATCCAGTACTCCCGGCCCGCAGCATCCGGCGGCCGTCCGACAAGAGCACGGTAAAGCTCGTCGACCCACTGTTCGGTAGACAACGCCATCAGATCGCCCCCAACGTTTTCAGCAGAGTGTTCAAGGTGCCGTAGCCGATCGCTCCAGCTTCGTCGGTGTCCCACCATTCGGACTGGCCTCGGGCGAACCGTTGCAGCTCAGTGAAATTCATCGTCCGGTAATTCCCTTTGCCGTCGTCGATGAGCTGGGTGACTGGGGCCCACCGCGAATCCTGCAGGTCGATGTCGTTAGCTGACATGTTGAGAGTTTGGGCCAGCTTCTGTTTCACCGGGGCGTAGTAGTCTTTCAACGTCAGCCCTTCACCCAACCGTTCTTTCAGGTGGGGGTACAAGTCGCCGGCCGATCCCCGCATCGTGGCCATCGCCCCATCCATCGACCAGCGGCCCTCGACGATGCGGATAGCCATCTCTTCGAGCTGGTCTTCGGAGTACTTGAGGTAGTAGTCGGTCGCCATCTGCGACAGCTGCTGCACGGTGGCCGACAGGTTCCCTTGCAGCGACCCGCCGAGTTTGCCGCCAGAGTCACCAGCAGCCTGGGTGCGGGCGTGGTTGCCGACGATCCGTAAGACCTGCTCGTTGGACAAACCGTTACGTAGAACGTCGGTGGCGATGCCTTCGACGGTGTTGCGGTCAGCGGTGATGCCGTACGCCGAGAACAGGTTCTCGATATAGATCTCTTGCTGGTCGAGTTGGTTGCCGATCGTGGCCGGATCACGGGCCATCTACGCATCGAACAGGCGTTGGCTTTCGCTGGTCTGCTGGAACCAGGAGGTCCCTTCGATGCGGGCGCTGAGCTTGCCGGGAGGCCAGCCCTCAGCGACAGCCTGACGGAGCATCGGCCCGATCTCGGGATGGTCGAGGAGGTAAGCGAGCGACGGGAACTGTTCACGGATAGCGGCTTCTTCCCCGCCGTCGATCTCCCAGTTGTTGGTCACGTCCCCCGCGCCGGCACCCGGAGAGTTGCTGATCCCGAGCCCGGTCCCGCCATCGGGGCCAGAGGTGTCAGCGACAGGCTGGCCACCGGGGCCACGGGTGAACCCTTCTTGGCGGCCGGCTTCGACCTTGGCCCACAAGTCAGAGGTGACTGCCTCGTGGGTGACGTTGTTGGTTTGGGCGAACTTGAGCCACGCCGCCTGCGTCTTCGGTCCCCATAGCCCGTCAATCGGGCCCGGCGAATAGCCGAGGTTCATGAGGAACGCCTGCAGCATCGTCATCTGCTGAGCTGATAGCTGAGGGACCGGGACCGAGGTGGCAATCCCCAAAGATCCGGCGTCGGCTGCGTCCCATGCGCTCATTGCTGTCCCTCAATTTCGAGTCGACCAGAGTTCTGATCTGCCATAGCCCGGGCGTTCACGGTGCGAAGGTTACGTACCCCGGACCGTCCGCCGGTCACGTAGTCAGCGACCCGCAGCAGCTGGGATTCGAGCGAGTTGTTGTTCATCTCAACCATGCCCTGACCGTCGGTGTAGGCGTCAGGGTCAGCAGCCCCATACCCGCCGGGTACTTCACCGTCGCCGCTGTAGGTTTTGCCGCTCGACTTGTACTCGCCGGAACGGACACCGATCGGTTCGATGTGCCAGTTCTCGTGAGCCATCGGGAAGTTCAACCCGAACCGGGAAGCGTTGGCATGAACCCATTTGCGGGCGCTGTTGGTGGCATAGGACAGATCGACCGACAGGCCTTTGCCGTGGTTCGACTTGCCGGGCGGGGCCACCCATTTCCGGGCGGCTTCCGGCGACCCGTAGGTCTTGACTGCCTTGTCCCACAGTTCCTGCTGATGGGCGACATCACGGTAGGCCGACTTGATGGTGACCTTGCCGGCCAGTTCGGGCGGGAGGTTCAACAGCAGGTCATACAACCGGTCGGCGAACTCGGATTCGAGGCCGCTGATGGCGGTGTCTTTCTTGTCGTCCCGCCCGGAGTAGAAGTCCAGCAACCCCATGTCAGCGTGCCCCTAGCAGTGAGAAGAACTCTTGCGCTTGCTTGGCGTAAGCGTAGGCGTCAGCGTCGACCCCGCCGGACTCCCTGACTGAGTCGGCAAGGAACGAACCGATGTCGAACGATTCGAACTCCGAGATCTTGGGGGCTAGCCGTGACGTGTCGCCAACCTCACCGAGGACAGCACCGAGATCTTCTCTCGGTTTCCCGGTACCGAGGTCGATGTTTTTCACCGTCTCCCACCACGACAACACGTCGGTCTGGCTCGGGGCCCCAGCGGCCGTGCCGCCCGCAGCAGCACCAAGCGACCCGGCGTCAGCAGCAGCGTAGGTCAAGTCGACATCGAGCTGCCCGCCGTTACGCATCCGCTGGGTGATCTCCTCTGCGTAGCCCTGAATCGACGGGTACTTGCCGCCACCCTCACGCTTGTTGCCCTTGGACCGGTCGCCGATAGCGCTCGAACCGGGGCCCGCGTACCAGGCGATCGCCACGTCATGCCAGTTGCCGAACATTTTGAAGTAGGCCGCCATCTGGAATCGGGCGACCTGCTTCTGATTCTCGGCTGACCGGTCGTTGGGATCTAGACCCGCGGCCCGGGTCGAGCTTTTCCAGGTGGCCGGCATGAACTGGAACAAGCCGAACGCACCCGAATCGGCGTTCACCACGTCGGGGTCACCGCCGGACTCTTGAGTCAAGATGGCGTTCATGAACGCATCGAGGTCATCGGGGCCCTGGCCTTTGAGTACGTCGTTGCCCCGTTCTTTGGTGTTGGACACCGCAGCCGTCAGTTCCTTCAGGAGCTCCTGGTACCGCAGGTAGTCAGGGTCCGTCTTCTTCCACTGGTCCCGTTCTTTCTGGTGGGTCGAATCGATGATGGTTTGCACCTCCGACGCTGACAGCCGCCGGCCTAGGGTCTCCGCTGCCTGTGCCTGGATAGCCATATCGAGGGTGTCGGTCGACGTGAGGACCATTTCGAACTCCGAGGATCCGAGCTTCTCCTTCAATGTCTTCAACTCGTCCGCAGTTTCAGCGTCAACGCCGGCCAAGTCGGTGGCCATGCCGTTGAACATGGCTTTGCCCCAATTGTCACGGGCATCAGACAGGTACTCCGACAAGGTCTGATCTTTGCCGACCCGCCGTTTACCGTTGATCATCCCTTCGAGGGCGCCGATGGTGGCGTCATCCAAGCTGCCCAGCGTCGGCTGTTCACTCAGGAAGCCGTGCTGGATGAGCTGCATTTGTAGAGCGATGAACTTGTCGGGCTCAGATAGCTGCCATTGGATGGCCCGGTCGAGCATGCCTCTGATCCCGTTGCCGCCGACGATAACCAACTCCATCAGCAGACGGTCTTCGGTCGCCGAGTGGGCATCGCGCGCATCGGTCGAGCCGAGGCGGCTGCTGAGGAACTGTTCGACAGCCATACCGGCTTCGTCGTCGTCTTCGAAGCCGGAGGCCTGCTCGCTGAGTATCGAGGAGAAGTACCGGTTGAGCCGGTTCTGGTCGATGTTGTTCTGGGGCCGCTGCCAGGTTGGGGTACCGAACGAGCCACCGCCGCCGGAAGGGCCACCGGTACCGAACGAGCCGCCGCCGCCGGAAGGGCCACGGGAAGATGAGAGTGCGGAACGGCCAGACCCGGAAAGGTAAAAGCCGGTAGGGACAGAAAGGAACGGCATGAACCGGGGACGTGGCGGCGACGTGGAATCTCGTACTGGGGTCAGGTTGTCGGGCACGTACCTGCCGTTGTCGACGGCCATGGCTTCTCCTAGTCAATGCTGCGACCAAGCGCAGCTTCTGTTTCAAAGAGTAGATCGGGGAACGCTGCGGAAACGTCGGAGTCCCAGCGGATGTTGGCTGAGAAATAGGGTTCGGCCGTCGGGTAGTCGTAGATGTATTGGGCGGCGTACTGGAAGAAGCTGGAGCGGATCGCTGTCCGGTCCTTCTTCCCAGATTTGGAGTTGTCACCCCGGAGGGCTTCCATCTCCTGATTGAACGTCCGGTGAGCCAGCATCAGGCCGATGATTGCGTCAACGTCAGGGCCCGGCGGGAGCTCTTCTCGGGGCATGGCCAGCACAGCGTCCCGTTCATCTTTCGCCTTCTGCCTCCGGTTCGCCCGGGAATGTTCCTGCCGCCGATTACTCCACGTCGGATGCTGCTTGTTGAACATCTCTTCCCACACGACCATCTCAGCCCCGATCTCTTCGGCGGTGCCGGTGTCGTCTTTCTGTTCAGCCAGCCAGATCTCCCGCTCGTAGCCGGTGCGGATGTCGTAGAACTCGCTTGCTGCGTCCTTGTAGTAGATCTCATCGAGGTACGCCTCGGGGCTGCGACGCTCGCGGAGGCCACGGCGGTACAGCTCGCGGGCTGAACGGGCGGCGTAGGTGTCATCGAGCCCGCCGTCAGGCTGAGGCAGCAGGTAGGCGGCAACCAGCGGATGGTCCGATACCAGCTGGTCGTACTCGTCGAGCATCCCGTACAGCTCGGCGTTCACTTCGATCGGGGCACCGGTAGTGGACTGCGATCCGAACACAGTGAACGGGGTCGCTTCGGGGAACGCAGCGAAGAACAACGCCTGACCCTCAGCCATCGGCAGGCCCGAGCCGTAGACGATCTGGTTGTAGGCGTCGCTGACTTCGGCGTCGCCGTACTGGATTTTGGATCCCGACGGCAAGGGTGACGCCCCGTACAGCACGAAGTCCATGATGTTGATGATCCGGGCATGGGCACGAGTCTGATCGAGGAACGCTTCCTGCTCGCTGGCTGGTGCGTCCTCAGCAGGTGCGGTCCCGTTCGCTGCCGCCATCTGCACTGCGCGAAGCTGGGCCGATAAGAGACGTTCCTTGCCGAACCAGTCGAAGCCGAGAGTGTCGGTCAGTTTCAAGATGACCGGCGGTACGAAATGTTCCAACGGGCTGCGGCCTTGACTGATCTCGGACGGGTTGATCAGCTGGTTACGGTCCAAGAACTCCAGTTCGGGGAACGTGGAAGACAACAAAGCGGTCGAGAACCCGATGAAGGGGCCGGTGCCGCCTTCGATGTAGTTCCCGGTGTAGCCCGGGATCATGTATTCGACGTTGGTTGACATCGGCTGGGCGTACACGTTCAAGCCTTCCATCCCGGTCAGCTGCCCAGCGAACGTCATCAAGGTTTCGTTGATCATCTGACTGCCGGGGTAGACGAAGATCTCGTTCCCTGCTTCGTCTTGATCGATCATGCCTGACATGCGGCCGGCGTTCATCAACAGACTGGCCCGGCGGATCGCTTCGGGGCTGTCGACCAGCATGCGGATCTGCCGTTTGAGGAACTGTTCCTCAGCGAACCAGAAGGGAACCAGGTTCCGCATGGTCTGCTGGAACTGGGATCGGAACCGGTGATCGTCGATGAACTCGACTGTCATGTCGACTGCCCGGACCGAGGCCGCTTCAACCGATTCGGTGTAGCGGACGTTGCGGTTCAGGCCCCAAGACTGCAGACGGCCCCACGACTCGATTATGTAGGCCATCTCTACCTCGTCGGCGGCCGTGGGCGCCGGCGGTTGAGGCATCGATGCCCGGTCGATGCGTAGCTGCAGCACCTCCGCTTTAGGTGAATCCTCTGGCAGGTCATCGAGCTGTTCTTTGAGGTCGTCGAGACGGTGCCGGTCTCGGCTCAGATTGCCTCGGACGGTGAGCTCAGCCAAGTCCCGCAGCTCTTCGTCTTCCCCTAGGTCGGGAAGCTTGCCGGTGCGGCTGGCGTAGGACTCGACGAGGGCGTCGTACACTTCGTCGACACCACGGTCAAGCTTGTCGTTGGTGCCGTCCATCGCCGCCAGCAGGGCCCGTGCCCCATCCTCGGGGTCAGTCCGAGGGTTCGACAGGGCAGCCATCAGCCGGCCCCAGTCCGATTCCTCAGCGATCAGATCGGGGTCACCCCAGCCGGCGTGGATGTGATCGAGAAGGGTGGCGACCGACTCGTCATCGAATCTGCCCAGCATCTCCCGCACTGGGGCATCGTTACGGTCAAGGGCCGACATTGTCCGGTAGTAGTCGTCGGCCAACGGGATCGAAGCAGCAAAGTTGTGCAAGAAATGCGGGGTGCGGATGATGCCGTTCATCGCCGGGTCGACGACACCTTGGAACCAGCCCGACACGATCCGATCCCAACGCAGCGACTGATGTTCGACCATGACGGGGGCGTACGCCTCGGTGGGTAGATCGGCGGCGTTGACCTGGTGCATGTGGTAGCCGGGGTCGAACGTGCCGCCGATCAGCTGAGAGATCGCCGAGTTGAGGGCGTTGCCTCGCGGGCCGATCATCAACCGTTCCATCTCGCGGAGCCGGACGTTGCCGAGCTCGAGACGGAGCCGATGCTCAGATTCGCCGTTGACTCTCATTGTGCGCCCGGTGATCTCTGCGTCTTCCATCCCCGGGGGGCGATCGAGGGCGGCGTCTACCCACTGCCCGTTGTCCAGTTCCGTGAACGTGGTGTACTGGCCCGGGTCGAGGGGGATCACGTCGAGGCGCGGGTTGGGGGTTTGGGAGAGGAATACGTCGGTTGTCCGCCAGTTGGGGAAGTCGTCGTAGTTCTGCAGGTCGGTTGAGACTCGGCCGAACAGTCTGGTGTTGGTCAGCTCACGGTTTGGGACGTTGATCGCTGCCAGCTGGAACGGCGAGTCGGTACCGATGTAGCCGACCTGGCTGAGCGTGTCGCTGAGGGCACCGAGGACTATTTCGGCCACGTCAGGGTTAGTGAACATGACCGGCGTGGTGAACAGGCCACTGTCGGCGGTACCGACAGTGGCCCGGATCTCTGAATTCCATTCGCCGCCCACGTTGAACAAGGCCATCAGCTCAGGGAGGATGGCGTTGACCTGTTCAGCTTCGAACCCTTGGGTGCTGAGGATCGATCCGAGGTTGCGGCGAAGGTCGTAGATCAGCCCATCAGAGGCTGACGCCATCGTGTCAAGCAGCTTGGTGACTTCACTCGAAATCTGCACCCCGTAGAGGCGGGTCATGTTGGCCGGCAATGGTCGGGCGATCTGGG
>Ga0163144_10009215_pt1 | contig 21225 bp, 25 predicted proteins | sample OliLak19BULKMAT1_FD_123175 | JGI IMG/M metagenome (GOLD analysis project Ga0163144, IMG submission 123175) | Freshwater microbial mat bacterial communities from Lake Vanda, McMurdo Dry Valleys, Antarctica - Oligotrophic Lake LV.19.BULKMAT1 | ecosystem: Environmental > Aquatic > Freshwater >... | reverse complement strand
GGATGGAGTGGTGCACAAGCAATCGGTGGAAATACAGTCGTTGCACCTACCACAAACACAACCTACACCATTACCTGTACGGGTAGTGGAGGAAGTGCAAGTCAAAGTACTACGGTGAGTGTGAGTACTGGAGTGACACCGACACCGCCGACTACTTCAAGTACATGGACATTCTGTTCAAATGAAGGAGCATTCTGTGAAAACTTTGTAGGTCGTCGTGAAGTACGACTCGTAGCAACCAATGGTCAGTTCGTTACACAACCTGCGTTCGGACGTATTGTTTGTAATCAAAACTCTTTTACGACACAACTTCCTGCAGGATCAGTAGTCAGTCGGTGTGATGTTGGAGCATTACTCACACAGACACTTACGAATCCGAATCCTGGTATGGGAGGACTCCCTGCATCAGTTACGGTATCTCTCGGAGATTGGGGAGACGGCAATATACTTACTCGTCCTTCTACCAGTCAGCCTGGATTCCTTACACACGAAGGAAACTTCCGTACTACCTGTTCATTATCAAAATTTGGTTTCTTTGATCCTGTTGTATTTCCAGGACAGCAATCTGCCGGACACCTGCATATGTTCTTTGGTAACACAGGAGTGAACGGTGCTTCGACTGTTGATTCTATTGCGTCATCAGGTAACAGTACCTGTTTTGGAGGTGCACTAAATCGTACTTCATATTGGTTCCCTGCAGTGTTTGATGCAGTAACAGGTGAAGTCCAAGTACCATCGAGAGGTGTATTCTATTACAAGAGTCACATCCTTCCTCCAGAAATTATCCAACCAATCCCAGCTGGATTACGTATCATCGCTGGAAACAAGGATGCCACAGGACCACAAGGTCCAGCCAATTGGTACTGCTCACGTACAAACATACCAAACACCGAAGGTTTCATCCCTGATTGTCCAGTAGGTGAAGAAGTCACGATATCGATCGCGTTTCCAGAGTGTTGGGATGGGGTAAATCTCGATTCACCAAACCACCAATCACACATGGCGTATGCAATCTTCGTCAACGGAGGCACATCGTACTGTCCTTCAACACACCCAGTTGGCTTACCACGCATCGAGGAAATCGTAGCCTTTCCAGTGACAGCAAATTCACGTCCTCTGCAGTGGCGACTCAGTAGTGACATGTATCCGACATCAATTCGTGGTGGTCGTTCATTACATGCTGACTGGATGGACGGATGGACCCGTGATGGCATGAATACGTTTGTACGTGAATGTATCAACAAACGAAGAGACTCTACTGCACAGCTTTGCGACGGTCGTGACCTGTACTACAGTAGGTAGTCGTATTCTGAATATTTTACAACACAAAAACCAGGAGCATTGCTCCTGGTTTTTATTATGGACGAACAGATGATTTACAGTACCTATATTCAGTTAGTGCGAATTATGGAGTTTCTACAAATAGCTACAGATATGAAACCACCCGACAAAATACTTTTGTCGGGTGTATAAGTCACTCACAAAACTTGATCCTATGTCTCTTCGAGAGAGCCGTAAGTACGTTGTACACAGTTGAGTAGCTACTCGTTACAACTCGCACGTCCTGACGCGCAACAGAATCTGTAACAGCGATCGTAATGTCTTTTGGTGATACGCGTGTAATCCGAATTCGCGTATGTCCCTTCGAGGCTGAAAGCCCTTTGTTCATTCGCTCAGCATAGATGTAACTCACCGACTCAAGCTGTTCGAGTTCGGAGATGATACGTGTTACGGTCTCAGTCAATTGATTACGACTAGCTTTCTTGGTGCGAGTATAGTAGCGAGTAGTTTCTGTCATACCACCTCTCCACAGGATTAGGGAAATGAGCATTATCTCTATTCTATATACAGCAATTTTTATCAAGCATCAAGTCACACTCTTTATGTTCCATCATCATCCTACCCCTCAATGTTCAGGCTTTATTAAGATACTTTTTTAGTGATTGTATCTAGTTTTGAATGCAATAGTAGTCTGATTTTTTTGTCTCGCACAAAGAGTACATATGCAATACACACTATAAACACTTCAAATAATATGGCAGTTACTGTCCACGGAGTATCAAATGTATTTGTGATGAAGTTGATACTCGCATTCCCGATTTTTTGATGGAGTAAGTAGAGCGGATAGGTAATTCCTCCGAGTATCACACACCAGTACACAGTACGGGTCTGAGTAACCTTGTACGATTGATACACAAGAATAGGAATGCCGATGAAAAAAAATACATGGAGGATTGTGACAATAGAAAAGTCGTGTATGTTTGGTATTTCGTATATTGGAATTGCTCGTGAGTGAATTAGCGTTCCATAGAGGGCACTGAGACAGAGAAGTGTGTAATCAAAGTACTTTTGAAACAATGTTGTCGCATGACGTAAGGTGATAAGTGCGAGAGTTCCACCAAAAATAAAATAGGACGCATGGCGCACGAGCGTAAGTTTCACATAAAAATCATGGTCAATATGAAGTGCAAATGTGAGCATGCTCCATGCGAGCCATAATGCAAGAAAATATCGAATAGTTTGTTTTGAGCATATATATACGTATAAGCATATAGAAATATAAAAAATAAGTTCGACTGTAAGTGTCCAGTATGAAGGATCAATGAGTAGTCCGTATCCACGTACTTCATGAATAATGTCACCAAGCATTGTCATGCTCACCAAGTACTCACGCCACCCTAGATTACTCGTATGTGGTATCACATGGGAAATGATAAATGTAAGTGTGCATGTTATCCAAAACAACGGGAATAGTCGTATGAATCTGTTTTTGATAAATTGAGGAAGTGTGTGAGTTGAAAGTGATTGTATAATCACAAAACCGCTAATTATAAAAAAAAGTTGAACGCCGAGATTTCCGTATCGATACCACGATATTTCGTTATTGTTTCCAAGTCCAAACAAATAGTGATAATTCATAACCCAAAACGCCGCAAAAAATCGAACAATATCAAGAAGAGGGTAGTAGCGTTTCATGAATGTTTCAGTATACAGGAGTACACGTACTCATAGTAAAACGCCCCCACCTCAATCTGAAGTGGGGGCGTGGTTCACGCAGCATTTGCTACTGTTTTTCTCGCGAGTTCATGAGCGAGCTCGTTTACAGCACGAAGGCATGGTTTGCCATTTTTGTACCGAGTCACGTCGCGTGAACCGGTCTTGATGTGGCGAAGTGCCAGTTCAATCGCTCGGGGAGGGGCAGGCTCGACTTTGTGCTTTTTTGCGACCGCAATGACGCGTGCGACCAGATCTTCGTCAGCCAAGCAAGACTCCTTGTAAGGGGGGTACTTCAGGGAACTTCTCGTATGAGTTTACTTTTTCTGTATATATTGTCAAATACGATTTCACATAAGGCATAGCAAACTAGTAGTCTATACAAACGAAGATCATTGAGAGGTCACACGTATATGTGGAAACACAAAGAGCACAGATATTTTGATATACTTGTACGTATGAAAAAATATTGCACTGTATTCGTCGCTTCACTTGTATTGAGTGGTGTTTTTGCGCCAGTAAGTCTGCATGCACAAGCAGAAGCTACATCCACAGCTTCGACTACGAGCCTGACTGTTCCAACTCTTGCGACATCTACTTCTACAACTACACCTAGTATTAAACCAGTTCATAACGCACAAGAAATCGAAGCACGTATCCGTGAATATTTTAAAGATGTACCTGTTATGACAGAGATCGCACGCTGTGAATCGAAGTTCAGGCAGTACACCGATGGTGGTAATGTATTTATGGGAGGATATGGTGGTGGGATGGTCGGTATATTTCAGATATATAGAGATGTACATAAAAATGCAGCGCAAGCACTCGGTATAGATATTAATACCGTGGAAGGAAATCTCGCATACGCGAGACACTTGCATACACAAAGCGGAACAGGTCCATGGGTATCGTCGATGCCGTGCTGGAATACAAACCCTGTGCCTGAACAAGTCGCAACCACTCAAACTGAAACTTCTACTGTACAAGGAACACTCACAACAAACCTCATATTCGGCATGGAACATCCTCAAGTGCTTTTACTTCAAAAAATTTTGAATAATGCAGGGTTTCTTATCGCTTCGTCTGGACCAGGATCAGCAGGGAATGAAACGAGCAAGTTTGGTGCACTTACTCGTACCGCTGTCCGTGCATTTCAATGCAAACAAAACATCGTGTGTTCTGGTGATGAATACACTACTGCATTTGGACTTGTGGGCCCACGTACTCGCAACGCACTACTACAAAACGCTGGCAGCATCACGACATTGAGCACAAACACACAATCACCGACACCAGTACAAATACAAGTACAAACGAGTGTCCAAACACAGAGCACAGAAGTTCAAAGTAAAATTGCTGAGTTACAAAAACAAATAGCAAATCTTCAAAAGCAACTTGCCGAGTTACAGAAACAACTTTCACAATAAAAGGTATTTATCTCTCTCCGTTAGCTAATAAAAAAAGTCGCCCAGATGTTTTTCAACATTGGGCGACTGAACTTCAACTGCTTTTATTTCTCAGCTTGTACGGGTGACGCAGGAGTGCTGACCTGAATCTTTGCCGCACCAGCTCTCGCAACAGTGACACGCTGACCAAGTTCAGTGAGACCCTTGGACTCGTATACCTTCATGGCGGTAGCCATATCGATAGCGAGCATCGTTTGCTCCTGCGGTATGGGCACGAATGTCAGGGAATTCAATCGAACCCCGCGACTATCGAGCTCTTTGTTTACTGCAGCAAGGAGTTTGTCTTCAAACTCAGCTTGCGAGAAGTCGACGATGTCTTCGTTTACGAGTGATGCGCTGGTGACTTCACGAATGCGCTTGTCGATCACCGAATTTTCGGCGACCTCATACAGTGCGTTCGAGTTTTCGCCACCATCAGGATCAGAGTTCGCACGACCGAGGAATTTCGCCTCGCCGATGAACTTCTTTCCATCGACGATTGAATAGTCGTACGAGATCTCCACATCAGCAAGTACCTTGTTCTTGAACGAAGTTTTGAATTTGGTCTCTCCCTGCATCGGGTAGTCAGGAATCGTGACCTTGTACGAACACGGCCCCATGGTCGAAGGAACGTGCTCTCCTGTGCCGATGAGTGTCCATGACTTGCCACAATCGTTCGTGACCAGTGTCTGCATATTCGCTTTCGCGTAGCTGCAGGCTGTCATGAGAACGACCGAGAACAGTACCACGATGCGAGCAATCAATGCTTTCATCAGAATCCTCTTAGAGTGAGTTGAGTGACTTCGTATCGAACTTCAGGATGGACTTGGTTGCGTAGTACAGGAACACAATCAAGTAGATTGGCGCCAGACCCACAACCACTTTCAGAAAGATCGATGCATGCGTTAGGTATGTCCCCAGCACGACCGAATTCACCCACAAGCACAGAAGAGTCAGGATGAATCCCCATACGAAGGGAAGCAGAACAAACTTCCAAAGCTTTACCATAGTGCCTCATAGTTAAAGTGAAATGAACTGCAAACAACTTGTTATATTATAACAGATATATAGTATATGTCAAATACAAAAAAGACACCCGCAAGTCAAAGACTTGCGGGTGGTGGGTAAAGTACTACCGGGGAAACATAACATTCATGATGAACTTGTAGCCGTAGTGCGGAATCGCCGTCGGACGGGACTCCATGTGTTTGTATGCTTCAGTAAGCCACTCTTCAAATGCACGACGGCCCTGTCCATACATGGGAATTTTGTGGCGTGATGCAAGGAAGTTGAGAAGATCGAGTACACCTCTATTGCTTCTCATGAGGCGTTCCCGAACGTTGCGATCACTGAAGAATTCTGTCGATGAGCGAGTTGCCTCATCGTGCTTCTTCACTCGTCCTCCTTCACGAGAGTGATAGATCCACCACTCTCTGGGAAAATCGTGTCGCAGTCTGCGACGTACTTCACCTTCGAAAAGTGAATCCGACTTCCAGCAGGGAAGTCGAGCGAACCACACGGTGTTGCGAGTCGCTTCGTGCATGTCACCGTAGCAGCTGTCTGGTCGTCATTGAAAACGACATTCTCGACTGCTCCACTGAACACTGTTGCGCACACAAACATATGTCTCCTTGAGGTATGTGAAGTACTGTGTATCTTTTATTATTATAACAGGTATATATAGTATGTCAAATAAGCAAAAACCACCCGTATGGGTGGTTTTTGCTGAAACTACTGGCTGTGATTGTGTTTTCCGTGGTAGTGAATACCGAGGTAGTATGGCCATACGATGAGTGCCAGAAGTCCTTTTCCAAACGAGAGCTTGAGGTAGCCGATCGTAAAGAGCCAACCCATAATCCACAGAATTCCAAGACCTCCACCTGACTCAATATGCATATCTCCGCGTCCAAAGCCTTGCATCATGCCGTAATCAAAGTTTCGTGGGTACATAGTGTTTAAGGTTATTGATATGTATTTATAGTACTCCTCATACAGTATTATTCAAATAGTTTTTACAATATACGCTATAGCGTATATATCTGTTTACTGTGTTGAAAATGATATAGTGTGCTTATGTCAAAAAAGGAAGAGTCCACTCGGGTATCACATACGATGCCTGCAGACTTTCGAAAAGCAGTCGAAGGTGATGCTCGTGCGAAGCTACTGTGGAGCACGATTACACCGCTTGCTCGCAATGAGTGGATTTGCTGGGTCACCTCTGCAAAAAAAGTAGAAACCAGAATCCGTCGCATAGAAGTCGGACTCGACAAAATGCATAAGGGTATGCGCAGACCATGCTGTTGGGCTGGGTGTCCGCATCGGTAAGCACATATGCTAGTTTAAATACTCTCCTTATCTTTAAGCTGTAAAATATCTATAACTCCGTCTGTTTCGTTTTTTGTATAGATTGCGGTAATGTCATCTTTTGTGACGATTCTTTCACTGGCAACTGAAAGTGGAGCTTCAATGACATATCCATCTTTTGCAACGATATGATATTTACCTTCCTCACCCTTACTCCAAAATACTTTTTCTCCCCATCTACTTTTTTCAACTAAACCAGCACTTTGTTTATTACGAACAATACCGGAGCTTTTAATATCGTCAATCGCTGCTTTATCTGCAACGCTTCTATAGACCTTGTCGGGTGAGGTGAGTAAGTCTTTTCCTACACTGAGTAGCTCTCCAATACTATTTGGATTAATTTTCTCTACATCCATTTCTTCTTCTGGTTCAGTAGGTATGAAATAATTTTCTCCTTCCATGGATACAGTATATCAATAAATAAAACTTATATAAGAATACCAAGACTATGCTGTTGGGCTGGGTGTCCGCATCGGTAATTGAAATGTCGTACTAATTTTCTGTAAAATAGAGCAGTATTACCGGATAGTCTAGAATGTCAAAAGTGATATAATACGTGTATGTCTCGCACAGTACAATTACTGAGTCTTATGCTGACAATCACCTTTGTCGCGATTGCAGGGTTTGGTGTTTTTGCTATGCCAAGTCACCATCACGAACCTGGATGTCCATTTATGCAAGGTGAACACACTATCTGCCCCATGAATACTGCGGAGCATCTTTCTGCGTGGCAGAACGTATTTACTTCCACACAACCTACAGTATCTCTACTTATACTCAGTACTGTTACTCTCGTATTGGTTTCGTGGCGAAAAAATAATCTACCGAGAATGTTCCCCATACGACTGAAGTTGTACAGTAGTGATAGTCCTGCAGTTCTACCGAGTCTCTTCCAAGTACTATTTTCAGACGGTATTCTGAATCCCAAAGCTCCATAAAAAGTAATAATTGTATTACTAACTAACAATTTCAACATATGCAAAAAAATACTACGATTATAGTAGTGCTTATAACACTTGGTATTGGACTTAGTATCGGCTACGGAATGGCAACAAACAAAGCTTTAACTTCAGTTACTACACAGCAATCAAACGGTGGTCACATGATGTCAGACGGTACCATGATGGGTGGAAGCGGTGGCATGAATATGCAGGATTCAATGATGAGCATGAATGCAGGACTCAAAGGTAAAACGGGCGATGCTTTCGATCAAGCCTTCTTGGTAGATATGATTATTCATCACCAAGGTGCTGTAGAGATGGCGCAGACAGCTCTCGTGAATGCGAAGCGTCAGGAGATAAAGAATCTCGCGACAGAAATTATCTCTGCACAGAACAAAGAGATAGCAGAGATGAAGGCGTGGCAGACGAGTTGGTACGGACAGCAGTAGATCCCTCGCCACTCTGTTAGAAACCAAAGTAGTTTGAACTCAATAGTATGTCTTGAGTGACTACCTAGTATAACAAGGAGTAAGTTTAGAAGATTATACACAACACATAAACCAACTTACGTAAGGTGGTTTATGTGTTGTGTGCCTGTACAATTAGACTCTATCATTCTCTATCTATTTGGTTTCAACATAAGCGCACAGATATACTCGTTTTAAGCTGTATATAAGTAAGGTCAATAGACACACGATTAAAAGTGAGTAACTACATATGTGGACGCATGCATAATAAGGGACATTTTAAGTAAAATTAATGCTACACTTATAGTATGTAATAATTGATGTAACCCATCGTCTTTATAGTATGCGAGACAATCGCTTTTAGTATAGTAAATTAAAAATTATAAACATGAATACACGTATAGGAACTGCAGTTATAACTGCAATATTTGCACTGAATCCTGTTATGGCACTCGCACAAACAGCAACAAGTACTCAGTCACAAGCACTGCTTGAACAGATTAAGACACTTCAAGCGCAATTATCAGCCATGAATGCAGCACAAACGCAAATGCAGACAGCTCAAGGCAACGTACGATTGACATTGAGTTTGATCAGGAGTTTAAGGCAGGGAATGAGTGGAGATGATGTGACCGCTCTACAAGCCGCTCTTGCCGCTGACCCAGATCTATATCCAGAGGGACTTATAACTGGATACTATGGTCCACTCACTACCCAAGTAATAAAAAGATACCAAAAGAAACATGGGTTTGAGCAAGTTGGTTTCGTGGGCCCGAAAACTCTCAAGAAACTCAATGAAGAAATAAACGCTCTTGGTTTGTCACAAGAAAAGTACGGCGACGATGATGGTGACAAAAATGATAACGAAAATCGTGAGAAAAACAAAAAGAAGGGGATGAAAGTGTGTATTCCTCCTGGACACCTTACTGCACCAGGATGGCTAAAGAAAAACAACAAACCCGTTCCCACATCAATGATTCCGCTTTGTAACAGTAAAGGAAAAGGGGACTATGGAAACAATGAAAACGCTTCCACAACTCTACAATTGTCAGCTAATGCGTCCGCATCAGTAGTCGTGGGTGGAACTATATTCGACACCGTAATGCTAAAATACGGAAATAATCCTACTGGATCAATCGCTTTCCAGGTATTTGGTCCAGGAGACACATCTTGTGCAACACCACTTACTCCTGCATTACCTACAGTAGTAGTAAACGGAAATGGAAGTTATAATTCTGGAAACTTTACTACCACAACTATCGGAGCGTACAGATTTATCGCTAGTTACTCAGGAGACAGTAACAACAAATCTGTGGCAACAAACTGTAGTAATGCAAGTCAGACAGTGAATGTAACTGCAGTTCTAGATACTACTGCACCGATACTATCTGCAGTCGGGACGAGCAACTTGCTTGGAACCACAACAAGTGTTATTTGGACAACAAATGAAGCTTCAAATAGTAAAGTTTGGTACGGCACAACAACACCTGTTTCAACAAGTAATACGACTATGCTAAGCAATAACAGTTTAGTAACAAGTCATTCATTAGGACTATCTGGACTTGCGACATCAACAACATACTACTTTAAAGTTGTATCTACCGATGGAGCAAACAATTCAGCTACTTCAACTGAAAGTTCATTTGTAACAACAGCGGGATTATAAAAAGAAATTTTCTCACAAAAAAACCCCACAAAATGTGGGGTTTTTTGTTGGTAACTGCCGAGGACATACTCAAGGTTTTGAACAGATATGGAGTAGTGCTGGATGTACATATGCATGCATGAAAACATACTTTTATACCATCTAATATCTCAGTAATCTATATAAAATTGGTATGTATTTAATTTTCAACAGGATGTCGGTCTAAAAAATCTTTGATCATTGTTTCTTGTTGTACGGTAAAATTAGGTAAGTTTTGTTGCTCGATAAAGGTGCGTAAAAAACCTATTTCTGCACGGAGTGCCATAAGTACACCTTTCTCTTCTCCGAAACGGTTTATTAATTCTTTTACAAATTCTGGATATGTCATCTTGGTATATAAGTTACAATTTCACACTACACTTCGATTGAGAACTCCGTGAAGTGTGCGTTATAAATAATATTATAAAACATACAACCACCAAAGTTTTGGTGGTTGTATGTTTTATTTCTCACATCCACAAGTAGCACATTTTACTCCCTCTTCATGTTCGTGTTTACAAGCTTCGCATGTTCTTTTTTCCATAGTTGTATAGATTAACTCATAAAACTTCATGCGATCCGACTTTAACGCATGTAGAGTACCAGCCGATCGAGTGTTAAAGATATTACACTACAGACGATACTGTGCGGTACATACGCGGATTTAGCCGTACAAGATCAACGATGCAAATATCAAAACCAGTAATTATTCACCACCCCCACTTCCTCCATCTGAGGAACCTCCGTCACTTGCGGTATCAGAACTTACAGCGTCTACTGATTCAATCGTCGAATCGGTGTCATTGTGTTCTTGTACAGATTCACCACCAGAGGTGTTAAATAAAATAGACGTATCATCTGGACCATTTTTTGATGTCTTTTTCTGAAAAAGATTAAATATATTCATGTATATAAGTATATCAATAAATATAATTCATATACAGATTTTGTTAATAAACTATGACACTTTTCAAAAAAGAAAACCCGTTTTAGACAGAGACGGGTTTTCTGTGTCTAAAACGGGTTATGGGTGTGCAGGTCTACAAATATGCGTACAAGGAGGGAGAACATGAACATCATCGTCGCGAATGCGAAGATCAGAAACACGATGGTCCCTAGATGCATGCGAACCTTGCTCGAGTAGGTGAAGAAACCGGGGGTTCTCGTCTGCTGAGCCATATCAGCGAATGATGCTACACCGCTGACAATCGCGACTGCGAGCCATACCCACGCGGTATTCACAATGAAGTCCACAAAACCTCCTGTTGAGCAATGAAAGGGAACTGAGCTGAATATATAAAAGCATGTGATTGACGAGTTGTCAAATTGTATTGGTGCAATCGCCAGTAATTTTTGAATGTGTGCTCAATGTTAAAAAGTGACTAAAAATGGTATGGTTTTGGATATATGTTTGAGAATTCATTTAAAAATATCGATAACGTTCTTCATACCGACTCTGGGTCGGCAACTGAGCTCGACTACGTGGAGCAGACTTCGTGGGTTCTCTTTTTGAAGTATCTTGACGATTTGGATGAGATAAAGAAAACAGAGGCGGCACTGGCTGGTAAGAAATACAGCTATATTCTTGATCCGGAGTATCGGTGGGATGCGTGGGCATGCCCAAAGGGTGCTGATAAAAAGATCGACCATAGCAAGGCAATGACTGGTGACGACTTGAATGACTTCGTAAACCTGAAGCTATTTCCATATCTGAAGAAGTTTAAAAACTCTGATGCTGATGCAAACACTATTGAATACAAGATTGGTGAGATTTTCAGTGAGTTAAAAAACAAGATTGTCAGCGGTTATAAACTGCGTGAGATTTTGAACGTGGTAGATGCCATGCATTTTCGTAAATATGAGGAAAAGCATGAGCTTTCGCATCTATACGAAAACAAGATCAAGAACATGGGTAATGCCGGTAGAAATGGTGGTGAGTATTACACACCACGACCACTGATTAAGACCATTGTTGAAGTCGTAGCACCAAAGCTTGGAGACACTATCTATGACGGAGCATGCGGGTCTGCAGGATTCTTGGTGGAGTCATATAACTTTCTCACGCAGAATCAGGCAAAGCTCTCGCCTGCACAGATGGCAACGCTCCAGAATAAGACGTTCTATGGCAAAGAGATAAAATCCCTTGCCTACATCATTGGCATCATGAACATGATCCTGCATGGCATTGAGGCACCAAACATCAGGCACATGGATACGCTCGCACAGAACATCAACGATATTCAGGAAAAGGATCGCTATAACGTAATTTTGGCAAATCCGCCTTTTGGGGCAAAGATAGGAACCGAGCTTCAACATAATTTCCCAATAAAGACTGGTGCCTCAGACCTTTTTTTTCTCCAGCATTTCATTAAGAGTCTTAAAGCGGGTGGGCGTGCAGGTATTGTTATTAAAAATACTTTTTTGTCCAACACTGATAATGCCACTACAAGTGTCCGCAAGTTATTACTCGAGACTTGTAACCTCCACAGCGTGCTGGACTTGCCGGGTGGAGTGTTCGCAGGAGCAGGAGTGAAGACAGTGGTGCTTTTCTTCGAGAAAGGAAAACCTACAAAGAAAGTTTGGTACTACCAACTCAACCTTGGTCGAAATTTAGGCTTAGGTAATCCACTGAATGAAGCTGACCTTGCCGAGTTCGTGAAGCTACAAAAGACAAAGGGAGATAACGAAAACTCATGGAGCGTTGATTTCTCGGGTATTGATCAAAGCACCTTTGATTTATCGGTAAAAAATCCTAACAAGAAAGACGAAACTGTGTTGCGAGAGCCAAAAGAAATAATCGCAGAAATGCAAAAACTTGATACAGAGATCAAGAGTAGTGTGATGAGTATTCAAAATTGTTATGAGTACGATAAGTTTACAAAGTAAGATTCGTGAACTACGAGAATTAATCAATTCTTCTATCTGCTACAAACAAGGTGCTTGGGAAAGAAAAGATGACGGTGATTGGAGCAAGTCGTGGACTGCAGTAGATAACATTGAAGATACGCAAACAGCAATTGAAGAATATTCATCTTTGAAAAGCTTCAGTCGACTAAGCGTATATGGTCTCCTACAGGCAATGGTTGTACAACAGAATAGTGTTCTGCAACTGGAAGGAGCCCTAAAAATAAAAGCACCTAATTACAAAACAAATTATCCAGATCTATTCCGCATTAGAGGAATTAGAGATGAAGCAGTAGGACACCCTACTTATACCTCAATATCTCCAACTAATAGTCTCAATGTGTTGGAGTACGGAGTGTGGGCTAAAACTGGCTTTACACACAAGACAGTAGATCTAAAAGACACTATCAGCACACAGCAAAAGCTTTTAATTCAAGAGATAAATAAAGTGATCAAAAAAATCAAACAGGATGAGGCAAAACATAAGAAAAAACATCGAGGCACAAGTCTCGAGAAATTACTTGCTCCAACTGGTTACTATATTCAAAAACTATGGTCGTTTGAAAGATCGAGAGACTATTCTCGAATCAATTTTAACTCTCTAAAAACTACTTACGAGAAATTTAAAGAAGAAATTAGACAGCGATACGGTATCACCAAGGTTGATGAGCATGGCGTACATGCTCCCGGATTGATTGAAGTGATTAAAAAGACAGAAAAATTGTTGCCAAGAATAGAGAAGATGTTACCTCTAGGGTCTCATGTTGATGAGTTTGATTTGGATGTCTACGTTGAATCACTAAGCAATGCTTTCGACGAATTTAGAGTAATGGCAAAAGAAATAGATCAGGAATTTAATATATGAAAACTGACTGGCAAACAAAAAAACTTGGTGAGGTTTTAGAGTACGAACAACCTACTCCATATATTGTTAAATCAAAGAACTACAGCGAAGACTACGCAACGCCAGTTTTGACTGCCGGTAAAACCTTTATTTTGGGAAGAACAAAAGAAAAAGAAGGAATTTTCCCTATAAAAGATTTGCCAGTAATTATTTTTGATGATTTTACAACTGCTACAAAGTTTGTTGATTTTCCATTTAAGGTGAAATCATCTGCGATGAAAATACTGCGTCCAGTTATTAACGTATCTGACGCAAAATTTCTTTTTTATATGATACAAAATATTGATTTTGATCATACCGGTATTCATAAAAGATATTGGATATCAGAATACTCCAAAATTGAAGTCCCGTTGCCGTCTATTGCGGAACAAAAGCGGATTGTGAAGACGTCTTGATGACGTATTTGAGAAACTAACGAAGGCGAAGGAAAATGCGGAAAAGAATTTACAAAACTCAAAAGAGCTTTTTGAGTCGTATTTAAATAATGTCTTTGCGAATCCGAGCAAGGATTGGGAGGTAAAAACAATAAAGGATATTACAACTGTTTTAGGAGATGGATTACACGGAACGCCTAAATATACGGCTAGTGGGGAGTACTATTTTATTAACGGAAACAATTTAAATGATGAAAAAATTGAATTTAAAGATGGCACAAAAAAAGTTTCAAAGGATGAGCATAATAAATATAGGAAAAACCTAACAAATAGGACAATACTTGTTTCAATAAACGGAACCCTCGGAAAGGTTGCATTTTATAATGGAGAAAAAATTATACTGGGGAAAAGTGCTTGCTACTTTAATATCAATGATGATGTAGATAAATATTTCATAAAATATATTTTTTCGAGCCCATATTTCATGAAATATGCTCATAAAGAAGCTACAGGTGCGACGATAAAAAATGTTTCTCTTAAAACAATGAGAGAATTCAAAGTTCCGCTACCGTTACTGTCAGAGCAAAAAGCTATCGTCAAAAAACTTGATGCACTTTCTCTTGAGACGAAGAAATTAGGGAGAATATATGAACAAAAACTGGCAGATTTGGAAGAGCTTAAGAAGTCGGTCTTGAGCAAAGCATTTCAAGGTGAACTATAATTAATTATATGAACGAATCAGAAACACGAGCTGAATACATAGACCCAATGCTCAAAGCGAGCGGATGGGGCGACGTGGATGAATCACGTGTCCTTCGTGAGTTTCGCATAACTGAAGGTAAAATCCAGACTGGTGGAAATCGAAGTAAGCCAGAGATTGCTGACTATATTTTGGTATATAAGAATCGCAAGATCGGAGTCATTGAAGCAAAAGCGGTTGACCTACCGGCAACTGAAGGAGTTGCACAAGCCAAGTCGTATGCGGAGAAACTACATATTGATTACACCTACTCTACGAATGGCAAGGAGGTGTACCAGATCTCAATGAAGTCTGGGCAAGAGGGCGAAGTAAAAGTATTCCCTACACCAGACGAGCTATGGGCAAAGACATTTAGCGATCAGAACGAATGGAAGGAAAAGTTTGCATCTGTCGGAATCGAGGGAGACCATGGCAAGCGATATTACCAAGAGCTGGCAATCAATAACGCGCTCGATGCCGTAGCCGAGGAGAAGACACGCATATTGCTCACGATGGCAACAGGTACTGGTAAGACCGCTGTGGCGGCACAGATTGCGTGGAAGCTATTTCAGGCGAGGTGGAACTTGAAACACGAAGGTGAGCGTCGGCCACGCATATTGTTCTTGGCAGACAGAAACATTCTGGCTGATCAGGCGTTTGGCAATGACTTTTCTATATTCCCTAGTGATGCACGTGTCCGCATAAATCCACTTGATATACGAAAGAAAGGTGGCGTACCAATGGGTGGCAGTATCTACTTCACCATATTCCAGACATTTATGAGCGGTGCGAACGACACTCCATACTTCGGAGAATATCCACCAGACTTCTTTGATTTCATTATTATTGATGAGTGTCATCGTGGCGGTGCGAACGACGAGGGTAACTGGCGAGGAATCTTGGAATACTTTGCTCCAGCGGTACAGCTTGGTCTCACCGCAACGCCAAAACGAAAAGACAACGTAGACACCTACAAATATTTTGGTGAGCCGGTATATATCTACTCCCTCAAGGAGGGCGTGAATGATGGATTCCTTACGCCATTTAAGGTGAAGCGTGTTAAGACAACGCTTGATGATTACATTTATACCTCTGACGACCAGATCATTGAGGGCGAAGTGGAGGAGGGCAAGATCTACGAAGAAGCAGATTTCAATAAAGTCATTGTGATAAAAGAACGTGAGGCGAAGCGTGTCCGTGTAGTGATGGATGAGATAAATCAGGACGAGAAGACGATTATCTTTTGTGCCACACAAGACCATGCTCTTGCAGTGCGTGACTTGGTCAATCAGATGAAGGATAGCAAAGACCCTCATTATTGTGAGAGAGTGACGGCAAACGAAGGTGCACGTGGCGAGCAGTATCTACGAGAATTTCAGGATAATGAGAAGACTATCCCGACCATCCTTACAACTTCACAGAAGCTCTCTACAGGCGTGGACGCACGGAATGTACGCAATATTGTGCTCATGCGACCAGTGAACTCTATGATCGAGTTTAAACAAATCATTGGACGTGGCACACGCCTTTTTGACGGCAAGGAATACTTCACTGTGTATGACTTTGTGGATGCCTACCATCATTTTGCTGACCCCGAGTGGGATGGCGAACCGATAGACGAGACAACAGAGACTCCACCAGAATCACCAAAGGAGCCTCAAGAACCAAAGGAGCCACCGGTAACACCTGAACCACCGGAGAAACCTAAGAGAAAGCTCAAGATCAAACTTCGTGATGGTAAGGAGCGTGAGATTCAGCACATGATTGCTACATCTTTCTGGGGTGCAGATGGCAAACCAGTTTCAGTGCAAGAATTCATGGACAACATGTTTGGTGCAATGCCGGAATTCTTTAAGAGCGAGGAGGAATTGCGAAAGATATGGTCTGACCCGATTACTCGCAAGGTGTTTCTTGAGAAGATCGCCGCTATTGGCTACGGGAAGGATGAATTGGAAATGCTACAGAAGATGATTGATGCGGAGCAGAGCAATCTGTTTGATGTCTTGAATTATGTTTCGTTCTTGCGACCAACTATGTCTCGAGTGGAGAGAGTGGAACAAACTAAGGGAAAGATATTTGAAGGGTTAAATGATAAGCAGAGAGAGTTTCTTGATTTCGTGCTGGCCAAGTACGAGGAGAAAGGTGTTGAAGAGCTGGATGAGGAGAAGTTGCCAGTATTGCTCAATCTGAAGTACCACGCCATCGCTGATGCGGTGAGTGCTCTTGGTGAGGTGGATTCTATACGGTCAATCTTTTTCAACTTTCAAAAACAGTTATATATAAAATAATTTTATATGAGTAAAAACAAAATCTCTGGTGATACAGGGGAGCAGGAGGTGGTAGACCTAGTTCCATGTCCGAATTGTGGAAAGAGTTTGATGTTATTACCTAAAAACTACCCTTTGTATGACGTGCAGTGCACGGGCTGCCTTTTTCGTGCCCAAGTAAAGACAAATAACACCAAACCAAAACCTATAATTTTTGGAGCTGGCTGGGATATTATTGAAAAAGTTATGAAATCTGGGTACATGATACCTCCACTTGTTACGAATTTTAAATGGAAAGACAAAGAAGGGAATCATCAAGAAATCAGGTTCTATCCATTTGTACCGAAGATAAATCTCAAAATGCACAAACTATCTGAAACAGCTCGAAGAGCAAACTATAAAATGTTCAACTATATCGGTATAGATGAAATTCCATTTTTCACGTTATATAAAAAATAAGTTACTCGACTCAAGAGCACCTGATTGAATTACAATATTTCTAAATCAGCTCCGCATCCTCGTCATCGTCGTCTGAATCAAGTTCAATTTCTAGGGGCTCATTACCATGTTCTTTTTTTCGTAAGATTCGTTTGATTTTATCTTGCAATTCTGAAGCACGAGCATACCCGATTTGAAATTTTCGTTGAAGATATGAAGTACTTGTATTTTCAAACTCACTTGCAATCAAGGCTATATCATCATCAGTTGGTTGTTCGAATAATGGTATAAATGGCAACTGAAACATATTTGTGAACACTGTATTTCTTGCTTTCTTGGATTCTGGCTCAAATGTTATTGGGTCAAGTCCTTCTTCTTTCAGGAACCTATACGCAATAAATGGATAGAACAAAACTCTATCGTATTGAATCGAATCTTCTTTCCATTTGAAATGAATGATGAGTGGAGGAAGTGTTATTTTTTCTGACATTGTTCTCTCTAATTCGTCTGTAGGAAGCGAGAGAATAAATTGGTTAGGATTGTTGTAAGCAGTCTCAAACCTGCAAGAAAAGTTGCATATTTCACAGCAAATATTTCGTATTTCATCCGGGAGCGGTCTTGGGACTAGCTTTCCGTTACAGTTTGGACAGGGTACAAGAGTGAGGATAAACCAATCAATAGTTTTTTTATTCTTCATATACTAAAACTACGCCATTTACGAGTGGTTGTAAACTGAGTGTGCTGAAATAGAGAGTTGTTTCCAGAGATGTCACTCTCAGAAGAGCATGTTTGAGTGTGACCTATTTGAATACTACAGAACCGCTGTTGTACTTAAGATTGAGTACAAGCTCGCCTTTTGAGGTAAACAGATACATATCTGTTTGTGTGAGAAGTTTAGTAAAATCTGCTTCCTGGGAACCGTCGCAGAACATCATGGTAGACACCATCTTGTCGAACGTGATTGATGATTTTGTCGCTATGTAGTTGCCACCAACACCATTGCAGTCAGTGGTAGCACTAAACGTTCCATCATTTTTTAAGGTAAGCGTAAATAAATCTTTTTTTGGAGTAATGACTTTTCCGTCACTGTATATAGCTTGTACCCATTTCCATTGTTTCATGGTAAGGCTCATGCGGTTTGGATCAGCTTCACCTTCAAAGTTTTGTGCAACCTCACCAAACTGTAGTGAAGTTGGATCAAGAATCAATCGAATGCTTTTGCCAACGGATGGGCTTGTGGTCATCGGTTCGCCAGAAGCTCGGTCAGCGTAATTCACAACAATAGATTTACTCGGACCCGATTCTGTAGTTTGTGGTGCGATACGATCTCCGAGCAATACTGCATGAGATCCTATATAGCCTTGATCAGTATCGAGTGCAGCTACGACGTAGAAGAACGTACCCGAACCTCCTGTTTCTTGTGTTAGGAGAAAGGCAATATCTTCACGACCATCACCATCGAGATCCTTTTTCAATTCATTACCAAAATACTTCGTGATAGTTTTTGAAACAGAACCTGGCGCTGATTCAACTTCTGAAACTCCGTTCGTAAGTTTCACTGCTTGTCCTTCGATACGGTAAGAAGCGTTTTTATAATCTGTAACAACAGAAGAAACTTCTTTTTTATCTGTCGCTTTGTATGTATAGAAAGCGGCACTGAGTATGGCTACCACTACTATTGAAAGTAGAATTGATTTTTTTGTCATAGATTTATTTTGTATCTTTTATTGGTCCCCATTGCCAGCGAGGCTTTTCTCCTTTTTTGTAACAGATATAGATGAGAAGAGCCGTCAACACAATCATCGGCAATGCGAATGTGAGGAAATTGCTTCCCGAGTCAGGATTTCCGGGAATAGACTCTTCTCGGGTAATCGCTAGAGCTGAGACAAGTGCGACATAGACGACAATAATCAACCATCCTTGCCATGTGGCTGGCGTCCAACCCCAGCCGTACAGCTTGGCTTTAAACCAACGACTTTCAGGATTGTCCTTCAGATAGGTTATGTACTCTTTGATCATGTATATATGGTAGCAGAAATATTTACTTCCTCCAGTCTTCGATCAATCATCGTCGGTATATGAATGATGATACAAAAACATTTCCAAAACTTTCCATACTGCTTCTTGGCTAAAATTGAAAAATGAGGAGATGTGAATTGATGATAAATTTTATTAAGCTTGGTCACACATGCATTTCTTTTGGAAAACAAAAAGTGAATATAATCTGTATTCCAAATATCAAGCAAGGATTCTTTGGGATTGTGCGGTCGACGAGTATCGCTATTTGTAATCAAGGCGGGTCTGCTTTCCAACGCCTGATTCGTCACTTTCGTTATTCAGCGAATGAAGCAATAGATACTATGAAAATGATCCAAGCTAGGGCAGATTTTGCCAAAAGGCTGAGTACTAGGTAAGTCTTCTCTCCGAATGCGTAGTTAATCCACTTGCCAACTCCTTTGTATTGGAGCCATTGGTTTAGACCGAAACAGAAGAAGAATACTCCCTGAACACCCAAGATGACAAAGATGTACTGCGGTGCGTCGGAGTAGAGAGGAATATTGATTGCCATGGCAATCCACGGAGTGATACCAACGAGTGATCCACACCAGAAAGGAAGCATGGTCGTTGTCGTTCGACCAGGAGGATTCATCAATTCTTGCAACCATCCGAAAAGGATCATGGCGACATTGGCACCAGCCATGACTATCAAAGCATTGATCGATGTGACACCCCAATACAAAGCAAGCACCATGAGCATAGTGGTGGCACTCAAACTGTATTCGATCCAGCGGAACCGGTTGATACCGCGCTTCAAGTCGTTTTCGTATATTTTCCTTCCAAATGTCGCTGTTAGAAAATGATCGATTCCTGCTAAAAAGAGAAAGAATGCGACCGCCCAGCCTATCCGGAGGTTAAAGAGGGTCGCTGTTACAAGTGTCCCTCCTCCTGCTTCTGGAGGGCCGTCGATGTAAGAAGTTAGCACTGGAATAGCAAAGTCAGTCGTCAAGAAAAGAATAAAAGTGGCTTGCGCAAGATGTAGAATAGCGAGCGTGATGTTCCAACGGCGAAGATTTTTCAGTCGCTCGGGAGTAACTCCTGTTGCTGTCGGTGTATTCATAGATATTATTTTTTTTACATTATAATTTTACCCTAAAAGGGATTGTCTATAAAGTAAGTGTGGCAATAAAAGACAAAACCCCACACATTGTGAGGTTTTGTCACTTGGGCTCCGCGGCTAGGGCTCAGTCACATATAAATTTCTATCAGAAATTTCTGCATTCTTACAGAATCTGTACACCTTTCACATTTTGAGTACAAAACGTTCAAGGTCTTGCGAAGCTCCAGGTATTCGCTTCTCACCCCGACTCGGCGACAAGCACTCGCTGTGCTCGTCTTGTGTACCGCCTCCGTCTTTCGAGCCCTAGCCGCGGAGAGAATTAGAAAAGCCTCACTACTTCCATAGTGAGGACTTAACTAATTCTATGCTCGACATGGTGGCTGAGATAGGAACCTTTTGGAAGCTGGATCCACTCGCTGCATACCTGCCGAATTTGAAGGATGGATTGTATCCGGTGGTGCGGCCGACGAGGGAGGAGTTGGCGAGATACTAGTAAGGGTTTAAGAGGTACGTCTTCTCAATTGTGCAGAAAGTACCTTTTTTGCACAGTACAACGTGATTAGTGTGCAAAAAGGGACATTTTGTC